>Ga0307377_10000689_pt1 | contig 44475 bp, 49 predicted proteins | sample TR3MG_FD_202535 | JGI IMG/M metagenome (GOLD analysis project Ga0307377, IMG submission 202535) | Soil microbial communities from Risofladan, Vaasa, Finland - TR-3 | ecosystem: Environmental > Terrestrial > Soil > Coastal area > Acid sulfate soil | place: Finland: Risofladan, Vaasa | collected...
CCGGAGTAATTTTTAGTTCAGATGATCTATTTGTTATATCGTAAAAGTATGTAGCCATGAATTCTCTGTTAGTGTTAGAGTTAAAATAAAATCCTTTTGAATCAACAGACCAACAAGCAAAGAAATGATGCCCATCATTTTTAGTTGGAGTTATTAGCTTGAGAGTTCTGTCCTCAATAGTCATAAGATATAAATTACTCTTTGAATGCCTCTCAAATTCACTAATTATGACATATTTACCATTAGGTGAAATTGCTTCTGCTTGTAGATTTTTGTCAGAAGCTGTTAGAAAATCTAATTCACTTGTCTGAATGTCTAGAATTGCTACATCTTGTGTTGAACCCATTTGATTAGTGGTGACTAAAAAGTGATTTTCATCAATTTGACAATCTTCAGAAAGTAAAAAGTGTTTATCAAGATTTTTGGTTATTCTTTTAGGCTCTCCTCCAGATGTGGGGAGTGAGAAAATTTGCATCTTTTCATTTCCTTGGAAATGGGCATTAAAGAGAATTGTTTGACCATCAGCTCCCAATATGAAATTATCAAAAATCCAATCATCGGAAGAAGTTAATTGTGTTGGATAGCTTCCTGGTAACTTCTGTTTCCAGAGGTCATATTGCCCACAAGTATTGTCTATATAGTAAACATCTTTTGAATTGATTGGTGAGAATTTACAATTTCTATGTACTGCTCTTTTCTTTCCTAACGACCTATACATTTGATACTGATTAAAACTGTATTTTGCTTTCTTTTGTGAACTCAAACTATTATCTTCTGAATTTATAAATTGAACATCCATTTTTATCACTCTTAATCATTAATTCCATACTTTAAATTAGGATTCCTAATCTTCATATTATATTAGGAAACCTAATAAATATAAAGTTTAGCATATTATAGTAAATAAAATAAAAGAAAAAGAAACAAGAAAAGTGAACTGTTATGAAAGGAAAAAATAAGACCTCTGAGATTTCTGAAATATTATCTAGTGAAACAAAGTTAGGAATATTATTTTCACTGCAATTTTTTAATTCACTCAATTTGAAACAAATAGCTGAAATAGCAGGAATGAAGGAACCATCGGCATTTGAGCATATAAAAGGTCGGGGGAAAAAAAGCAGTGAAAAAGGTTTATTGGAACTTGGTCTAATTGAAGAGGATACTTCACAAAAAGGTAGAGGAAAGTACTATAAATTAACTGAATTAGCTAATGAATTTTTTAGAAATATACATGCTGGAATTAAAGGTAAAGAAAATATTGAAGAAGATAACAATGAAATTGCAGGATATTTCAATTTAAATGAGGAAGAGAATCTCAAGATTATGTCAGAATTTTTTAGAAATATTTCAATTATTGCTAAAAATTTTGCTACTTACACAGCGAATATTGTTGAAGATCAAATATCAAAAAGCGATGTATCAATAAAAGAAAAAATTGAGGATCAAATTTATATTAATTTTTCATACCTAAATATTAAAACCATTAAACAGAAAAAAACACTAAATGATATTTTCACACAATTTGGAGAGGCTATTCATAAAATATCAGAGGAAAGTAAAGAATTAGTGGAAACTGAAATTAATGAAAAATACTTTGTCTATACTTTTTCAACATCTCTAAATTTCATAGATCCCCGTAACCGTTAATTTGAAAAGTGATTTTAAATATCAAATTTTAATTTGTTTTTCCAACTGATACAAGAATATAATATAGAAAAACTTAGAATTTATCTGCATTAACACTCCTTTATATTGAGTTGATTATAGATGAACTATGATGAGAATATTCAACAAATCTTTCAAAGATTAGGAAAATCCATTATTCAATATTCAATTCTTGGGAAAGGAGAAGCATCAATAGTATATAAAGTAGAGACCAGCGAAGGAATATTTGCTTTAAAAACAGCTCTCTATCCAGAACGGAAGAAAAAAATACTACGAGAAGCTGAAATACGAAATTTCTTCATTGAAAAGGGTATTAACTGTATCCCTACACCTGTATATTCAGATGAAGCATTATTTCCTAATGGAGCTGTTATTTACGAATTTGTCCCAGGTATTAAACCAGATTTCAATGACATCAAACTTATCAAACAATTTGCTCAAATAACAAGTAGGGTTCATCAAATCGATTATAAATTAATTGAAGATGGTTATAGTAACCTGTTGAAATTATATAATTTTCTTGAAAAAACCGTTGAAAAAATAATTGGTAAATTCCCTCATTTGATGAACCAATCAATTATCTCTGCTTATGAAATCGGAGTAAAAGAGTTCAAAGAATTAATGTCTAAAGAAAAGGACCAAGAAATGATTGGAATAAATGCTCATTTGCATGGAGATCTTAGTGACAATTTTGTAGTTGATTCCCAAAAGAAGATATGGTTGCTTGATTGGGAAAATTCTGAATATGGAGACATAGTTGATGAGGTTTGCTGGTTCCTATCAGTAAATGATTTCTCTTTTGAAAAAAGAGCAATATTCTTTCAAGAATACCAACAATCATTTTCACTAGCACAAAAAATTAATTTTGAAGATCTTTTTTCCTTATACGCTGCATCTAATGCGATTTTAAATATCTGTTGGGGAGTGGATCAATTAGATATGAATATAAAACAGAAATTAGAACCGGAACGAAAATTAAGAGATCTTGCAATTACTGCTAAAGAATGGGAACAATATTTTTCAAAAGAAGCATCATCTCTCATTATTAAAGGTATAAATTACCTCACAAATGAAATTTCTTAATTTTTCAAAAATTCTTTTCATAATTTTTATCATAAATCACTCTCATTTTCTTTTATTGAAAAAAATGCATAAATCACCTAGTTTTTATATTTCTAAAATAAGAAAACACTGTAAGTAAGATGCCTAACTTTAAAGAAGAACTTAATCTTGTTATTAAAATAACTAATTTAACCAAGAATTACAAATTAGGGAATGTATCTATTTGTGCTTTAGATAATGTTTCCTTTACAGTTGATTCTGGAGAAATTGTTTTCATCATGGGACCATCTGGTTCTGGAAAAACAACTTTAGTTAACCTTATCGGTGGTATTGATCATCCTACAAGTGGTACTATTGAAATTATGGGGGAAAATATCGCTCAATATTCAGATAAAGAATTAACCCTCTATCGTAAGAAGAGATTAGCATTTGTTTTTCAATTTTATTCATTAATTCCCACACTTACTGCACGAGAAAATGTAGAACTAACCTTGGAATTAACTCTTCGTAAAAGGAAAGATATTAGTAAAATTGCAGAAGAACATCTTACTTTAGTTGGTTTGGATGGTCGTATGGACAATTTTCCCTTCCAATTATCAGGCGGTGAACGACAACGTGTAGCTATTGCTCGTGCTTTAGCTAAAAGCCCTGATATTTTACTAGTTGATGAACCAACCGGACAATTAGATCAAAAAACAGGGGATAGTGTTGTAAGTTTAATCCGCAAAATAGCTAAAGAAAAGAAGAAAACTGTTTTGCTGGTAACTCATGACCAAGAATTAGAATATTATGCTGATCGAGTGATTCATCTTCGTTCAAGTCAAATATACAGTGATGAGACAAAAACTGTTTTAATTAATTCCAATGAGGGAACAGTATCACATGCGTCAGATATATAAAACAATTTTTCGTGAATTTCGTTTTCAAAAGAAACGAACATTACTATTGTTCTTAGTGTTCTTTATAATTGTTTCAATCCCATTAGCTATGTTCTCAATTGATCCTAGTATTAAAGCATCAGTAACTGAAAGTAATCAATTATATCAATTAGCCTACCTTGATATGGGAATCCAAGGAAGTTCAGAGGAAATTCGCTCGAGTATAGAAGATTTAATTGAGACAAATTCAGAATATAATGATGTTTCTTTCGATATTCGACCATCTTGTAGTTTTCAACTATATCATCAATCAAATTGGTATTATACAAGCATTATTGGAATTAATACTACAGCTACTCCTACTGTTAATCAGATTGTTTTTGATAATGAATTATCCCAATTGCAAAACAATACTGCCTTTATTTTGGAATCTTTTGCTAAAGAATTGGATGTTGAAATAGGAAGCACAATAACCCTTTATTCTCTAGTTGGTGAAAAAGAAATAGAAATTATCGGTTTTGTAAAATCAATCGAATTCTTAAGTTATGATCTATCTTTGGAAGGAGCCATCTACATCAATTACAATACTTTCCAAGAATTTAATGGATGGAGTGAAATCCAGTATAATAGTGTAGTTTTTTACTTCCCAAACGATCCTGACTTATCTTTTGTAGAAACATTTGCTGAAAATTTACGTGAAGAAGTAAATCCCCTAGAAGCACAAGTACTTTATTTCTGGTATGTACGAGAATTTAGTATAAGTTCTCTTTTTCAAGATGTACTTAACCTGACATCTCAAGTGCTTTTCGTTATGGCTTGTGCCATAATTTTGGGTGCTGGGATTGTGATTTATTTAATTACTAAACGTTATGCAGTTGAACAAAGAAAACAAACTGGTATGTTGTATGCTTTTGGTTTTTCTCCGAAAATAATTTTACGAGTTTTTATGCTTCGCACATTAATTATCTCAATCTTCTCTATAATTTTAGGTATTGCTGGTTCGTATGGTTTTCTCCAAATTATGGTTCGAATATTAATTTCGCGTTGGGGTATACCTTTGATATTAACTCGACTATCAACTGTAGCATTATGTATAGTTCCAGCATTGGTTATTATTACTTCCCAAATCTTTACTTATTTTGCTTGTAGGAGTAATGTAAAAATGACTCCTTACGAAGCAATTCGAGGAAAAACTGAATATAATATAAGAAGAAAAACAAAGAAAACAAATAGTATCAAAAAAGAGCGAAAAATAAAATCTAAGACTAACTTAAACTCACTCTTTTCAATATCAATAAAGTATCCTCTTCGAAATATTTCTCGAAATAGAGCAAGAGGTGTTTTGATAACGTTTGCATTTATTAGTGCTATAGCTATTTCCTTTGCATTAATCCAAACACAAACATCTATTAATTGGACCTTTGATCACTACTTTGCTGATCAAATCCATTGGGATATACAGACTCGATTTGATACTTACAAAAATGAAACTCAAATTGAAAGTATTTTAGATAATCATTCATTTATAAAGAATTATGAACAATATTTACATGGAAATGCAGAGCTACCGGATCAACCAGAATTTGGCTTGGAAATTCGAGGAATACAACCAAATTCATCACTATATTCTATTAATGTTAAAGAAGGAACACTCTTTTCAAATGAAACAGCTCAAGAAGGGATAATCTCGAGTTATTCTGCAAAACCTCTAGGTCTTGAAATTGGTGATTATCTAGATTTTTCAATGCTTGGTGCTGATTTTCGAATTAGAATAATTGGTATTGCTCGAGATTTAGATATACCAAATTCATGTTTTATGTTAATACCTGCTATTGAAGAAACAATTGGTTTTACTGCTATAAATAATGCTTTCATACAAGTTAATGATACAATGGCTTTAGAAAAATCTACTCTCGATTCAATAATTTTTGAACTGAATGAAGATCCTCAGATTCAATATGCAATTACCAAGGATACTTATGAAAATAGAATGGTACATATGGTAAATACCCAACTGTTCATCGTAAAGTTAACTATTATTTTAGCATTGATTATTTCATTCTTAATTATCTTTGTAACAGCGTTTATATCATTAATTGAAAGAACGCGTGAGATAGCTTTACAACGAACTTTTGGTTTTAGAAAAGTACAGATCTTCTTTCAAATTATTTTAGAAATAGGAACTTTGATCACTTTTGCAGTACTTTTTGGAATTGCCCTTGGTGGTGAAGGTTTAGGTCGAGTGGTACAATACTTTATCAGTAAATTGTTCTTCGAACTAGATTCTGCTTATTTCTGGGGTGATTATTTGATGATAGTCGGTTTTGCATTAGGTTGTGTATTCCTATCGACCCTACCTAGTATAAATCTACTACGAAAACAACAATTAGCAACTGCTATCATAGAATAAGCTAAATCTATAATTTTCATTTTTTCTTTTATTAACAATTTAATGAGTAGCTAGACTAGTAGTCCTTGAAGAAGGAATGATTGCTACAATTATCATAAATTTGTTTTTTAATATAACTTTAATAATTCAACTAATAATCAGAAAAATTGAAATTATACACTACCTAAAAGTAATTGCAAGTAGGTACGGCGCAGAAGCATCAGTTCCGCGATCTGTAAAAGTTATTGTTTTAATATATTTGTAAAAATCAATTGAGAATTTTGTAGTATGAGTATGAATGTGGGAATGTGGTGTATCAGTTTGTAATCCTAAATCAATTTCCGTGACTTTACCAGAAGGTGCAGAAATACAAACATTTCCAGGATTTGCTCCATACCAAAAATCATCAATATATTCCTCTCCGAAATTCCAGATTGTAGATGAATCATCAATGTAAGTAACATTGAGAATTAGAGTTGCACTTTCAGAAGGAAATTCATCTCTCCAAGATCCCGCTAATCCTAATAGAAACAATTTTTTTAAAAATAACTTTCCTCTTGAATATGGCTTTCCCAAACTGGACTGCTGGATCTCAAGAAAAAGTGAATGATGAGTATTCTGCGATATTATTTTATTTTCGCTCTAGTCGAGATTCAGCTTCTTCTTCAGTAATAGTTATTGGTAATTCTTTATTCTCTACTAAATGTTTATTTTCAACTTTTTTTGACTCGATTATAAACAAATATATTACAAATCCGATTGAAATGAATCCTACACTAAAAAACAACCACCCAAGAGTGTATAAAACAATTCGAGAGGAAATTCTTGTAAGAATTATATTATAAGTATCAGAAAAGTAAAGTCTTTGAGAATAATTATACCCACCTAAAACGTATACTATATAATAATCATCCAAAGTGGTAGCTGTATAGTTAATTTTTTGATCTATTGTTGTACTAGATATTCTAACTTTAGTTAATGCTTTATCAACTAATGAATTTACTTCAATAAAATAGTTGTTCAATAAAGCAGATGAATAAGTATTTTGAGAATCATAGTTATAAAAAACTTGTTCATAATAATCAAGCCATAGTTCTTGTGTTTTATTGAAAAATAATTCAAAATCAATTTTTGTTAATACTAGTCCCCAGTAACTCGTATTATACGTTAAGATATTAATAGGTTCAAAATTTATAACTAAAGAATCACTTTTTTTTAGTGAATAGCTAAAATAATTACCATAGCCCATATCTTCTATAGATGGTCTAAAGTTTTCATTGCCATAAAAATATCTTCTACTTATATCAATCTGAACCTCTCGAGTATAGTTGCTTGTTTCTTTTATACCTTTACTTGGTCCGATGACAAGCCCAACAGAAATGATTATAATTCCAAAAGTTAACAAAACACTTCTAATATCTTTTAAGTGATGTTTCCAATCACCAAGTCCTTTACCAATTTGAAAAGGTAATCTGATTTTGTATGCTTGGAGCTTAAACCAAGTTAAAGTTAGAGAGACTATAACCACTAGTGACAACACTAAACCAACATTCAGAAATGATGCTCCTCCACCATACAATGAGTAGAACTCGTAAGCTTGATTTTGTCCTATAATGATTGGTGATGAATTTCCTTTAACCAGTAAAGACTTAATATAGTAAGCAATAGTAAAATTATTTACAGTTGCTGAAAAACTAACAATAACAAATTCCCATATTAAACTAAAAAAAAGACCAAACCAGAGTGGATTTTTAAAGAGAACACCAATATAGAGATAAAAGGCACCATAAACTATTGTGCTAATGACTGTTCCTAAAAGAAACATTAAAGCAGCTTTGTAGTATATAAATCCACCAAAGATTGCAAAAGGAAGATAGAATAAAACCCCACTAATAGCAGTAAAGAGCGGAATAATAGTTAAAAAACTCAAATATTTTGTAATTACAAGTTCAATCTTATGGATAGGACGAGTTGTTATATAACCAATTGTTCCATCATTAATTTCATCATGAGAAAGCATTGAAGCAAAATACAAAGTAAATAATGGTATGAAGATACCAATATAACCTAAAAACATAATGTCAGAATAGAGTCCAAAATAATTTACTTGATCAAGTGAGTTTGTAAGAAGCGCAACAATTGGTCCAACAATGATTGGTAGAATTATTAGACTGTTAAAAATCCAAGATATCTTTTTTTTGAATAAAATTATTAATAACTTCTCGAGATAAAATCGATAGATTACTCCAAATCTTTTTTTCCAAGAGATTTTCTTTTCATATCGAGTAAGAATCTCATATGAATCTAACATTTCTCATCATCTGATTTACCCATTTTAGTGTTAAATATAAGCTGACTGTTCCATGATGGATATCTAAAATTTATAACTGATATATCTTGTATTTTTATTATATCCTTTATTTGCATCCAAAAAATAACTCATTTTTTGGCATCAGATTTTATCATCTTTTTGCATTATTTACATATTATTTTATGATAAAATGAATGATAATCATTGATAAATACAATTACTAATATTAAAAAAAACATATCAAAAAAAAGAAAAAATTCAAAGAACATTATATTTTATAGGAATATTGATAGAATATTAGAATTATTTTTTTTACTATTTCATTGCTTTTCAGTGCCCATTTTTTTATATCTGTTTCATGACCAATTCTGCAAAATTCTAGCTAGGAGGAATAAAAGTTTCATCAAAACCAATTGTGGTTCAATTTGAAAGCCAAATTTAACTGGCAGTTATATCAATCCTCGAGTAAATATATTCTAAAAGAACATAAATAATTCCTTTTCTCCTAAAAATTATTTAAGAATACTTCATACAGCTACTTTATGAAAGAAAATAAAAGAAAGCGATTTCGTGATTTGGGATTTACTATAGGTGATTTAGAAACTGGCAAACGGAATTCTATTTCAGATGTTCCAGGTGTAAAAGTTGGGTATTGTACAATTATAAAGGGAAATGGTAAACTAATACCAGGTGAAGGACCAATAAGAACTGGCGTAACTGTAATCATGCCTCATGAAGGGAATATTTATCGGGAAAAAGTGCAAGCGAGTTCATTTATCTTAAATGGTTATGGAAAAACCACTGGTTTAGTACAAGTAAAAGAGTTAGGAAACATTGAATCATATATTGGACTTACAAATACATTGAACGTTCCTTTAGTTACGGATGCTTTAATTGATTATCACATAAAGGAAAATCCTAATATTTGGAGCTGGTTTTGACTCTAGAGGAATTCGTTTACTTCCTCCAAATAGTAAGACCATTGTATTTAAATTAGAAACCCCAATAACTCAAAAAGCTAAGCTTGATCAATAAAAAAACGAAAGAAAATCATTCCTGATAATCTGGTCTCTATTTCAATTGATTTTAATAAAGAGTCTATTGATATAAAACTAGAAGAAGCTGGTTTTGTAAAAGGAAAAAAGAGTCTATTCATTCTTGAAGGTCTTCTCATGTATTTAGATGAATCTGCTATTGATAGTACATTTCAGCTGATCAAAGAAATTGCAGGCAAAGAGAGTATATTGGTTTTTGATGCCATTTATGCTTCGGTTCTTCGGGAAGAAAATCTATTCTATGGTGAAAGCGAAATCTTTAATGTTGTAAAAAAAGCAAATGAGAAGTGGACTTTTGGTATTGAAGCAAATGAAATTGATATTTTTCTTAAAAAATGGGATTTTATGTTACAAGAGCAGTATGATTCACTATCTTTAGAACAAAAATACTTTACAGATAAAAATAGACAATTAGTAGGTAAAATTAATAGCACTCATTGTTTGTTTTTAGCTATAATAAAATAATAAAACCATTATATTGCCTGACTCGGTTTTACAGGATTTTATAGTAATTTGAATGATTTCATGGGTGTTCTTTTAATCTAATAATTATAACTATGTGCTTTTCTGAAACGTGTAACAAGGTTTACACCACTTCGCAATTTGTGCAAAATTTAAATCCTTAGCGAACCACGGAATCCCCTAACGCCATAGTAAGATGGCGCACTGTTGTGATACACGAAGACTTTACCGTAACGGCGATCAGCAAAGAGGGCACCACCGAGTTTTCTAATATCAGAGGGTGTTTTCACCCAGCTCGATGTTTTCATATCGAATTTACCAAGTTTCTGCAACTCTCGATATTGTTCTTCCGTTAAAAGCTCAATGCCCATGGCAGCTGCCATATCAATAGCATTATTTTCTGGTTTAAATGATTTCCTTGCCTCCAGCGCTTCACGATCGTAACAAACATTTCTGCGACCTTTAGGACTTTCCGCTGAACAATCGTAAAAAATGTATTCGCCTGTTTTTTTATCAAAACCAACAACATCTGGTTCACCACCAGTTCTTTCCATTTCATTGAGTGACCACAGTTTTTCAGTATTAGCTTCCAACTTTGCTTGTACTTTAACCCATTCAAGATCTATATGACGGTTCATGTTTTTCTCAAATCGTGCTTTCAACACACTGAGTAGTTCTTTAGTTTGTTCTGGTGACAACTCCTTTTTATTGCTATTAATGTTGTTCATACTTTTTTACTATCTCCATTGGATAGGTATGTTAAGGTCTTAGGATTAATTCTATTTATTCATTATTGTTTAAAAAATATTGATGTTTTAAATTTATTTTTGGTCTATAATTTTCATCATATAAATTCTATGAAACCTAACTCAGTTTTACGGGAATTAAGTAGAAGTTAGTGAAGTGATACTACTCTTTCTACTCATTTTTTGTTCATTTACGAAATTTATAAATGGATTAGAAATAATTTATTTCATATGCCCAAAGAAAAAAATTATCACGTTAGAAAATTTTCACCTACAAGGCGAATTCTTGCAGATTACAATGATGTTGCTGCTTCTTTAAACAGAGTTTGTGGATTAACAGAAATTGATGTTACTAAAGCTCTTACTAAGATAGAAGAAATTAAACAGTATGAAAACTATAAGGTTTCTATGACTGGATGGATAGCAAAATGTCTCAGTCAAGCTGTTATGGAAAATAAACACTTGAACTCATATCGAAGAGGAAGAAAAATCATTGTTTTTGATGATGTTGACATAAGTATTATTATAGAGCTTACTACAAAAGCAGGTAAAAAGGTACCATACAATTATGTTATTCGAAAAGTTAACACAAAAAGTGTTAGAATGATTACAGATGAAATACGAATAGCTCAAAATAAAGAGATCAAAGATAAGGATCAACTGACAAGAGATTCTTCTACTTATATGTCATTTTACTCCCTCCTACCAAGATTTTTCAGAAGATTTGTAATAAAAACAATGATTACGAATCCATTTAGATTGAAGAAACTGATCGGTACAGTTGGAATTACTTCATTGGGAATGTTCATAAAAGGTCAAGGAGGTTGGGCAATACCTTTTCCAGATAAAACTTTGAATATTGCTATTGGAGGAATTAAAGAAAATGCTGTTTTGAGAAATGGTAATGTAGAAGAAAGGAAACTTCTTTGTGTTACTTTTCTCATTGATCATAATCTTGTAGATGGAGCTCCTGCAGCAAGATTTATTACCAGATTAACAGAATTGATGGGAGATATATCCTATCTAAAGGATTTAGAAAAAATTTAGAGAAAATAAAAAAGCCATTTGAAAAAATAATCAATATAAATTATAAAATTATTATCTAATTTTTAGAAGTCATTACAGAAAAGGGCTTCTAAAACTTGGGAAGAAGTGGATTCTGAGATTTGCTACATTCTTATTTTTTAAAGAATTCATAATAGTTTACTTAATCTATATCTTATCTTAGTGTACCAAAGAATGTAAAATTTAGTTAACTATAATATCCATTTTTCAATCTTGATGAACTATAGAATACATAATAAATGAAAATTATTTTAATAAAACGCTTAAATTTCTTTTAATAACAGGAAGATAATATTCTTCATTGGAAGTAATTGGGATATGAAGTTTCTTACTAATAGATTCAAGTAAAGTTGTATTTTTTTCTCCAGTAAGTAGTATTTTTGTTTCTTCTTCAGTAATATCATCAAATCTTATTGGATTTTTCATAACAAGTTTATTTGCAAGACAGTACATTTGACATTTCATACAACCAAATAATGCATTGTGGATTCTAGGATCGATCCATTCAGGAAATTCCCCATCTACTTCATTATATAAGGTTACACATCTATCAACATTGATTACGAAATTATCTTTTGTAATACAATTATTAGGACAAGCTTTCGTGCAAACATTACAATTCTCACATTCATCCAACATTTTCTTCTCATATAAAACTTCATTTTTAAAATTAAAATCTGTATAATAAGTACTTAAAGCGAGAAAACTACCTAGTTCATCTACATAGCTAATGTTATTTCTACCATATCTAGCAAGTCCACTTCTAACTGCAAGTAATTTTTGATGAAATCCTTGAGCATTTTCAACTCTAAATCCTTCTTCTTTTATTATTTCAGTTTGGACGAGATTTATCAAATCTTCATTTTTTAATCCAGTTCCGTAATATCCGGGTGGAATCATGATTTCATGCTGTTTACCATTGAAATTAAAATTAGCTAATGCTAGTTGATTTTCTCTTGCTAAAATAATGACATACTTTGCAGTTGGAAAATTGTCCGGGACTTTAAATTTCATTTCTTTAATATATCCTCTAAATTGCTTGTTATTACTAATTTTTCCATCTTTATCTAATTGCCTTATATCTTGCTCTAGTTCAGGAAAATGTTTTGTAGAAATAACTCCATATCTAAATTTTAAACCTTTTAATGTTAGATTTTTTTGGTTATTTGTAGAAATCGTAAAAACACCTTACTAAATTGCTTTATCAACAAAATAGGTTATGTATATTTATATATTTGTTAATTTCTTGAAAATATTACAATTAATTCTCATTGATATGAGAAGTAAAAGATTTCATATTTAATAAAATAGATTAAAACGGTGATAGTAATGGCTTTCTCATTTTAAACAATAGAAATATAATCATAAATTATAGATTATAAATTATGAAAGATAGAAGAAATTTTTTACGATTTTACGATAGAGAAGATTATGAGATAGAAGTCCCTGAGTCTGATGAACAGAAAAAAATACCTCCACCTTCTTTTCAAAGGGAATATTCAGAAGATGCAGAATTAATTGATTTAGTCCCTCCTGAAGATTTGAAAATAGGCAACACTCCTTTCTTGAAAATCGTCAATAACAGGAAAAGTAGAAGAAAGTATACAGCAGATCCACTTAGTTTGGAAGAACTCTCATTTTTACTTTGGTGTACACAGGGAATAAAGAAAGTACTACGTTCCGGAATTGGTGTAAGAAGAACTGTTCCTTCTTCTGGAGCTAAGAGCCCTTTTGAAACATATCTGGTTATTAATCGTGTTACTGATCTTCAACCTGGATTATACCGCTATATATCTTTCAACCACAAATTGCTCTTCATTAAATCCATTGAGGATGCTGAAAAGATTATTGGAGAATTATCTTATAATCAAAATTTTGTTGCTAAAGCTCCAGTCATCTTTTATTGGACTGCTGTACCTTATCGAACTGAATGGCGCTACACAATCCTCTCTCACAAATTTATCGCTATTGATCTTGGTTTAATTTGTCAAAATCTTTACATGGCTTGTGAAGCGATTAACTTAGGGACATGTGCGATTGGTTATTATGAACAAAATAAAATTGACAAGCTGTTTGAATTAGATACAGATGAGGAATTCGTTGTGCTTCTTGCTCCTGTTGGTAAATATCCAGTAGAGAAGAAAGTATCAGAATTTTTCAAACTACCTAAAGCTGAAGTTAATCCCTCTGCACTTCAAAGACTATTGGGATTCTATGCAAATGAAAAAACCAAAATAGAAATCTTTGCTAAAGAAAATCAATTGTTTGTAAGAATGGGTTCCTATGAAGAACCAATTAAATCTTTTAATGAAACAGAATTCCAAGGAGAATATTTGAAAGCAGTTAGATTCATTCTCACAGATAAAAACAAACCAGAGAAACTTATTGCTCTCACTACTAATGATGATATTGTTGAGTTAATGTACCAGAATCCTGATTCATAATATTATTATGTTGTTTCAATTTGTTTAAGTTCAAAAGCTTTAATTTTATAGCAATTTTATAAGTTGGAAATTAATTCAATTTTCAAATTTTTAAAATCTAAGAGGACATTAGGAAATTATCATTAGATTTTTCAAATTCATTTTTATAGAGCAATTGAAGCAAATGACCTGCATTTTCAAAAATCTTTATTTTGGGATTTGGAAATTGAGCTACAAGTGTATCAAAATATTTATAGCTAGAATCTTTAGTATCAGTTATCAGTAATATTTCACCTTTCCAATCCTCAAAATTTTCTGAATTCATTTGGTACTCTAAATCAAATTCCACTACTAATGAAAGTGATTCTAAAATATGTCGTTTTCTAATCTTAGCCATTCTTTCTTTAACTTGCATTTTCAGGAAATAAATTTCGTTTTGTTGATCCTCTGTCAATTCTGTTTCATCATTACCAGTCAGTTTATTTAGATCTCTGAGTATAATTCTTTTAGCTAATTTTTCAGGAATTATTTTAAGTAAAAACTTGAATAACCTTACAAAACGCATGTCTTTTTTAGTATATTCTCCTTTTGAGGGAATACCATTTACAAGTATCATTTTCTTGATTTTTTTGTAATGTTCTTTAAAAAAACTCTGTGCAATATATGCTCCAAAACTTCCTCCACGAACAAATACTTGCTCAACATTTTCTTTTTGTAGTATCTCATTAATTACTTTGGATGTGAATTTTAATGTGTTGAAATCTCGTATTGTAGGAACTATTATTCGAAATCGATCTTTTAACCTAAGAATCTCACTCCAAGGTGTATCTGCTGAACCTAACGCTCCATGGAACATTAACAGTGTTTGACTTCCTTTTTCCGTTGCTATATATTCCACAGTTTTTCCTTCATAAATAAAATACTTGATTTTGAACTCCTTTCTAAAATTCATTAATTTTTCATATAGTTCTGGTGGAGCATTATCATAACACTTTGAATGAGTAATAATTTCCCTCTCAAGCATTATTAACACCGCTTTGTGATTGTTAGGTTAACCTAATAAATTCATATATACTGTTGATAATTTATTCCAAGAATACTATTAAACCAATGCCATTACATTATACGGTTAAATTTGCGAAGTTTAATCATATGAGTTTTTAACTCACAGCAAAATAATTTTGTGTTGTTAAGAGATTTAGATAAAAAAATTATTATCAATTAACAAGATTAATACTATCATTAGGTAATTAGAATGAATTTTTTAGTGGTTTATCTTTCAAAGACTGGTAACACCAAATCCATTGCTGAGGAAATTGCTAGACTACTTAATGCAAAATTATTACCATTAAATCTCATTGAAAAGAAAGGTCGAGGTACACCAGAGGAAAGAGAAAAAGAAGTCGAGTTGTTTGAAAAAGCATTAGAAGAAAGTAAGAAGGTTGATTTACTTATTGTAGGCACTCCAACTGGATTTCAAACAGCTCATTCAAAAGTTATTAGATTTATCAAAAGAGTTGAAGGACCTAAAATAGCTTTATTCTGCACTCATTTTAATAAAATTGGAACAACTTTGACTGATTTAGAAATTATTTTAAAGGAAAGAAAAATTGACTTAATAGCTACTTGTGTTTTTAATAATCTGAAAAGCGGTCAATTTGCTTTACTCAATGATGAGGTTAAGAAAACTTATTTTCATAAAGTAGTGGAATTTTCAAAAGAAATTAGTACTACTTTTACCAAAAGGACTAAATGATATCACAAAGAGAGGCCAAATGCGTGGGTGATAAACATATGAATTTATCCAGTGAAAATATGTTTGAAAAAATCTTCATCATAATCTACAACAATTTTCTTCTCAGGTAATGTATCCCAAAAAGTGTAGAGAATTTTTCTATCTTTGGGATTATATGTTTGTGTAGATTTGCTCATTTTAATTCACATTTGTATTTTTTCTTTATACTAGATTATCTTTTATTTAACTAAAAATCCTCTCTTTTTATATTTATAAATGATTTTAATTATTAAATTAATTTCGAACGATTAAAAAACTTTTTAATGGTAACTGTTTATTTTTCAAATATGTCGAGTCAAATTAGTGATATAGGAAAGAGTGTTGTTATGTGTGAAGGGCAACACAATACAAATATAATTTGTATTGAGCTTGCTGAGGGACTTGTTTTTGTAGATTCAGGAAGACAAGATGATATTGCTTTAGAATTACAAACTAATATCCTCCACTTTTATGGTTGTTTTTTAAAGAATAAATTTAAGGATGTATTATAATTGGATTCAACAAAAAAAAGAGTTAAGAGGAATAAGCAAAAGATTTCATGGTTAAGCGAACATCCTTGGATGGGCATAATTATTCTATTATTCCTATACATACTATTCATACTTTTGCCAGGATTAATTTATGCTTTCTTTGTTAATCCAACGTTCTACTCAACACATCTATATGTTGCGCACCTTATTGATTTCTTTGGAGTAGCGATACTCTTTATCATTATCGTACCATTTGTTTTAGGTTTACCAAATGGAAGAGAATTTGTTGGTTATACTCAAAGTATTAGGATAGTCAATTTTAAACCAGTATTCCGAACAATTGTTTTAGGATTAATAACTGCAATCATAATACTATCATGCATGTTATTAGCTACATATTTGACTACTCTGACAAGTCCAACTGGTCAAGTAATATTTGATCCGAGTTTGCTAATTGACCCTACTACAATAAACATTTATACCGCTTTACGACCTGGTATTTGGGAAGAAGTAGCATTTCGAGGAATTATTCTAGTACTCTTATTAAAACTCTACAGTAAAAGAACATCAATAATTCTAAATGGCATTTTATTCGGGGGATTTCATCTCACAAATATATTAGCAGCACTATTGAGTGCCTTATTTTTTGAGACAGAGTTTAATAATGAAACAATTTTCCAAATACTCTTTCAAGTGATTTACACGACATTTTTAGGTATTTTCTTGGCTTATTTATTCATAAAATCAAATAGCTTAATTCCTTGTATTATTGTTCATTACTTAGTTGATGCTTTTTCAACTCTTGTTGGTTTTGCAGTAAATGTTAACATTTGGCTATTTCTAACCATTATGACAATTATTGGAATTGGTATTCTGCCTGCGAAAATAAATATTCTTCTTGTAAGATTCTCTTGCTACACTTGGCCTCAACCTTTTGATGAACAGGTTAAATCTTTTGATACTTTCTTAGCACGAAAGAGTAAAAAAAGTAAAATGAAGGATAAATAATTCCTTCATTTCTTTTCATTCTTAAAATCTTAAAAGATAGCTATATGATGGGACAAATTCTAGATTTAGATTATTATAGAAATCCTTCAAATCAAAATTCTTTATTTGGTGGTAAAGAAGCTTTTTCTTAGATTCAAATGCTTTTTGCACTGAAAATTGAAATATTTCTTTTATTAATTGCTCTGAGGGTTCTTTTATCACTTCTATTGGAAACATAAAAGATTTTTCTGGTTTGTTTCCTGTATAAAGCAAAGTATATGCTAATATTTGTTCCTCTTTTTTAGCTACTACCGCACCAAAAAGTCTGTTATTGCTAATAATGGAATCCAAACGTTGTGCGATTTCTTCCTTAGATTGGTTATCAGCAAGATGAATTGCTTCAATTAACAAATCCTTTTGTGTGTTGAAATCTATGTCAACGATATAATCTGGTTTTATGTAATCTTTTGTTATATATTTCTCAGCAGGGAAGATAACAGAATAATCTAATGTGGTTCGTTCACCAAATCCCCATCGCTCATAAATTTCTTCTAAATTACCCATTCCTGGTTTAAGGTTTGTTCGAACTACTTCTACACCTCGAGATTTTAGTAGATCTAAAGCATGTTTCATTATTTTATCTTCAACTTCTTCATATCCTTTCCGAACAAACAGCCTATGAATGGAACCATGCTGTATACCATCCCTATTCTCTTCGACTGCTGTACTAAGGAAACCAACCAATTTATTACCATCATATAAATAGTGTCGTGTATCAGCTGTAAATCCTTCTCGAGAGTACACCTGCTTTAGCTGTTCTTTAGTAGGGTACCAGGAATCCCATTCCCATTCTTTAATGACATCTAATACTAATTCTAGATGATCATCTAATCTAGATTCATCATAAATTTCGAATTTCATAAAAGTCCTCCACCAATAATTATTCTGTTTCACTTCGCTCTATTATTAATTAAAAGCTTGATAACTCTAATAATAAATTTTAAAAAATAAATATTAGAAAAGAAAAGCTAGAGCATTCATTACCTAGCTAAAAATTATCTCTTTTTTTTAATAATTACTTCATAATCTCTTTTGTAGAAATAATAGAGAAATAACTCCTTAGTTTTAATGTCTTGCTCAAACATGAACCCTAAATCATCATGACCTGGTTGTTTACTAACAAAAACCTTCTCTGTTATTGGTGTTAATTTTACATTTCCAATAGTTTTAGTAGCCCAGAATAAATCCCCATCTTCCCAAATTATTTTTGTAGGCCCATAATCACTTGCCTCATAAATGCCAGCTAACTCTTGGTAATTTATTTTATCTATTTCTGGCAATTTAGATATTGCTGAAGCTTCTTCTTTTGCTAATTTCATGAATAATTTCTTTGTTTGATTCTCTTCTTTCAGAATTAAATCATCCAATGCTAAAATATGTGCTTTTGATAAAGCTTCTTTGGCTGGAACTGGTATATCTGGTTCAATCCCTATTTTTTCCCAATTATCTTTACAAATAGGATTATATGATTTTGCTGTCGGAAGCATCAGTAGAAATGTTTCTAGTATAGGGAAGAAATCAACAGGATGACCTCCACCTTTTGTCTTTTCACCGATTATTACAGCTCTTTTCTGACATTTTAGAGCATAGATAAAATCTTCCGCAGCAGAGAAAGTATTAGAGCTTGTTAACAAGAATAATTTTGTGTTTAACATTCTTTTTCCTGGTACATATGGTAATGTCCAATTTTGATCTGTTGTGTTTTCATAACGACGAATAATATAATTTAATTGAGAACCCATTTTTAGAAAATAACTCGTAAGAAGTTGGACCATTTCCGCTTCTCCCCCACCATTATTTCTTAAATCAATAATTATCGAATTAGTATTACTCAGAAAATTCATTGCTGCTATCGCTGTTTCGAAAGCTTCATTTGATTTATGAAATGCTCTAAGATCCAAATACCCAATATTTCCATTAAGAATTTCCATTTTTAGAAAGCCAAAATTTGTTTGTTTGGCATTCTCGATTAATTCATTTTCTAATTTTTGTTTTTCTTCCTCATTATTGCTTTTTCTTATCGTTTCATTCTTTAATAGCTCCATATTAAATAGTAGAAACAAATGCTTATCTTCGCTTATCTCTTTTAATGTTTTATCAACTTCTAAAGCAAATTCACCATTTTTCTCTATATTATCATAATTTCCTTCATTGTATTTTCTAAGTAATATTTCTCTCATCTTGGTTGCTTTTTCTGGAAAAACATATCTTTCTTTAAGAAGCTTACTTACCTCTTCTATAACTCTTAATTTCTTCTTGTTATCCAGCTCAACATTCTTTTCAATTTCTTTTTTTGTCATTATAATCAACTACTATTTTTAGTTCAAAAAATAACACAAAATTTGAACGAACAAATACTATCTATATATTTGAACATATAAATATTGTGCAAAAACTTAATTAAAAGTAATTGATAAGAAAAGAATAAGAAATTCAAATTGATGTTGAAAATAAAAGAGTTGATAGCAGTGAAAGCTTATACAAATGACCAATTAACAGAGATATACGGAAATGAAACAAGAACTATGATAGTACGTTTATTCAGGATTTATAGTGAGCTTAGCTTAGCTCAACTAAGTGAACTAATGAATATGAATAAAACTACAATACAATATCACCTGAAAATATTGCGTGAAAAAGATATCATCTATCAATCTCGAGAGAGCTCGGAAGATTCCCGAGGTTCTATCCCAACAAAATATTTTCAACTTAAATATGAAAAATTGGATTTCAGAAAAGATTACTCTACTATTTCTAAAATAAATGATCCTCAAGAACGATTAATTGCTTATAGTAACTATTTTCAATTATTACTTGCGGGTGTAAAGGATATTAAGAATCAGATTCTGTTTGTAGAAGAAGCGATTGAAAGAAATTTAGCATTAATAGATGAAAATAAAGACAAAAATCTTACAGCTGATTCAATGGAAATGCTAGAGGATGAAATTCTGGAAGTAACTCCAGGCTACAGCACCTTTTCTACCAACAAGAAGAGTTTTTCTTTAATAAGGGAACAAATACCTGAAACATTTAGGAAATTCGAACAAATTCAACAAGAAAATGAAGATGATACAACAGAAGGTTATGAAATTATCGCGATTTCAATCCCATTGATTAGAATAATTGAGTCTCGGTTAAAAAACAAAAAAGGAAATTTAGGAAAGAAATAATTTTTTGCTTTCCTAAAAACTATGATTTTTGTAAACTTTGACTTTTTGTGTGCACAACAAATTGATATTTGCCTTTCAAGAAATCTCTTTCAATTCTCTTAAGAACAAATTTGCCTGTTTTTAATTCAGAGCTCATTGCAGAATTTACTCCGCTTCCACCAACATTTGATCCTGCAAAGAATAAATTTCGAATTTCAAAAAAATCTTCCACCAATATGTGTTAAATTTTTATTTAATCTAATATTACTTAAAACTCTCGTTAAATCTACTAATAGAAAAACTGAATGTTGAATTTTTTTTTCAAAATCTATACTCTTCTATACTTCAGTATTGTTAGAAATAATTGGAAAAAATGTAAAGATATATGAGAAATAGGAATTAAATAAAATTCTGTTACTCAAATGAATATCAAATATCTATTTACTCATCCCACTTAGCTGGTCCAAGGTTTCTTTGTTGTTGAATAATATCAAATAATTCACGTTCTTCAAATAATACCTCATAAGGTACTTGGTTTCCATTGATAAAACCTATCGGTATTTTCACTCGTTTGTCGATATTGGTTTTGTAACCTTTTGAGGTATTTACTGTTGGAGGTGTTCCTGCATAGTAAATATCAAGTTTCAAATCTGGAAAAACAGAAATAAACTGTTCAAAAATCGCAATTAAATTCTTACATTTCTTGGTTGGTGGTGAAGCTACAAGTAATTCTAATCTCATTTTTTTTACAGTCATAAATAAATCACTTCAAGATATCAATAATTGCTTCCAAAACATCTATTGGTAATTCACTTTTCATTAAGATTTCGATTAATTCAACAACAGTTTTACCTATTGCTTGTTCTTGTATTTCAAATAATATATTTTGATTAGGGACCAAGAAATCTCCACTGAGGGAAAAGTCTTCTATCAAATCTTTTTTCTTTGACATTGAAATAGTAATAATCCCGCTTTTAGCTTTAGTCGAAACTTTAAACTCTGTTTTTGGTCTTGTTCTAAAAGTCCATTCTTTTTTGGAGTATTTTGTTTCATATAATTCATCAGTTAAATTCTTCTCATCTGAAGTTATTGTATCAGATATTTGATTATAATCAAAAAATAATTCCTCACCAAGTATTTTTATGAAAACATCAATCACTTCTTTAATTTCCAACTCTTTTTTACAAGCATCACTCAAGTTTACTACTCTTTCTCTAATATTTGTGAATCCTTTATCTAAGAATTTTAATTTAGAAGGTTGGAGAGTTTTTATCATAACATCAATATCAGTATTTATCAAAAAGGTTCCACTATGCATAAAAGTATTATAGAACTCTAATTGAGCAGAACCATATACTTTTCTTCCATTTATTACTATATCATTGACTCCTGAATGGTTTGCTGTAACACCAAAATGTTTACATGTACTAATAATTACATTTCCAATCTTTTGGTACAACTCTGAAGGATCTTCTATTTGTAAATGATCAAAAAGAATATCTTTTTTGCAAAAGAGAGAAAAACAAAAGCTCCCTTGATCTTGATATACTGCTCCACCTGGGTTTGGTCTTCTAATTATTTTTATTCCATTCCTTTCACAATACGCAATATCAACATCCTCTTCTGGATATTGATTGATTCCTATCCACACTGATGGTTCATATTGTCTAATTCTTAGCGTATTTGGACTTTGTTTTTCTTCCACTAATCGTAATATTGCTTCTTCAACAGAAAAATGTCTAAAGGGTTCTGTAATATTATCTAATAATAGACGAATATTGAGATGTGAATTATCGCTCAAAGTATTCACATTGCTCCTTCTTACACTCTTCCATTCCCTTAAATTCACATTTAATATTTGGTGGTGATACAGTAACAATTTGCTTTTCCTGCAGAAAATGATATGTAGTTTCAATGGTTGAATAAACGCTTTGTTTGCAGCATCTTCTTCCACCTTTTTTGGCAAGATCAAACAAAGCTTGACCTGTTGCTTCTAAAACTAACGGGCGTTCTTTATCCGATCTGAATGATGCTTTTAGAATAAGTGAAATTACTATTCCTGCCCCTGTACTCGCACCACAATCCCCTCTTGAACCACAAGCACCCATAGGTATATCTATAACTCTTTGAATAGCTAATTGTAATTTGTCTTTAGCTAAACTTATCTTATTAGCATTGATTAATGCTGTAAGTATTGCTGGAGCAACAACTAAATGATGTTCTACACCATGAGCATGAAATGTTGGGTGGTGCATAATAAGATTAACAATCTCCACTGGATTCGTTAAGGAACTATTAGAACAAATTCTATAAACAATCTCTTCTGCATCTGAAAGTCGACATTCCTCGCAATGAAAATGTCCATTGGGACATATCAACTCAGCTTCTTCTATTACTCCGCAAAAACTGCATTTAGCTTTTTGCTCCGCAGATATTAATTCGGAATTGCATATTGTGCATGTGAATTTCATACCTTTCGCCTGCATACCAAATAATTACATTCTATTGTTTTCTAACTAGCTATTTCTTGTAGTATCATTTGTTTTAAATAAGCAATTAAACTAGAATCCAAATTATCAATAATCGATAGAATTTGGGGATTAGTTATTTGATACATTCTTTTATTTCCATCTTTGTAATAATGTATTAAACCAGCATCTTTGAGAATTTTCAAGTGTCGGGATACAAGAGGTTGAACTATATCAAATTGCTCTACTAGTTCACAAACACATTTCTCCTCTTTTAAAAAGTATAGGAATTCTAATCGTATGGGATCAGCTAATGCTTTGAATATCATTGCTTTAAATTTACTTTCATCTGAAATCTTTATTTTCATAAAGAAACGAAACTATATAACAATATTTTAATATTGCTATAAAGACTATTTTCCTCTATCAAAAATAAATAACTAGTGATTGTAAATGGATGCTGAGAAAAAAATCGGATTTATAATGTGTGTTTGCACTGGTAAATGTCCCGGTTTTGAAAAAATGGACATGTGGGATTTTGTTAATAGGATAAGAGTTGAGTTACCCGTTGAATATGCTTTTATCCACCCACAACTTTGTGAGGAGGATGGAGATAGATTTTTTGATGATTTCTTAAGATCCGGAAGGAAATACCTGATTGGTGGTTGTGCACCAAATATGCAATACAAACTATTCAGAGATGCTTTTACAAAAGCAGGTTTGAATATTAAAGAAGATCTAATTCCACTGGATGTACGGGATTTAACCACAGAAGAAGCATTTGATTTAGTTGAAAAGAAATTACTGGAAATTGAAGGTGAATGAACTGGCAGAAAAATATAATGCTGAAGAAGCGACTTTTATGGGTGTAGCTAGAACAAAAATTCCTTGGTGGCCAACATTAGATTATACTGCATGTGATTTTTGTATGGAATGTGATAAATTCTGCCCACATCAAGTTTTTGAAAAACAATTAAATGAAGAAAAAAAATTGATCATAAAAAATCCTTACAATTGTGTAGTGTTTTGTCGTGCTTGTGCAAAACTCTGTACTCCCGATGCTCTCTCTTTTCCCAATAAAAAAGAAATTACTGCACTAATAAAAGAAATCAGAAAAAATGAGGCGTAAAAATTATGACCGAAAAAATCTTTGTCATTCCTTGTAATGGTCTCGATAAATCTCAGGGAGTGATAACAAGAGAAATTGCACTTGAAATGGTTTCTACCAAAAATAATTTTGAATTACTTTGTCCTGTCTTGTTTAATGAAAATCCAAAACGCTATTCAAACAAATTGAATTCATCAGAAATTATTGTAATTGATGGTTGTTCTACAAGATGTGCAACTAAGCTAATTTCAAATAATGAACTAAAGATAACTGAAAAAATAGTTGTATCCGATGAAGTCAAAAAACGTGAAGCTTCAATTGGAAAATCACTTATTTTAAACAATGAAGACTTAAAGCTAGCAAAAGAAATAGCTAACGAATTTCTAAGTGATTATCAGAAAAAACAATTTACTCCTGATGAAAAAGAAATAAAAAGAGAATTCGAGAAAATTGATTATTATGAATTTACTCGAGATAAATATCATTTTAATGTGCCTAAGGAAGGGTACTATTTTAATGAAAATGATTGTTGGGTAAAACCAAATGGAAAGAAAGGATTGATAGGAATAAGTGATTATTTACAAAACAAATCAAGTGATATCTTATTTGTTGATTTACCTGAAGTTGGACAATCTTTTGATCAATTTGATACGATTGCAGAATTTGAATCCTCTAAAGCTCTTCTAGATCTTATATCACCGATTTCAGGGAAAGTTATTGTGGTAAATAAAGAATTAGAGGATTCACCTGATCTACTCAATACTGATCCATACCAACATGGATGGTTAGTAGAGATTGAATTTACTGATTTTGAAGAGGACTTTGAGTTATTAATGAACTCTGATGAATATTTCGAATTCATGAAAAAGAAAATTTCAGAAGAATATTGAAGTGAAAAAAATGGCTAACAAAGTGTATATAATTCCTTGTAGTGGTGTTGGAAAAGTTTACGGTAGTATTTGTAGAGAGGCAACCTATATTGTTGTAGATGAATTAGCAAAAGATCGAACAGCAACAGAATGCTTACCTTTAATCGTGAAAGGAAAAGAAGAAGTAATTGATAAGATTAAAGATAATAAGATAATTACTCTTGATGGGTGTGGTGCAAAATGTGCTTTTGTCGATGTCTCTCAAGTGATTCGTATTCCAGATGCGAGTTTTCTTTCTACGATGATCATAAAGGATAATCGTGATTTGAAACCTGAACCAGGTATTTATCCCTTAGGAGAAAATGCAAAATTACTAACACAAATATTTGCAGAGCAAATAGTCGAAAAAGTTGATGAATTGCTAAAATAAAAGGATTGATGAAAATGTTATCAGAGAAACCAAAAATAGGAATAATCGCTTGTAGTGGGGAAAATTATGTTGAAGGCACCATTACAAGAGTAGCAATAAGAATGGTTGTTGAGAAATTTAGACCCTTTATTACAACAATTTTATGTCAACCTTTGTTTATGGCTGGTGATATTAATCACAAAGGTGGAGGGAATGAAAGAGAGTTTGCAAAAAAACACAAAACAATTACTGTTGAAGGCTGTTCTGAATCTTGCGCAAAAATAGCTGTAGAAAGATTTAGTGCACCTGCAGCAGCTACAATTTATGTTCAAGAAATAATGAAAAACAATCCAGATTTAAAACCGGAAAATAAACAAGAATTAAATGATGATGGTATGAAATTAGCAACAATCTTAGCAGAAGAAATTACTAAAAAAGTAGATGAAATATATAAAAATCAATAAAGGAGAAATCTTCTCCTTTCTTTAAACTATTTCAACAATATTTTCCTCATGATAAATAATTCTTACTAATCATCAATGGTTAAGATTCTTGAATACTTTTGATTGTAGAGAAAACAACTAATTCATATTTGCCTCTCAAAAAGTCTCTTTCAATTTTCTTGAACAAAAATTTACCCGTTTTTAGACCAGAACTCATCGCAGAATTCACACCGCTACCACCAACATTTGATCCTGCAAAGAATAGATTCTTGATTGGTGTTTTGAAATTTGGTAATTTTTGATTATATGCTGGTCCATAAAAGGCTCCTTTGGATGAGAGATTGAATCGCTCAAAAGTTAATGGTGTAGCTAATCTCTTGAGTTTTATATGATACGAGAGATTTGGTATGACACTTTCAACTCTTTCTATGAGAATTTTTATTATATCTTTCTTCAATTGCCTATACTCTTTTGTTCGTATTCCATCTCCCTCGGTTTCCCAGTTATTATTCCACTTGTAATCTGCAAATCCTAGTATCTGAATTGAATCTTTTTGTCCATTCTTCATTCCTTTATCAATGTTTGAAGCAATTCGCACACCAATATTTTTCAAACAAATCTGATTCTCTCTTACATTAGGAATTATTTTTGTACTTTCTCCAACAATAAAATGAGGTGGATATTCTGATAAATCCAAATTTTCTACTCCCAAATACAACATAAATCCTGAGATTGATTTTTTAGTATCCTCAATTGATTGACGGTATCTTTTACTTAGGTGTTCTTTGTCGATATAATCAAAAACAGTTCGGTGTAAATCACCATTTGAGATAATGTATTTTGCTTTCAGAATTGAACCATCTTCTAATTTCACACCATAGACTTTTTTTCTTTTCACAAGAATTTTCTTTACTTTTCTATTATATTGTAAGGTTCCACCCTTCGATTGATAGAATTTAGCCATATTTCTAGCAAAAGCATCCATTCCCCCTTCAGGATAAAATAATCCTTCTTTGAATGAACTGCTAATTATTACTGCACCTACAGGAGCTTCTATTTCATCGAATTCTAAACCAAACCACAAACAGAATAAATTGAAATATTCCATTACCTCATCTGAAATGAACTCATTCAAGAACTGCTTAAAATTCTTAAAAGCATATTTTCGAAGTGTTGGATATTTGAATAGAACTTTTAGTGCTCTCCCTATTGTTATATCATTGTCATACAAACCACAATCAATGATATTTTGTCTAATTTCATGACTAGTTTCGAATAATGCTTTTAGACCTTCAATCTGATCGGGATGGTATTTTTCTATTTCATTTAGAAACTTTTCTTCATCAGAATACAAATTAACAATTTTGTCTTTTTTGTAATATGTCTCTATTGGTTCTACTTTATGAAGTGGGTGATTAAAACCTAGCTTTAATAATTCCATTCTTACCTTGCTTTTATTATATTCCATTATTGATTCTGCAGCAGAATCAAAATAAAAACCATCATTTGTAAAACCGGAAACATATCCCCCGGGATAATCATTTTTTTCTAAAATAATCGAACTGATACTTGGATTCTTACTTTGTAAATAGATACCAGCATGAAGTCCACCCATTCCTGCTCCAATTATTATTACATCAAATATCTCTTTCATTCTTTTACCCTCTAGGATTTTTTATTCATTTATTGGTGCCGAAAAGATGAAAGATGACCATTTATGACTCACTCTAATTTAATTCGAGATATTTTTCCAAAGTGAAATTTCATCCAATCTAATAGAAATCTATTATTTTTAGATAGGTTAAATTAAGACTATTTTAAATAGGGTAGAAATCGATGTAATACTATTATTCTATTATAGACTAACTATTTACCAATGTTATTATTACATTTCTTTCTTTTTACTGTTAAAATCAATCATTTAGAAACTAAAGTGTAGTTGAATTATAATCTATTTTTTTAGCAAATATCTTGTTTTATCAATTACAATTCTACTTTTGAAAATAATCAAAATGACTCGGATTAAATTTTCTTTATATCATAATGTTTATTTGAATTGAAAAAGTAAATACTTGATAAGGGAGATTGAAATTTGACTGAGGAAATAAGAGAGGAAAACAAAAATACTACAAAATCTGATTATAACAATTCTAAAAGAATTCTTGGGCAAGTTGTTACAATAATCTATTTTGTTATTATTACTCTAATTTATCACTTCTTACTATTTGATGGTATATTGTGGCCTAATATAATGAGTTGGGGAGCATTAGCGATTTTCACTTACTTACTAATTATTGACCCTATAGTCGGTTCAATAATTCGTACAACTATATTCATTGTTGATAATTTCTTGAAAACTATAGTTTTTATAATAATTAATATGATTTTTTGTTTAGTACTAATAGGTAGTGCTGTATTTATTTTTCTCAACCAATATCCATTAATGCCTATTCCGGTTCTCCTTTTCTTCCTTTATCCATTTATTATTTCTTTACCAATTAATCTTACTTTATTAATCAATCGAGAGACATTTCTAATATGGTTTAGATGGTCTAGTAATAAAGTCATTTTAACGAAGAGAACGATTAGAGTTAAGCAAATTTCCTCTATCATTTTCAGTATTACTTTTTTAACATCGATTTCAGCAACAATTTTATTCACATGGTTTTTTAGTTATTACTTTCTTATTTCTATAGTTTGTTATTACGGCTGGTTCATCTTTTTTGAATTAATTTGGAAGAGAATAACCTTGATGAAAAAAAGCGATAATTAATGCATTGCTATTTAAATGTCTAGATTACTATCTGTTATTTTCTAGTGTTCTAATTTGATATTAAATTACAAATAGCTCCAATTTAAATTGGATCTCTATTTATTATTGAAGAAGCGAGAATAGAATATTCTATGGTATTATTTCTTATAATGTTTGAAATCCCCTAGCTGAAGCTATGTTTATTGAAAAAATGAAAAAGCGGGTGCAGTGTATCATCTTTTTTATAAAGATTATATTAATTTTTAATAACTAACTGGAGTAAAGTATAATTAAAATTATTGGAAGAAAAAACAATGAACTCTGAATTTGGGACAGAATTAAGAGTGAAACTTCTTAAAGAAGAATTTTTGAGTTTAATCAAAATATCTCAAAGGGAAATTGTATTTAGAGTGAAAAAAACACACTTTTTTGCTTATGATGGCTTTGTCTTTTATTGTGATGAATGTGAAGATAATGATTTCAATACTGTTATCGCTGGAATAGAATTATCAAATATCAGCTATTTTTATGTAAAAGATAGAAAGAGAAAATAAAATTCCATTATTCTACTAATTCATATAAAATGCACTAGTGTGTACTAATATTCATAACACATTTTTCTCAAACTTATTGCTGTTACTAATTGGTTTATAGTTCTTTTTTTACTTTATCTAGCAGCATCTGTACAAAAAAACGACTAAATTAGGTTTTGTGTTTGAGTTCTTAAGATTGCTAATAGTGAGGAACTATGGATTATATCATTTTGATCAATCATCTTTAAGATTTCATTTTTGGAAAATTCTTTTACATTAATTATTTCATTGGAATCTATTGGAATTTTAGAATTATTTTTCTCAACTTCTGCATAGAAAATATAATTCCAAGCAATATTGAGAAAGGTTGGGTGACATTTTAACAAGAAGGTTATATTCTTAACTGAGTATCCTGTTTCCTCTTCTGCTTCTCTTTTAGCAGCTTGTTCTGGAGTTTCACCTGGATCAATTACACCTCCTACAGCAGTCCATGTGAAAATATTCCAAGGATAAATAAAACATTTAACTAACAAGATACTATCCGTATTTGTTTTACATAGAATTGTAACGAAATCTTTACCTTCAACAACTGCATATTCTGTTTCTTTTCCATTTGGCATTTGCACTAAATCATTCCGTAAACCAATGTACTTATTTCTAAATATCACTCTCTCCTGTAGTTGTCGCCAAGTGTGTTGATTTGGATCCTTCATTCAATCACCTATAATCAAACATATTTTAAAATACTACAGAAGGTATTTCCTAATATAAATTGTCTTATTTTTAAAAGATAAGAAACAATATTTTTACAAAAAAAATATACTATTTGTTATTGAAAGTGAAAAAATCTGTGGTTTAGCAATAGCACTTGTTGACCAAGATAAGGTTTTCTGGTCAGAAGGATTTGGATTTACAGATATTACTCGAAAAGAAAAGGTAACTGCTGATACTCTCTTTAGTACCCAATCAATGGGGAAAACAATTACTGCAACAACCTTCATGATTTTAGCGACTAAAGGATTAATTGCTCTTGATGATCCCATTAGAAAATATTATCCTGAATTTGATGTTAATACCATATTTGGAAATGACACAAAATAATTGAGAAATTGTTTTATGCTGAAAAGAAACACTAGTATTATGAAAAAAATCAAGATTGTTGTTGATTCTACATGCGATTTAGATCTTGATCTTGCAGAAAAATATGACATTGCTTTAGTTCCCTTTTCTATAATTATAGGTGAAAAATTGTACAAAGAGAATATTACGATTACTAAAGAAGAATTCTATCAAATGATGCAAACAACCAAGTATCATCCCAAAACAGGCCTTCCTCAACCAAAAGAGTTTTATGAAGTCTTTGAGAAGTTTTTGAAAGAAGGAAGAGAAATTGTTTGTTTAACAATATCTGGGGCATTTAGTGGTACTTTTAATAGTGCAATGGTTAGCAGTAAAATGCTGGATCCTGAAAAGATACACATTGTAGATTCCCGTAATTCCACTTTAGGTCTAGGATTGTTAGCGATTGAGGCAGCAAAGCTAGCTGAAAAAGGATCTTCAGCAAAAGAGATTGTAGAACATTTACTAAAAATAATTCCCAAAACTCGAACTCTTGCTATGGCTGGAACACTTGAATGGTTACAAAAGGGAGGGCGTATAGGCAAAGCTCAATGGTTAGTAGGTTCTTTACTTGGATTTAAACCATTTATTGGTCTCGAAGATGGTGTAGTTACCGGATTTGGAAGAACCCGAGGAATAGATACTGCAATGAAAGCACTAAAATATGTAGGATTAAACGCACTCAAAGATCCTAATGTAAGGATTTTAATGGTGGGTTATACTACACTTCCTGAAGCTGCAAAAGAGCTGGTAATATTTTTCAAAGAAAAAGCTCCGCAAAAGGAAATAATTTTAACTCGTCTAGGTGCAGCTTTAGGAACTCAAGTAGGTCCTGGTTGTTTTGGATTAGGCTGGATAGGAGAGTTTGATAAGAATTGGTTGAAAAATACCTCCTAAAGAATATCAACCACTTCTACTTCCCTTACTGAATTGGATTCCAAGAATTTAGAGAAACAAGTTAATATTAAATTTCAATCATTTTATTATTTGGTATTTTTCTGTTATGTTTTAAGTTTTGATTTATTGAATGTTAAAAAAGCACATTTGATTTTAAACTTTTAACTTTTTTATAATCCATGGAACTAGGAGTATCATTACTGGACCTAGTATTGTGTAGATTATTAGATCTACTACCATTTTTGTTATTGTAATTATATCAGGGTCGTAGATTGCATCATAAGCAATATAGAGACCAACTAAAGCTAAGGCAAAAAGTATTCTAATAAAAATTTTCCACTTTTTATCTACAGCAGTATTGAAATTAACAAGTTTTTCTTCCCAAATATAAGAAATTGAAATTGTTACAATTAATGCAATGACGTTCATATCACTGAATATATTTTCGATTCCTTTTTGTCCCAAGTTAAATTGAAGTAGGATAATTGGTAAAGCAAACACGATTAACATCAATAGAACAAATGCCATCTTTACCCAATTAGATTGATTTTCCATAAATTTCCCAATAGGTTCCTCAACTAGAATATAGATAGCAAAAATAACTATTCCTATACCAATACCAGTAGTTACATCTGTAAACCAATGAACACCTAGATATATTCTCGAGAAGGAAATCAATAAAGGAATAATTATTGCTAAAATTACCATTCCCCATTTTTTGAAGAAGGATCCTACAACTCTCCAAAAAGTCGGTTTAATTTCAACAATCTCATTTTCTATTTCTGAAAAGTTCTTATCTGAATCCTCCCATTTTTTTGTAAATAGAGCTGCTAATAATCCCCAAAAAGATGTACTTACTTGTGCGTGACCACTAGGTAGACCATATGAAGTTGTAACCAAATCATATCCCCAATTAGTATTAGGTTTATCTAAACGAAAAGATGATTTTGCTACAGAATTAATAACAACAGATGTTATTACTCCAACCATTCCTTTATAGGCTAACTTTTTGTCCCAAATGTAATATAGTACTGTTAGAATACCAATATACACAAATGGTTCCCCTAAATCACTAATCACATCCATTATTTCCTCAACAACTTTGTTATTGTGTAAATAGAAATAATCGGCAACTGCCTTATCAATAGGATTAGCTCTATTTGGATGGTAACTGTAAATTATTGCTAGGGAAGAACTCATAAGTGCTATACCGACTGCTAATAATATAACAGCAGCAGTATTCCTTTTTTTCATAATTTATATTTGGTTATAATTTATTTAAACCTAGAGTAATTCTATTGTTTCAATTGAGATAGAAGAGTAAAGTATTTTTTTGTTTATTTAATACTCTTTATGAATATCAATTTCAATAAAAATTCAAAGCAAAATTCTTCTAATCAACAAGAAAGGCTCTCTGATATTGCTGAATAAAAAAAATTTAAGGATTCTATAAACTCAATTGTATTTTAGATTAAAATCTTTTAATCAGATAATTTTTCATCTATTTTTTGCAGTTCAGCAAGGATTTGAGAATATAAGGTAGCTGTAATTTTAGCAGATGTTGTAATTAATCCACTCTCTCTCAGGTAGTTTGGAGGATCTAACAATCTCACTAAATTTAGTATCTCTTCAATTAAATCGTGAGCATAATATATTCCGACGAGTTTTCCCTCAGGTTCTGCTTTTGCTGATTCTCCTGCAGTTTGGATTATAACACTAGAAATACCTAAGAGAAAATCTATTGGTCCTTGTTTTATAACTAAGTTTGTTATTGTTCTAAAAGGGATAACTGTCTTTGTTCTTACAATAAGTCCTTTTGTTATAGTTATCTCCGTATCCATGATTTCATAATTAATGGTCTTGTAATATAATATAGAAATTAAGAAAGAGAGAATATATAAAATAAGAATCAAACTAGTAAAAATGCCAATGTTTGCAAGAACACGAATGATTTTTTGATTGCTGTCTAATACGTTTAGAATATTAATATCAAATACACTAACAATAATCACTAATGGAATCCAAATAAAAAAACCATAGATTATGGATATCCAGAAAAACCACTTTTTTTTCGTTTCAATTGCAGGTTTAATTTGCTTCAGAGTTCTACTTAGAGCAATTGATTTTAAATAATCAACTTTCTCTTTATCTTCACCAATAGAGTTAATTTGTTCTAAGATATCAAATGCCTTTTTACCAATTGGTGATAATATATAACTCCCATCTTCTTGTTTTTCAATTAATCCAGTTAATTGCTTTAGATGAAAATTCAGTTTGCCAGTGCTAAGAGATAATTTCTGCATTAGATCTGTGTAACTTTGAAAGGCATTTTCAACAATTAAATTTAGGATTCTTTGTCTTATACTATGAGACATTGCTTTCAATAACCATTCTGCTTCAAAAGTTGATCCTTGAACATGCATTATTTACCAACTCGCAAATTAAAAATTTAAACATTACAAACATCATAACAAGAATTGTTTTCATTTAAAAGAAATTTGACAAAACGTCTTGTCAAACGTTTGACAACTTTTCTTTTCAAAACGCTTTATATTTGCGGTTATGAATAGTCAATTTAGAATAAAAATGACAGAAAACACAAAAGAAATTTTTGGCGTTGGAAAACAAAAAGTTCTGGAAGAATTTTTCCCAGACAAGAAATATATAACCAAGTTAATAATAGGTTTGACTTTTATCTATTTCATAGTACTTGGCTCAATGTATGGTTTGTTAGCAGTTATCTTACATGAAAATTCAGGAGCAACTGATTATAAAAGTAGTTTGCTTTTAGCAATGTACATCTTTATTGGTTCTGGAATACCTATTTATATTATCTCTGTAATTTTTATTTTTCCATATTATAATTCAATCAGTTATACTTTAACCACCCAAGAAATCATTGTTAACAAAGGATTTCTAGTGAAACGAACAAAAATCGTTCCTTACAGAAATATCACTAATTTTGTAATGCGTAGAGGTATTATTGATAGATTAATTGGTGGAGAAAATTTTGGAGAAATAAAAATTGAAACTGCAGGACAAGGACCACAGCAAAATCATCCAGAACAAAGAATAGTCGGAATAATGGATGTAAGTGGGTATACCGAAAAACTTCGAGGGATTCTTTCAAAAATGAAAGGACAAGCAGCAATAACAGCTGACATGGAAACTGCTTCTTCGTTAGATGAGGAAGATCTGTTAGTTCATATCTTGGCAACTCTAAAAGAGATATCAGATAAACTCTGATTTTCCTTTTTTTCTTCTTCTCAATTCATTAATTAGTTTAATTTTCTTGAAGAGTACTAGCAATTATTTTTGCTGCTGATTCTGCACCATTTTCTCGAGCAATTTTCCTTCCAATTAATTTTGCAGCATCTTTAATTTCGTTTGATAAAACAGCTTCAATTGCTTCTGCTAATTTTTTTGCATTGAGTTTTTTTCTTGGTATTGGTTTTGAGCCAATTCCAAGTTCATACACTCGTCGTCCCCATGCAAATTGGTCATTGCTATGCGGTATAATAATGCTTGGTACTCCTGCTCTCAAACCTGCTGCTGTCGTTCCTGCTCCTCCATGATGAACAACAGCTGCCATTTGTGGAAATAACCATGAATGTGGTGCACTTTCAATGATAAAAATTTCATCAGACAAATTATTACTCACAGTCATTCCACTCCAACCAGTTGCTAAAATACCGCGCTTACCACTTATTTTCAGAGCTTCAACAATCAATTCTGTTGTATCAGCTGCTGCAGAAGGATCCTTTATACTTCCAAAACCAAAATACACTGGAGGTTTGTCTTTGTGTAAAAAATCAAGTAATTCACTACTAGGTTTCCAATCATTCTCTTGATCTAAAAACCAGTACCCTGTATTATAAGCAAATTCTGGCCAATCATCTGGTTTTGGAAAAACATGTTGACTACAAGAGGTTATTGTTGGTAACATCTTAGTTTTTTGCTTGTTAAATGGATTTTTGAAATTTTTGGGGAATTTCCCAAATTTCTTTTTCCAATATTGCTTAATTGGAGCTCTTGAAGCAAACCACATTATCTTTTCAAAAATTTTATGTGTTCTAAAATTAAATCGCTTTCCTAACCGAATATTATAGAAAATCAATGCGGGATAATCCTTGGTTGGAGTCATGGGAAAGGGTGTTGCAAGAATGCTTGGAATTTTGAAATACTGAGCGATAAAATATCCTATTGGAACACCTGGGTGGTAAACTATCGCATCTGAGCCTAAACAAGCATTGAAAAAATCTTCTTGCAAATCAAATACAAGAGACTTGAGTTTATTAAAACTTAATAAAACCTTGAATGGATTGTCAGCTTTCATCCCAATTTGTATGCTGTCACTTGAAGTTACCATGGAAATATCTCCCCTTATCGGATAAAACTCCAATCCATAACCTTCTATAGATGTTTTATAATTTTCAAATGTAGCAATTCGAACTTTATATCCTGCTTTTTTTAATTCCAATCCTAAAGCGATATAAGGTTGTGTATCTCCTCTTGTTCCAGCTGTTAAAATTGTGATTACCATATTAATCCAAGCAATTAATTTTCTTAATCTACGTTTTGTTTAGATAATAACTATATTGAGCTTTTCAAAACACATCTTTAGGTGTAAGTCCATCAGAGATGCTATTCATATTTCAATATTAAATGATATTAGTTAACTTTGAATAAATTCTAACGTATCATTGGTATGGTATAAACTAGTAAACAAAACTTTTCTTTGTTGAAAACTTGAAGAAGCAGTAATGATGGAGTATTCTAGGATTTTCTTTTCTATTTTATTATTTTTGAAATTTACCTAATTGTTCTTAGTGTTATCAATCAAATATGGAAGAATGAATAGAACAATGATATAACCAAAAATAGATATATAGAGTTCAATAGGAGAATAATAGTGATTAATTTTGTCAGTTCAAATATCAAAAGCAATGACAAAAATAGAAGAACTTACTTATAATGGCAATTATAATCAAGCTTTATATGATGTAAATGAGGTTATTGAAAAAATCAAAAAAAATAAAAAAGAATTCTTTCTATTCTTACTTTTAAAATGTAAAATCCTTATAAAACGAAGCAATTTCCTTGATTGTATTGATATTGTTAACAAAGCACTAAAAAGCAAAATAATAAATTCAAATATTGAATTAAAAATTGATTTTCTCTTACAACAAGCTAATGCTTTTGGTGAATTAGCACGTTTTGATGAAGAAAATAAAACTATTAGTGATATTGAGGAATTAATAGCTAAATATGAGCAAACTTCTGAGAAGATAGAAGAATGGTCTGGTCATTTACATCTTTTGAAAGGTTGGTATTCAATAAATAAAACGAAATTTGATGAAGCATATAATCACCTTCAAATTAGTTTGGAAATTTTTAAGCTTAGAAATGATTTTGATAATTTAGCGACAACCTATAAATTTCTAGCAAGTTTATACATAAGAAGAGGAGAATTTGAAAAATCTCTCGAGTATTATCAGAAGAATTTAGAAATAAGAGAAAAAACAAGAAATCAACTAGAAATTGCTTATGCTTTATCGTCAATAGGTATGTTTTATGCTGTTACAAGAAGTACTTCTGAAGCTATATCTTATTTTGATAGATGTTTAAACATAATAGAAGAAAGTGAAGATAATCGTCAGATAGGAAACATCTACAATCTCTATGGAATTACCTACTATTATATGGGTAATTTGAATAAAGCGTTCGAATTTTATGAGAGATCTTTGTTCTATCTACAACAACTAGGAAATAAACAATTAATTGCTTTTCTATTATCTAATATTGGAAACGTGCAAAAATTACGAGGAAATATAGATGAAGCTCTAAAAGCATATTTGCATTGTTTAGAAATTTTTGATGAAATAAACAGTATCCAGAATATAGGTGCTAAATTGCTTGATATTGGTAATATATATTTACAAAAAGGTGATTATAAAAAATCTTTAGTGTTTTTGAAGAAAGGTGTAGAATATCGAAGAAAAACGGGAAGTAGTCTTTTCATTGCAGGAAGTTTATACAACCTGATAAAGTACTATAGTTTTGTTAACAATAGAACAGAAGCAGCTGAATACCTCCAAGAATTGAAAGATATTAACGCTAATGAAGAGAGTTTACTAATTGACCGTCAAGCAAAAATTGCTGAAGCATTGGTCCTTAAAATGGATAATCATAGTAAAAGCAGAGTTCAAGCTGAAGAAATCCTTACATATGTGATGAATTCAGATATAATCGATATAGAATCATACTATGATGCAATAATTAACTTATGTGAACTTCTAGTAATAGAGTTAAAACTAACTGGTAACCAAGAAGTGCTTAAAGAGTTAAACGATATAATTGAGAAATTAAACAAAATAGCTCAAGAACAAGATTCATTTTGGTTACAAGCAGAAATTTATTGGATTAAAGCTAATTTAGCTTTATTAGCTTGGGATATTAATGGAGCTCAGAAATTATTAACAGAAGCTCAAATCATTGCAGAAGATAAGGGTTTTAACCATTTAGCAAGAAGAGTTTCGCATGAATTTGATAAAACATTGGATCAAAAAGAATTGTGGGAACAACTCAGGGAAAACAATGCTTCTGTTATCGAACGCCTTGAAGTCACCCGTCTAGATGAATTACTCGACAATCTTAAGCAACAAATTATCGATGTGAGTGTTTTACCTGCAGAACAACCTGTGATGTTTCTGATATTTACACAATCAGGTCAATCAATTTATCATAAGAATTTCCTTCCTGAGAGAATAAGCACTGATAAATCATTGCTTAGTGGTTTCATCAGTTCGATTAATGTTTTCTTTAAAGAAGTATTCGAATCAACTGGTTCAATCGAAAGAATAAAACATCATGATTTGACCATTTTACTCAAATCTGTAGATTCAGTCCTTTTCTGTTATGTTTTTCGAGGGCAATCTTACTCAGCAATTAAAAAAGTCGATAGATTTATTGCTAGTTTAATGGTTGAAAGGAAAGAATCTTGGCTTGATATTATTGAACAAATAGATTCGCCAAAACTTCTTAGTAAGGAAAACGAATTAATTATAGATGAAGTGATAAGCGCTACTATATTTTGACAAAAAAGAAAAACCTACTTAGCTATTTTCTTTATTTGATAATGTCAATTTTAAATAACTAGAATGATAATAGTAATGTAAAAGAAATATGGCGATTTTTTATGAGCTCTGATTTTGGAACAGAATTAAGAGTAAAATTGTTAAAAGAAGAATTTTTGCGTTTGATTAAATTATCACAACGTCAAATAATATACAAAGTAAAGAATAATCACTTCTTTGCTTATGATGGTTTTGTGTTTTTCTGTACTGAATGTGAAGATGATGATTTTGAAACAGTTATTGTTGGAACAGAACTATCAAACATAAGCTTCTTCTACGAAAAAGATAGAAAGAAAGAACGGGAAGAAAGAAATTTCTTAGGATAGAAAAATAGGAGAATATTATTTTTCTTTTTTCTTAAAAAAACTCGTTCTTAGCTTTTCTAAAAAAAATATTAAAACTCTTGCTATTATCAGAATCTTAAAAATAAAGATGGATATATAATCAATTATGACAATCTCAAAAGAATATGAATATCATTGTATAAATTGCGGGAAAATTAATAAAGTTTTGACTGAAGATTCGATAACTACTTGGCTGTATCCTGACTTAGTCTTGAAAGTTTTTAACGACGAATATTTTTTTGATTGCAGTAATTGTAATCATAAAAACCGAATTGTGAAAGATATTTTAGTTAATACAAGAAAAGGAATGTTCAATTTGGATACTGGTATCAGCTTACAAAAAAAAAGAGATTTGTTGATTCAATATGGAGTAGTAGATGAAAAGGGAAATGTCTTAAAACAAGAAATACAACCCAGAGAAGAAATGCAACATGATCCCTCGATTGCGACTTTTGTTAAAAATATAGAAGAAGTTGTTGGAAAATTTAGAGATGATGTTTTGAAATCAGATGATTAATAAATCAATCATTTTTAAAAACTAGTAATCTTTTCATTCATTTTATTAAATCTATAAAAATTCACTAGTTGATTTCTACAAAAATAAAATTCTTAGTAAAAAGAAGAAAATAATCGAAAAATATCTTTTAGAATTGTTAAGATAATGCTAAAAACCAAGGTTGATAATAATTTACGGGAAAAAAATTTTTAATAAAAAAATAAAATAGAATATTAATTATTTCTTAATTGGCACAATTCTAGGAGGGTTCAACAGTTTCTTCAATAATGTTAGCATTGAATGAAATAGAGAAACTACTTCAATATGGAAAATTCATTGAATCTTCTAATTGGTTCAAGAGAAATAAATTATCAGAAGAATTCAATAAAAAAGAAAAGAATTTGTACAAGATTTTATACTGTCAAACTATGATTGGTTTAAAAGATGCTGAGATCACTCTCCCAATATTAGATGAGATTATAAAAGAAACTACAAAAGAAAAACTTGAAATGGATTTTTTTAAAGCAATTATAACAAAAGGACTAGCAATGGAAGTGTGTCAGAAATATAAGGAATCTCTAGAGATAGTTGAACAAGGTTTAGAATTCCTGAAAAGTATCCCAATAAAAAAACAGAAAAACTATCAATTACAAAAAGCAAAAATGCTTAAACAAAAAGGAACAAGTTATTATCAATTAAATGACAATAAGAAAACATTATTTTATTCCAAACTAGCTCTCAAAGAATATGAAAAATTAAATAACACAAATGGCATAGCAGAAATGCTGTCAATAATTGGTATAACTGAAGGAAAGAAGGGAAATTTTACTAAAGCAATTGAATTTCCCAATGAAAGTCTCACTTTATACATTGAAATGAAAAATGATTATAGTACTGCAATTATATATCACTATTTAGGTAGAATATATACTTCAAAAGGTGAATTAAATCTCGCATATGATTATATGATGAAGAGCTTGCCAATTATTTTAAGTTTTGATGATGATTATAGAATAGCTATTACAATGCTCCATTTAATTCCCATTCTGATTGAAAAAGGTGAATATGCAAGAGCAAAAGAATTTTCATTAGAATGTTTAAAATTGATTGAAAAATTAGGTTATATTGAAGTTGTAGGAATATTGTATTATCGAATGATTAGAATTGCATTATATGAAGAGGATATAGCTGAAGCAAAGAAAAATCTTGGAATTCTATATTCCTTAAGAGAAAAATATTGCATTCCAGATTATTATGAAGAATATTATCAACTAGCAAAAGTTCTCATTATGAAAAACAGTGAACAGATTTCTGATTTAACCATAGTAGAAGAAATTTTCCGCAATTTAATTAAAGGAGATCACAAAAATTCAGAGATTATTTTTGAAGCAATGTATAATCTTTCAGTGTTACTCTTACAAGAATTTCAAAACACAAGCAATTTAGAAATCTTAGAAGAAGTAGATATATTATCGAAAAAAATTTTGGAATATGGTAAAAGAGCAGAATTAGCAGGATTACGAATTAAAAGTTATAATATTAGATTACTTTTATTATTTATTCTTGAGCAATTTGAAGAAGACTCTATTAATTATCAAGAAGTAGATTCATTATTTAAAGAAATTCAAAAATTAGCTGAAAAATTAGGACTAAAAACAACTATTAAGCAATTTTCAAAACAATATTCTAGTTTCATGAATCAAAAATATGTTTGGGAGGATTTTATAAAAGAATATTATTCCCAAAATATCTGAAAAAAGAATACGTATTATATTAGCAGTATCATTATTTTTACAGATTTAATTTTGTAATTATTTATACTTTAGAAGATTAGCCCAAGATATATCTCTATATTCTTCTATTTTTTCTTCAATATTTTCATAGAGGAAGTACATCTCCAGTTCTTCTTGAATGTCTACACTAAGATTATCTTGGATATCCAATAAAATATACAATGCTCGAGCAAGACGAGCTAGAAGAGGGAGAGGAAGATTCACAATAATTTCACTAATTTCTCTTCTCATATAATGAAGTGTTATATAAAGTTCTTCCATGATTTCTTCAGATGAATCAGGATCAACCGTATCCCAATCCAAAGATGCACATTTTTCCAAGGTAGCTATCTGTTTCTTAATCTCTTCTTCATTCATACAAAACACGACCAATTGAAAATAATCATAGAAAGTACTTTACAATTTAAAAAAATATTGCCAATAAATCTATCTCAATTTTATTTCTGAGCTTCCAGACATCTAATAATATATGTTTGACCTTTGAATTATTTTTTTTATTAAAAAATAATTTAGGGAAGTATTTTTTCTGGTGTCACTTTACCTTGAATTTGGTAATTACATACTTTTATTGATTAAAAAAAGACTTTATAAAGAATTAATAAATGAATACGATTCAGAACTAAAATGCAATAGTAATCTTTATTCAATAATTAGAATAGTTATAATTATTAAATTTGAAATATTATAGGAGAAATTAATTATGGTATACGGTTTAATTGGTACTGCTTTTAAAAATGCTAAACTAAACAAACTTCATAAGCAAGCAGTTGAATTTGCAGAAAAAAAAGAATTCGAGAAAGCTATCGCTAATTTTCTAAAAATACTTAATGAAGTGCCTGAGCATGCAATCACTTGGAAAAATCTTGGATCTGTTTATTTTGAAGCGAAAAATTATGAAAAAGCAGCTGAGAGTTTTAAAATTGCTTTTCAATGGGATTCAACTTTATTTGAAGCTAAATTTTATTACGCAATTTCACTTACTGCCCTTGAAAAATATCAAGAAGCAATTTCAGCAATGGAATCTGCATTGAAGGAAAAACCTGATGATCAAAAAGCTAGAGTAGAATTAGCAAAATTATACTGGCATCAAGGAGAACATCAGAAAGCGTTGGATAATTTCCATAAAGTTTTACTAAAAAATTATCTTAATATTGATGCCATAAAAGGTGCTGCTGAAGCATATCTAAGAACAAATCAATTTGATAAGGCAATAGAATATTTTGAACGAGTATTAGCTCAGGTACCAGATGATATTTATTCTTTATACAAGTTAGGTTGTTTATATGGTGACAAAAAGAACTTCGATCTTGCTCGAGAGAAATTAGAAAAGACTCTAAAAATAAATCCCAACTTCCATGATTCCTCATTGATGCTTGCTAAAGTTGATATTCTATCTGGAAAATTCCCCGAAGCTATAAAAAATCTAGAACAATTGAATAAAAGCTACCCAAATAATTATGAGATTTTATTAAATTTAGGACTAGCTTTAGGAAATGGTGGCAATGTTGAAAGAGCTATTACTATTTTTGATCAAGTAGTAAAGCTCCAACCAAATTCAATTGATGCTTGGAAATTCTTAGCGATTTGTCATAATAAATTAGGGGATAAAGAAAAAGCTGCTATGTGTGAAGCAAAGTATAAAACACTGGTAAAATAATTATGTAATTCCATTTATTTTTTCCTTATATCTCAGTCAACTACTAACAGATATTTACTTTTTAAACGCATCCTTCATGCAAAGAGCTTCTAGTCCTCTGAGAAAAAGTGAAGATTTTAAATAAAAGAAAAAAAAGAAAATGAAATTGCTGAAATTTCAGCATTTCACACCTTGAAACTTATTTTTAGAAATGACATTAACTTTTTGATAAACATTCAGAGAACCACCTGATTCGATTTCGATGAGGATATTGCCACTTTTTCCTGTCACAAAAACCTTCGTACCAATTTCCTCTAAGGACATCATAGTAATTTCATGTGGGAAACCATAACTACTAGATTCATCACAAGGAATAATAGCATAATTAGGATTAAGTACTTCTACAGGCTCAAGAGCTATCCCATGTTTACTTCCGTGGTGTGCAACTTTTAGGACATTACATTTCAATGGTTTATGAGAAGTATCTATCTGTACGTGCTGATCTGGATTCTCTGTTTTAATGTATTGTGGGAACTCTTCTGTCATTTTTCCCCAACTATCCCATTGAGCATCACCAGCAAGTATGACTGATTTTCCTGCATATTCTAATTTCAAAACAATTGATGCATTGTTTATGTTTACACCATAAGAGTCATATCTATTTCTCAAAGCAATTGATGGTGCTAGCACAGTTACAGTAACGTCATTAAAAGTAGTATACAAACCAGAGGTTGGTCGAATAAATTGTATCTTTGTATCAATGTCAGTGATATATTCAGCTAGATTAAACCAGGTTACTGAATTGTGTCTAAAACCACTGTCCCAAAAATGATCAATTTTACCTTGAAAAACACTCATAACGCTTTTTAATCCTGCGATATGATCATAATGTGGATGTGTTGCTACAACTAGAGCTAGTCTCTCTGCTTCTAGTTTATTCAACCAATCTTTTGTTGTAGAAGATTTCTTACAATCAATAATCATATGTTCAAAGGAGTCTATTTCGGGTAATTGGACGATTATACTATCACCATCACCAACATCAAGAATGGAAATTATCAATGAATCATTTTTTGTATTTATATCTTCCATCTATCTCTTAATCCTCCTTTGTCGATTCCTTCTTCCTTCCTGCTTCAGTAATCTTCTATAGGATTCCTTAGCACTCTGTCGGACAAGCTCTGTTATATCAAAAGCTTGTTTCGTATTGCCTAGTATAACTCTACCCTCACTTATTAGCAAATCCTTTGTTGGAAATAATTTTGGTAATTCTTCCATTGTTAGATGGTAATCTACTGTTATACCCTCCGCTGGTTTTCCTTTTTCATCATATTCTCTTTCTTCTTCCAACCAATTTTTCGGATCGAGAAAATCGCTAAAAGTTAAAAGATCCAATTTTCCTTCGTATTTTTTGAGATTAAAAATTGCCTCAATTATTCTTATTCTTTTTTTCTCTTGAAAAATCTTCTTTTCAATATCCTTTACTTCTGGATATTCCTTGATTGAATCAATAGTATATCTTCTTAGTTTTATTATGTCCGTTTTTGCTTCTTGATAAAAATTCAATAATTTTGTATTCTTAGCTTTTACTATTTTTTCCAAGCTATCCTCTTTTGGTAATTCGATTATTTTACTGCCTTTCTTGAATTTTTCATCTTCTAGTAGTTTCTTAATTTTCGCTTTTGTTTTTATGGGACTATCTTTTTTCATCTTACATTCAATTAAGATTTTATGTAGTTCTTCAACTGATTCTTTTATATATGGTTCAACATTTTCTTTTGCTAATTGTTTCTTCAGATTTTGTGCTGTTTTCAAAAGGCCTTCTTTTTTTTCTATTTGCTCTAAAAAATCATCAGTTAATGAATATAACGTTGGCGTATTGCCACCCCCTCTAAGGAAATCTATTTCCTTTTGTTAACTTTGATTTTTATACTTAAAAAATTTTTATAAAAAAA
>Ga0307377_10000692_pt1 | contig 44353 bp, 49 predicted proteins | sample TR3MG_FD_202535 | JGI IMG/M metagenome (GOLD analysis project Ga0307377, IMG submission 202535) | Soil microbial communities from Risofladan, Vaasa, Finland - TR-3 | ecosystem: Environmental > Terrestrial > Soil > Coastal area > Acid sulfate soil | place: Finland: Risofladan, Vaasa | collected...
CGCGATGACGACGGCACGCCCTGGCGGCGAGGATGGATCGAATCGGTGACGGCGCATCCAGGCCGGGTGGATGACGTGGACAGGTACGAATTTCGCATCAGCGTGCCGCCCGACTCATGGTACTATTCCGCATGGGCTTATGACGGCCCCGCCTACAGCGATCCGCCTGATTTCACGTCGGACGGCGCCGACGAGATACCGTCGCTTATTATTGTGCCCCCTGGCGTCACGACCGGAGAAAGCGTCGGCGGCCCGGTAGATCCCCCCTGTCCTCCTGTGCCGCCTTCCTGGTGCGATCCGCCATCGGCCTGCCCCCCACCTACCTCGTCTGGCGTCAGCTCCACGGGCGGCGGCACCTCTGCGCCACCGCAGACGACGCCGCCGCCGCCGGCCACAACGCCTCCGCCGGCCACAACACCAGGCCCGGACCCATGCTATTCATGTGTCTGCGTGATTTCGACAAAGGCTACTGTGGCTGAGATGATACAGTACTTCGGCGAAATGCTGGGTGTTTCCTGCATTGAGGGATTTACAGGAGTTTGTTATTATAATCTTTCCGGCACAGAGGAAGAGGAATACGACTGGCCTGTCCCCGGAATGCCGCCAAGCGCTCTCTGTGGAGATTGCCACGCCTTTACATATCGTCCGTTCGAGCCCTCGGACGGGCGTATAGCGCGGCTATATTACACTCTGAGTCATCATGATTGCGAGCCGGAGGCATAAGGAGCGGCGCCTACATGAGCTGTGAAAGCGCTGGACAAACTGCAGATTTCAGCGGCGGCAAGATACGCATTTGCCGGAAGCTGAGCGAGCGGGTAGGGCGGAGTTTCAGCGTCGATTCCAAGATCTGCCAACGCTGCCTGGCGAGCGGTGGCGACCCGGAAAAGATCATATCCATGCCACCAGAAACGGCCCTTCGATCGCCGGCGGATAATGCTTTCCCCACCGCCGAGGAGGTGGCCTATCGCCGTGCGGCGTGTGCGGGGTGCGCGGCGTTGCGCATGGATGACGGACTTCCGCGCTGCATTGAGTGCAGGAACTGCGGCGGCAGCAACCGGGTCATCAACTATACGACGCCGGCCGCAAGGTGGCGCTGCCCCCGAGGCAAGTGGGCGCCCGTCGCCGGGGCCAGGCATATCGTTGTCGTCTCGAAAGGTCTGGGGGATGCGATCCTTGCCATTCCGTGCATCCTGGCCCTGGCCTCGCTCGGCGCATCGGTCGACGTGCTGCTGATAGGCGGCTATGCCGTCAACGCGGGGCCGCTCTTCGACGGGTTGACCGGCGTCCGCGTGGTCGACCTCGAGGCCGCCCGGGCCGAACCTTACGACGTGGCGATCCTCTCCGCGGCGAACACCACGAAATTATTCCCCCCGCTTAAGATCCGCGCGGGCCACGTCATCAACGCCTCGGACATCAAGGGGCATCGCGCGGCGGCCATGCTCGGCATCGCCCGCGATCGCGGGTATGACGGCCCGGATTTCGAAGCGCCTCTCGCCTCTCGACTGGGCATGCGCACGGGCGAGGTGATCATCATAGGCCCTGACACGGGCCAGTACGCGTGGGCGCAGGGTAAAAAGTGGCTCGGCGAGAAGTGGGCCGCGCTGATCCCCCGCCTGACGCTGCCGACGGTCGTGATCGGGAAACCGGAGGCATACGAACCATGGGTCGACCTGGCGACCGAGAACTGGATCGGAAAAGATCTATGTATCAGCCAGCTCTTTCCGCTTCTGTCCCGTGCTGCCTGTTTCATCGGCCCGGACTCCGGCCTGGCGCATCTCGCATCTGCCTGCGGGATCCCCACGGTCGTCATCTGGGGCCACGCATCGGCATCGGTCTGGAGGCCGGCGGGGAACCCCATCATCGTCCGCCCGGCTTCGGGCAACGTGGCGGCCGACGTGGAGATCGACGACGTGCTGGCTGGCGTCAACCGGGCGCTGCTCCCCTCGCGCCGCCCACAGCAGTCGTCCAACAGGCTTATCTACGCGTTCGGCGGCGAGAGGTACCGCAGAGAGATGGCCCGAAAAGTCTTGGCCGCCCTTGCCGCGCACGGGTACGAGGTCGAGACAATCCCCGAGACGTCGAAGCTTGAGGATTTGCGGAACCTCTTCGCGCTGACGGGCCGCAAGCCCGCGGCGCTCCTGCGGTGGGAGGAGCACGGGACATTGTTCGTTACAAAAGAGTGGCGGCGACTGGCGGCCGGGATGTACGAGGACGGCGTGGTTCCCGCTTACGTCGACTACGGATATTTCGATCACTACAAGACCGTCATCATCGATAGGTACCTCGCCGACGGCGGGACGGGCTTGGACGAGGAGTGGCCTGCCATCCCGGACGCGAGCCAATGGGCCGCGGCGGATGAGCGCGTGGCCGCGTACCGAGATGCCGTGCGAGAACGAGGGCAGCAGGCGCTCCAGGCTGGCCCCCTCGAGGAGAACTATGTTGTCCTCTGGACGCAGTTCTCGACGTCTCTTTTGCGCCCACCATTCAAGGCCCGGACGTTTGGGGACCTCGCCCGGCGACTCGCGGATGAATGCTCGGCCAAAGGCGTGCGCCTCATCATCAAGACGGCGCCGCAGGGCAAACAGGTCGACCTGCCGGACGTCCCGATCTACACGGGCAGGGATCAGAACGCCAAGCTCGCCGTTTACGCGCGCAACAACATCATCTGCTCCTCATCCGTGAGCAATGAATTTGTTCTTTGGAACGTCCCGGTAACGGCGCTGGGCCGGTCCTGGTTCTGCGGCAAGGGCATCTTCCACGAGCCGGACTCCATCGACGACGCCGTAATGCCCCGACCGATCGATGAGAAGGCGCGGTCGCGCTGGGTGAATATGTGGCTCGCATCGCAGTGTTATCCCGAGTACGCCGGGTGGCGGCTCGACCAGGTAATAGGATCCATTGAAAGGAGTTGAAATGATGGACGTGCTGCACAAAGTGTTGAAGTTCGTGGACCACAACCGGTGGCTCGTGGTGTGCCTCGTCATCGCGGCGGTGGCCGTCGGCGGGCTCATCGGGTGCCAGTCGATGACGGCATCCCTGGTGGAGCCCGGGCGAAAGGTGACCCGCGCGGAACTCGCCCAGGAGGTGGCGACCATCCGGTCGACCGTTGAGCAGAAACGCATCGCGGCCGTGGCCGCGGTCGAAGTCGTCAACGCGGAGGTCGCCGGCGTAAACGAGCAGATCACGAACGCCGCAGCCGACCTCGATCTGCAGGACGCGATGAAATGCGAAGTACTCGACGTGATAGCCGACGTGGCGACGACGGTAACGGCAGGCTTAGTCCCCGGGGCGGCGCAGTATATTCCGACGGCCGTCGGTATTATAGGCCTGCTGCTCGGCTTCGGGGCGATGGCTGACAATCGCCGAAAAGACAAGATCATCGCCGCGTCCTCCGGCGGCCCTGATACCGGTTGAAAATCCCTCTCGCCACCCGGCTCGCATGGGCCGGGTCCTCCTCGAGCCCCGGAGCTTGTCCCTCCGGGGCTTTTTTGTTTCTGGGGGCCCAGGATGGCCCAGGAAGGCCGCGGGCTGGTCCGGTCGCGTACATGGGCGGCTCGGGCCTCGCGCGCGCCCACGTGCTATGCTGGCGGCCGCGGGGCATAGCCCTGCCCAGGGCCTCCCGGGACGGGCGAAAAAATCTGAAACTTTCCCGGATTTTCCTTGAAGCCCGGAACGAAAACGATACGATATATGTATTAGATGATGCAGCGCGCAAAGGGAAAGGCGCTCAAACCGGCCAGAACGGCCACAAAGGGAAAGGGGAGAAACGATGACCATCACCGCAAAATACCCCGGCAGATGCAACCGCTGTGGACAGCCCATCAATGTCGGCGACGCGGGCGGCGAAAATCTGACAGCCCCACAGGGGCAGGGAGGTGGCGACATGGCGACAGTTATCAATCTTCGATACTGTGGCGTAGACGGCGCGGGCGCAACTGTGCGCGAAGCGAAACTCGATGCCACCAGGAAGATCGAGGCATACACCGAGCACGCGCTTGACTTATTCCACTACGCGCACCGAGGGCACGCGGTGGTCGGCTGGCCGACGATACACGGCTGGACGGGCGTTATCGCCTTTCCCGACAACAGCGGCCCGAGCTATGCTTCTGTCGTGGGCGGCCCCGACCGCGCCAAGGCCGAAGCGTCGGCGATAGAGCACTTGCTCGATTGCACCCTGGAACCTTTCGAGGAAATACCCTCCTGGGTCCCTCGCGCTCATGCTCAGAGAATCAGCGGCAACCTGCTTTCCAAATGGCAATGCCGCGCCAAGCAACAGGAGCCCGCAATCGCCTGACCGGCCTTCGCTCCCGGCCACGCTTCCACGGCAGGCCGGGGGCCAGGGCCGATAGACGGCCAGACTCAAGATGCCCGAAGGGGGCAGGAGGGAGCACGATCACGTCGGCTGGACAATGACGGAAGATGATGTGAGGCGTGTGGCGGAAGCCCTCGAGGCGAGCAGGGAGAAAACATAACGAGAATACCGTTGACACGGGCTGCACGTTTTCGTAACGTCTACCTTCGGGAAAGGACCTCTATGTCTAAATTGAATTACGCGGCGAATATCCACAGCGCCATCGACGCCAGCGGGCTCTCGCTTTCCGAGATCGCCCGGCGCGTGCATACCAGCGTGCCGCGAATCATCCGGTGGTATCGGGGGCACACATCCCCTCCTGCCGCAATGCTGCCGGCACTGGCCGGCGCGCTGGGACTGACGGTAGAGAAACTACTGACGCACCAGGAGGCCAAACCGTGACGGCGCCTCGAGTGGTGGACGGGGACAAACTGCTGGCGGATATCGAAGAGCGCCTGATGTATCACTATGCCGCCGACACATTGACCGAGTTTGACAAAGGCGCCATAACTGCGTTGGGTGCCGTGAGGAACGATATCAAGAATGGAAAGTACACTATGCCTCTGCCCTCACCACTCGCGCCGCTGGAGGCGGCCGGGGCCCTAAGACAAGCCGCCGTGCGATGTACAGAGGTGGGCGCGTAAGCCCACAACGAGATACCCCAAGGGAAAGGAGCGTTACGATGTTTCAGCAAGCGAGGAAGTCCCAGACTAAGTTGCGGCTCGCGGTCGAGGGTCCCGCGGGTTCGGGCAAGACCTACACGGCCCTCCTCATCGCCAAGGGCCTCGGTGGCCCTATCTGCCTCATCGATACGGAGTACGGTAAGGCTTCGCTCTACGCCGACCGGTTCAACTTCCAAACATCCATTCTGGAGGCGTTCACCATCGACGACTACGTGCGCGAGATGCAGGCGGCCGAAGGGCAGTGCAGCGTACTCATCATCGACTCGCTCTCCCATGCGTGGGAGAGCCTCTGCGCGCAGAATGATGATCTCGCGCGCAAATCATTTTCCGGCAATACGTGGGCGGCATGGTCGAAGAACAAGCCCAGGCAGCGCGACTTCATGCGCCGGATTCTGGCTTTCCCCGGCCACGTTATCGCGACCATGAGGACGAGGACGGAGTGGACGCTCCAGGATGACGGGAAGGGCCGGCAGAAGCCGGTGCGCGTGGGTCTGGCGCCGAAACAGGAGGATGGCCTCGAATACGAATTCAGCCTCGTGGCGCAGATGACCCCGGAGCACCAGCTCATATTCCTGAAGGACGGCACCGGGACATTCCAGGATAAGACGATAGACTGCCCGGGCGAGGACTTCGGCAAGCGGCTTGCGGCATGGCTGGCCGAGGACCTGCCGCCGGCGTCGGGCGCCCCGTTCGACGCGGGGAGAATCGCAGGGTCGACGCCGTCGGCCAAGCGCGAGGAACTCGACGCGGTGATAGCGCAATACGGGATTGCCGTCGACGCCCAACAGCGGTGGTGCGCATACTACAAGGTCGCGGACCTGGACGACCTCAGCGACGAGCAATGCGGGAAGATCATCCTGGGGGCGCACAAGAACTACGAGGGCCAGAACCCGACCCCGGCCGCGGCGCCTGCCGCTGACCCGGGGGAGAAGCCGGCCACCTCTGCCCCCCCGACAGTGAGCGACCGCGAGCTCATCATCAAGGAAATCATGGCGCACAAGAAGCGGTCGCCGAAATGCTACGCGGACGTCCTGGCGCAACACAACCTGTCGGAGATGGAGCTTGATGTCGATTTTGGCGCGGCCACGAAGGAGTTGAAAGCCGTCCTCGCCGACCTCAAACACTCTGGCAAATAGGGACTGGTTTGCGTCACGAGGCATTGTTATGGAGGACGCAGAAAAAGCGCTTGACGCGGTTCGGTGCTGCAGGGTAGAATCACCGCGCCTAAAGGGAAAGGGATGCTCATGCATACATGCCAACGCTGCGGAGATTGCTGCGGCCCCGTACCGGCGAACGATGACGAGTATGCCAAGATCAAGGCGTATAGCGCCGAACATGGCATCAAGGCCAATCTTGATAACCCCGGCCTGCAATGCCCATATCTATCGGTTGGCGAATGCCTGGTCTATCCCGTACGACCGCTTATCTGCCGAGTCTATGGATACATCGAGACGCTGCCATGCAATAGACAACAAACGCTTCTCGATGATCTGAACATAAAGGTCTGGGGAGACAAGATCAGAGTCCAGACATATCTGGAAATACTACGTGGCAGGCCCCTATTGGACGTGCTTTTGACGGTGCGCCTGATGCGTGAGAAGGCGCGCGATGTGATAGAAAGAGTTGGAGGCAAATAACGAAGTGGCATCGCCGGCAGCTGTGCCGGGCATTTGAGGCCCAAGGGAAAGGAGCACGGTATGATTACGCACATCCGAACGGAGAATTTCAATGGCGCAGATCGCAGCGTGACGCTCGACAAGGAGAAGGTTATCCTGGTGGGCCCCAACGGCGCGGGCAAGACGTCGCTCGTCCAGGCGCTCCAGCTCGCCGTGACCGGGTATATCCCCGGCGAGGCGAGAGACGATCGCACAGTTTTCCTGCGCCATGCCACGGACGTCGGCCAGGCGATGATGGTGGAGGCGCAGGTGAACCACAACGTCTTGGCGCGCATCTGGACGCCGCAGCCGGACGGGAGCATCGCCACGGTCGTGATGATCGACAAGAAACGCATGAGCGCGCGGGCCGGCGCGGGCGCCCTGAGCATGGTTCTGGCTGGCCAGGTGTGCTTTGACGTTCCCGCATTCCTGGCACTGTCGGCCGAGAAGCAACTCTCGTATCTCCTCGAGATATCCGGGGCGGCCAGCGCGGACCTGGAGAAACTGGGCGACCTCATCGAGCAGGGCAAACGTTACCTCTCGGAGGCGACCTCGAGGCGCGACGCGGCTACCTCTGCCGCCGCGCGCCTCATCGCCGAATCGGGCGGCCTCGACCGACCCACGGGAACGAAGGCGGCGGTCGACGAGCAAATAGCAGCGATGCGCCGCGAGCGCGACACGGCCCTGAAAATGCTGACGACGGCCGAAACCGCCGAACGAACGCGGGCCGATTTGACTGCCCAGTTGACCGCGTTGAAAGCGATGCCGCCAGACGTGTTCGACATGGTAGAAAGCATGCGGACGCGAACCGGGCTCAAGCTGAGAATTGAAGAGATCGAGGCCAAAATAGCGACGGCCGCGGGGGCCGGCGGCGACGAGGCAAAGAAGGTCCGAACCGAGGAAATCAAGGCCGAAGGCATTAAGCGCATCATTGACACGGTCGATATGCTTCTCTGCGAGGGGTGCAAGGGAAAAGTGCGCGAGACGCTTAAGGACCTCGAGGGAAGGATAAGCCATGCCCGGACGATGGCAAAGAAGACCGGCGACGAGAACAGCCTCCTGGCGACGCAATTGAGTACTTTGCGCACCTCCTTGGGCACGATGGAGCGGCGACTGCGCGACCATGCCGACGAGACGCAGGTGAAGAGAAACAAGCTGCAGCATATTGAAACCGCGCTGGCCGTGATGCCGGCCGCGGCGGACCCGGGCGAATGGCGGGCGGCCATCCAGAGATACGACGCCGACCTGGTCGCGCTGCGCGCAAAGGCCGACGCCCTGGCCAAGGCGGACGCATATAAGGGCCAGATCGACGTCTTGGCGGCCGAGCGCGACGCGGCCGAGAAGGACCTTCCTCTCATCAAGGCCACCACCGCGGCTTATGTTCTTCAGCGCGGCAAACTTCTCGAGGGCCTCGTCGGTCCCCTGACCCAAGTGATGACATCCGTCAGCGGCCGCGGCGTCGAAATCGTGGTCGACGAAAGCGGCAAGAAGCTTGATATGCGCATGTCCAAGGTGCCGCACACGTCCCTCTCAGGCGGCGAGCGCGTGATGTTCTACGCGGCCCTGTCTGCGGGGATTCTGGCGATGTCTGAGGCGACTCTCCGCATCATCGCCGTCGAGGCTGCGGAAGCGGACTGGGTGGTCTTCGGGCGGCTCCTCCATGAATTCGAGTCCCTCCCGGCGACGGTCTTCGCAATGACCTGCCATCCGAACGACGACTTGGCCGGTACCGGGTGGCAGATGGTCCGGCTGGATGGCCCCGATGTTTGACCAGGACCAAGTCGCGGCGGTCGAGGCCTCGGAGCATACCATCGCCTGCATCGCGGGCCCGGGCAGCGGCAAGACGCGCGTCCTGCTCGCGCGTATCGAAAGGCTCCTGGGCGAGCGCGTGGCGGGGGAATCCATCCTTGCAGTAACGTTCACCCGGCGGGCGGCCGGCGAAATGCGGGAGCGCCTCATCGACGCGGTCGGTCCAGCCGCGGCAAGCGAGGTTCGGATTGATACCTTGCACGCGATCGGCTACGAGTTGCTCCTGCGCTACGGGTACGCCATAGGCATCGACCCCTTCGTCGGAGATCAGGTAATGCTCAACGTCTACTCCGGCTGGCAGACGGAGCTCGTTGCCGATATCATTGCCGAGCGATGCGGCCTGACCTTCACGGACCGTCGCGGCAAACGCCATCGGAAGGTCCCCGCGGCCGCCATCTACGACGCCATCCTCGCCTATGATCTGACTGGGAGAATCCCCCCCGCCGGCCCGCTCCGCACATTCATGATCGCGCTCCACTCCGCGTTGCGCGAAAACGCCGCGCTGACTTACGGCATGCTGATCGCGGAGGCAGTCAGGGCGCTCGAGGTCGGCAACCGCTGGTTTCCCTGGCGGCACATCCTCGTCGACGAGGCCCAGGACCTGGATCCCATGCAATGGAAACTCCTGCGGATTCTCGGGGAGGATGCGTCGATGTTCTGCGTCGGCGACCCGATGCAGGCTATTTATGGATGGAGGGGGGCGGACCCCGCCGAGTTCGCGCGGTTTTGCGAGGAAGCGCAGAAAACAGTCATCCTGAGGCATAATTATCGTTCCGGGACGGTGCTCGTGGCCGCCACGGACCGCCTTTGCCCCCAAGGCCCCCAGGATGCACCAGGATCGATTCGGGTCTCCGCGGCAAGGAAGGAGGCGCCTGGGAGCATCCGCGTCGTAACGGGGCCTATAAGTGGCGCCGCGGCGGCGGTGTCCGAGGCTATAGAGGGCGGCCGCTCACCACGGGAGGTGGCCGTTTTGTGCCGGACGAACTGGATGGCGGCTGAAATGCGGGACCTCCTGACCTTTCGCGGCATCCAGACGGAAGGCGTATCCTGGTCGCTCGTGGATGAAGGCTGGGCCGACGTTTGGCCGGCCGCGGATTGCTTCCTGGCCTCAGTGCACAATCCCCACGATGCGATGTCGCGCCAATGCGCGGTAAGCGTCCTTGCTATGCCCGCTTCCTGTCGCCCAATCCCCGGCGGGGGCGAACTCTTGCCGCTGGTCGAATGGATCCGCGAAAACATGTCCGCCCCCCACGGGCTGGAGGATGATCTGCAGGGCAAGATGGCCGACCTCGAGCGCTTTGCCCTGACGGTTGGCGATGATCTCGCGCAATATATCCGTTTCCTGGCGACGCGGGATGTCTCGGCGCAGCTCGAGAGGGCCGATGGCGAGGCGGTATCGGTCCTGACCGTCCACGGCGGCAAGGGCCTCGAGTGGCCGGTCGTCGTCGTCGCGGGCTTCAACGAGGGCTTAATGCCGCGGACGTCGGGCGACCAGGATGAAGAGCGGCGCATCGCATACGTCGCGCTTACACGCGCTGGGGAAGAACTGGTGCTGTACGTTGATACCGGTGAGGGAGAATTTGCGGGCCCTCGGGCGGCCTCTTCTTTTTTGGCGGAGATGCGGATACAATGAGAATCTTAGCCGGGGCGTACGCACGCGGCCTTTCCCTGGGCCTGACGGCCTTCCAAGTTCGCGTCTGCGCCCCGGCTTTTCTGTTGACATCTCCGGTCGCAACGTTAGGATTCCCCTTAGCCAGTGCTGGCAGCAGGGGATAAATGAAATGACAAACGCCCACGGTCAACATTTCTGCGACCTTCCGGTCGCGTCCTGTTGCCAGCAACCGTGGGCGTTCTTCTTTTTTCGGGGCAAACCATGAGCGAAGCGGGGGGACGACTGTACCGTATCGTGAAATGGGATGAGAATTTCGAGAATAACCGCAGCCGCGAATTAAAGGAGCTCGCCTGGGTACCGGTGCCCAATCGGCACGACGGGTCGGGCTATCTGGAACTCGTAGATCACCCGGATGGCGCCGCACATTTCGGCGCATGGGTCCTGATCGTCGAGGTCGCTTCCAAATGTTCCCCGCGAGGCACGCTCCTCCGTTCCAGCGGCAAACCGCATGACGCCCGTTCGTTAGCAATGATGACGCGTATCCCCGAGGCCGTATTCACCGCGGTGCTTCCACGCCTACTGGATATCGGGTGGCTTGAGCTCGTACCGCAGGAGGGTGCGACAATCTCGCAGGAGGGTGCGACAATCTCGCAGGAGGGTGCGACAATCTCGCAGGAGGGTGCGACAATCTCGCAGGAGGGTGCGACAATCTCGCAGGAGGGTGCGATTCCTTCTATGAATGGAATAGAAAAGAAGGGAAAGGAAGAGAATCTAAGCAACGAAGCAAAGAGGCAGGCAAATTTCAAAGAGCTTCTTACAAACCATAACGCGCGCGCGATTTTTGAAAAACTCTGGGGGGCGGCATTCGAAGAGCACGCCGAGGCCAGGCGGTGGGCGCCTCTGGTAGCGTCGGTGGCGCAGGAAATCGAGGCCAACCTGCTGCCGCGCGACCGGGTATTGGCCGCGGCCACGGACGTCGCCTGCGACGCGGCGGCCGGGCGGCTAAAGAAGGGCATCGGCCCGGTGTTCGCCGGGTGCATCAAAAAGATGCGGGATAACGGGTCGGAGAGGAGGAAGTGATGGCAACGAGGAAAGCGAAGGCGGAGCGCAAGCGGATGATGAAGTTCAAGCCGATCGTCCGCGGTCAGACGAAGGAGGGCGACGAGGTCCTCGGGACGGTGCAATGGTGCCTCGACAACATTGAGCGCCACCAGGTGCGTCTCATCGAGTCGAGAATCGGGGTGGCGTGGACCTACCGCGTGCGATCTGACGCGGACGGCAGGCTCATGCTGGCCAAGGCGAAGAAGGTCGGCGGAGTCGAACGCGAGTTCGTGAAGCTCGACTTTCTGCTTATCGTCAACCATGGCGCCTGGAAGCAGCTCGACACGGCGCGCCGGAAGGGGCTCATTGACCACGAGCTCACCCATTGCGATTACTCCCTCGATAAGGTGACGGGCGAGGCAAAGCGCGACGACCTCGGGCGGATCTGCTACCGCATCGCCAAGCACGATGTCGAAGAATTTTACGAGGTGGCCTCGCGGAATGGGGGCAATGCCCCAGGCATCTCGCCGCTGCGGGTGCTCCTGGCGCAGGGGACGCTCTTCCAGGGCATGGCCGATGTGAGCCGAATCAGGCCCGTGCTCGACGACGGCATCATCGACGAGCAGGAAGTGGCATTCCTCGCTCAGGCCGAAGCCGATGCTGGGGGCGGCGGATTTGCGACACGGCAGGCCGCGGACTGTTACCAGGAAATACGATTATCTGACGGGGTATTATGATAATTCCCCATACGATGAGGGCCTTACTGCCGCACTCGATTTCGTCATCTGCGGCGGCGAGAGCGGCCCGAACGCGAGGCCGATGGAAGTCGAGTGGGTGCGGGGCCTGCGCGACCAGTGCCAGGCGGCGGGCGTGCCGTTCTACCTGAAGCAACTCGGCGGGCGGGGGCGAGACAAGGGCGGGCATATTCTCGACGGGCGCGAGTGGCGCGAGACGCCGAAGTGGAAGGAGGCGTGAGGTGAAAGGCACATATAAGAACCCGGAGACCGGAGCCGTGCTCAGGTTTGAGCCGCCTTGGCGACTGGATGGCATAGAATACGATTACCCGTCCCGAATTGTCATTGACAGCAAGGTCGGATGTGCGGTGATGGACTTGTCGTCACGTCAGTTGCGCGGTCTGCACAGGGCCATCGGCAAGGCGTTGGCGGCGATGGCGCGGCGAAAGAAGGAGGCGTGAGGTGGCGCGAATGAAACCGTTGCGGATACGCGAAAACGTCCATCGAGTTGCATTGTCCGAGGGGCGTGATGGGCAGACGTGTCGTCTTTGCGCTGGCTGGCGCGCATATCCGCGAGTTGGCATCCATTTGACGCCCCGGCAGGCCGAGCGGATAGCGAACTGGCTGAAGGAATGGGCCTTGCGGCAGGGACTGAAGAAGGGAGGCGGGGCGTGACGAGAATGAAGCGATTGCGAGTGCGTTCGGGGAACTCGGAGGTGTCCACAAGCAGACACAAGGACGGATGCGCGAGGATTGTATTAATGGAATCTCAATTCTGCCTACCACGCATTGCCTCCGAGTGGCGGTGGGTGCCCAAAAAGACGGCCATCACTCTGACCCCGAGTCAGGCGCGGCGTCTGGCGGCGTGGCTGAACGAGTGGGCGGCGAAGGGAGGCGGGGCGTGAGCGAGAATGCGAAACAGGAAGCCGAGCGCCTGCGGAAGATAATCGCTGAGGCGACAAAGCGGCTAAGGCTGCTCAGGATATGCCTGGCGTTGGTATTTGAGGCCGGAGGCCCCGATATCGTCGGCAAGGCGGCGGATACATTGGGGAAGGTTGTCGGCGACCTCGAATCCGAGGCAACTGCGGCGGCGAAGGGAGGCGGGGCGTGAAAGTGAAGCCTATTACCTTCTGCGGCGAGATGGTGCGGGCGAGACGCGAGGGGCGCAAGACGCAGACGCGGCGCGTGATGAATCCGCAGCCGCCTTCGGATGGCGGTTGGTACCCATCGCAGGAGCATCGTAAGGCTAAGCATTACTGCAGCGCGGCGCACATGCGCAAGGGCTTGCCGCTTGATTGTGCGCCTTATCAGGTCGGCGACATCCTGTATGTCAAGGAGGCGGTTCGACTTTGGTTTCCTACAGACGACGGCGACCAACCACTCAACGGTTGGCATGTCAGGTATCGAGAGGACGGGACTGAGAAAATAACGGCCCTGGGATGGGACGAAGGGCCAGAATACAACAGCCCCCACGATCTCGGCCTTGACGTGGAGCCGACCAAGTGGCGTTCTTCCCGCTTCATGCCGCGCTGGGCGGCGCGGACATTTCTCGAGGTCCTCGATGTCCGGGCGCAGCGGGTGCAGGAGATAAGCGAGGAGGATGCGATTGCCGAGGGATTCAGCGCCGAACCAGAGAACGTAAGTACGTGGTGGGAAGGATACAGGAGAGATGATAAGCCCGATGAATGGGGGAATCGACGCCCATGTGCTGGTGGTAATGGGAATGAGCCCCCACCCTGCTGGATGGTTAAAGCACGCAAGTGCGGATGCCGCCATCCGGCTATTCCTGCATTGGGCGCTTTTCAGAGATTGTGGGATTCCCTCCAAGCCAAGCCGGAGCGCCAATGGGCGGCGAACCCGTGGGTGTGGGCCTACACGTTCAAAGAGACGGAGGAATAGAAATGACCGAGCAGGGCAAGTTCGGCGAGCCGTGGGAGTTGAGTGTGGAGTGCGGGGCGTACATCATACGGGACGTGAACAGAACCACCATCTGTCGTGAGGTCAACATATCTCCTGGAGTTGCATATCGTATTGTGGCCTGCGTGAACGCCTGCGAGGGCGTGGAAGACCCGGCGGCGGAGATAGCCGAACTGAAGCGGCAGGCCGCCGACGCGAAGGTGGTCATCGACCGGCTGACGGACGAGATAAAGCGGTTGAGGGCGGAAGGAATCACCTTCTGCAACGATGCGAAATCTCAACACCTTATTCGGAAAATACGGGAAGCACAAGTGAGGGGCGATGGCTCTTTTGAGGCTTTCAGAGGTGCCCTTCTCGAATGGGCGCAGGCGCAAAAGGAGGGCGCATGACCATCACGTTCACGATTCCCGTGGTCACAAAGTCTGAATCGAATCAGCGGGAGCACTGGGCAGCGAAGGCCAAACGCGCCAAGACGCAACGAGGCGCGGCGCGATTGCTTACCCACCACACCATGACGGGCATTGACTTGCGTTGCCCGCTGAGGATTACCCTGACGAGGATCGCGCCCAGGGCGCTTGATGGGGACAACTTAGGCCCAGCCCTCAAGGCGGTGCGGGACGGCGTGGCGGAGGCGTTGGGCTTCGCCAATGACAGGGAATCGCCGCGGCTGTGGTGGCGTCACCGGCAGCGCCGGGGCGGGACAGGGGAATACGCGGTCGAGGTGGCGATAGCGGCGGGAATGAACAAATGACCGAGTGCGAACTGGCGGCAAAAGTTATCGAGTGGCTTGAACGCGCCCATTGGGACGTTTATCCAGAAGTCCAGATGCGGACAGGCGGCAACAGGGCCGACATCGTTGCTGTACGCTCTCCAATCACGATGGTTGTTGAAACGAAAAGGACTCTCGGTTTCGAGGTCTTTGACCAGGCGCTTGAGTGGTTGCCCTTTGCCCACTATGTGGCCGTGGCGACGCCGCTCAACCGCAGACGCAGGCATCCGCGAGAGACCCTTCGGATGCTTGCTGATACCACGGGCATTGGAATCCTTTATGTGTGGGAGGAATTCATCTCTTGGGGTCTCGCGCCCCGCCTCCATCGCCGGATAAGGAAAAACATAGCGAATTGCTGCTGCGAAGGGCACAAGACACATGGAAAGGCGGGCACAAATTATGGCGGATACTATACGCCTTATCGGGGCACCATCGATAGCGTTAAGCGCATTTTGGCAAACGGACAGCCCATGCGTATGAAGGACCTGATGGACACGCTGGCCGATAGGCATCACTACGCAAGCGATCAGGTTGCCCGGTCGTGCATACCGCAGGCGCTTGGGAAATGGGAGACGGACACGTTTGATGTCCAGAGAGATGGACGACACCTGATTGTTCGGTTGAGGCAGGCGGCGATAGCGGCGGAGGCCGCAGGAGGCAAGGCGTGACGTTTGAACAGATTCGGCGGCGGCTGTTTCGTGCGGGGAGCCGAGCCGGAGGCGGCGTCCTGATAACCGTGACGTTCGCCGACAACGACGTGCCGGATTTCCTGCGCGAACTCCGGCGGTTTCAGAGGCGGTCGGGAGTAGTCAGGATAGTGGCGAAGGGAGGCGGGGCGTGAGAGAACTGCGATGCAATAAATGCGAGGCTTTCTTGGGCATGGTGTGTGCCCGCACAATCAAGATTGACTGTGATGGTCACCACTACACGATGCGTGCGCCTGCGATTATCGAGTGCAAGTGCGGCGTGACGAACGTGTGGTTCGGCGATGGAAGTCCAGCCATCGAGGCCGCAGGCGGGGAGGTGGAGGAGTGAAACAGGATAAAAAGAAGCGTCCGCCCGTAGTTCTATCAGAGAAAGATGTTGAGGAGTTGATGGTGAAGTGGGCTATCGAAAAGATGGCAGACGACGAGCAGATAGGCGACGGGCTTGATGAGAGCGGGGAGGTAGAGGAGTGAAATACTGTAAGCATTGCGGCTCGCCTCTCCGGCTTGACACGGAATTGACCGAGGGACGCAGCCACTTCGTCTGGTACAAGTGCACATTCTTCCCATGTGGCGCACTGTATCTCGTGGAGAAGCACGCAAAACATTCGCAGGCGAAAGCCGAAGGAGGGAACCATGCGTAAAGCCAGCAAGTTGCGACGAATACCGATACGCAAAGGGCCTGAAGCCACTAAACTGCCAGACACGAGAGGCAACGACCTCGAACGACGTGTACGGGAGACCGAAGAATCCGTGGCAGCGCTTATCAACCGTGTGTTAGAACTGGAGGCTCCAACGGGGGACAATACCGTTATCAGGCCGCTGTACTCTGTATCGTTAGAGGCAAGCGCGCTTACGGCATGGTTGAAACTACATGACGAGCAAATTACAGACCTCGAACGGCGCATGGGGGAGGGAGCACTTCCAGAGGCACTGAAAAAGAAGACAAAAGGAGGGAGCCATGTGTAAGCGCATTACCGTAGTTCTGATAGTCCTACTCTGTGCCGGCCCGCTGTTTGCCAGCAGCCGCAAGCCCAGCAAGCCCGCAAAGGAGCCGAAGATCGCCGCGCCTGTCGAGCAGCCGCCGCCCGCTCCAGTTGTTCCCGAACCGCCGCCGGTTTCCGTTGTGCCGCCGGAGCCCATTCCGCCGCCGGTTCCCGTTCCGCCGCCAGTGCCAACGCGCCCGCGGATAAAGGCTGATTGGAAGTCCTCGACGGATGCAGGCTACCGCGCCTGGGCCGAGGCCAACGGCTTTACGGCCGCACAGTGGTGGGCGTTCTGGAGCATACCGCTTACGTACAACCCGTCGTATCCCTTCGGCGTGGAATCGGCGACCGCGAGAAGCTACTCCCTTGAGATGGAACGCGATCGTGTCCTGACGATGGCCAAGAAGCCCGACTGGATACTCCTTGACTGCGAATGGCCGCGGGGCGAGGCGACGCTGGCCAGGCGCGAGATGTTCCGGGAGGTCTCGCCCGCGTCGCAAATCTGGACAGGCCCGATACCGTGGGCAAATCCGAACCCTGCCGATTTCGACGGGTACGACGGAACCGTCACGTTCTACAACCCGAACTACGACAACCGCATGGGCGAGGACATAGCGTACGTTCTCGCTGCGGCACTCTACGTCGGCAAGCCTTACATCATCATGCCCCAGCCCATCACCGGCGGGGACAACCTGCCGGGCATACCGGACGAGTTCCGGCGCGGCCTGGAGATTGCCTGCGTGGACGTGGACGGCAAGAACAACGGCCTCATGGCCTGGGGCACGGACAGGCTGTTCACATACCGCGACGATCCCCGCGTAGTCGAGATGATGTCCGCGTGGAAAGCCGCGACTCGGAAGCCGATGGACGCCAGTAAGGTTCGGCTCGTCAAGTTCACCGCCCGGAACCCGTTCGGCTACAACGAAGCCCTGCCGCTCTGCCGGATAGTATGGCACGCGGGCTTTGTGCCGAAACTCGACATGGCTGCGGGCCTGACGTGGGCGGACATCGCGGCTCCGGTGGGTTATGCCGACATGCTCGCCGCGTTCCGCGACTTCGGCCATCCGGCGCGGGTGAGGTACACGACCGAGCAGTTGCGGGAGGCCGTGCGGCACGCGGAGCAGGCGATGGCGGGGCAGGTGAAATAGCCACATGAACACCATCCTTCAAGGCGACGCGCGGGCGCTGGCGGGAACGCTGGCGGAACCAGTGATACGCCGCGAATGGGCGATGCCGTCGCCAAACACTTTCAGCATCCGACCGATTGCGCGGCTCCTGGATAGGTATCTGGAAGGATGCAAGGTCATCGTTGATCCGTTCGCCCGCAACAGCAAGCGCGGAACAATTACCAATGACCTCAACCCGGATATGCACACGATGTATCACATGGAAGCCGGGGCGTTTTGCGGGATGCTCTTGGAGCAGCACATCGTCGCCGATGCAGTCCTTTTCGACCCGCCATATAGTCCGAGGCAGATGGCAGAAGTTTATCAGAAGTACGGGCTGGAATTCACTACCCGCGACTCCCAAAGGGCCGTGCGCTTTCCCGTCTGCAAAAACCGCCTGGCCCGCCTTTTGCGAATGGGGGGCGTGGCGATAAGTTTCGGATGGAGCACTGCCGGCTTGGGTAAGAACAATGGCATGGAGATTATCGAGATTCTGATGGTGCCCCACGGCGGCGCGCACTACGACACACTTGTTACCGTTGAGCGTAAAGTGACCGACACGGCCAACCAGCGCATCGAGGCCGCGGCGCGGGGCCTGACGCTGGCGGAGCACGTCGGCGGGCAAGGGAGCCTGGTGAAGGCGTAAGCAGAAAGGAGCGTGACGTGCTGACGTTGGACAACCTGCGGGCGAAGTGGCCGGCGTGGACTGTGCGGGAAGGCGTAAATGTCTACGTCGCCAGTCATACGAGCAAGATACTATTCGTGGGCGCGCCGAGCCTCGCCGACCTCGACGAGGCCATAGCCGCCATCGAGGCGGGGAAGGAGCACGGGGCCGACCTTCAGGGGCCAGTCGTGGCGACGCCGGCGGACTACGGCTACGCGCTCTCGGTCTTTCACGACGCGGGGCACCCGGCCCGGGCAGGGCACACCGCCGAGGAGATAAGAAACAAGGTGCGCGACATGGAGATCGCGATGGGCGCGGGGCTCAGGTCCAAGCTCGTGGCAAAGGGGGCGGCGCCGAGATGATGCTGAGACAAACTCGGTTTGGCAAGGACGGCAACTGCTGGGCGGCCTGCATCGCTTCCTGGGTCGGTTGTCCGCTGGGAGACGTCCCGGACTTTAGCGAGATGCCTGGCCCGTGGCTTCTGCGCTGCGAAGAGTGGCTGGCCGCGCGCGGCTACGAGATACGCCTCGTTGCCGGACAAGCAGCCGGAGCCGCGAAGGCCAGCGGAGCGCTGCTCATCGCAGGCGGGATAAGTCCGCGCGGTGTCGACCACAGCGTCCTGTGGCGCGGCAACGCGATGGTTTTTGATCCTCATCCGTCTGACGCCGGGCTTGTTGGCGAACCAGACTGGTTTGCGATTATCGAACGAAAGGAGCGCTGCCGAGATAAAGAGACTTCGCCATAAAATTACCGGCGTGGATACCCATGCCCCTTGGGGCGGGGTAGTTTGCTTATCAGCACAACTCTATTTTGGAAAGGAGGGGCGGCGTTTCGCGCCGCGAACACTATGGAGATATCCCGGAAGAGGTTCTTCGAGCTCGTGCGTGAACAGGCCGAAAGGCTCCTGCATACCGAGCATTGCACTTGCGCGGTCTGCCTGCGGCACGCGAAAACGAAGGAAGGCAGGCCCTGGCAATGTCCCGAGTGCGGGTACACCGGTACACCAGGCATATCGGCGTGCTCATGCCTGGATGGTCGATGCAACGGCCTCGATTATGGGCAGCGTCGCACGGCGTGCACGCACGGCGTGCCCTACTGCCCCACCTGTCTTCACGGACGATGGCCAGAGAGCGGTTTTGCCATTCTCCGCGGAATCGCCGGAAAGATCGCAGAGGAGCAGGAAAACGAAGACTCGAAGGCGATCATCGCGATCATCACGGGGGCGGCATCGCGGATACAGAAGGCGGCAATACTCAGCGGCGCGTTGGCCGAGGGGAAAAAGCCGGACCCGAAGGGCATCCAGGCATTGCGTGCGATGCTCGAGGAAGCGGCCGCCTCGCTGCGGGCGGAGTGCATAAAACGCAACTGGCCCGTTGAAACGGGGGGCGATAAACCGGACCTATCATCGCCGGCGATAAAGGACGCGAAATAAACCGCGATGGAAAGCACCGAGGGGGAAGACTGCGGCGAGAAGATCGTGAAGGGCCGGTCGCCCTTTCGGGATCCGCCACGGTCGGCTATTTGGGTGGCTGGCATGAGCCATTCGTACCCTGGGCACCGGGAGAGGATGCGACAGCACCATGCGGCGATAGTCTGGCACTACTTGCAACGGCCGGGCGAACTCGAAGAGCAGCGGGCATACGGGCAGTGCGAGACGGGCCTGGGGGCAATCGTGGAAAGAATCCAGACCCGCTGTGATGGTGACATGGCGGCCACGATGCGGCTTTTCGTCCACTGGGCGCCGGAGGAGGAGGAGAACGAGATGGAGAAGTTGCGGGCGATTTATTGCCCTACGGGGCGCGCGGCCGAATACGGGGGCTTGGCGCTCAACCTGTACGACCGGTGCGCCTGCGGGTGCGTCTACTGCTACGCCAGGCGCCTGTGGCCGAAGGGGGACGCCACGCCCTCGCCGCGCAAGAATATCCTTCAGAAACTTGACCACGACGCGAAACGCCTCTGGGGCGATCCGAGGCCGGTATTCCTGTCGTTCCTCTCTGACCCGTATCCCGAAGTCGAGAAGAATTATGGCGTGACGCGGGCGGCGCTGGAGATCCTCGGCGCCGCTGGCCTGCGGCCGCGCATACTCACGAAACGGCCCTCGTTGGCGATCGGGCGGGACCTGGACCTCCTGCGGTCTACTGACGCGGAGTTCGGCGTGACGCTGCACTTGACGGAACCATTATCTGCCCGCGAATTGGAACCGAATGCCGAGACCTTGGCGCAACGTGGCGCCGCGCTATGGGAAGCACATGAGGCACGGCTCAGGACGTGGGTATCGATGGAGCCGGTCTTCTATCCGGGTCAGGCGCTTGACATAATCGAACGACATGCTCCCGCCGTCGACGTCTGGCGTATCGGGAAGCTGAACCATTACCCGGGCATCGAGCGAGGTATCGACTGGGGGGCGTTCCTGGAGGCCGCAATCCTTCGTATCCCGTCGAATGTCGGCTACTACATCAAAGAGGACCTCTGGCAGTTCGCCCCGGCTGCGTTCCCATGGCCCAGGCAACGCGACTGCACGAGGGCGAGGCCGGCAAACAAGGGGGGGGAGAATAAATGAAGACGCTCGAGGAGATCAGGCAGGAGCTGGCGCAGCACCAGCAACGGGTCATCAATGCCGCAAGCGACGGTATGTCCGGCGTGATCAGGTGGAAGCATGTGATGCTTTATTACATCGCCTCCTGGGGCGGTGGGTGGGACCACGTCTCGGTTCACTGCGACGGCCGTTGCCCGATCTGGGACGAGATGTGCTTCATGCGGGATATTTTCTTCCAGGACTTCGAAACGATCCTTCAGTACCACCCTTCGAAGACGGACTACATTAACTGCCATCCTTACACGCTTCACCTGTGGCGGCCACAGGGTGAGGCAATCCCGATGCCACCGAAGGAGATGGTCTGATGTGCCAAGACTGCAAGTGGGGCGATCTTCTCGCTGATATCAACGACATGATCGAGTCGGGCGAGTACGATTGGGCGGAGGATACGCTCGGCGGCATCGCTGACTGGATCGAGGAAAACGAGCACTGCACCCCCGGGCAGAGAACCGCCGTGGAGAATATCAGGAATCGGGGGCAGTAAAGTATAGGCTACTTTTTTTGAAAGGAGCGGAGATGAAACAAGCATTTGTGGTTCTAACGGCGCTTGTCGTGCTGGCAGGGTTCTGCATCGTTGGCATGGACCGGGCGCACGCGGCCAGGAAGCGCCATCCGAACGATGGGATAGCGTTCAAGGCAATCGAGGACCGGGTCAAGGGCATGACGACCGCCCAAATCGAGCAGACAAGTCGGCAACTGCATGGAGCCGAGATAAGATGGGACGCATGGATCGCGGACGTCGATGAGACATGGTTTAAGGCGGGCACCTACACTGTGCGGCTGAAGATGGATCCGGAGGACTGGATCTACAAAGTCCAATTCGACACGAAGGACGCCAAGGCCGCTCTCTCACTGCGCGTCGGACAGGCGGTGCGAGTAACGGGGTACATCGATGGGGTAAACACATTCCTCGGGATCACTGTGACGCTTTACTCCGCGCAGGCGACGCCGCGGAAGTGAGGGAGGCAAACAGGGCCGGATAGGCCCAGAAGAAAGGAGAACATAACGTGGAGATAAAACTGGGATCGAAGGTCAAGGACAAGATCACGGGCCTCGTGGGGATCGCCATGGCACGCACGACATGGCTGCATGGCTGCGTCCGCATTTCCATCCAGCCGCAGGAGCTCAAGGATGGCAAACCGATCGAACTATACACGATCGACGAGCCGCAATGCGAAGTGATCGAGGAGGAGAAGGCGAAATCTCCGGAGCCGAAACACGGGACCCGCCCTGATGTCACGCGCCGCGTGGATGTCAGTCGGTAGATCTTGAATCGCGGAAGCAGAAAACGTAACGCCAGATAGGAAAGCGAGGCAAGTATGCCAGAAGGGAATCCCGAAAGCGCCAAGTCGAAAATATATGGGGCGCTGCAGTGGAGGAAGGTTCACATCGAGGACCTGAAGCCGGCGCCGTATAACCCGCGCTCCATCTCGAAGGCGGCGCGCGCGGCCTCGCTTAAGATGCTGACGGGGAAGATCGACATAAACGAGCATGAGGCCGATGCCATGTGGCTCGGCCTCGAGGCGGCCAAGGCCATCAGGACCGGGCAAGTACTCGCGGGGGCGAAGTGATAGCACTCGTCTTCCTCTTCTTCGTCCTCGGCTCTGGACACGGACGGGTAGGTCGCGGTAGAATCGGGGCATGACCAACGATACCGACAGTTCCGCCGCAAAAACAAAGAGGATAACCGGGGAAGCGGCCGGGTGGCAACCCCAGTCTCGCTTGATGAAACGAATGAAGGAGGTCGCGCTCCTACGCTGCGAGGCCGTGACCTGGGATAGGATCGCCAAGCAGTACGGTTACAAGAATGAAGACTCCGCGCGCCATGCTATCACGCGAAAGTATCCCCAACTGTGGGCTCAAATCTACGAGAAGGCGCGGATCGAAAACCTCGACGTGATCGAGGCCGAGGCCATTATCACGTCGCGGCAACTCATGCGCGAGGGCCAGACGCGCACGGTCCAGGACGCCGACGGCAACCCTCGGACGATCGTCCCGGACGTCGCCATCAAGCGCGTGGCGCAGAGCGCGGCGTTCGCCCTGCTCCAGCACGCCTCCCGTTGTCGGGCCACGAAGATCGAGCTATCGGGCGGGGACAAGCCGATCGAGACGCGCGCGCGCCTCGACATCGACGTCTCCAAGTTGTCGGACGCGGAGCTCTTAGCCCTCGCCGGCGCCGGCCTGGTCGCCGCCCAATCCGCTGGCCGTGACGACGGGGGCGAGGGTGGGCCCGCAGCCGACTGACCCCGTCCGCGTTGCCGCACTGCGCGAGATCGCCCGGCGGGAACTCTCTCGGCGGCATTTCCATCCCTTTGTAACGTCGACGCTCCCCGGGCACATCGACAACTGGCATCTCGACGCGCTCGACGCCGCCCTCGAGGAATGGGCCACGACGCCGAACGGCAGGCTGATAATCAACATGCCGCCGCGGCATGGTAAATCGGAGAGGGCGTCGATACGGCTGCCGGCGTGGATACTCGGCCGCGAGCCTGATGCGCAGATTCTCGCAACGGCCCATACCGCGCGCCTGGCCGGCAAGAACTCCCGCCGCGCACAACGCCTCATGGAAACGCCTACTTACTGCCATACGTTCCCCGCGACGCGCTTGGCAAGCGGCCGAAAGGCCGAGGGGCCAGTTACGCGGACCGCCGCTGAATTCGACGTCGTCGGTCGGAAGGGCAGTTACGTAGCGGCCGGCGTGGGAGGCTCCATCGTCGGCTACGGGGCGACGCACTGCATCGTCGACGACCCGATCAAATCCCGAGAGCAAGCCGAGTCGCCGACCTTCCGCGACAAGGTCTGGACCTGGTTCACGGATGACCTCATGTCCCGCCTCGAGCCTGGCGGCCGCGTGGTAATTATCATGCATCGTTGGCACGAGGACGACCTCTGCGGGCGCCTCGCGGCCCGGCAGAGGGAAGGCGGCGAGAAGTGGACAACTATTCGGCTGCCCGCCATTGCCGACGAGATCGGCGCACCCGGCAGCTGGACCGGCGACCTGCGGCAGCCAGGCGAAGCCCTGTGGCCGGCGCGATATCCGGCCGACCGCCTCGAGCAGCGCCGGAAGGCCCTCGGCCAATACGGGTGGCTGTCGCTCTACCAGCAGGAACCTATTCCCGCCGGCGGCACGCATATCAAGGATATCTGGTTCGAGATCGTGGAGCGCGCCCCGGAAGGCCTGTCGTGGGTGCGGGCATACGATCTGGCCGTCTCGACGAAGACGTCGGCCGACTACACGGTGGGCGTCAGCATGGCCAGGTCCAAGGACGGAATATACTACCTCCGGGACCTCGTGCGCCGGCGCGTGGAGTGGCCCGACGCCTGTAAAATGATCATCCAAGCCGCCGCCCTGGACCCCTACGGGCGCATCGGCGTGGAGGACTACGGGACGCAGGCCGGCTTCGTGCAGGAATTACAACGTCTTGTCAGCGGACACATAAAGGGGTATAAAGTACCTGGGGACAAGTTAACGCGAGCGCTGCCCTGGATCGCCAAGACGGAGGCGGGAAAGATAAAGATCGTTCGCGGAGATTGGGTACATGACTTCCTCGCGGAATGCGTCAGCTTCACCGGGCACGGAGATATTCATGACGACCAGGTCGATGCCGTAAGCATCGCCTATTCAATGCTGCCATCGGGCAGCAACTGGCTCGGAGCGGTTGTCGAGTGACAATAAAGGCCGGGAAGATTGGTCGCACCGCAGGCACATCTCGCAAACTTGCCTCGCCCCAGGAGCCGAAGAGAAAGACGCTTGTGCGACAGGGGTGTGGGGACGCCGCCATCCAGAGCTTCCTCACGCTAATCCGCGCCGTCACCGGCGGGGGCAACATCGCCACCAGCGACGCCCCCGATACGATAGGGCACTTCCGCGGATACGTCTATGCCGTCGCTCACGCCATAGCGTCCGGCATTGCCCGGACTGAGTTCTTGGTTGAGCAGCGCCGCATCGAGAAAGGCCTCGAGGCATGGGTGCCCGTCCCGTCGCCGGAAATCATGAATCTCCTGGATCGCCCCAACCCGGACGAGACGGGAATCGAGCTTCTGTACGCCTCATCCCTCGAAATGAGCCTCTTCCCCGTGGTCTACTGGTTCTTCGCCCGGAGCGGCAAGGATAACCACGGAGGCGAAATCCGGGAGATTCACCGGCTGGCGCCCCAGGGCATGGAGCCCGTTATCAAGGACGGCCGCACGACAGGATACCGGCGGGCAATCAGCAAGGCCGCCCCGATGATCTATGGGCTCGACGAAATTATGCCGCTGCGCGTGCCGGCGCCGCGGGGGACGGGCCTGGGGGCGCCACCAATGAGCGCAGCCGGCCCCGCGATCAGGCTCTTGGAAATGATCCTGCGCCGGCAGTTAGCCGACTTTGAATCCCCCGGCATGGACGGGATCATCGCTTACGCGGACGAGGACGATCCAGTCAAGCGGGACGCGCTTCTGGCGGTCATCAAGAAACTCTATCGAGGGCCCGAAGGAGCGATGGCGCCCGCGGTATTCCAGAAGGATCGCGTCCTCATCGACAGGCCCCCGCACTCGCCCGTCGACATGGGCTACGGCCCGGCTATCGATGCGCACCGCGACGGGATACAGTCGAGTTTCCGGACGCCGTCGATGCTGATCGGTCTCTCGAAGGACGTCACCCGGGCGAACGCGGAAGGTTCGGAATACGTCTGGGCAAAGTGGCTCCTGGAGCCGCTGCTTGAAATCATCTGTGCCCGGATCACGCAGCATATCATCATCCCCCAGTTCGGTCTCGACTTGCGACTCAGTTTCAAGAGCCCCGTGCCGGCGGACCGGATAACACAGGCAACTGTGTTGTCCCAACTGGTGGCGGCCAACATCATGACCCCCAATGATGCCCGCGCGGAACTGGGCTTGGCGCCGCAGCCCTGGGGCGCGGGCATCTACGTGATGCCGCTGAACATATTCATTCCCGATGGAGAGGCGATGGACTCGACTGGCGAGTCGGATGGAGAGAATGACCAGGGCCAGCAGAAGGCGCTTTCCGCAGGGACCCCGACGAGGCTGACGCCAGGCGGGTACGACAAGAAGGCGCGGCGAGTTGCTCTCGTGCATGTGCATTCCGCGCGAGCGGGGTACAGGCCCAAGGTGCGGAAGTGGTTCAAGAGATACTTCATCCGCGTGGGCGAGAGCGTGGCGGCGGCCGTCGTGGGGAAGGCCGAGCAGTCCGCGCGGTTCGACATGACCCAGGAGGAGGCGCAGGAAATCTTGCGGCGCGTCGGCATGGAACTCGAGGCCGGGGCCGCGGCGGTCAAACTCGCCAAGGACGTGAAGTCGCTCATGGGCCAGGGGATCATACTCGGCGGCGACGTCGAGAAGGCCCTGGGCGGCTGGGATGTAGTCTGGGGCGCGCAACTACCAGAAGTGGCCAAGTACCTTTCGCTGCTCGATGAGCGGCACTGGAAGACGGTGACTCAGGCCACCCAAGAGCAGCTCGGCCAAGTCGTTGTCGACGGCCTGGCGAGCGGCAAAACGATCGGCGAGATCGCCGCGCAGGTGCAGGAGACGGCCGGAGGCATGGCCGATACCCGTTCCGCCCTGATCGCCGATACCGAGTCGACGAAGGCAACATCGATGGGGCAGCAGGCTTTCCGGGACGCCTACCAGATCGCGTATAAGCAATGGGCATGCTCGTTCGTGAATTCGCGCGACAGCCATATGGCCGCGGACGGCCAGGTGGTTCCGAATGCGGGCAACTTCCAGGTCGGTAGCGATAACATGCAGTACCCAGGGGAAGGCGATCTCGCGGAGGAGAACTGCAATTGTCATTGCGTCGCAATCGCCATTGGCGATCCAGGCGCATAGGAATAGGAGGCTACAGCAATGCCAAAGCCCTTCACGCCGCCCCTGATGCAGGATAACCGCGTCAAGCTCGCCGCCACGCTCTCCGAGCCGCGCAAGATCATGCGCAACGGCGAGGAATATCTGGAGTTCCCTTTCGTCGCGGTGACGAAGAACGAAGAGATCAACGACGCGGGGATGTTCTTCGAGCCCGCGGGCCTCGACGTCTCGAGGTTCCTCAAGAATCCGACGCTGGTCTGGTCGCACAACCTCGACGAGATACCCATAGGCCGGGTGACCCGGCTGGTGATCAACGATGCCGTGATTGAGGGCACCGCCGAGATGCCGCAATTCAAGACGCCCTATTTCCAGGACCTCCGCGATCAGGTGGAGCGCGGCCAGCTTAAGGCAATCTCCATCTGTTTCTACATCATCGAGTACGACAAAGTCTATTCGCCTCCCGACGGCGAGGGGCGGCAGATAGTCATCGGCTGGCGGGTGACGAAATCGCGCCTGCTGGAGATATCGCTCTGCACGCAGGGGGCAGACGAGAACGCGCTTGCCTCCCTGCCGGTGCCAAAGAAGGACCAGTCCGCCGGCGCCGGCGAGGAATTCGCGCACGCCGGGACATGGGATATCCGGCAGGACGCGACGGGAGTTCTTTGCACGCTATCGCTCGGGGGCGCTGGGGGTGCGCCGCCGGCGGCCGTGGATGGCCCAGGGGCCGTCCTGGACGCTTTGGCCGTACCTGACGCCGCCTCTGCGGTCCCGGACGCCACTGGCGGCGACGGCGGCGGCGCGGTGGCCAGCGAGGAACCTGAGGAGGGTGAGTCTCAGGCGGCCGCCGGATGGGTGGCGATTCCGTACTCGCGGCATGGCGACATGCCCATGATGGCCGAGAATGCAGACTGGTCGGGGCCGGAGATGGTAGCGGCCGCCTCAGTCGACCAGCTCAAGACGATGTGCCTCTTCGAGGATAAGGGCGAGCTCGATAAGAAGGGCGGCTACAAAATGCCGCACCACAACACCGCCGGCAAGGTCAACTGGAAGGGCGTGGCGTCCGCAATGGGCGTCCTCATGGGAGCCCGCGGCGGCGTCAAGGACGTGCCCGACGCCGAGATGAAAAAGGGATACGGCCACTTGGCCAAGCACTACAAGCAGTTCGACAAAAAGCCGCCGGAGTTCCAGCAGAGTCTTCCGGCGGAGGAACTGGCAGCGCTCCAGGAACAGGGTCTTATCCTGATACCCGGGGCGCAGCAGGCGGACGGCAAGGGTTTGCCGCCAAGCATCGAGGCGCTGGCCGCCCAAGTCATCGAATTGAAGGAAATGATCTCCGCGGCGTTTGCCGCGATAAAGGTCCTCGAGGACGGCCGCAAGGCCGGAGACGGCGACCAGGCCGCCCCCGCAACTCCGGGCGCGGCATTGGCCACGTCAGCCGACACCGCCGCCAAGAGCCCCGAGGAGATAATCGCCGCATTCTTCGCGGAACATCCCGCCGACGTCAAGGCGCTCGTCGAAGAGCGGGTCGATGCGCTCATTAAATCGATCGGATAGGAGGATACACCGTGGCAGCCGAAACAGACAAGAGGTTGGACAAGGTCGACGTGCTCGTAGCGAAGCTCAAGGGCGTCGACCCCGCACTGGTCAAAGAGGCGCTCGAAAAGGCCATCGGCGAGCAGGCGGCGAAGATGGTCATCGAGCAGATGACGCTTGACGAGAATCGGCGGAAGGTCGTCGGCGAGGAACTCGTAAGCCAGGCCCTTGAGAAGAGGGGCATCCAGAAGCTCACGCTCGCAGAGAGGGTCGAGTACTTCCGGTTCAAACTCCTGGGCGAGGCGCCCACGAGCCCCATCGTCAAACAGGCGCTGACGGACACGGTCGGGTCCAGCGGCGGCAGCCTCATCCCCGCCGACCAGCGCCTCGAAATCTACGCGGCCGCCGCCGAGCGGTCGAAGATCTGGAGCCTGTGCGACGTCAATGCGACGTCGGGCAGGACGGTCGAGGCCCCGTTCGTCGTCGTCGGAGACGTCAACGTGGGGACGGACGCGAAGTCGAGTTCCGCGACGCGTTCGGACAAGCTCGGCGAGACGGCCGTGACAACGAGCACAAAGACGTTCGTGCTCCAGGACACGGATGCGTACGTGCCGTTCAAGCGGTCGTTCGTGGCGAACGACCCCATCGCGGCATACACGAAGCTGATCGCCATGATCAAGCAGCAGTTCGTGATCAAGAGGGATTACATGATCCTCCGGGGCGCGGGGCATACGTCCTCGCAGGTACCGGGCATCATTGGCACGGTCGGCGTACCCTCGACGGGCCTGTCGGCCAACGTGGTACTGAAGGACGTGCTCGCGCTCTCCTTCGGGATCCCCACGGCATACAGGGACATGGGGTCGCTGCACGCCATCACGAATGGCAAGGTCCTCAAGGCCATCGTGTACGACCTGGCGAAGAACTTCGTCAACGCCCAGGCGCTCAACGCGGTGCTGCCGATCTTCGTCGAGTGCGGGAGCATGACGAACGACACGCTGCTCGTCGGGCAGTTCAAGGAGTACGCGATCTACTACCGCGAGGACATGGACATGATGGTCACGCAGGATGCGTCCTCGCGCGCCATCGACGTCTCGGTCCAGGACTCCTACGACGGGCAGGTAATCAACCCGTTGGCGTTCAACATCTACACCTCGGTCGCATACGCCATCGCCTAAGACGCCAACGCAACAAAGCGGAGAATGGGCCCCCGCGGGCCGTATTACCCGCGGGGGCTTTGATACAGGAATCGCGGAGGGCGAGGCCATGTGGATCAGAATACTCAGGCAGGAAAAATACCAAGGGCAGCGGTACGCGGAAGGGATGGAAGTCGATATCCCGGACGCGGCAGCAGAGACGCTGATAAGCGTTGGCAGCGCGGAAAGGATACCTCCGCGGCGAGTCTCCACCAACAATCTACCTGGCGGGCTCAATAAATGGCTTCTCGTGAAAATGTAGTCGCAGTCTGGCCGGTAATAGCGACCCGCGACAGGCCGGCGGATATCGCCGACCAGGTCGAGCGCCTCCTCCCCCAGCTCGAGGAGGGCGACAATATCGTCGTCGTTGTGGACGGCGGCGAGCCGACCATGCTGCAGACGGATCCCAAGGTGACTGTAATCAGGCTGGCCGAGAATGTCGGCGTCTACCGGGCGCGCCGCGTCGGGAACGCTTTTGTGCCCTGCGACGCGGTTATCTGCGAGATAGATGATCACGACCTGGCCGAGCCGAACCTCTTATCGAAAATCCGCGAGGCATTTACCGACGCGCAGGTAGTGCTCGCTTACTGTGATATCCATCTTCGCGCGGCCGACGGATCGTGCTGGACGACCCTGCCGAAACGCAACTATGAACCGGGCGGCTTCCACGCCGGGAATCTCGCCCTTGGCATGAGGGCTTATCGCAAGTGGGCATACGACGCGGTTGGAGGGTATCCGCTCGACGTGGACCCGGCGGGGGATTTCGCCCTGATGCTGCGTCTGGAGGCGCTGCTGGATGGATCGCCGCGCCACATCGTGCGCATCGCCGAGCCTCTGGTGACGGTCATTGCCGGGAACGGCATCAGCGGGAAGCGGCGCATAGAGCAGGATATGCAGGCCGCGAGTCTCGTGAACCAGATGCCGGGACAGGCCCTGCCGTTCCGTGCGATTGCGCCGTCGAGCGTGGCGGATGAGACGCGGCGGCTTGCCCCGCGCGAGCCGACGTGTCCCCCGCCCGATACGTGCGGCCGCTACAGGCCACACCTGGTGTATATCACGGCTCTGTTCGGCATCGGGAACGGCGGGGGCCAGTTGAGCGTGATCCGGGCCCTGCGCGCGGCGTATGACGCCGGCTGGCGCGTGACGGTCATCTGTGAGCGCGAGGTATCCACGGTGCACAAGGACCTCGATTGGCTCTCGTTCGCCTGTTGCAAGAAGGCGGACGCCAAGTCCATAACCGAATATCTCAATGAGGCGCGGGCGGACCTCGCGGTGATAGAGGGCGAGGTGCATGTCTGGGACGCGGCCACCGCGGCCACGGAGGCGGCGCGCCTGCCCATCATCGGCAACATCCAGTTCTGGCGCCCGCTCGTGAACATCCACAGGGACGGCATCTGGGAGGCGATCAACGGCAAGCCCGAGGATATCCTGCCGTTCGTCGACCACGAGGGGGTCAAGCGATTCAAGACGGCCGTTGCCGTCATCGCCAATAGCGAGGTGACCGCGCGCTGGGTGGAGACGATCACCGGGATAAAGCCAACTATTATGAATCCGCCAATCGACCCTGACGCGGTGATAGTGAAGGATGCCGTTCCCGTCCGCGAGCGCCGCTTCGTGACATGCATGTCGGGGCAGCAGTTAAAGGGGGCGGATATGTTTGCCGCGATGGCCAGGGCCAGGCCGGACTTGGAGTTCAAGATCGTCGGCGGAGACATCATACACTGCAGAGGGGGCATCGCCTCGCTCGACGCATACGAGGGAATCCCGAATCTCGTGCTGGAGCGTGGCTGGATAGGCGATATCCGGGAGGTCTATGCCGAGGCCCGCGCCGTCTTCATCGGCACGCAGACGGCGGAGACGTTCTCGCGGTGCGCCGCGGAGGCGCGCGCTAATGGCATTCCGATTATCGCCACGGATGCTGGCAACCTGCCGAATATCGTGAACGCGGGCAAGCCTGGCGGCGTAATTATCCCGCGCCATCCCTCGCTGCCCGAATGCCTCGCGGCACTGGACACCGCGTTGGCGATGGATATCGAGACGGACGCATCCTTTTGCCACGACGATACACCGAAGGCCGTGGCGCTCTTCGAGCGACATCGCAACCTGTCCGAGGTGCTGATCGCCCGGGTCAACGCTCCGGGGATAGGGCGGGCCGCTACGGAACTCGCGCGAGCCCTCGGCGTGCGCGAGGTCGAGGGCATTCCCCGCCAGGAACAGATCGACGGCGCCGCGCTGACGATCCTGCCGGGAGGATTCAACGCGGCATACGCAACGATCTTAGAGCGATCCCAAGCTCGCGTCGGGCTTTACTGGTGCAGCCACATGGCCCAGATGGATACGAGTCGCCATGAAATGGAAGCGTTCGTGGACGCCTTTGACGCGCTTGGCAAAAGGCCGGGCGCCTATTTCCTTACCTCCTGTCGGCACGATGCGGAATTCCTACAGTCGCTCGGGTACGCTAACGTCGAGTGGTTGCCACTCTGCTACGCGGTCCCCGCGGCGCTTGGCCTGCGCAGGGAGCCGAAGACCGTCTACATTCCCGGCCCCTATGGCCCGAGGAAGAATATCTACGTGGCGCTGGCAGCCACACGCGCGGCCGGGTGCGAGGCCAACGTGGGGGAATGGATCACGCGTCACAAGGAGGCCGTGGCGTTCGCCAGGCACATCGGATTGGCGCTGCGCGTGGTGCCGATACGCAACTGCGATGACGTCCTGGAGATGGCGGCAAGCTCATCGGCTGCCTTGGCCATCAGCATCGCGGAGACGTTCTGCTACTCGGCCGCCGACTGCATCTCCCAGGAGACGCCCGTCCTCGGATGGGCCGGCGTCCCCGCCGTCGCCCGCGAGGCGCGTCACGGGTTGGTCGCCGATCCGGGCGACGTGGAGGAAGTCGCGGCCGCACTGCGCGTCCTCGTGAACGATCCCGAGGCCGCCGGCGAATGCGCGCGCGAGCAGCGGGCGTGGCTGAAGGCTACCGTGGAAGTGCACGCCCTTGAGGCGCGCGCGCGGCTGAGGCGCATTACGGAAAGAGGGATGGCATGAATTTCCTGGTCGTTGGGGGCAATAACGCGGCGGACACGCTTGGCGTGGTGGTGCGGGCAATGGAGCGATCCGGCCATCACGTGACGTATGTCCCGACGGCAGGCCGCTGGACGCGCGAGACGAATGTCGAGGGTAACGCCGCCGAGGTGGCGAGGATAATGGGGATCACGCCCGGGTTTTTCGAATGCCTCCTCTGGTGGAATCCGAAGAACGATGTCAACGAGGAGGCCATAAGGCGCCTGCGCGCGCTGGACCCGAAGACGAGGACCGTCTACTGGACCATCGACGATCCGTACTATTACGATTCCGGCGGCCGTTCATATGACGGCTTTGAGTTGGCCGTCACGTGCTCGCGCGATGTGTTACCTCGATACGAGGCGCTTGGCATCAAGGCCGCGTGCATCTATCCCCCGTGCGACAGCGAACTTCACGGCCACGCTCCGATCCGCCAGGAGGACGCCGCGGACCTGATGTTCGCCGCATCGAATTGCTACTCGCGCGAGAGGTATCCGGCGATCCTCGTCGACCGCCGGGACCTGGCGCTCTCCGCCGCAAAGATCGGGAGCTTGACGCTGTACGGCCAGAAAGACGGGCGGAGCGGATGGTTAGGCGAACAGGGTTCGCCGCTTCTCGCGCCCCACTACCGCGGTTGGCATTCATACGAGGCGCTGCCGTCGACCTACGCCTCGGCGAAGATCTGCATTAATTCCCATGTGCGGCCGGACGGCGTCGGATATCTCAATCAGCGGGTCATGGAGATCATGGGGTCGGGCGGGTTCATGCTCTGCGACCGCGTCGCCGGCATCGAGGATACGTTCGCGCCCGACATCGAGATCGCCACGTGGGCGACGCTTGAGGAATTCGAAAGCAAGGCGCGGTTCTACCTGGCGCACGAGACGGCGCGGGCGCATATCGCCGCGGCCGGCCGGGAGCGCGCGCTGCGGGATTTCTCCGGCGAGGTGTTCGTACAGAAACTCTACAACTTCGTGAAGGCGTAGCAAGTGATCATCAACGATACGATAACGGAACTCCTGAAAGACCCCAACTTGGGCTCCTCGCGCCAGTGCTACGCGCTGATGTACGCGCTCGCGAGGGCATTCCAAGCCAAGACGGTACTCGAAATCGGGACGCACCGGGGCGTCAGCGCGCTGACGTTCGCGCAGGCGATAGCGGACAACGGCGACGCGGCTCGGGTGTGGACGGTGGACGACTACAGCCAGGGCGCCTCGCCGGTGGAGCATCGGGCGACGGCGCTGGCGGCCTTCGCCCAGGCGGGATTCGCGGAGGCGATAACGCTCGTGGAGGGTAGTTCAAAGGACGCGCTCAGGCCCTTGCTGGCGAAGATCGCCCCGCTCGACCTCATCTTCATCGACGGCGACCATTCTCTCGGCGGGGTGATGGCGGACTACGGCGCCTGCAAAGGCTCGACCGATAGACTCCTTTTCCACGACATGGCCGGAGACAACATGCGGCCGGTGTTCGCGGTGCTACAGGATGCCGGATGGCATATCACGTATTTTCCCACGCGGGCGACGGAAGGCGACAGGCGGCCCAAGGGCATGCTGCTCGCCGAAAGGAAGTGGACATAATGCTGCACGCGGCGGTAGCGACAATCCGTACATACCTTGGCCTGACGTCAAGCGAGGATGCCGCAATCCAGGCAATCGCGGACATGGTGCAGAGTCTTATGGAGGAGCACTGCAAACGGCGCCTCAAGGCCGCGGCCAGGACGTTCTACGCCGACGGAGGCCATATCGGCCTCGGAGATCAGCCACCGCGGGTTGCCCTGGCTCTGGACGGATCGACCTCGCTCAACGACCTGATCCAGTTGCCCGAACCCTTCGCGAGTATCGCGTCGGTGAAGCAGGACAGCAGCCGCGTCTTTGCCGCGGGTTCGCTTGTGTCCGCGACGACCTATGCGCTCGACGGCAGCGGCATGCTGCTTCGGCGCCTGGACAATGTCTGGGAGCCGGGCCTGCGCAACATCGAGATCATTGGGCAGGTGGGATTTGCCACCATGCCCGCCACGCTTCTCATGTGCGAAATAAACGAGGTATCCCGCCGCCGGAACATGCAGGCGGCGCAGCGCCAGGGCGACGATATTCTGAAGTCGCAGTCGACCGAGGGATGGAGCAAGACTTTCCGCGACGACGTAAACGGCCTGGCCGAGGAGACAAAGGACATTTTGAACCGGGCCTATCGAAACCGAGGCTGGTAATGAAGGGGGCGCCATGACGCCGGCGGAACAGGGGGATATCCAGAGAGTCTTGGGCCGACTCGAGAACGGACAGGAGATGTTGTCCGGCCAGGTCAAGGCCCTTTTCCACAAGGTCGAAGCGATACCCGGGCAGGTAGCACTTCAGCAGGAGGCCTGCCGCATGCGGCATGACGCGCGGATGGAGGCGGCGGAGGGCCGTATCGGCGAGCTGGAGGCGTGCAAAGTCGAGACGCGCGGGATGATACGCGGAGGGTGGGCGATTCTGATTTGGATCGGGTCGGCCATTACATTTGCGGTCGGAGTCTATCTGAGCGTGAGGAAATAGAAGGGAAGAAGAGGACGTGCGGGAGGTGCTGGCGGTTTTGAAGCGGCTGGAGGCGGGGCGGTAATGAGCAATGCCGAGGCGATAGTGACGGTTCTGCGGCGGGCGGAGGAAGTATGATGGCGAAGTTGATTTCAGTCTCCGCCGATGCCTTGATTTTTGAGGTCGAGGGCGAAGAGGTCAGCGTTAGCATTGCGGGCTTGTCCTCTGAGGATGCGACTCTTGCGGCACAAGTCTATGACGCTGGGCTACGGGTTACGAGGCTGGACGATGGAGGGGTGAAAGTCTGATGGCTGTCTACTTCTCGACCGGTTGCGAGACAATCGCGTGGCCCGACCTCGACTACGTTTATACGGATGGCAACGGGTTCTTTGAACTCGTTGGTGGAGGGCGTTCGGGCAATTGTTGGCGGGCGCGGATATCGTCAGGCACGGGGTCGTGCTACGCCAATAAATATTTGTTTGGGGCCACGCCGCCACCCGCAACCGGTCTTGGGCGAATCACTCTGTATTGCGAGTGGACCGGCCACGTCTCCGCCGACCTGCGTTTTTTCGGCAGTCCCGATGCAGTTGCGGAGACAGACCGCTTTCGGCTCGTGAGCACGGGCCTCGGATACCTGATGACCCAATGCAGGGCGAGAATCGAGTTTCCGCAGGGAGGGCTTGTGCGGCAGGTCGCCACGCCGCCGCTATTGGATTTCGACGTATGGTACAAGTTTTCCATCATCTACTTCATCGGCGAGGGTGGAACAGACAGTTGGGCGGTGTTTGAGATAAACGACGTGCGGTACACGGAGGTTGTCGATTGCGACCTGAGGTATGGTGACAACATCCCTGGTTCGTTCAACGTCGGGGTGATAGCATCGACGAGCGTATACCCCACGAATCACGTCATGCGCATCGACGACATCCTCATCGACGACGAGTTTGATCCTGCCGACTACAAGCCGACCTGGCTGCCGGAAACCGATAAGGTCGTAAAGCCGACACTTTTTGGGCTTGACCTCGAAGGCACGCACGAGTGCGAAAACCTCAACGACCCCTCCGAGGGCGACGTGCGCAAAACGGTGGTCTTCGGGCGGGGGCTGGAATTCGAGGGCAACCTCGCCCTGACGACGGCGGACAATCTCCGGCGCGACGTGGGCATAGGCGCGAATGGAACAGAGGTCATCGGCAACATCACGCTTACGGCGGCGGAGAACCTTCTGCTCGATGTCGGCATAGGCTCCAACGGCACGGAGGTTGTGGGCACGCACGAGTGCGAGGCCATCCCCGACCCGGTCGCCGATGCCGACGTGCGTTTCGGCACGTTAAATCCGGGGACTGGCGGAACCGGCCTCATCCACGTGCCCGCGCCGGGCAAGGTCGCCCTTGATGAGCCCGTTGACCAGGCGCAAGGAACGCGAACGGATTGCCCCGTCGCGGCCGCCGTCCTGGACACCAAATACGGCGACCCGGACGCGCAGTTCACCGGCACGCATGAGTGCCCCGATACCTACATCCCGCCCCTCGCCATCACCACGGCCAGCCTTCCCGCCGGCATCTACGAGGTGGCCTACTCCGCCGCCCTGGCGGCCACCGGGGGCGTTCCGCCATATACTTGGCACCTTATCAGCGGTTCTTTGCCCCCAGGCCTAACGTTGGCGCCCACGGGCGCAGTGACGGGCACGCCTGGGATGCCTGGGGCTTTCTCCCTCGTGGCCACCGTTACCGATGCGGGGGGCCAGACAAATGCCCGTCTCGTAACATTGACGATCACGGGCATGATCGCCAGACTCCCGAACCGCCAATTCGTCCACCTCATAAAACTCTACAGGAACTCAGCCGCGAAGGCCGCGTCGGGCCGGGTCCTGAACTCATGGACGTATCAACGCGAAGTTTCCTGCCTCTGGTTTCCCAAGGGCGGGGACATCGTCGAGAGTAAATTCGGTCGCGCATTCCAGTGTGACGCGATAGCATGGATTGACCCGAGCGAGGACGTGCGGCCGCAGAAAGCGGGGGAAGAACCGGACTTGGTGGAATTCGAGGGGCAACAATACTACGTCCGGAACGTGCGCAACGCCGGCGGGACGGACAGGTATCTCATCGCTCAGATGGAGGCTACCGCAGATGCGCTCTGAGGGCATCACGTTCGAGCCCAATGCCAAGAAGCTGGACAAGTACTTGGGCAGCCGCGGTCTCAAGGCAGAGCGAATTGTTATAAACCGCATGGGCAAGGCGGTAGGGACCTGGCACGGCAAGGCGCAGACATATGCTCCAATAGGTGCCTCGTTTGCCGGTTTGGGTAAACTGCGCCGCAGGCGCATGGTGGCGGGCCGCAAATATATTGGCGGATCCTTACGCAAAGGGCTGCGGCCGGTGGTCGCCACGAGGGCCGGGCAAGTGCTGGGCATCATCTATTCGCCGACGAAGAGCCGAGGGAAATTCTACGGCGTCTTCGTCGAGATGGGAACGAAGTGGACGCGCAAGGGGAAACAGATGGGGATCGCCGGCGGCCGCGTCCGGGACTGGCGCCCAGGGGACCCCCCGATCACCGACTGGGCGGCCAAGCGGAAATATACGACGGCCAGGATGAGCCGCCTGTCGATAATGCCGTTTATCCGGCACTTCAGGCCGGCGGCACGGAAGCAGTTGGAAGAGGGGCTTCTCCAGGAGATCACGGAGTAATCGATGGCGCTGCAGGCAGAAGTCAAGGCGTTCAAGGAACTCTTCACGGCGTGGCTTACCTCTATCGAGGAATTGGCCGCCATCGTCGGCACCCATATCTACTGCAAGCGGCCGACGTCGACGAGCCGGTTCCCCTGTCTCGTCTGGAACTTCATCACGCGAAAGCCCGCGCTCGATCCCTTTGCCGGCAAGGTGGGCTGGAACGGAATGCTCGTGATCCGCCTGGGGAGTCCCGACGACGATGTCCTCGACCAGATGGAGGCCGCCATCCTCGAGGCCCTCGGCAACGCGACGCCCGATATCACGGCCGTCCTCTCGAACGCAGTCATCGGGACCGGCAAATTCGAGGTAGTACAGGTCGAGGATTCGGAGGAGGTGATGATGCTGACGGAAAACCTCGTCGCGGATGAGCGTGATATTTTCTGTAACGTGGTCTTTTACCCGCTACCAATAGAGGAGGCGTAAGATGGATCAGGTCGTGCTGGACGTAGTAGCGAAGATTTGTCAGGGCCCCGTGCTCATCGAGCTGGGGTACGAAACGCCGGAAACGGCGTTGAAGATCCTTTCCGAGGGCGACGTATCGGTCGAGACGTCCGAGGACGTTGCCGCAACGATGCTCGACGTCATCGGGAAGGTAGACGAGTTCGTCACCGACGAGAACGCGCAGGTCACGCTCACCATTCCGGAAATAACCTACGACATGGTCAAACGCATGTACTCGGCCGGGCTCGACGGCACGACGTACATGGGCGTCGGCCACTCGGCGGGGACGCAGAAGACCAGCGTCTGTACCACGATGCGTATCCGCCCGTGGGCGCTGCGCAACGAAGTCTCGCCGACGCGGTGCATCGAGTTCTGGAAGGTAGCGGTCAGCGGCAACAAGAGCATCCGCATGGGCAAGGAGGCGCCGCACGGATTCGTCAGCGTGGTGTTCCAGGTTTTCAAGGACACGTCCCAGACGGACGGCATGATGCTCTTTAAGATAACGTCGCCGACGCGCTCGTAAGCGCGAGGCGTGCAGGTCCCCGGCACTTGTGAGGCAAGGAGAATGGTTCGATGATCACGCTCTCGAATGGCAAGCGCTACGATGTGCGGCAGCCGCGGCTCTTGGGATGGGCAGCGGTGCTGAAGTCCCTGCCGTCGGATGCCATGGGCAACCTCGGCCGGCGGCTTTGGGGCGCGATAGGGAGCCTGCGGGAGGGGGGAGCGGCGGAAGTAGACGGCTCGATGATCGCGGAGATCATTCCCCTGCTGCCGGAGCTGCCGGCTGTCAACCTCGCAATAGCTCGAGCCTTCCTCTCTCCGGTCGACGACGCAGCCATGCGGGACCTGGCCGTTCTCCCGGAGTACGTCCTGGACTGGATGACGCTCGAGGACGCGGAGAAGGTCTTGGGCGAGATTCAGGGCTGCGGCATTTCGAAGGAGCTGGTGACGCAGTTAAAAAACTACCTCAGCCGGGTGATCGCATTCCTGCCAAAGGAGGCGAAAGCAGAGCCAGCATCCCCGGCGCAGGAAATCTCGAAGCCATAGTCGAACAACTGGTGGCGACCTTCGGGTGGCTTCCGAGGGATGCCTGGAACGTGACGCTCCCGGAGGCCATCGGGGCTTTGTGCGCGCGGATGGCGATGGCGGGAAGAATGATGCAGTTGGGAGCAAGCATCCTCGTCGGCCATCTTTTCTGCTCGGAGACGGCCGCCGCGGTAGACGCGAATATCGCGACATTCGAACGGCGAGGGGAGAAGGCCAAACCTGACGTCGCGATGCAGGCGGCCCGGGCGGCGCTCGATGCGGAGAACCGGGAGGCTTTCAAGCGGGCGTGTGGGCGGTATCCGGAGGAATAACTGTGGCGAACGACGCGGATAAGCAGCTTGAAATATCGCTTATCGTCCAACTCAAGGAGCTCAAGAAGGGCTTCGAGAACGCGATCAAAGAGGTGGACAAGTTCACTGGCGCGGTCGCGGCCAAGTCCGGCGACGCCGGCGCGCTCGGCGGAATGAAGGCCGGTATCATCGGCATGGTCGGAACCGTCGTTGCGACGGGTGTTCGCATTCTGGCGACGGCCGGCACGATCATCGGCAGCGCCATATCCATCATAACCGGCGGCATCACGGCCATTGCTCAAGTCGTGGGTACAGTCGTGAACATCGTCGGCTCGGTCGTCAAGGCCGTTTGGACCGCGGTCACCTGGCTGCTGACGAAAATCTGGGAAGCGGTGAAATGGCTCGTGACTCAAATCTGGAACCTGGTCAAATGGTTCGCCGGAGTTATTTACGACTCCATCAAATGGATCGCCGGATTTGCGGTCAAGGCGCTCCTTGCAATTGGCGGGGCGGCCGCTGCCGCGGGGGTGGCGCTTGTAGCCCTTGCGCTCAAAGTCGGCATCGCCGGCGACGAGATCGACGACCTGGCGAAGCGCACGGGCTTGTCGGTCAAATTCCTGTCGGAGATGCGCATGGCCCTCCAGCTGAACGATGCGCAACTCGGGGACGTGCAGACCGCGATACGCGGGCTCTCGAACGCGATGGCGGATGCGGAGATGGGGTTGCAGACTGCCATTGATGCCTTCAATGCCCTGGGCGTTTCGCTGCGCGACCAGAATGGGCAGTTGAAGAGCGCCGAGCAGATGTTCATGGAGGTGACCGAGGCGATATCGAAGGTCGAAAACCCCCTGATCAGGAACGGGCTGGCCGCCGACGTGTTCGGCCGGTCGGCAATGGCCCTGTTGCCCCTCATAGTGGGGATGAAGACGGGCCTGGCCGACGCGCGGAAAGAGGCGGAGAAATTCGGCCTTACATGGACGCCGCAGGAGACCGCGCGCGCGTCTGATTTCATCGACGCGTGGGACAGGATGAAGATGGTGCTGAAGGGCCTTGCGGAGACGTTGGGCAAGCCCCTCTTCACCCCGCTGACGCGGCTCTTCAACTATGTCGCGGGCCAGTTGGCGGACAACAAGGCGCGCGTCGCGGCCCTGGGCGCGACGATAGGCAGGTGGCTTACCGTCACGATCCCGAAGCTCGTCTACCGCATCCGGGATATCGCCGCTGTCGTGGCCGAGGTCGCAAAAATAATCTGGGGCGTCGTCAGTCCCTTGATCCGCAAGATCGAGAAGTGGGTCGCGGACTTTTTTGACAAGATAACCTTCCGCATTCGCGGCCTTCTCAAGGGCCTCGGCCTCGCCATGCCAGAGGCGCCGGCGGCGAAACCCGCCGCCCCGGTCGACCTCGCGGCCCGGGCCAGGAGAGAGCGGTGGAGCATAAAGCAGTACGATGAGGCGAGGCGGGCGGCGTGGGAGGAGAAAGACCGGCAGCAGAAGCTCGAGCGCGCCATCCGTGAAGAGGCCATGCGCCTCGGACGCGGCCGCGCGCCACTGGGTAGGGAAGAGGCCTTGCGCCAGGCCCGCGAAAAACTCACCGGCGCATACGTCAGCCCGAAAGCAACGCCGGGTCAGGCGGCGGCCGAACTCGGCGCGGAAGCCTTCGGCCGCAAAATCCGCCAGCTCATCGACGACGTGGTCGGGTATGCGAAGGATGCTTACGCCTGGGTGCGCGATACGGTCTGGCCGTTTTTCGCTGATATCGTCTGGCCGTGGGTCGAGGATAAGTATCAGAAACTCAAAACAATATGGGAATGGATTGACGCGCACATTATCGGCAAGATAGGCGTTTTCGTCGATAAGGTCAAGGAACTGCAGACTGCCGGCGAGAATATATTTGCGGCGATCTTTCTGGCGGGCAAGGAGATTTACGGGCCGGAGATTGACCTGCTCATCAATTATCTGAAGGCCGCATGGGCGGTGGCATGGAAATGGATGCACGAAGTTGCGTTGCCGTATCTGGAGGACATCGGGAGAAAACTTGGCACGGCCATCTGGGAGGGGATGAAGAGCGGGGCATGGGCCGGCACCAGGGAGATGGGGATGAAACTGCCACGGGCGGCGGCAGGCGTGGGTGAGAAGGCTTTCCCCCAAGAGAAGCCGACTGGGTGGAATCCATTTATCTGGTTATTTGCGCTCGAGGAGGCGAGAAAGGGATTGCAGGTGCCACCGGTTTCTCCTCTGGGCACCCCAAAACCATCGGGCCCTAGGCCGCCAGCCCCGCCGGCGCCGCCGCCACCGGCGGAAGTGTCGGTCACAAACAATAATGAAGTCAGGATCGAGATCGCCGGCGTCCTGGACGACGCGATGGTCAAGAAAATCGTGACGGCCGTCAGGCGCCATATGCTACTCAATGGGGAAACTGGAGGGGTCGCCTAAATGGCCCTCAAGAGCACAATGTGGTGGTTCACGCCGTCTCCATACTACAGCCTGACGTTGCCCGCGCCGGCCCCGGAGTACACGGTTTCCCGCGAGCTCTTCCAGGCGATCGGCCAGGCGGCCGGCGGCGCCGACATGGTATACGATAAGAACGTCGCCACGCGCACGGTCCGGTTTACGCTCGAACTGAGCCTCGCGCAGAAGGCCGCGTTTGAAAGCTTCCTCATAAACCGTCTCCACGGTGCAAGAGAGATATTTACCTGGGTCGACCACCAGGACGTCTCGCACACCGGCTGCCGCCTGTTGACGATCAGGCCGGAGTTCAAGAAAACCGCCTCGCAGCGCTGGACCGTGGAACTCGAAGTCCGCGTACCTGGGGACTTCAACTGATGGCCGGCAGCCGTACAGCACAACCGGGAGGCAATTTCTACCTTGCCCGTTATCAAGCCGAACTGCAAGCATCCACCGCCCTCAACGCGATCAAGATCGACTGGGGCGGCGCGCTCGGGACTCTCTGGTATTCGGATGCGGACCGCGTAATCGACGGCGTTACAATGCTCGCCCGAATCAAGGAGTGGGGCAGCGCCACGAGCTCACTTTCGTCAGCCGGCGGGTATTCGTTCACCCTCTGGGACACGGACAGGACCATCCTCGCGCACATCCAGGCCGCCGGCGCCGCTGGTTTTCCCGTGACCCTCTATCGCCTCTGGCCCGACTTCACGCAGGCTAACTGGATAGTCGACTGGAAAGGCGTCTCGGAGGAACGATCCTCGTGGAGCGAGGCTGATGCGTCGATCTCGATTTGCTGCATCGACTATTCCTTCAAAGTGCGGACGCCCGGCAGCCTCATGGTGACGGATGTCCAGTTCCCGACGGCGTCGCCCGAGGCCATCGGCCAGGCGCTCCCCATCGTGTATGGGAAGAAACGCGGGGCGCCGGCGGTCTGGGTAAAGGGCGGCGGCCCCGTGACGGCGCTGCGCCGAGCGATGAAGTTTTACGATGAGTCGTTCGTCGTCGAGGACCCCACGCTTTTCCCTGCGTCCGATGCAGGCAACACAATCGATGTTTGGGTCGGCCGCGAACTGGTGCGGGGATATTTCGGAACGACGCGGCGCTTTACGATCACCCAACGGGGCGTGCCGATTCGCTCGGGGACGCTCTCGTTCGTCGACGATGGTTTTGGGCGGACCCTCACGCTTGATACGACGGAACCGACCGACTTCTGGAAAGGCTACGTCATTAAGATGCGGGTGAAATCGGGAGGGGCATACGTCGGGCCCTGGCAGTACCGCACGATCTCGACGTACCGCCGCGAGGAGGGAGTGTCTACCGCCACAATAGCCTGCTGGTTCTCGGCGTCCGCGCCTTGGGCCGTTTACGAGACGGACATGCAGGGGATCGGTTTCGCGCACTACGCGCCTACGGGAGGCGTCTCGCATGAGTACTACATCGCTACGGCTCGGGGGTTCTGGAGCAGGGGAACCGTAGTGCGATACGCCGGCCGGAACCTCGGGACGGGCAATATGTATGACGCCGTCTTTGTCGTGAACGATAGGCCCTCGACATCCATCCAGAGCGTTTATTGCCGCAGCGAGGATGGAGAGATTCAGCGCCTCCCCGAAGGCTGCTACTTTGCCAACCACAACGATCCCCAGTTCGCGTCTCTCATCGGGCGCAACTGCACGACGGTGACGTTCCACCTGCCGCCCGATCAGATCAGTTATCTCGAAGTTCTTTCCTATGGCACCATCAGCATTCCCGCCATCGCCGGACTCAGCGAAGGGATAACGATCTCGATACCCATGCTCATGCGCCACAGGACGATTGATAAGGCGATTCAGGCGGAGGTCTGGGGACCGTCTGAATACAACCCGCCCGTGGTCATCGAGCATCCGGCCCGGGTCCTGCGGCACATGGCCATGGTGTATGGATTTACGACGCCGGGAGAAATCGACGAATGGAGCATCGCCCAGGCGGTAACCGCGCGCCCGAATTATCGCGCCTGTTTCGCGCTCCAGCGGTCCTCCGGCCGCGCCGGCGATATGCTCCGCGACCTGGCCGATCAGCTCTTCTGCGCGATAGACTGGACGCAGGGGAAATTGCGCCTGGTCTGTCTGCGCAATGACATCGATGCCGCGACGCCGGCGAAATCATTCTCGGCCGCGCTGCGGCAGCGGGATACGTTTGGGATCAGCCAGGCGGGGATCCAGGCTGTAATAAACCAGATCGTCGGAACTTTTTATGACTATCAGAACGAACCCCAGAAAGTGACGCGCCGCGCGGATGGCGAAGCGGGGTCCGACGACGCGATCCGGGTCGCCGGCATTATCAGCGAGGAGTTCAACTGCTGGGCATACGGGAAGGCGGCCCCGGCGAAGGCCGTCATCTCATACAGGCTCTATCGTTTCCGCTACGGAGTCGACGAGGTCGCGCTCAACGGATTCCTGGGCTGCATCGACCTCGCACCCGGGGATATCGTGGAGACGCGCGAACGCGATGACGACGGCACGCCCTGGCGGCGAGGATGGATCGAATCGGTGACGGCGCATCCAGGCCGGGTGGATGACGTGGACAGGTACGAATTTCGCATCAGCGTGCCGCCCGACTCATGGTACTATCCCGCATGGGCCTATGACGG
>Ga0307377_10000693_pt1 | contig 44342 bp, 31 predicted proteins | sample TR3MG_FD_202535 | JGI IMG/M metagenome (GOLD analysis project Ga0307377, IMG submission 202535) | Soil microbial communities from Risofladan, Vaasa, Finland - TR-3 | ecosystem: Environmental > Terrestrial > Soil > Coastal area > Acid sulfate soil | place: Finland: Risofladan, Vaasa | collected...
CCGCGCGAGGCCCTGGTCCAGCAGTCCTTGCTCGAGCTCGGCCCCGTAGCCCAGGCTCTCTCCGAGACCGAGGGTCTCATGGTCAACCGCTACCCCGATTGGAGCTTCGACGCCGAGCGCTCGGCCCGGGACCTCGAGCGCCGCTTCGGCCTGGCCTCGCTCAAGGGCTACGGCTTTCCGGACGACGCCCCCGAGCTGGCGGCTGCCGGGGCCCTCCTGCGCTACGTGGACGAGACGGCCAAGGCCTCCACGCCCCACCTGTCGCCCCCGCTTCCCTACCGCGAGGACGAGTTCGTCGGCATCGACGAGGGCAGCCGCAAGAACCTCGAGCTCGTGCGCAACCTGAGCGATTCGGGCACGGCCTACACGCTCCTCTCCGTGCTGGACGCCACGCACACCGCGCCCGGGGCCCGGCTCCTCAGGCAATGGCTCCTGCAGCCGCTCCACTCCCGGACGGGGATAGAGGCGCGGCTCGATGCCGTCGATTTCCTCTACCGCGACCAGCGCCTGCTCTCCTCGCTCCGCGACATCCTCGCCTCGGTGCGCGACATCGAGCGCCTGGCCTCCCGCGTTGCCATGGACAAGGCGCACGCGAAGGACCTCCTCGCGCTGCGGCTTTCCATCGTATCCTGCCTCGCGGCCCGCGCCCTCCTCGAAGCCCGGGGGGCGCCGGAGCTTCTCTCCGCGAGAGCGCCCGAGGCCGCGCTCCGACTCGTCGATGGCATCGCGCAACGCATCGAGGCGGCCATCAGGGACGAGCCGTCGATCCTCCTGACCGAGGGCGGGCTCATCAGGGACGGCTACGACGCCGAGCTCGATCGGCTGCGCTCGCTCTCGGCCCATTCCCGCGAGGTCCTCGAAGCCTATGTGGAGGAGGAGCGCGCCGCTTCCGGCATCGCCGCCCTCCGCGTGCGCTACAACAAGATCATCGGGTACTACATCGAGGTGTCCAAGGGCAAGCTCGACGCCGTGCCGCCCCACTTCATCCGCCGGCAGTCCCTCGTCACGGGCGAGCGCTACACCACCACGCGCCTCGCCGAGCTCGAGAGCGAGATCAACGGCGCCACGGAGCGCATCGTCGAGCTGGAGCGCAGCCTCTTTCTCTCGCTGCGCGGGAGCGTGAAGGAGGCGGTGCCCGCCATGCTCTCGCTCGGCCGGGCCGCCGCGGTCCAGGACTGTCTGGCTTCCTTCGCCTGGACCGCCACCGCGCGCGGCTACACTCGTCCGAAAATGGCGGAGGCCCCGGTCCTGCGCATCGTCGAAGGCCGGCATCCCGTGGTCGAGGCCCACCTGCGCGACGGCGCCTTCGTGCCCAACGGCCTCGACCTGGACGCCTCGGCCGCGCCGCCGGCCCCCGCGCAGTCGGCGCCGGCCCCCGCGCAGTCGGCGCCGGCCGGCGGCCCCCGTGACGCCTCCTTCGCCCTCATCACGGGGCCCAACATGGCGGGCAAGTCCACCTACCTGCGCCAGACCGCCCTTATCGCCCTCATGGCGCATTCCGGCTCCTTCGTCCCCGCCTTCGAGGCCGAGATCGGGCTCGTCGACAAGATCTTCTGCCGCGTCGGAGCCCAGGACAACCTGGCCCGCGGCGAAAGCACCTTCCTCGTGGAGATGCACGAGACGGCCTACATCCTCAATACCGCCACTCGGGCGAGCCTCGTCGTCATGGATGAGGTAGGCCGCGGCACGAGCACGCTCGACGGCCTCGCCATAGCCTGGGCGGTCGCCGAGCGGCTCCTCGACCAGACCGCCTGCCGCACGCTTTTCGCTACGCATTACCACGAGCTGACCGCCTTGGAGCATCCGCGGCTCAAGAATCTTTCGCTGTCGGTCCTGGAGGAGGAAGGCGAGGTCGTCTTCCTGAAACGCATCGAGAGCGGCCCCGCGAAGAGCTCCTACGGCATCCACGTGGCCCGGCTCGCCGGCCTGCCCGAGAGCGTGCTTCGCCGGGCGGCCGAGCTGCAGGCCTGGCTCTCCCGCGCCGAGGCGAGCCTGCCCGGAATGGCCGGCCGCGGCGCAGGCGCGCCGCCTTCCCGCTCCGCCGAAGGGGGACCGGCCGACTCCGGAAGGGGAGCGGGCAGCCGCGCGAGCGCCGCAGGCCGCGCGAGCGCCGCCGCCCGCGCCGAAGCGGTCCGCGCTCAGGCCCAGGCAGGCCTCTTCTCCCCCGAGGAGCTGGTCCTGGCCGAGCTTCGGAGCATAGACGTGGACGGCCTCAGCCCCCGGGAGGCGCTGAGCCGCCTCGCTCTCCTGCAAACGCGCCTGCAATCGTCCTGAGCCCGGATCCGCGTTCCTATCGCATGACCCGCGCGATTTTCTCGAAACTCGGCCTCTCGGCTCTCGATGCCGTCTTGCCCCGCACCTGCGTCCTCTGCGGCCGGCCGATCGCTTCGGGGCTATCCGGCTCGTCCTCGCTCGGGGCCGGAGGAGGGGAGGGGCGCCCCGCCTGCCATTCTTCCCCCCTGTGCCGCGCCTGCGCCGACTCTCTGAAGCCCATCTCCGATCCGCGCTGTCGCCGCTGCGGTTCCCCGCTCGTCTCCGAGCGGGGAATCTGCATGCGCTGCCGGGGGCGCGACTGGGCCTTCGACTGCGCCCATCCCCTTTTCCTCTACGTGGGGGCGTTCAAGACCCTCCTGTCGGCGTACAAGTTCGGCGGCCGGCGCTCGCTCGCGGTTTTCTTCGCCGACCTGTTCGAAGAGAGACTGCGCCGCCTCTGGCCGGGACGGCCCCTGGTGCCCGTCCCGCCTCGGCCCGGCAAGCTGCGCGAGCGGGGCTGGGACCAGGTCGGCGAGATCGCTCGAGCGCTGGAGCGGCGCGGTTTCGAGATCGCGCCCATCCTGGAGCGGCGATCGTCGGCGCAGCAGAAACGGCTGGGACAGACGGCGCGGCTCGAGAACGCGCGAAACGCCTATAACGTCCGCGGCGGGGCGGCGGCCCCTCCGGAGCTCGTGCTGATCGACGATGTCGTCACGACCTGCGCCACCGCGGAGGCCTGCGCGGCGGCCCTCCGCGCCGCCGGCGCGAGGAGCGTGTCGGTGCTCGCTCTCGCCGCGGACTAGACCTCGTATTGACGCGCGCTTCCGAAAGTTGTAGTATACGCTAAAGTAAAAATCCAAAGATTCTCCTTAGCGATAAAGAGAGTCGCTCGCGACTCTTTTTTTTATAGTTATGCAGGAACACGAAGCCTTAATCGCCGATCTCGAGCCCCTTCTCGCGGGCGCGGGACTAACGCTGGTGGAGCTATCCCTCGGCAGGCATCGGGGTTCCGTGCAGGTCCATGCGGTCGTGTACGCCGCGGCTGGGACGGGCACCGCGGAATGCTCGAAGGCCCACCGGCTCATCTACCCGCGCCTGCAACTGCTGCTCGGTGTGGAGGATCCTTTTCTCGAAGTGGCGAGTCCCGGCATCGACAGGGCTATTCGTTCGCCCAGGGAATGGTCGGTATTCATGGGGAAGGGCGTTCGCGTTCTCCCGAAAGAGAGCGCCGAATGGATTCGCGGGCGGATAGCCGCCGCGGGCTCGGACGGCGTTACGATAGCGACGCCAGCGGGCGATACGGCGCTCGCGTTCGCCGATATCGCCAAAGCCCGGCTCGATTCTTCACAGGAGGGAGACTAAGTCCTATGGCTTCCGAAATGGCCGAAGCGATACGGCAGCTTATCGTCGAAAAAGGCATATCCGAGGATCTCATCGTCAAGACGGTGGAAGACGCGCTGCTGGCCGCATACAAGAAGAAGTACGGCACGAACGAAAATGCCGTCGTCAGGTTCAAGGACAACTACGAGGGCGTCGACGTGTACGCCAAGAAGACGATCGTCGAGGAGCTCGACGATCCCGTTCTCGAAATTTCTCTCGAAGAGGCCAAGGCCTACAGCGACGAGGCCGAGGTCGGCGACATTCTCGAGCTGCCCGTCGATCCCCACGAGTTCGACCTGCAGTCCGTCATGCTCGCCAAGCAGACGACGCGCCAGTCCCTCAGGGAGATTTCGCGCGACACCCAGTACGCCGAGTACAAGTCCAAGGTCGGCGAGATCATCATCGGGTACTATCAGCGGGAGAAGAACGGCAACATCTTCGTCGATCTCGGCAAGATCGAGGGGCTCTTCCCCAAGAAATACCAGTCCCCGCGCGAGACCTACCACCCCAACGATCGCATCAAGGCCATGATCGTCGAGGTCGAGAAGGGGCGGATGGGCCCGATGATCATCCTCTCGCGCACCCACGCCGAGTTCGTCCGCAAGATCCTCGAACTCGAGGTTCCCGAGATCTACGACAAGACGGTCGACGTCTTCAAGATCGTGCGCGAGCCGGGCTACCGCACCAAGATAGCCGTCTATTCCAAGCGCGAGGACATCGACCCCGTGGGCGCCTGCGTCGGCCTCAAGGGCATTCGCATCCAGGCGATCATCCGCGAGCTCGAAGGCGAAAAGGTGGATATCCTCAAATACGAGGTCGATCCCAAGCGCTTCATCCGCAACGCCCTCTCTCCCGCCGAGGTGAAAGACGTCTACATCGTCGACGAGTCGAAGCACCTCGCCCTCGCCGTCGTGGCCGACAGCCAGCTTTCGGTGGCGATCGGCAAGCAGGGCTTGAATGTCCGGCTGGCCAACCGCCTCTGCGACTGGAATATCGACGTCAAGACCGAGGAGCAGTTCATGACCATGGACCGCTCCAGCGATCTCAAGCGCGCGGTCTCCGAGCTCTTCGGAGAGAGCTACGAGGAAGAGCCGGCCCTGATAGCCGATCTGCCGGGCATCGAAAGCGCCTGGGCCGAGGCCCTCGGCGCGGCCGGCATCGCCCGCATCGAGGATTTCATGGAGCTCGATCCCGAGCGCCTGGCGGCGATCGAGGGTCTGGTTCCCGAGGATGTCGCCAAGATCCAGGCCATCATAGAAGCCAATGTAGAAGTCGTCGAAGACGCCGAGCCCGAGGCGGAGAACCCCGAGGCGGCGGCCGACGAGATCTACGAGTGTCCCGATTGCGGACACCGCGTAACACCCGACATGACACATTGCCCGAACTGCGGCGTCGAGCTGAGTTTCGAGTACGAGGACGATCAGGAAGCGTAAAGGGAGCGTATGACCGAAAATACCGAGAATCCGCAGAAGAAGGCGAATCTCATAAAACAGCCCAAGGTGAGGGCGCCCGAAGTCGAGTCCCCCGCCGCCCAGAGCCCCGCTCCAAACCCTCCGCGCGCTGAACACGAAGCCGCCGGCGAGAAGCGCAAAGTCGTCGTCGTCAAGAAGAAGGCGGCTCCGGCCAAGCCTCAGGCGCGCGTCGTAGCTCACCATAAAGAAGGCGGCGCCTCCGAAGAGCCGCATGTCGCTCATTCGGAAGAGGCGCGCGTCGATCTCGCGGCTTCCGCGGAACCGCGCGCGGAACCGCGACCGGTCCGCTCCGAGGCTCCGCGGTCGGAAGAGCAGCATCCCGAGGCTCCCCGCCCTGTCGCTCCTCCCCGACCCGAAACGGAAGGTGCGCGGCCACCCGCGCCGCGTCCGCCCTCGGGCGCGCCCTCGGGCGATCGTCCGGCTCCGCGCGCCCCGTATCCCGAGCGATCGTCCTACGGGCAAGGAGGCTCTTCGTCTCCTCGCCCTTCCTATGGTGATTCTCGCCCTCGTCCCAGCTCTGATCGTCCTTATGGCCAGGGCGGCGGCTATGGCGGGCAGCGGCCCGGCGGCTACCAGGGCCAGGGCGGCGGCTACCAGGGCCAGGGCGGCGGCTACCAAGGCCAAGGCGGCGGCTACGGCGGGCAGCGGCCTTCCGGCGGCGGCTACCAGGGCCAGGGCGGCGGCTACGGCGGGCAGCGGCCTTCCGGCGGCGGCTACCAGGGCCAGGGCGGCGGCTACGGCGGGCAGCGGCCTTCCGGCGGCGGCTACCAGGGCCAAGGCGGCGGCTACGGCGGGCAGCGGCCTTCCGGCGGCGGCTACCAGGGCCAAGGCGGCGGCTACGGCGGGCAGCGGCCTGCCGGCGGCGGCTACCAGGGCCAGGGCGGCGGCTACGGTGGGCAGAGGCCCGGCGGCTACCAGGGCCAGGGCGGCGGCTACGGCGGGCAGAGGCCCGGCGGCTACCAGGGTCAGGGCGGCGGTTACGGTGGGCAGCGACCGGGCGGCTACGGCGGGCAGAGGCCCGGCGGCTACGGCGGCCCCGGCAGGGGCGGTCCCGGCGGCAGACCCGGCCCGGGCGGCGGACCGCCGGCCATGGGCACGGGCAAGACCGCGACCAGGAAGCCGATCAACCGGCGCAAGCCCAGCTTCAACAAGCGCGAGGACGAGGCCGAGAAGGCCCTCCAGCTCAAGAAGAAGGCTGAAGCGCGGGCGATGGCGATCCCCAAGGAGATCGACATCATGGAGACCATCTCGGTCTCCGAGCTCGCCAAAAAGATGAATATCAAGCCCGCCGAGCTCATCGGCAAGCTCATGAAGCTGGGCGTCATGGCGACGATCAATCAGAAGATCGACGCCGACACGGCCACCATCCTCGCCGAGGAATACGGCTGCGCCGTCCATATCGTCTCTCTCTACGACGAGACCGTCATCGAGAAGGCGGCCGACAAGCCCGACGAGCTCTCGCATCGCGGGCCGATCGTCACCGTCATGGGCCACGTCGACCACGGCAAGACCAAGCTCCTCGACGCCATCCGCAAGACCGATGTCGTCGCCGGAGAGTTCGGCGGCATCACCCAGCACATCGGCGCCTACCAGGTCGAGACGCCCAAGGGCAGGATCACCTTCCTCGATACGCCGGGACACGCGGCCTTCACGAAAATGCGCGCCCGGGGCGCCGGAATCACGGATATCGTGGTCCTGGTGGTAGCCGCCAACGACGGCGTCATGCCCCAGACCCGCGAGGCCATCGATCACGCCAAGGCGGCCGGCGTGCCGATCATCGTCGCGATCAACAAGATAGACCTGCCCGAGGCCAATCCCGACCGGGTCATGACCCAGCTTTCCGAGCTGGGGCTCATCCCCGAAGCCTGGGGCGGGACGACCATGTTCTGCCAGATCTCAGCCTTGCAGAAGAAGGGCATACCCGAACTGCTCGACGCCATTCTCCTCCAGGCCGAGGTGCTCGAACTCACCGCTAATCACGACCGGCATGCCGAAGGCAAGGTCATAGAGTCGCGCATCGACCAGGGCCGCGGCATCGTGGCCACGATCATCGTCGAACGGGGCACCCTGTGCATCGGCGACTCCTTCGTGGCGGGCATCTTCCCCGGAAAGGTCCGCGCCCTGTTCAACGACCGCGGCGAGCGGGTCGAGGAGGCTCCGCCCTCTATGCCCGTCGAGGTCATCGGCTTCGAGGGCATGCCCAACGCGGGCGACCCCTTCGAGGTCGTGGGCGAGGAGAAATATGCCCGCGCGATCTCGGACAAGCGCCAGGAGCTCAAGAAGTACGAAGAGGGCAGGAACGTCAAGAAAGTCACCCTCGACAATCTCTACGACACCATCCACGCGGGGGCCGTCCAGGAGCTCAAGGTCATCATCAAGGGCGATGTCCAAGGCTCGGTCGAAGCGCTCAAGGGTCTCCTGGAAAAGCTCTCGACGAGCGAGGTGCGCCTGAACGTGCTCCGCTCGGCCGCCGGCGCCATCTCCGAGGACGACGTGATGATGGCCTCGGCCTCCGATGCCATCATCATCGGCTTCAACGTGCGGCCCAGCCCCGCGGCGAAACTCCTCGCCGAGCGGGAGAAAGTGGACATCAGAAAGTACAACATCATCTATCGCGCCCAGGAAGAGATCCAGAAGGCGATGGAAGGCATGCTCGCGCCAGAACTCAAGGAAAGCGAGATCGGCAAGATCGAGGTCCGCGAGACCTTCAAGGTGCCGAAGATCGGCATCGTGGCCGGCTGCTTCGTCCTCGAAGGAGCGGTGCGCCGCAACTGTCAGGTCCGCGTGATTCGCGAGGAGATCGAGATCTTCCAGGGGAAGATCAGCTCCCTCAAGCGCTTCAAGGACGATGTCAAGGAAGTGGTCGCGGGCTACGAGTGCGGCATCGGCATAGAGAACTGCAACGACCTCAAGGCCGGCGACATCCTCGAAGTCTACGAAATGATAGAGATAGCGCGGACCCTGGGCGCCCCGACCGGAGTGAACGAAAATGGACGAGATACGGCGTAGGCGCGTCGAGGAAGAGCTGCGCGACATGATAGCCGCCCTGATCATGGGCGGCGAGATCAAGGATCCGCGGGTGGGGCCATTCGTGTCGGTGACGCGGGTGGAAGTGGCCCGGGATCTCTCGGCTGCCCGGGTTTTCGTGTCGGCCTTCGCCGGCGGCGAGAACGCGGGCGGGACCGAGCCCGCATCGGAGACGCTCGATTCGACCGTGGCGGGGCTCCAGCACGCCGCAGGCTTCATTCAGGCCCAGCTTGGGAAGCGCCTCAAGACGCGGCTCACGCCTCGGCTCCATTTCATCCCGGACAGAGGGATCAAAGAGGGCTTCGAGCTCACGGAAAGGATCAAGGAACTTTTTCCGTGATCCTTGACCGGGAGGGTCCCCGTTCGGCTCGGAATCCCGCGGGGATCATCCTTCTTCGCAAGCCCGTCGGTTTGACCTCCTTTCAGGCGCTCGGGCACATCAAGCGCGCCCTCGGCACGAAGAAGGTGGGGCACGCCGGCACTCTCGACCGGTTCGCCTCCGGATTGCTCGTGGTGCTCGCGGGAGCCTATTGCCGTCTGGCCTCCTACGCCGAGGCGGGAGAGAAACGCTACCGCGGTCTCATCGCCTTCGGCAGCGAGACGACGACGCTCGATCCCGAGGGCGAGGTCGTGGCCGAGGGGTCGCCTCCCGATCTCTCCTCACTCCTGGCTGCTCTGGAAGGCTTCCGAGGCGAGATCCTTCAGCGACCGCCGCTCTTCTCGGCAATACATCTCGCCGGAAAACGCGCCTACGAGCGCGCCCTCGCCGGGGAGAATCCCGAAATGCCGGCCCGGACAGTCGAAATACGCGAGCTCGTCCTCGAATCCTACGAAAACGGCCTGGCCAGGGTCTATGTCCGCTGCTCCCCCGGCACCTATATCCGCTCTTTGGCGCGCGACATCGCGCTCGCCTGCGGCAGCCGCGCCCATCTCGCCGAGCTCGAGCGTCTGGGTGTCGGACCGTATCGCCTCGAAGATGCCTGCGACCTCGAGACCTTCGATCCCGAACTGGCTCTTAGGCGCATCGACGCCGCGGCAGCGAAGGAACTCGGCCTCGTCCCCCTCGCCATAGACGAGGCTTTTGTGGAGAGCTTCGCCAACGGAAGGGATCTATCCCCCGAGCGTTTCAGGCCTCTCTCGGGAAGCGCATTGATGGAAGGAATGCGGGCGGCGGTTTTCGATCCCGCAGGCGAGCTGCTAGGCATCGTGGAAGTCCGTTCGCAGGGCTTCGCCTACAAAGCGGTGCTTCCCATCCGGGAGGAGGCGCTGCGGTGAACGTCATCTCCTGGCAGGAATTCGTCTCGGGCGCCTTCGAAGACCCTCCCATCGCCGCCACCGTGGGCGTGTTCGACGGTCTGCATCTCGGGCATAGGGATCTCGTCTCGCGCGTGCTGTCGAACTCCGGCACCCGGTCCGCCGTGTTCACCTTTCGCGACAATCCCAAGCGCTCCCTGCGCCCCGGAGCCTTTCACGGCGACCTATTCAGCCCCGAACAGAAGCTCGAAGAGCTGGAAAGGCTCGGCGTGGAAGTATGTGTACAGATTGACTTTTCCGGAGATTTCAGTAAACTGGCGGGAAGGATTTTCCTCTCTCTGCTGGCGGAAAAAGGCGGTATTCGCCTGCTCGTCATAGGGAGCGATTTCCGCTGCGGGCATCGTCTGGATACCGGTGTCGAGGAGATTGTGTCGTATTACGCCCCCTTGGGCATTCGCACGGAGGTCCTGGATCCCGTTCTGTGGGGCGGTCATCCCGTCAGCTCGAGCCGGATCCGCCGATCGGTGGCCGAAGGCAGGCTGGACGCTGCGGCCGCGATGCTCGGGCGTCCGTACGAGCTGGATCTGCGCACCGCGATCCGAGAGGACTCCGGTCTCGGCGGTTTTACGCTCGCCGGCGCTCAGGTCGCCCCGCCGGCCGGTATGTACGATGTCGTGGCGGCGGGTCGCGGATTCGAGGAAAGCGCTTCGGCTTCGTTCGACGGCCGTGTCTGGATGTTCGAAACGCCCCAGGGGCGCAGCTGCGAGGCTCTTCGCCTCGTAAGATTGGTATCAAGAGTGTAGAAGGAGATATACAAGATGGCATTGACCAAAGAGGACAAGGCCCGGGTCGTGCTCGAGCACGGTAAGTCAGAGAAGAACACCGGCTCCACCGAGACGCAGGTAGCTCTCTTGAGTGAGCGCATCAGCATGCTTACGGAGCATTTCAAGGTCCACAAAAAGGACACCAATTCCAGGCGCGGTCTCTTGAAGCTTGTCGGGCAGCGCCGCCGCCTCCTCAAGTACCTGCAGCGCACCGATCTGGCCGGGTACCGTGTCCTCATTGAGAAGCTCAATATCCGAAAATGATTCGTCGTCTCCCCCCGCCGGCAGCCGTTCCGCCCCGATCAGGGGCGCTTCGATCGGCTCGGCCGCCAAGGGGAGAGCTGGAGGCCCGGCCGTTTCGGTTCGGGCCTATTCGCATTGATGGACAGATAAGAAGGAAAAGATGGTTCATAAGCTTTCATACAAAATCGGCGCCGAGGAGCTTGTCCTCGAGACCGGCCGCATGGCCAAGCAGGCCAACGGCGCGGTGTTCGCCACCTTCGGCGGCAGCGCGGTCATAGCCACCGCCTGCGCCTCCGACAAGGTCACCGAGGGGCTGGACTTCGTTCCCCTCACCGTCGAGTACAACGAGAAGTTCTACGCCGCCGGCAAGATACCGGGCGGCTTCGTCAAGCGCGAGACGCGGCCCAAGGACCGCGAGATCCTCGTCTCCCGCATCATCGACCGGCCCATGCGGCCCCTCTTCGACAAGGCTTTCGGCCGCGAGATACAGGTCGTGCCGACCTGCATCTCCTTCGACGGCGTCAACCCGCCCGACATCCTCGGCATCATCGCCGCCAGCGCGGCCGTGCACATCTCCGACATTCCCTTCGCCGGACCCATCGCGGGCGTGCGGGTGAGCCTCGTCGACGGCGAGTACGTCGTCAACCCCAGCCACGATCAGATCAAGCGCTGCAAGCTCGAGATCGTCGTGGCGGGCACGGCCGAGGGCATCACGATGGTCGAGGGCCACGCCGAGGAAGCCTCCGAGGAGGAGATGCTCCAGGCCATCGAGGTCGCCAAGAAGCCGATCGCCGAGATCTGCGCTCTCATCGTCAAGCTCCGCGAGCTCGCCGGCAAGGACAAGCTCCCGCTGGCTCCGCTCAAGACCGAGCTTGCCCGGAAGGACGAGATCCGCGCCTACGCGCACGAGCTTCTGTCCAAGGCGCTCTTCACCAAGATCAAGCAGGAGCGCGCCGCCGCCGTCCGCGCGGCGATCAAGGACGTCGAATCCCGTTTCGCCGACTCCCTCGGCGACGAAATCCAGAAGAAGCTCTTTTCCGCCCTCATGGAGGACCTCCAGTACGAGATCCTGCGCGGCGGCATCCTGGACAAGGGCCTGCGGGTCGACGGCCGCGGCCTCGAGGATATCCGGCCCATCACCTGCGAGGTGGGGATCCTGCCCCGCACCCACGGCTCGGCTCTCTTCACCCGGGGCGAGACCCAGGCCCTCGGCATCACGACGCTCGGCACGGTCTTCGACGAGCAGATCCTCGACGACATCGAGGGCGACCGCCGCGACCGCTTCATGCTGCACTACAATTTCCCGCCCTTCTCCGTGGGCGAGGTCGGACGCCTGGGCACCGGCCGCCGCGAGATCGGCCACGGCAACCTGGCCCGCCGCGCCATCGAGGCCGTGCTCCCCTCCAAGGAGAAATTCCCCTACACCGTCCGCGTCGTCTCCGAGGTTCTCGAGTCCAACGGCTCCTCGTCCATGGCCACGGTCTGCGCCGGCACCCTCTCCCTCATGCAGGCCGGCGTCCCGCTCAAGATGCCCGTCGCGGGCATCGCCATGGGCCTCATAACCGACGGCTCGCGTTTCGCCGTGCTCTCGGACATCCTCGGCGACGAGGACCACCTCGGCGACATGGACTTCAAGGTCGCCGGCTCCACGAAGGGCATCACCGGCTTCCAGATGGACATCAAGATCGCCGGCGTCTCGAGCGAGATCCTCTCCAAGGCCCTCGATCAGGCGCGCCGCGGCAGGCTCCACATCCTCGGCATCATGGAGAGCACCATCGCCGTGCCCGCGGTGGAGATATCGGAGTTCGCTCCGAAGGTCGTCTCGACCAAGATCGACCCCGAGAAGATCGGCGCGATCATCGGGCCCGGCGGCAAGAACATCAAGCTCCTCTGCGAGCGCTACGGCGTGCAGATCAACGTCGACGACGACGGCTCGGTGACCATCTACGGCAAGAACCAGAAGGCCGCCTACGAGGCCAAGGACGCCGTGATGGGCATAGCCGAGGACCCCGAGGTGGGTCGCATCTACGACGGCGTGGTCAAGCGGCTCATGGATTTCGGCGCCTTCATCGAGATCCTCCCCGGCAAAGAGGGACTGTGCCACATTTCCCGCCTGGCCAAGACGCGCGTCGAGCGCGTGTCCGATGTCGTGCACGAAGGCGACAAGGTCAAGGTGAAGCTCCTTGAAATCGACCGCATGGGCCGGCTCAATCTCGCCCATGTCGACTCCCTCGACGAGAACGGGAACAGCCCCATGCCCGAACACCGCGAGAGTTCGGGCGAGCGGCGTCCCTACGGCGGCCGTCCCTACGGCGAGGATAGGCACGACCGGGGCGATCACGGTCGGAGGGACGATTCCCGGAGACGCTAGAGTGAATACCGTGCTGCGGCTCCCCCGCGGGGCCGCATTGGCCGCGGACTACGCGGCGGGGACGCGATCCTTCGCCGCGGGTTTCTGGTTTCCCATCGGATCGAGGCACGAAGCCGCGCATGAGCGCGGCTTCGTGCACTTCGTCGAGCACATGGCCTTCAAGGGAACCAGCCGGCGCTCGGCCAGCCTGCTTTCCCGCGAGATCGACCGGGTGGGGGGCTTCATGAACGCCTTCACCGATCGGGACTCGATCTGTCTGCATTGTCTCGTGCCGGCCACGCATTGGCGTCTCGCCCTCGACGTCCTGGCCGACATGGCCTTCTTTTCGCTCTTCGACGCGCTCGAGTTCGAGCGCGAGCGCGAGGTCATAATAAGCGAGATTCTCGCGGCCCAGGACGATCCGGAAGAGAGCGCCCACGACCATTTCCTCGCCGCCATTTGGCCGGGCGATCCCCTGGCGCGCAAGATCGCCGGCGAGCCCGAAGATCTGACGGCGGTCACCAGAGAAGCGCTGTACGCTTTCTACCGGGAGAATTTCGGCCCCGGCAATCTGCTCGTGACCGCGGCGGGCCCCGTCGATCCCGCCGCCGTCGCCTCGGAGCTCGGCTCGATCCTGTCGTCCGCGAGTTTCGACGAGCGGCCGCTCGCCGCCCCCCGCGCGGAGGCGACCCCGCATTTCGAGACAGTCCGCGAATACCGCAAGGCCTCCATCGGACAGGTGAACTACTTCGAGGCCATCCAGCTCGATCCGCCCTTCTCCACGGCCGACTACCATGCCTTCGCCGCCTTGAACGGAGTCATAGGCGAGGCCGCGAGTTCGCGGCTTTTTCAGTCGCTGCGCGAGGAGCAGGGCCTCTGCTATTCCGTGTATTCGGCGTTTTCCCTGGGCAGGAGCGAACTCCTCTGGTTCGCTTCGGCCAACGTTTCGCTCGGGAAGCTGCCCCGCTTGGCCGCCGAGATGGGGCGCATAGTGGAAGCCCTCGGCGAGAAATCCCTGACGGAAGAGGAATTCGCCGAAGTCCGCTCCCGGCTCCTGGGCGCCTTCGAGATAGCGCTGGACGATCCCGACTACCGGATGAGGCGGCTGGCCCGCCAGGTGCTGTTCGCAGACTCCTACCTCACGACGGACGAGACTCTCGCGATCATCGACAATCTCGACTTCGCGGCGGTGGACGCGGCCAGGCTTCGCCTCTTTTCCGGCAGGACCCGGGCCCGCTTCGCCTACGGCAAGCGGACGGCCGCCGCGGCGCGCGAGCTGGGACTGGAAGCCATCGACGAGACCGGAGACCGTGATGCCTGAGCCGAGAGTCCGCTACACAGCCCTGCCGGGCGCCCAGGCGCCGGAGTATCGGAGCGAGGGAAGCGCAGGCGCCGATCTGCGGGCCTACCTGGCCGAGCCTCGCAGCCTGAGGCCGGGAGAGCGCGCCGCGATCCCGACCGGGCTGGCCATCGAGCTGCCGCCGGGCTACGAGGCGCAGGTCAGGCCGCGTTCGGGCCTCGCGCTAGAGCATGGCGTCACCTGCCTGAACTCGCCCGGCACCATAGACTCGGACTACCGCGGGGAGCTTCGGGTGATACTCGCCAACCTGGGCTCGGAGCCGTTCACGGTGCGGAGCGGAGACAGGATAGCGCAACTCGTCGTGGCCCCCGTCTCGCGGGCCGTCTTCGAGGCCGCGGAGTCTCTCGGCTCGACGGGGCGGGGCTCGGGCGGATTCGGCTCGACGGGACGCTAGTGTGAGCCGCCGCGCGACCGTGCCAGGCGCCGCGGAAAGTTCCGTGGCGCGGCTTTCGAGGCCGCGTTACCTGCGCATCCAGGCGTATGTGGCCCGCGAATTCCTCTTCGGTTTCGTCGTCTGCTTCCTGTTTTTCTTTTCGGTCTTCTTCGTCAACCAGATCCTGCTCATGGCCGAGGACATCCTCTCGAAGAAGGCCCCGCTCCGCGATGTGCTGCTCCTCCTCGTGTACGCCACCCCTTCGATACTGGCCATGTCCTTCCCCTTCGCCGCCCTGGTGGGAGCGCTCATGGCGGCCGGACGCCTCTCCTCCGACAACGAGATGCTGGCCCTCCTGGCTTCCGGAGTGCCGGCGCACCGCGCCTTCCTCCCCTTCGTCGTCCTCGGCCTGGCCTTTTCGCTGAGCTCCTTCGTCATGAACGACGTCTTTCTTCCGCTGGGCACGATCGAGTTCGGAAAACTCTACCGCCAGCTGCTCACGTCCACGCCCGCCCTCGAGCTGAAGCCCTACTCGGTCAGTCGCTACCGCGACATCTCGGTCGTCACGGGAGCCGCTTCGGGCGACGAACTCGACGACATCCTCATTTTCGACCACAGCGACGGCGGCACCTCGCGCGTCATCTCGGCCGAGCGCGCGAGCCTTTCGTCGGACGGCGCCACCGGGGACATCATCCTCCATCTCGACGACGTCTGGGAGCAGACGGTCAAAAGCGACAGGAGCGACAGTTTCGATTGGTCGCGCGCCGATACGATGAGCTACCGACTGACGCCGCGCGCCGGCGCTTCCGAACAGACCAGCGTCGGCCCGAGGGACATGTCGTCGGCCGATCTCGCCCAGGTCATCGCGGACAAGCAGAAGGCGCTGGACGAGCGCATGAAGGAGCGCGGCCGGCAATTGCTCGCCGCCCGCATGCGCCTATACGACGATTATGGGACGGCCCTTGCCCTGGGCCTGCCCTGGGTCAACGTGAACGAGAACCTGGGGGCCGATTTGTCCTCGGTCCGCGCTCTGGCCCCTCCCATCGAGGATCATAGCCTGCAGGTATACCGCCTCGAGCTGAACAAGAAGTATTCGATTCCCTTTGGCGCCCTGTTTTTCGTGTTCCTGGCCTTTCCGCTGGGACTCGGCGCAAAACGCTCGGGCAGGGCGGTCGGATTCGGCCTCGGCATGCTGATCTCGGTCCTCTATTGGGCTTTCCTGCTGGCCGGGCAGACCCTCGGCACGCGCCTGGAATGGTCGCCTTTCTGGGCCATGTGGATTCCCAACCTGATCGTGTTCGCGGCCGGCGCCGCGCTCTGGGCCCGGCGCCTGGGCAGGGGCTGATCATCGTGCGGCGCTCCACCACCATGTGGCTCTACCTCCTGCGGGCCTTCCTTCCCGCCCTGGGCGCCGCGCTCGTGCTGTTCAGTTTGATACTCGAACTCGTCGATATTTTCGGCAATCTCTGGCGCTACCTCGCCCTGGGCACCGCCCTGTCCTCGGTCCTGCGCGTCATGCTGCTCTATCTGCCGGCGAGCCTCTCGAACTCCCTGCCCATAGCCCTCCTCTTCGCCGTGGCCCTCAGCCTGGGCAGCCTCTACGCGAACAACGAACTCACCATCGTCTTCGGCTCGGGCGTCTCGCTCGCCCGGTTCATGGCCCCGCTCTTCCTCATCGCCGCCCTGCTCTGCGTAGCGGGATTCTATTTCGACGATCGTGTCGTGCTGAGTACGCTCAGGGAGAAGAATGCGTATTCGAGCCTTCTGCTCAAGCAGAAGCCTTCGATGAACAATGCCGATGTGGCGGTGATCTCCAAGGAGGGCCGCGTGGTCTATCGCGTCGATTACTACGACGACCAAGCCAAGGTGCTGTCGGGAGTGACGGTGGTCGAACGCGACGCCGAGGGGCGTCCGACCGAGCGGGTGGAGGCCGCCACCGCCCGCTGGAACGACAGCCAATGGGTTTTCGGCGGCGTCAGGCGCTTCGACCTTCGTCCGGACGGCTCCTGGGGCGAGGAATCCTACGGCTCCTGGGTCGAAGGCGACCTGAACGAGGCTCCGGACGCCTTCAAGAGCCAGAACAGGGATCTGGTCGAGATGAGCGTCAAGGAGCTGGGAACCTACGTCCGGTTCCTCAAGGGGGCGGGCCTGCCCTACGCGGCCGCCCTCGCCGAGCGCCACAAGCGCTTCTCCTTCGCCTTCACGCCCGTCGTCGTCGTCCTCCTCGCCGGGGCCGTGGGTGGACGATACAGGAAGAACGTGCTGCTCATGAGCTTGCTGGCGAGTCTCCTCGCGGCCACCGGGTACTACGTGGCGCAGATGATTTCCATGCTGCTGGCCAAGAACGGCGTCGTGGATCCGCGCATGGGAGCCTGGGCGCCGCTCGCGGTTTTCGCGGCCGCGGGCTGGCTCATGTTCCGGCGAGCGCGAACCTAGCGAAGAAAGGAAGCATATGTCCGATTCGAGTATTTTCATGCAAACGGCTTCTGATAAGGACAGCCGCGCGAGGACCGGAATCCTCAGCCTTCCGCACGGGAGAGTGGCCACGCCCGCCTTCATGCCGGTGGGCACGAACGCCACGGTCAAGGCCATCGAGCAGGAGTCCCTGGCGGAGATCGGCTTTCCCATCATCCTCGCCAATACCTACCATCTCTTCCTCCGGCCCGGCCCCGAGGTGATCCGCGAGGCCGGAGGGCTGCACGGTTTCACCGGATGGCGCGGCAACTTCCTCACCGATTCGGGCGGCTTCCAGGTCTTCTCCCTCGCTCCCTTCCGCAAGCTGAGCGACGAGGGCGTCCGGTTCAGGTCCCACATCGACGGGGCGGATCTCTTCCTCTCGCCCGAGAGCGTCGTCGACATCCAGACCGCCTTCAACAGCGACATCCAGATGCAGCTCGATGTCTGCGCGCCCTGGGGCGCGGAGGAGAAAGAGGCTAAGCAAGCCCTCCGTTTGACCACCGAATGGGCCCGACGGGCCAAGACGCGCTGGGTGGAGAATCGCGATCGCGGCTATCGGGGCGAGCTTTTCGGGATCATCCAGGGCAATTTCTACAAGGAGCTCCGTGTCCAGAGCGCCGAGGAGATACTCTCCTTCGATCTGCCCGGAATAGCCATCGGCGGCCTCTCCGTCGGCGAGCCCTTCGAAGTGTTCGCGGATTATCTCGCGCAGACTTCCGAGATGCTCCCGGCCTCCAAGCCGCGCTACCTCATGGGAATCGGGACGCCGGAATACATCCTCGAGGCGGTCGGCAACGGCATCGACATCTTCGATTGCGTCTTCCCGACGAGAACGGCGCGCAACGGCCAGCTCTTCACCGCCTTCGGCCCCCTGTCGATCAAGAAGGCGCAGTACGAGCGGGACTTTTCCCCGCCCGACCCTCATTGCTCCTGCCGGGTCTGTCGCAGCTACAGCCGCGCCTATCTCCGCCATCTCTTCAAGAGCAAGGAGATACTCTACGCCATGCTGGCGACCTACCATAACCTGTACTTCCTCCATGACCTGGTCAGGAAGATCAGGTTGAGCATCGATCGAGGGGAATTCACCGCCTTCAAGGGCGATTTCCTCGGGAGTTACCGCGGTGGGCTTCTCTAGGCGGGCGATGATCCTGCTCCTCGCGCTTTTCGCCGCCCTGTGCGCGCTCTCGGCGGCTCTTTTCCGTTTCGAGGACGGTCGAGCCGCATCGCGGCTCCTGCCCACGGCGCGGGAAGCGGATCGCCTCATGCTGGTCGCGAATGCGCTGCGATGGATCGGGACCCCCTATGCCTACGGGGCCGACGGTCCCTCGACCATGGACTGTTCCGGTTTCGTGCACCGGGTCGTCGTGGAATCCGGTTCCCTGCCCCCCGACGAAGCGCCGCGGAAAAGCGCCGATTTCGCCTCGGTCGGCCGATCCGTCTCGGGCGAGATCCGGCCGGGAGACATTCTGCTGTTTTCTTTCAGGGGACGCGTCGATCATGTGGCCATAGCCCTGTCCAGCGATTCCTTCATCAATGCCGTTTCGCAGGGTCCGCGGCGCGGCGTGGTGATCTCGTCGCTGTCCGAAGCGTGCTGGAAGGATTCCTTCGCGGGTGCCCGAAGGATAGGAAAGGAGATGAAGTGATGCCGTACCGATATGCCGCGCTCGTCGCGGTGCTGATGCTGTGTCTTCTCGCGGCCGGGCTTTCCTCCGCTGTCGCCCAGACTGCGGCGACGCCCGCGGCGGCCACGCCCGCGGCGACGCCTGCGGCCACGCCCGCGGCGACGCCTGCGGCCACGCCCGCGCCCGCGGCGGCCACGCCTGCGGCCACGCCCGCGCCCGCGGCAAAGCCGGCGACGGCGCCCGCCGCTGCGACGACCGCAGCGACGACCGCAGCGGTCGACGAGAAAGCCAAGCTTGCGGAAAGGCGCCGCGAGACCATTCTCTACGGCATCGATTCCGAGATCATCGATCTGCTCGGAAGCCTGGATCGGGAAAAGGACGGCGAGTTCAACGCCGATCTCCTCAATCTTTTCACCCAATCCACGAACGACAAGCTTCGCGAGAACATCCTGGGACTTTTCGCCGACTTGAAATGGAACGGGGCGGAGAAGACGGCCATCGGACTCGTGAGCAACCGCGATTCGGAAAGCGGCTCTCTCGTCTACGGCGCCCTCTCCTATCTCGCGGCCATTCGCTCCAAACAGGCTCTGAGTTTCTCCTCCGTCCTCGTCAAGGAAGACGACAAGAATCTATTGCCGGCGCTGATCGAACTCATGGGCAGGGCCGGAGGCGCGCCCGAGGAAGCCCAGCTCCTCTCTTGGTTCGACAGCGATAGCTTCGACCAGAACTTGCGGGAAGACACCATCAAGGCTTTGGGAGAAATCGGCTCGACCAAGGCGGCGGCGAAACTCGACTCGATAGTCGAGGACAGCCAGGAGCCCATGACCAGCCGAATCTTCGCCTGCCAATCTCTCGCCAAGATAAAGGATCCCGTATCCGTTCCTTCGCTCGTCAAGGCGGCCAACGGCGGCGATCCCTATGTCCGTGCGGCCGCGGTGGAGGCCCTGTCGCATTTTTCCTCGCCCCAGTCGGACGCGGCGATAGTCCAGGCTCTGCGCGATTCCGTGGTCAATGTGCGGATAGCCGCCTGCAAGGCGACCGGTTCGCGCGGAATCGCTTCGGCCTTTCCCTTCCTCAAGTACAAAGCCACGAGCGATCCTTCGAGTCCTGTGCAGATCGAAGCCTACAAGGCGCTCGCCCAGCTCGGCGGGCCCGCGTTCGCCTTCCTGCAGACTCGGGTCAAGGACGAGAAGCAGAGCTACGAAGTCCGAGCCCTCTGCTTCGGGCTTTTGGCGAGCAAGGACCCCGGCGGTTCGATGCCGCTCCTGGAAAAGACCCTGACCGCCGCGGCGGCGGACAAGGACCGAAGTCTCTACACCGATTTCGCGCGGGCGATCGCCTACGCCACGGACGCGCCCCAGGCCGGGCCTCTCGCCAAGATATTCCTGGCGGACAAGGACTATCTCATACGGATCGCCGCGGTGGATTGGGCCAGGAACAGCAAAGTGACCGCCTTCAAGCCCATCCTGGCGGAGCTGGCCAAAAACGATCCCTCGGGGGTCATTCGCCGGGCCGCGGCAGCGGTCCTCGCCTCGCTATGATCGAGCGAGCGCCGCACCGATCGGCGCCAACGGCGCCTACCGCTTCGCGTATCCCGACAGCCTGCTAAACCTCGGGGGTGGTGAAGAGCCCGGGAGTCTCGATGCAATGCAGGAGACGGTTCATCTTGTCGGCGGACCGCTCGAAGGGAAGGAAGCGCAGGATGAGGGGATATCCCCGCTTGCCCTGCATGCGAATCTCCTTGCCCAGGCAGTCCTCTATCGGGGAGGCCCCGTCGGGGAAGAACTCCGGGCGCCGGGGAACGAGGGTGAGCCTCTCGCCGTCGAAGTGGAGTTCGGCGACCTTGCCGGGCACCGTCATCAGGAAGACCAGGAAATCGCTGCGGCCGCCGCCCACGGTCTTGAACGAGCCGGCATGCAGCTTGTGGACGTTACGCGTGCCGATATGGGGATTCTGCCCCTCTACGCGCAGCTCGACGGAGATGCTTCCGGTCTTGACGACGCGCGGCGCGAAGCTCGGCACCGCCGAGTCCTCGCGGGCCGAGGCCGCGGCCGCCTGGTGCGCCGGCGAACGCGCCTCGGCCGCTTCGGCCAGGAGGGCCGCTTCCTTTTGCGCTTCGCCGCGCTTGGCCGCTGCGAGTTCTGCCGCGCTCGGCAGCAGGGAGGGGGAGGCCGAGGGGGCGGCGCGAGCGGCCGACGGCTCCACGGTGGCGGCGGATCGGGCCGCCTCGGCGAGCAGGCCGGTCGTGGCGGCCTGCTCCGACCTGCGGGCCGCGGCGCGAGCCGAGGCCGAGTCGGCCAGGAGGGAGGCCGCATCGGAAGAGGCTCCTGCGGCCGCGGTCTCCAAGGCCGCGACGGCAGGCTTGGAAGCCGCGGTCGCGGGCCGTGCGGGCCCGGCCGCCGGCGAAGCGCCCGCGGCAGTCGCCGCGGCAAGGACCTCCGAGGCGGGCTTTCGAGTCGCGGAGCGTTCGGCGCTCTCGCGGACCGCGGCGATGACCGGGGCTTCGGAAGAGCGCCGCGGTATCTGCCTGAGGAGAATCGCGAAGAGGAAGGCGAGGAAGAGACCTATCGCCACGAGGGCGATGAAGAGCGCGACCTTGGCGCTGGAGCGGAAGAGCGCCGCCAGTATGCTCCGCTGGAGCGTGAGGGCGATGATGCCATGCTGCGGGTTGACGCGCAGCCCATTGGAGAAGACGAGCGCCACGTCGAGCCGCTCGTGCCCCTGGGCGAGAGAATTGGGAAGAAGCACGGAAACATTCATGGTCCCGCTCTTGCCGGGCGCCAGGGTCAGGAAGGATTTCCTTGAAAGAATGTCGATGTTGTCGAGCTGCACGTGATCGAGCTCGAGGCCGAGGGAGGAGACCGATTTATTGGTGATCTTGAGCGGGAAGCTGAAGGCGTAATCCTTCTTGCCGAGGTCCGGCGGAAACTCCACGCTCGGCAAGGCGAGGCTCATGCTCGCCAGATCGGCCTTGTCGGCGGAGGAAAAGACGGAGACATCCGCATCCATGGACTTGGCCGCGTCGTCGAGGTAGGAGCGGCCGCCTTTGACCTCGGAGGGCGAAACCTGGGAGCTGGAGACGGCCGTCTTCGATCCCGGCGGCAGCAGGGGCAGCTTGATGAAATGGACCGGCCAGCCGTTGGCCCGGATCTTCGCCGCGGTCGCCTCGATATCCGCCGCGACCTTGTCCGGGCTCATGCCGTAGGTGCGGCTGCCCTCGGGCGGGTTGTTGACGCCGTCGGTGATGACCACCACGACCTTGGGCCTGCTTTCGGGCAAGTCCGAGAGGTACTGGTAGAGATAGGATAGCGCCCCGGCGAAGTCGCTGTGGCGGGCCAGGGGATAGAGCAGGTAGAGCCGTCCGAGGAAGGACTTGACGCTGGCGGCGTCCGTCACCTTCTCGGCGATCTCCACCTGGGTCGTGTCGCCGAAGGAGAGCAGGTGGAAGGTGTCGCCGAAGCGCAGGTAGTTCTTGACCACGTCCGACACGACGTAGTCGGTGACATCGTTGAAGTAGGGCAGGACGCTCTGCGACACGTCGAGAAGCACTACGACGTCGGTCGCATTCCCGTCTCCCGTGAAGGATGAATCGGCCGCATGAAGGCAGAACGATCCAGCGGTCAGAAAGACCGCCAGAAGGGCGGTCGTCACGCACCGTGTACGCATTTTCATCGCCCTCCTCGGCCGAGCTGCTAGAGCCGGACCGCCTCGATTTTCTCCACTTTGTATTGGAACTTCCGCTCATGGATCGTGAAATTGAGCCGCTCGCCCGGCTTGTGGTTCAGGAGCTTCTTTCCCAGGGGCGACAGGTAGGAGATGACGTTGTTCGAGGGGTCCGACTCCCAGGGGCCGAGAATCGTGTACACCTCGCTCTGGCCCGAAATCTCGTTCGTGAGCGTGACCATCGTGCCGAAGGATATCTTGGCAGTGGAAATGGTCGACTTGTCGAAGAGCTGGGCCCGCTCGATCTCGTTCTTGAGCTTGGCCACCTTGGCGTTGATCTCGTCCTGCTTTTCCTTGGCCGCCTTGTATTCCGCGTTTTCCCTGAGGTCTCCCAGGGAGAGCGCGTAGGCGATTTCCTTCTGGTTTTCCGGAACCTCGACGTCGAGGATGGTGGTGAGCAGCCGCTGCTTCTCCTCGAACTTGTCGGCGGTGACCATGAGCCCGCGGGAGACGATCTGCTTCTCCTCTTCGCCGCCGAACTTGAACTCGGGCCATTTCTCCATGATCTTGCGGCGCAGCGAAAGCTTGACCGCCGGATCGAGATCCTTGACCTCGCTCACGAGGGTGTACACGCGCTCGATGTTCTCGGGCGGCGACTCGAGCAGGAAAGTCTCGAGTTCGGCGTCCTTGAAGAGGATGGTCTGCACCTGCTTGTTGATCTTGCGGTTTTCCGTGGTGTCGCGGTGGCTCTCGATCTCCTTGAAGGAAATGTCGAGGATGTGCACGAGCGTGATGAGGATCTTCTCGTAGGCCAGGCCCATCTCGGAGAACCAGGACTCGTCCTTGAGATTCTTGACCACCCAGATGAAGGCCTCGCGGTGATCGCGGTAGTTCTCGATGATGTCGAGGACCATGCGCTTGAGCTTGTCCTCATGGCCCGAGGACTTGAGCGTCTCGAGCATGCCCGCGTTGAGCGAATAGGGGAAGATGCGGATGTAGACATCGGGCCAGTCGGGCACGAAATTCTTGATGTGGGTCAGGAAGGCGTGCTTGAGTTCGGTGTCCTTGATGGAGTCGTAGATCGCGACGGGATCGTCGATCTCCTCGAAGAGCTCCGCGAAGCCGGTCGTCGCGGCTGCCTTGAGATGGGGATATTTCGCCGCCAGGTCCTTCAGGAGGAGATAGGACGAGACGACCATCTCGTTGACCGCCTGGTAGGAGCGCACGAACCCGGAGAAGAAGGCGAACATCTCCGTGAAGAACTCGGAGTCGGGCTCGCCGGATTTGAGGAAGTCCCGCAGGTACTGGACCCGCGCGAAGAAGCTCTTCTCGGCCTTGAACTGGTTGTAGACCTTCTCCTCGAAGGAGAGCGGACGGTCCCGCACTATGAACGTGGCTATGTCGTCGGTGGCGTTGCCGAAGATCGGATCGGTCTTGAGGATGTCCCGCGCCTTCGTGCTCCAGGAATTCCACTCGCTGACCGTCAGGACGGAGGGGACGAGCTCGGCCTTGATGCGCTTCAGGTCGGCCCGGTTGTCGAAACTCTTGATGATGATGCGCAGGGCCCAGGCCGGATCGTCCTTGACCTTCTCGCGCAGCTTATCCTTGCTCCAGACGGCCTTGAGCACCCAGATGTGCTCCTTCGCGAGGCTGGTCAGGCTGTCGATGGCCATCTTGAGCGACATTTTGTGGCCCCGGCTCTTGGCGAAGTCGATCACGATGTCGTCGCCCTTGATGCTCGCGATGCGTCCGATGTTCCAGGTCCGGTGGTAGACGAAGTTGCCGGCGTCGAAGGCGATGTGCTTCTCGAAATCGGCCATCGCCTCGTGGATCGCGCGGTAGGACTGCGTGATGTTCGAAAGCCTGATGTAGTCGTCGAGATGGGAGTGCTCCTTGTACTTGCCGCGGTAGCACTCCACGACTTCCTTCCGGAGCGAGGGATTCTTCTCGTCGTATTCGATGACGACGCGCAGGATGTCCAGGGCGGTGTTCCAGTCCTCCGCGGCCTTGTAGTGCCGGTAGAGGTCGAGGAGCAGCCCGGCCGCCTTGTCCTCGGAAAGCTGCTTGGCGATCTTCCGCTGGACGTGGAGGAAGAAGTCGATGTCCTGGGGGCAGTACTCGAGGAGCTTCGTCCAGATTTCCTTGACGTTGGAGCCGAGGCCCTTGTTGATGAATCTATGGAGGGCCTTCTTGTAGAAGTCCACGGCCTCGTCGGTCTTGCCCTCTTTTTCGCGGCGCTCCGCGAGGGCCTTGACGATGTCGGCCTCCTCGTAGTCCACGCGCACCAGGCGTTCCCAGACCGTGTACTTGTCGTCGCTGCGCTCTTCGCTCTCGTAGCATTCGGCGAGCCTGCGGAGCGCGGTCCGGTTCTCGCCGTAGTCGAGCATGCGCTGGCAGACGAACTCGACGATGTTCCAGCGCTTGTTGTCCGCGAAGATGTCGATGAGCGCCACCATGGAGGAATCGTCGAGCTGCTGCCTCATGAGCGAGATCACGCCCGAGAGATAGAGGGCGATGACGCTCGTCTTGGTGTGCCCGAGATGCTCGTCGCACAAGGTCTTGATCTCTTCCGTCGCCTTGTCCCGTATGGCATCCTGGAGCAGCGCGTCGAGCTCTTTGAGGTTGGCAACCGAATAGGCGCTGAGAGCCGCGCGAGTCCATTTCTCCTCGTTGAGCATATCCTGGATTTTCTGGGCGAGCTGCGATTCGGCCATGATGGTCTCCTCTCCTAGGCTGTGTACTGCTTGTAGATCGACGGATCGAGTATCCGTATCTTGAGCAGGATCTCGTCGACCTTGGCTCTATCGTCCTTCGCCGCGATGCAATGGTCGATGAGCCAGAAATATCGGTTTATGAGGCGAGGTACGAGATGGGAGCGCTTGTCGCCCCCTTCCTTGACCTCGTTCTCCAGTTGGTAGATGGCCTGCCGGAGCTTGCCTACCTCGACGGCCTTCAGTTCCCGCTTCACCGTGAAGACGCCCAGGAGCGCCCCGTAGACGGGGATCCACTCGGCGAGCTCCGGGCCCGAGTATCCCATCGCCGCGACCTTGGCCGCGAGTCTCCTGATCATCTCGGCCTCGAGCAGCTCGATGTCTATCCGCTGCGGCGCGAGGTAGAAGGCCTCGCGGAAGAGCGCTTTCGAAGAGCGAGCCTCCCCGCTCAGGGCGTAGGCGTCCGCGAGCTCGGCGAGGACTTCCGCGTCGTCCTTGCGTTCGCGCGCGGCAGCCTCCAATTGCCTGAGGGCGGCGTCGTAGTCGCCCGAACCCTTGAGGCAGCGGCCGATCCTCAGAGCCAGCTCGGCCTCGTGCGATTCCTTGTCCTCCGAGGAAAGCGCCCGGTACTGGGCGAGCGCGAGGGAAAACGCGAAGCGCTTGTACGCGTAGAACGCCCGTTCGAAGTCGCCGTCGAGCTTGGCCGCGAAGGAGACGAAGCTCTTCCACTGGGCGACGAGATACTCTCCGCGCTCGAAGAGATTGTTCGTGCCCTCGATCCGTTCGGCCCGCTCGACCCAGAAGTTGCGGCACTTGAGCGACCACAGCACCTCGGGGTCCTCGAAGTCCAGGTCCAGCGCGCGGTCGAGAAAGGCGGTCGCTCCGGGCAGGTCGACACTTCTGAGGCTTTCGTACGCGTTCGACAAAAGGGCGGAAACGCTTTCCTGCTCGGCCATGCTCATCCGATTATATTCGTAAGGATATGACACTTCGATACTATCCGATACGCCTCGGGTAGTCAATTGGAAGCGTCCCGCGCGAATCCCCGGTCGAGCGGGCGCGCATTCCGTTTTTTGCGCCCGCGAGGCCGCTGAAACGCGTCGCGGCGCTAGCGCCGCGCGGCGATGTGTGATATCATCCGCCCGCATGGAAACCCCGATCATAGCGCCCTCGGTCTTGTCGGCGGATTTCTCCGACATGCGATCGGCGCTGTCGCGTATCGCTTCCTCGGGGGCGCAGTGGGTGCACCTCGACGTCATGGACGGGCATTTCGTGCCCGAAATCACCTTCGGCCGCAAGATGGCCGCCGACCTCAGGCCGCTCACCTCCCTGCCCCTCGACGTGCATCTCATGACCGAACACCCCGAGCGTTTCGCGCCGGCTTTCCTGGAAGCGGGGGCCGACTGGCTGACTTTCCATCTCGAAGCCTGCGTGCATGCCCATCGCCTCGCACGATCCATCCGCGACTCGGGCGCGAAGAGCGGCGTCTCCGTCGTCCCGTCGACGCCGGTCTCCGCCCTGGAAGAACTGCTCGATTACGTGGATCTCGTGCTCGTCATGACGGTGAACCCCGGATTCGGAGGCCAGGCGCTCATTCCTTCCTGCCTCGACAAGGTGCGCCGCCTGGCCGAGATCCGCGCGAGCCGCGGGCTCGATTTCCTCATCTCGGTCGACGGCGGGATCAACCGCTCCACCTTCGAGGCGGTGGCCCGGTCGGGCGCCGACGTGCTGGTCATGGGCAGCGCCTTTTTCGCGGCCTCCGATCCCGCCGCGGAACTCGCCGCCGTCCGCGCGGCCTACGAGCTCGCGGGCGAGGGCGACCGACCGCGGCGCGTTTGATTTTTTCCCGCTTCGCGCCGATAATCAATCGGAGGCTTGTCCATGCGCTGCTGCCACCGAAGGCTTCTTCTCGTCCTGTTCACGGTCTCAGTGCTGTCGTCGGTCGCGCTCGCGCAGACCGCCGGTAGCGCGGGAGCCTCGACGGCCGAGGATTCCCGGACTCTCCTCGAGCGCGGCAAGTCCCTCTTCGCGCAGAACAGGTATCGGGCCGCGCTCGACGCTTTCGGCCAGCTCCTGGCCGATCCCCGCGCATCGGCCCAGCGGCCCGACGCCATGTACTGGTCGGCTCTCGCCTATCTCGGCGTGGGCGATCAGGAAGGCGCGGCCGCCTCGATCGACGCCTTCCTCGCCGCCTATCCCTCCAATCCCCACGTCCCGGACATGCTCTATCAGCGGGGGAGGATCCTCTACGCCAAGGGCGAGTACCAGAAGGCGCTGCTCGTGTTCGCGGCCTTCGCCCGGGCCGCCCCCGCGAGCGATCTCATGCCTTCGGCCCTGTACTGGAGCGGCGAGTGCCTTTACGCCCTCGGACGGCTCGACGAGGCCGAAAGGGCCTTCTCGGAAGTGATCGAAAAATATCCCGCCAGCGTCAAGGTGGAGGCGGCCAGCTATCGCCGCTCCCTGATCGACCTGGAATACCGGGAGCGCGAGCTCTTGAGGCTCCTCACCTGGAGCCACGAGGAGGCCCTCCGCGCCGCGGAGGATTTCCGGCGCAGGGAGAAGGCCTACGACCAGTCCATCGCCCTGTACCAGCGGCAGCTCGCCGATTCCAGGCGCGGGGCCTCGACCGATCAGGACAAGACCGTCGCCGATCTGCGCTCCCAGGTCGCCGACCTGGGCAGCAAGCTCGCTTCGGCCCAGGCCGAGCTCGAGGCCCTCAGGAAGCCCCGGGGCGCGGCGGTCCCGCAGGCGACGGCCGTCCCGACCGGGCCCGATCCTTACCGCGCCCAAGCCCTCGACGCGAAGGCCAGGGCTCTGGACCTCCTCGACTTCTATATTGAGCAGCTGGCGAAGGAGGGTTCGAAGTGAGGTTCCTCCGCGTTTCGCTCGCCCTGCTGCTCGGCTTCGCGCTTTCCTCCGCGGTCTTCGGCCTGGAGGCCAAGGAAGGGCTCGTCCGCCTGGTCGTCAACGAGTCGAACGGCCGCCTGTCGCTGTACAGGCTCGTCGACGTCGCCAAGAGCCGCTACGTGGCCCTGTTCTACGATCAGGACCCTCGCACGAGTTTCGCGACCCTCTCGATCGACGGCCATCTCGTTCGCCTCGGAGACGATTCCGACTATCGCGTCTCCGCCTCCCGCACCGACACCGGCGTCCGGATCGAGTTCCGCTCGGCGGTCTGCGTCGTCCGCGAGCTGCTCGACTTCGCCCGCTCGGAGGGTTCGACCCTCGCCGACGGCCTGCGGGTCACCTTCGAGCTGGAGAACGTCTCCGACCGGGACGAGCGGCTCGGCCTCCGCTATCTCCTCGATACCTGCCTCGCCGAGAAGTCCGGCATCCATTTCGCGACCGATCAACGCGCTCGCATAACGCAGGAGACCTCGATCGCCCCTTCCTCCCCGGATACCTGGATCGAGACCCCCGGCGACAAGGCGAGCTTCATGGTCCAGCTCGCCGGCCCCGGCATAGATCGTCCGGATCAGGTCATCCTCGCGAACTGGAAGCGGCTTTCCGACGCGCCCTGGGGCTTCGACGTGAACCCTCAGCGCGATTTCACGCTCATGCCGTATTCGATCGACGACTCCGCGATGGCGCTCTACTACGAGCCTGCGCTCGTGTCGCGGGGCGGGGTGAGGCGCCTGAGCTTCGTCATGGGGTCGTTCAACGGCAAAGGCTACCCGAAGGCCGGGGCCTCCGGCGATACCGAGGCGATCTTCGGCTCGACGGTCCTCGGCGCCTCGGCCCCGGACAAGACGACGGCCCTGGAAACGGACATGGTGGCCGCTCGGGACCTGATCGGCAGGATCGACCGCGCCTTGGCTTCCGGGACGCCGATTTCGGCCGACGAGCTCGCCGCCTGGCAAAAAATACTCGACCGCCTCGAGGAGCGGAAGAAGGGCTACTAGTCGACATGGCCAAGACAGCGCTCGACCGCGCCGAACGGCTCTTCGCGGCCGGGCGCTATTCCGAACTCATCCCGCTCCTGGAGCCCCAGGTCCCCGTCTATCGGGAATCGTCGCGCTTCTACTACCTGCTCGGCGCTTCCTGCCTGCGGGGAGGCGACGCCGGAGGCGCGTTCACCTACCTCAAGCGCGCCGAGCAGCTGGCTCCGGAGGATATCGACATCGAACTCGCGCTCGCGGCGCTGCATGTGCGCCGGGGCGAGACCGAAAGGGCCGTGGCCTCCTATCTCGCCGTGCTCGAGCGCAAGCCCGGCCATCGCGACGCCCGGCGCGCGCTTTCCATCCTCCGCAGGGAATCGGCGCCCGAGGCCCTGGCCGCCCTCGTCGAAAGCGGCAGGATCGCCGCTCTGTACCCCCGTTCCAGGCGCATGAACCCCCGGCTCGTCGGCCTCTTGGCCGGCGTGGCGCTCTGCGCCGCGCTGGCCGGCGGGGCGGTCGCCCTCGGCCCGGCGATCTCGCGCGTCCTGGCGGCCCTTGCGGCGCCCCGCGTGGCGAGGCCCGAGGTGGCCGCTGTTTCGCTCAACGCGGCGGAAAAGGCGGCGCCGGTCACCACGGGCGGCAGTTTCCGCTATCTCCTGACGGACCGGCAGACCCTCGCCGACTTCGAGGCGGCCAAGGCGTATTTCCAGCAGTACCGCGACGACGCCGCCCTGGTCGAGATCAACCGTCTGCTCGGATCGAACGCCAGCGCCGCGATCAAGGACAAGGCCAGGACCCTCAAGAGTTTCGTCGGCGCGCCAGATTTCCGCACCGTCCGCGACGCCCCGACCTTCGTCCAGGTGGCCGCTGATCCGTTCCTGTACGACGGATGCTCGGTCGTCTGGCGCGGCATGGCGGCCAACGTCAGGCCGCAGGGAGAGCGCCTCGCTTTCGATTTTCTCGTCGGCTACGACGAGAAGAAGAGCCTCGAAGGGATAGTCCCTTCCCTGGCGGGCGCCGGGATCCCCGTGCGGGTGGACCGCCCCCTGGAAGTCCTCGGGGTCATACGCAGCTCCACCGGCACGGTGCAGCTCGAGGTGGCGGCCATACACGAGCTGCTGCGGGACAAGTGAACGGTCCGCGGCCGCCGCGGCAGGCCGCGGCGGCCGCGTAAGGCCGCGCAGCGGGAGCGAAGGAGCGTCGGCGTGCGAGCGGTGGTGCAGCGGGTGTCCGAAGCGAAGGTCGAAGTCGAAGGCGCGGCGGTGGGAGCGATCGGAGCGGGGCTCCTCGTGTATCTCGGCGTCGGCAGGGACGATTCCGAAGCCGACGCGGCGTGGATGGCCGACAAGCTGGTCAACCTGCGCATCTTCCCCGACGAGGCCGGCAAGATGAACCGTTCCCTCGCGGGCGATGACCTCGCCCTGCTCCTCGTCTCGCAGTTCACGCTCTACGCCGATGCGCGAAAGGGCCGTCGGCCCTCGTATTCCGAGGCCGCCGAGCCCGCTGCCGCCCAGGTCCTCTACGAGCGTACCGTCGCGCTCGTGCGCCGATTGGGCGCCCAGGTCGAGACGGGCATCTTCCAGGCCAGCATGCGCGTGGCGTCCACCAACGAAGGCCCCGTGACCATACTGCTCGATTCCAAGCGACAATTCTAAAAGAACAGCCGCGGCGGCGGGACCCTGGGTCCTGCGCCGTCGCGGCCGAATTCGAAGGCCGTCAGGAGACTCCGAGAGCCTCCGGACGGCATCATTGAAACTATGTTTACTTGGCCTTGCGCGTCGCGGGTTTTTTCGCGGCGACGGCGCGCGTGGCCTTCTTCTCCGCCGGCTTGGCGGCGCTCGTCTTCTTCACGGTGCTGGCCTTGCGAACCGAAGCCGCGCGCGCCGCCGGCTTGCCTGCGGCTTTGGCCTTGGTGGCGGCTTTGGCCTTGGATGCCGCCTTCTTGTCCTCGATCACGGCCTGGGCCGCGGCGAGGCGGGAAACCGGCACGCGGTAGGGGCTCGAGGAGACGTAGTTCATGCCCACGCGGTGGCAGAACTTGACCGAGTTGAGATCGCCGCCGTGCTCGCCGCAGATGCCGACCTTGAGGTTCTTGCGGGTGGAGCGACCCTTCTCTATCGCCATCCGGATGAGCATGCCCACGCCTTCCTGGTCGAGGCTCTGGAAGGGGTCGGCCTTGAACACGCCGGCCTTCTTCTCGTCGACATAGTCGGGAAGGAACTTGCCCGCGTCGTCGCGGGAGATGCCCATAGTCATCTGGGTGAGGTCGTTCGTGCCGCAGGAGAAGAATTCCGCGGTCTCGGCGATCTGGTCGGCGAGGAGGGCGGCGCGGGGCACCTCGATCATGGTACCGACCATGTACGAGAGCTGGACACCGGCTTCCTTGATGACCTTGCCGGCCACTTCGCGGGTTCTCTGCTCGAGGAGCTTGAACTCCTTGGCGTCGATCGTGAGCGGGATCATGATCTCCGGCGCGACCTTCACGCCCTTCTTGGTCATGTCGCAGGCGGCCTTGATGATGGCCGTGACCTGCATGTCCAGGATCTCGGGGTAGGTGATGGTGAGGCGGCAGCCGCGGTGGCCGAGCATCGGGTTCTGCTCGTGGAGCTGCTCGACGCGCTGGCGGACGTGCTCGTAGCTGAGCCCCACCGCCTTCGCGAGGGCGCGCTGGCCGACCTCGTCGTGCGGCACGAACTCGTGCAGGGGCGGGTCGATGAGGCGGATGGTGACGGGATAGCCGTCCATGGCCTTGAAGATGCCGCGGAAGTCCTCGGTCTGGAAGGGCAGGAGCTTGGCGAGCGCCTTCTTGCGCGCCTCGACGTCGTCGGCGACGATCATCTCGCGGATGGCGAGGATGCGCGCCTCGGTGTCGAAGAACATGTGCTCGGTGCGGCAGAGGCCGATGCCCTCGGCTCCCAGCTTGCGGGCGTTCTCGGCGTCGTAGGGAGTGTCGGCGTTCGTGCGGACCTTGAGGGTCTTGATCTGGTCGACCCAGCCCATGAGGGTCTTGTAGGCCTCGGAGGGCTCGGGCTTCACGAGCTTGAGCTCGCCGATGTAGACGTTGCCGGCGGAAGAGTCGATCGTGATGTAGTCGCCTTCCTTGACCGTCTTGCCGTTGACGGTGAAGGCTTTCTTCTCATAGCTGATGTCGAGCTTCTCGCAGCCGACGATGCAGCTCTTGCCCCAGCCGCGGGCCACGACGGCCGCGTGGCTCGTCTTGCCGCCGGTGGCGGTGAGGATGCCCTGGGCCGCGTGCATGCCGCCCACGTCCTCGGGACTGGTCTCCTTGCGCACGAGGATGACCTTCTCGCCCTTGGCGGCCCAGTCCTCGGCGACCTTGGCGTTGAAGACGACCTTGCCGCAGGCGGCGCCGGGGACGGCGTCGATGCCCTGGACGAGGTAGGCGTCCTTGAGCTTCTGGGGCTGGGACTTGTCGATCATCGGGTAGAAGATGCCCTCGATGTCGTTGGTCTTGATGCGCATGATCGCGTCTTCCTTCGTGATCAGCTTTTCGTTGACCATGTCGACGGCGATCTTGAAGGCGGCGAAGGGCGAGCGCTTGCCCGTGCGGCACTGGAGCATGTAGAGCTTGCCTTCCTCGACGGTGAACTCGAGGTCCTGCATGTCCTTGTAATGCTTCTCGAGCCTCGAGCGGACGTCGAGGAGCTGCTTGTAGGCCTTCGGGTCCTTCCTCTCGAACTCGGAGAGCTTGATCGGGGTGCGGATGCCGGCGACGACGTCCTCGCCCTGGGCGTTGATGAGGTAGTCGCCGTAGAACTCGTCGACGCCGTTGTTCGGGTCGCGGGTGAAGCAGACGCCGGTGCCCGAGGTGTCGCCCTTGTTGCCGAACACCATCTGGACGATGCTGACCGCCGTGCCCTTGACGCCCTGGATCTTCTCGACCTTGCGGAAGGTGACGGCCTTGTCGGCCATCCACGAGTTGAAGACCGCGTCGATGGAGCCGCGGAGCTGCTCCTGCGGATCCTGGGGGAAGTCTTTCTTGATGTGCCGCTTGTAGAGAGCCTTGAAGCCCGCGATCACGTCGACGAGCTCGGCTTCGTTGACGTCGGTGTCGCTCACCTTGCTGCCGTTCGGGACGCCGAGGCGCTTGCGGGTCTTGGACTCCTTCACCTCGCCGAAGATCTTGTCGAACTCTTCCCGCTCGATGCCCATGGCGGTGGAGCCGTACATCATGATGAAGCGGCGGTAGGCGTCGAGGGCGAAGCGGCGGTTGCCGGTCTTGGTGGCGAGGCCCTCGACGGAGACGTCGGTGAGACCGAGGTTGAGGATGGTCTCCATCATGCCGGGCATCGAGATCGCGGCGCCCGAGCGCACGGATACGAGGAGCGGATCCTTGGGATCGCCGAGCTTCTTCCCGACGTTCTTCTCGAGCCCCTTGAGCTGCTTGGCCACTTCCTCGTCGAGACCGGCGGGCCACTTGCGGCCGGCCTTGTAGTAGAGGTCGCAGACCTCGGTGGTGATCGTGAAGCCGGCCGGAACCGGCAGTCCGATCTTCGTCATCTCGGCGAGGCCGGCGCCCTTGCCGCCGAGAAGCTCTTTCATGCCGCCGTCGCCCTCGGCGGCGCCGCCGCCGAAGGCGTAGACATACTTCGTTTTGGCCATAAACCGTAATCCTCCGTAATGCAGGGGTAGATTCTATGCGACTTAAGGCTATCTGAAAGGATATTGACTGTCAAGGAAGTATGCCGCCGCAGGGCGGACTTCGAGCGCCGATAAGCGCTTCCGAGGCGCCTCTCCCGGCTAGAGGTAGAGCGCGAGCGTGATGATCGTGAGGTCCGAGCCCGGCATCTGGTTGACCAGGGACTCGAACTTGACATTCACCTTCTCGCAGGCCTCCGAGAGATAGGAAAGGTAGTACAGGCCGAGCTCGGTGTTCGCCTCGCCGTCGGGAAGCTGCTTGTAGAAGTCCATGAGGCTCTTCTTCTTGAGATCGGCGTTCTTGTGCTCGTCGAATATTTCCTTCACCGACTGATACTCCGATTCCTTGTTGTAGAGGGTGATCTGGAGCCTGCCCTGCGTGCCCACCGAGACGCCCCGCGAGCCTATCTTCCAGGAGAGATAGACGAGTTCGCCCTTGCGCTCGAGCGAGTCGAGGACCTGGCGGCGGATGTTCGGGTCGAAAAGCACCGCGTTCATGTCAACCGCGCCCTTGAAGATGGCCTTGGCTTCGCGCTTGAGGTTGGAGTTCTCGGCGTTCATCGCGAGTTCCATGATCATGAGCGAGATGTACTCCGCTATCTTGGACTTCTCCATGTACTCGGCCAGCGAGGTTCGGAAGTCCTTGACGAGCTGCTCGTAGCCCTCCGAGCCCTTGAACTTGGCGACGATGAACCAGGTGAAGGGGCGGAGGTTGTTGAGGAATTTCTCCGACAGGAGGAGCTGTATGTTCTTTTCCTCGGGCAGGAGGGCGGAGTTCTTGCTGATATAGGCGTACATGGGCGCGAGGATCTGCTGCTTGATGTCGTAGAGATCCTTTTCCTTTTCCTTGAGCACCGATTGGAGAAACGCGTCGTTGATCCTGGTCTTGTCGTCGATGATGTTGGCGGGATTGAGCCGGTTCCATTTCTTGATGACGTCGCTGGCCAGCACGCGCGCGAAGATGTAGCTGTCGTATTGGCGGTAGAGCATCGAATAGACGACCAGCTTCGAGAGATCCATGATCTCCTGGCGGGAGGACATGAACTCGCTCTTCGATATCTCGACCTTGGAGATGTAGTCGACGAGCATCATCCGCTGCAGCGAGGCCGGCGTGAAGTTGTCGAGGATGATGCCGTACTCCTCGACATTGTCGGCCAGCTTGAATTTCTTGAGATTCTTTCCGTTTCGTATGAAAAAGGTCGTGCCTTCCTCGGTGAGCACGAGCTTCACCGGGAGATCGATACAACTCTTGCGCTCCTGCATTCGAATGCCCTTCGGGAGCGGCGAGGCTCGTCGAGCCGGCCCTAGCTCCGCGTGTATAGGCGGCCGATCCGTTCCGGCCGCCGCGATCAGTATATGGTATTATCGGCAGGCGGTAAACAGTATTGACGAAGCGCGTACGCCTCCCTATCCTCGTCGCGTGAAGCAAAATAGGCCGCTGGCGGCGCTTCTCGCCTCGATCTGCGCCCTGGCGCTCTCCGGCCATCCCCTGCAGGCGGCCGGCGGCCTGTCCCTGGCCGCCCGCCAGAGCCGTGAAATGCCGGCTCCGCGCAGCTTCCCGGGCATCCTCGCGGATATCCGCGCCTTCGGCCCGCGCATCGAGAACGGCGCATCGGAGCGCCGCGCCTTCGACTATATCGAGACCGTCTGCGAAGAGTACGGCCTCGGCGTTTCACGGCTTTCCTTCGACGAGGCGCCGGGAGGCTATTCGAACTCGCGCATCGTCGAGGCGACAATCAAGGGAGACCGCGGCGACGAGCTGGCCCTGGTCGTGCCCGTCGACTCGTGGATCGACGCGGCGCCGGGGGAGGGCGGGGCGGCCGGAGTCGCCCTCGCGCTCGCCGAGGCGGAGTTCTTCGGCGCGGAAAGCGCCGCCGGCCGCCGGCCGCCGGTGACGCTCCGATTCGTCTTTCTCGGCGCCGAACGCCGCGGCGCGCGCGCCGCGGGCGAGGAAGCCTCGCTCGGCTCGAGCACCTGGATCGCGCGGGCCGCGGGCCTCGAGAGCCTGGCCGTGATCTACCTCAGCCTGGACGCGTTGCCCGCCGCGCTCGGCGTCGAAAACGCGGGCAGGGGCCTGCTCTCGCCCTTCTGGCACTACGACCGCACGCGGCTGGCGCTCGAGACTGCCGGCTTCGACCTCCGCCTCGAAGCCAACCGCATGCAGATCTTCCGCCTCGGCCTGGGAGACAGCTACGGACCCGCCGCGCCCTACCTGGCCGCCGGGATTCCCGCCCTGGCGATCCGCGGCCTGGGCTCGGCTCCCGCCTCCGACGAGGCGAAGATCGGCGGAGAGTTCACGAAATTCATGCAAAGCCTCCTTCGGAGGAACGAGGCGGGCTTCAACGAGTCCTGGGACAGGCATTATCTGATCTTCCAGCTGGGCGCCTTCAGCGCCGCGCTGCGCGAGACGGCGTACGTCGCCTTCCTCGTCTTCTTCTCGGCCTTCGCCGTCGGCGCAGCCCTCGTCCTGAGCGTGACCAGGCGGGCCCGGCTCAAGGCCGCCGTCCACCACGTACCGGTCATGGCGGCCCAGCTCCTGGCCCTCTTCGCCGCCCTGTGCGCGATCGTCCTCCTCGAGCGGGGAATGAGCGCCCTCGACAGCCTCGTCGTCGGCTCATCCTCCTTCTGGCGGCTCTCGCCCCGCCTCTTCGCGGCGGCTCGGGTGGGCGCGAGCTTTTTCCTGTTCCTGTCCATCCTGTCCATCCTGGTGGAGCGCCGCGTCCTCACTCCCAATCCCTATTTCTACGAGTTCGCCGCCCTCGTCTGCCTCGCCTGCGACATCTATGTCTTCAGCGCGATACGTCTCACGCTTTCCTTCTATTTCGTCTGGGCCTTTTTCGTCGTCGCGATCTCCCTCGCCGCGCGCAGGCCGTTCGCGACCTTGATCGCCTTCTGCCTCATGTACGCTCCGATCGGACTACTGGCGGTCGAGCTCATCCTGCGCCCCGAGTACGCCGTCTACCTCCGCCTCATGGCGCCCTCAGTCACCGACGGCCTCGTCATCGCCGCGACTTCGCTGCCGTTTTTCACCTTCATCGCCAGTCCCCTTCTCTTCTACTCGCGCCACGGCCCGGCCGCGCGGCGGCATGCGATCCTCGTCTTCGCCCTGGTCGCGGCCTCGATCGAGGGCGGCGCGCTCGCCTACGCGGCCCTGGGGCCGGCCCGAAGCGCTCCGGGCGCCTCGGGGCCTTCCGCCTTCACGCTCTCCGAGTCCATCGACCAGAATCAAGGGAGGTTCTCGGCCATCATGAGCGCGTCCCGCAGGATCGGGAAGGGAGTCCTCGTCCGCGGCGACGAGCGGCTGCCCTATCGCTCGGCGCAGGATCGGGTGCTCCTCGGCGGCCCCGACGGCGAGCGCGTCGTCTCGGTCGGACAATCGAGGAGCGCCTTCCTCGACCGCGTCAACGACGCCGTCGCCATTTCCTGGACTCGGGCGCCCTACTCGGTCGAGCTCCGGCTGTCGAGCCGGCGCGAACTGCAGATCTACGACTGCGACCTGCCCTATAAAGTCTCCCTCGACGGCAAGAGCGCGATCGTCTACGCGGGCGTCAATCCCGGCCCGGCGCTGCGCTTTTCCCTCACGGTGCCTCGGAATTTCGACGCGACGCTCGAAGTAAAAAGCGGCTATCTCCATCCTCTCGTGCCGTATCGCTTCGCCGGAGGCGGATCCCCGGCCGAAGGCGATTTCTCGGTGCTCTACACTACCCGTCTGGCCGGATCGGCGGGAGGATGAGCGCCGTGCTTTTCCACGTCGACCTGGACGCCTTTTTCGCGTCGGTCGAGCGGCTCGACGACCCGAGCCTCGCGGGCAGGCCCGTGATCGTCGGGGCCGCTCCGGGGAAGCGAGGCGTGGTCTCGACCTGTTCCTACGAGGCGCGCGAGTTCGGCGTGCATTCCGCCATGCCCATCTCCGAGGCCTATAGGCGATGCCCGCAGGGAGTCTTCCTCCCCGTGCGCATGCAGCGCTATGTCGAGCTCTCCGGCCGGGTCATGGAGGTTTTTTCCCGTTTCACGCCCGAGGTCCGCCCGATGTCGATCGACGAGGCCTTCCTCGACATGACCGGCACCCGGAGGCTTTGGGGCCCGCCCGCGGAGGCGGCGGCCGCGCTCAAGCTCAGGGTCTTCGAGGAGACCGGTCTCACCATTTCCGTCGGTGTCGCGCACAACGCCTATGTGGCCAAGATCGCCTCGGGCCTCCGCAAGCCCGACGGCCTCTACATCGTGGAAGAGGGGCGGGAAGAGGCCTTCATGCTCGCGCTGCCCCTGGGCAAGCTCTGGGGCGCCGGCGAGAAGACCCAGGAACGCTTTCGGCAGCTCGGGATCGTCAGCGTCGCCCAGCTCGCCTCCCTGGGCGAGGCCCAGATCGCCTCGCTGTTCGGGAACGCCGCCGGCCGCTTCCTGCACGCGGCGGCGCACGGCCGCGATCCGGGAATCCTCGGCCCGGATTCCGGCCGGCGGTCATTGAGCGCCGAGACGACCTTCGAGCGCGACACCGCGCATCGGGACACGATCCTCGACGTGCTCATGGGGCTCGCCGAGGAGATTTCGTACCGGCTCTGGAGTTCGGACCATAGCTCGAGAACCCTGACGCTCAAGCTGCGCTTCGACGATTTTACCACTATCTCGCGCAGGGCCACCCGCCCGGCGCCCTATCGGTCATCGGTGGAAGTTTTCAGGAATGCCGTCGATATTCTCGACCGCGCCTGGGACGGCCGGAGAAACCTGCGGCTTCTCGGACTGGGCTTCGGCGACCTCGACGCCGATGATGGAAGAGCTCAGGGCGAGCTCTTCGCCGACGGCTCCGAGAAGAGCCGCCGCGCCGAGTCGGCTGCCTTCGAGATCGAGCGCTCGGGCAAGGGAAGGCTGACCAGGGCGCGGCTCTTGGGCAAGGAAGGCCGCGACCGGCGCAGGCCGGAGGGAGATGGCGGAGCCTGAGGGACTGGCGCGCCGGAGCGGGGAGGGTAAGCGCGCTCAATTCGCCGCGAGGGCCGCGCGAATGTCGTTCGCGTGCTCTTGGAGCGCGGCTGCCAGGGCCTTCGACGCGCGCCTGTAGGCGTCGGCTATCGCCGCCTCCTTGCTGCCTCCCTGCCCCTTCACCGGATCGAGGGGCAGGGCGGCGACGACGCTGCCGTCGCTGCGCACGAGGCGGAAGCCGACATCCGCCACGGCGGTGAAAAGATTGTAGGCCACCCCGTCGAGCACGATCTGCCTGGCGGCCTCGACGTCGACGGAGACGAAAGCGGCGTAGGGCAGCTTCGCGCCGATGCCGAGCGAGGCCAGGGCCGAGGCGTCGCCTCCCAGGGCGCGGCGGAAGGCCTCCGGATCGAGCGCTCCGTCGTAGGGCGAGAGCCGGAGACCCGTGGAGGCGAGCGCCCTGATGGCCGCGTCGAGAATCTGGGGCTTGTCCTCGGTCCCCAGCTCGGAGTCGGCCATCGCGAACACGGCCGCGGCGTTGGCCGGCGGAAGATAGGCGAAGTCGCGGAACACGCTCGAGAACGAGTAGCTCCGGCCGTTCGCGGTGACGATCGGGTAAGCCCGTATCACCGCTTCGGAGCCCGGATCGGCGAGCGAGGCGAGGGTGGTGTTGGCCTTGCCGAAGGCATCGGTCGTGACCGTCGATACGATGGAACCGGAGTTCCTGATGAATTGGAACCGGATGGGCACGTCGCCGACGGGGGACTTGCCCGTCCCGAAATTCTCGTAGAGATAGACCGAGGGAGAGCGGCCGCTCCCCGAGCCCACGCCTCGCGTGCCCGCGGCCGTCTGCGTGCCCGCGGCGTCGACCCACTCGCTTCCGGGTTCGAGGCTGAGGGACTGGCCGATGCGCGACAGGGCCGCCGCCGCGCCGTCGGCCCGTGTCCGGCCGGCGGGGCCGCCTTTCTCGGCGGCCAGGGCGAGCACGGATACGTAGGCGCGCATCGCCTCGGCGAGGTGATCGTTGTCGGCCGCCTCCTTCGCCTTGGCCAGGTCGCTGTCCATCTCGGCGAGGCGATCTTCGGACGAAGCCGCGCCCTGGGTTTGTGCGGCCGCCTGAGCCGCGGCCGCCTGAGCCGCGGCCGGAGCCTGAGCCGCGGCCGTAGCCTGAGCCGCGGGCGCCGCCTGCGCCGCAGACGGAACGGGAGCGCTTCCCTCGGTCGCATCCGACGAACCGGGCGCCGAGCTTAGGGCCGGGGCCTGCTGCGGGGCGGCCGGTCCGGCGCTTCCGAGCGAAGCGCAGGATCCGAGCAGGGCGAGCACCGCGGCCAGGAGACCGAAACACACGATATTCAGCGAAAGGCGACTCATTGCAATCCTCCAGGATCGAAAGCCCGATCGGCCCGAGCTAGAATAGTTCCGAGTGTATCTGGGCGTCGTGGATGCGCAGCGAAAAGCCGTCCTCGACGAAGCTCAGGGCCTTCTGCATGACGGACTCGCCGAACTCGCGGGAATTGGACACCAGGGCGGCCCCGAGATGCGCGAAGCGCAGCGAATCGAGGAGATCGACTTCCGCGCAGGAAACGCGGAATTTGTTCCGAAGCCGCTCCTTGACCGAGCTGACCACGCGCCGCTTGTCCTTGATCGAAGTGATCTCAGGCAGTTCGAAGACGATCTGAAGCATGGATACGACCATCATGGAAACTCCCGCCTTGATGCATCGCGCGGAGCGCGGAAAACCCGGGTCGGCTTCCGTTCGCGCCGAAACGATAGTAGTATGGCGAAACTCGATGGTTACGAAAAGCCGCCGCCGCGCAACGGCCCGTCTCTGCGCACTGCTCCTTGCGTGGGCGGCCGGCTCGGCCGCCGCCCAGACGACGCAGGGCGCATCCGCCGCCGCGCCGAGCCCGGATTCCGCGTCCTCACCGAGCCTTCCCACCAGCCTCAAGCCCGAGGCGCCCTCCAGCCTCTTCCAAGTGGCGATGGGAGGCGGCGACGCCGAGCTTTTCGTGAAGGGCTCCTGGGAAGCCAGCCTCCTCGGCACCCTCGACCTCCAGGCCCAGAACGGGGCGCTGGGGCTCGCCTCGGCCCAGCCGCTTCTGTTCACCCAGTCGCCCGAACTCTACATGAAGTTTCTCCTCTTCAAGCGATATTTCGTCGAAGCGCGCGTGAGCGACGACGTGACCCAGGCCCTCTACTCGGCGGGCTACCAGGGGGCCGAGGGCGAGCTCCTGCAGGAAGTGCGGCTCGGAAACTACAAGATATCCTTCCCCCAGCTGCCCTTCCTCTCCTTCGGCGAGGGCTCCTACCGCTCCTTCGGCGCCATGGCGAGGATCGACTCGGGTGACTTCCAGGGCAACGCCATGGTCCGCTACGACCAGGCCGACCGCGTCACCAAGCACTTCGTCGGCACCTCCCAGGTGACGGACACCGTGCTGGCGGCCAACGCCTTCATCACGGGCAAGTACTTCGCGACGAACAGCGTGCCCGCCGGCAATCTCGTCGTCTACGTACAGAGCGTCAACGGAACCTTGCCGGGGAGCGACGGCGCGACCTACCGCAAGATGGATCCGAGCGAGTATTCCTACTCGGCTCTCTCGGGGCTGGTCACGCTCAACACCGCGGCGACCACGCGGGTCGCGATTTCCTACGACGGCATCAGCGCCGCCAGCCCTGTCACCATCGGCGGCGTGTCCTGCGATCTGGTCTACTATCCCGACTACCGCGACGCAAACGGCAACCTGGACCCCGAGCGCCAGGTACTCTGCCGCTATCCCACGACGGCCAGCCCGGGCAATTCCTCGGTCTTCGTGGAGAACACCGCCTCGGGCTTGAAGGACTCGAGTTACGCGACGCGCATCGACTCCTCGGGCTTCGTCGAGGTGACGCACGGCAGCACGAGCCCGCAAGACTCGACCTACCGCCAGCCCTTCACCACCATGCCCTGGATCTACACGACCGATTTTTCGAGCACCGCCACGGCGAAGACCAACGCCCCTATCTTCGACCACGAGATCGTCGTGCGCAGCTACGGCACGCCGGGCTACATCACCGTCGACAAGGACCTCGTCCCGGGCTCGGTCCAGGTGCTGCGCAACGGCGTGCCCTACTACGCCTTCTCCGTCGACACGGAGAACGGCCGCCTCATCCTGGCCTCGCCGCCGGGCCTGGCCGAGAACATCACCGTCACCTACCTCCTCGAAAGCGCCGAGCGCCGCTCGGGCACCATACTCGCCGGGCTCGGCGGCATCTGGACGCCCTCGGACGAGCAGAGCATGTGGACTGCCCTCGGCCTGCAGTGGTCGGTGCCCGGCTCGAGCTACGCCACGGGCGGCCTCTCCAACCCCGGCACCGTGACCCTCACCGCCGGCGAGAAGAAGAAGGGCGGAGCGCTCCAGCACGACGCGGCCCTCGCCGCCACCTACACCCAGGAAGAGGCCTCGGGCCGCTATCGCATGGAGGGCATGGAGGCCGACTCGGGCTACATCACGGGTTTCCGCCCGACCTCCTCCACCTGGACCGGCACCCTCGAGCAGATCGTCGATACCTCGCTCGTCTCATCCTTCCCGACCATCGTGAACGCCCTCCACGCTGACGGCTCGCCGCAGCTGGCCCTGTACGTCGCGAACTCCCAGGATCCGACCCCGCTACCCCCCACAGGCGTAAACCAAGTCGACATTTCCAAGGTCGAGACCCTCCCTCCCTACCAGAACTTCAAGACCTTCTCGTTTTTCGTCAATAAAGTCTCGCCGACATCGAGCGCGACGCTGACCCTCTCGATCGACGACGGGACGCTGGCCGACGGCAGCTTCCTGTCGGTCTCGATTCCGTTCAACGAGCTGTCCACGGGCTGGAACAAGATCCTCGTCCACTACGGCTCGGGCGACACCCGCGTCTACCACCAGTCTTCGGAGAGCTCGTCGGCCATACCCTTCGCCGCCGCAACTTTCTCGATGAACATGAATCTGGCCAACGACTCGCGCATACATATCGTCACGACCGGGCTCGTCGCGTCGGAGTCCTTCTGGGTCGACGAAATCCTCTTCGAGGATTCGGTCGGTCTGGCCGCGGCCAACTTCCAGGGGGACATTGCCTACAGCGATTCCACGTTCAGGCTCGGCGGCGAGAAGGCGCCCGTCATGAGCGGCCTCTCCCTGAAGGGCGACGCGAACGCGGCCCTCTCGAACGACTCCTTCGCCGCCGGCGGAGGCACCGTCGGGACGAGCTTCGGTCCCTTGGGCGTCTCGGTCCACGCGCGGGCCTCGGCCAGCCAACAGGCCTCTCCGGCCCTGAGCGGCGGCCACGAGCTCGTCTTTCCCGTGGCACAGGCTCCCTTTCGGGCGGACGACAAGTTCGACTTCGATCCCTCCAGCGGCGCCTTCGGCCGCGAAGACTCGCTCAGGCTCGGCGCTCCGCGGATAGCCGTCCTCGACCTCAAGCAGAGCGCGGCCTGGTCGCCGGGCGCCGACGACATCGAGGGTGTCTTGAGCCAGGAATGGATGGGCAATCTCGGCCTCGCGGGAAGCCTCTTCAATGCGCAGCTAGACGTCACGAACCGCGCGAGGCCCCTGGCCGCCTCCTCAGGGGACGGGAGCTACGCCAGCGCCTGGGTGAACGGATTTTCCTACGTGCTGCCCGCCTTCCAGTCCGACTCCGAGCTCCGCTCCGAGAAACTCGCGGTGAGCCTCAAGGCCAGCCCCGACGCGGAGATAGCCTCGGCCTCGATGGGGACGAGCGCCCAGCCCCAATCGCTGACGACGGCGGGCACGGGCTTGCGGCAGAATACCGATGTCGCGAGGCTCTCGGCCCCCCTCTTTTTCGGCGGCCTCAAGGTGGCGCCCTACTACCAGCGCGCCTACTCGGACCAGCGCAACGGCTCCGCCGACAGTCTCGCGGGGGACGCGAACCTCTCCCTGAGCGATCTCTCCGGGATGCCCATGCTGTACGAGAACGTCCCCTTCGCCGAGCTCGTCGACGGGGCGAGTTCGCAAAACTTCGCCGCGCAGACCGGCGGAGCCCAATCGCCGCTACCCTCGGCCAGCTACACACCCGAGGCCGGCGTCCTGCTGTCGCGCAACTTCGGCTCCAGCTGGTACGACCTCGTGGCCCCCTCGGCCCTGTCCTTCGCCTTCCAGCGCCAGCTCGTGCGCAGCGACGCGACGATCACCGACGCGGCCGTCTGGCTCGCCACCGCGAAGTTCGCCGCGGTCAACCTCTTCGGCTCGCAGGGCGCCTATCCTCTCGGCCTGCCCTTCGACAGCGACGAGTACTACGCGACGATCAACGGCTCCATAAGCAAGTACGTCGGGGAGTCGAGCGACCGGATCACCCTGCAGTCGCAGCATCTCGCGACCTTCTACGCGGGCGACGCGAACAGCCTTTCGGCCGAGAACCGGTTCTCCATCGCGACTCAGCCGGGGCAGGACCAATGGGCCGAGTCGCTCCGCTTCGACCTCACGCGGAGGGTGCGGCGGCATTGGCTTTTCGATCTCTATCGCATGGTGGTGCCCGACACGGGCGGCTCCGCTTCCGGCGTCGCGGGGGACGCAGGAGACACCGCTTCCGGCGGCGATGCCGGGGACGGGGGCGATCGATTCTCGATCGTCTCCATCTACCTTCGCGATCTCGCCACCAGGAAGCCCAGCGTGAGGACCACCATCGAGCTCATGGTCTCCTTGCAGGACACGGCCACCGACGCGGCGTCGCCTCCCATAAGCTGGGAGTTCGACGAGAACTACATCGCCAAGCTCACCGTCCCCGAGCGGCTCACGCTCAGCGCCAAGGGAGGGCTCTCGCAACTGCGAGACGGTACCACGGGCCTCGCTCTCTTCGGCTTCACCCTCGGCCTGGAGCTGACGATATCCTTCTGATCGGCTCGCGCGACCGGACAGGCTCGCGCGAC
>Ga0307377_10000694_pt1 | contig 44318 bp, 46 predicted proteins | sample TR3MG_FD_202535 | JGI IMG/M metagenome (GOLD analysis project Ga0307377, IMG submission 202535) | Soil microbial communities from Risofladan, Vaasa, Finland - TR-3 | ecosystem: Environmental > Terrestrial > Soil > Coastal area > Acid sulfate soil | place: Finland: Risofladan, Vaasa | collected...
GATTCTGCTTTGGATATTCGAATCGACCGGAATGGTCGGCGAAATGACCCTTGCCAGGGCAATTTCCGGCCAATTCGAATATCCAAAGCAGAATCTGGGGGTGTCGTTCCCATTTGTTGCTACTTATTCAGACCTTCCTTAAGGTTATCCGTGTTGCACGGGCTTACAAGGGGGCGATATGAACATCACGCAATTGCAAGAGGGTATCCGTGACATCAATTTGACATATCTGATGCTGGCTCAACAAATGATCAAGGCAGATAAAGCCGCTGCAATTTTCCGTTTGGGTATCGGGCAGGATCTGGTGGACGTGATCGCCCGGCTCACTCCTCCGCAAATCATAAAAATGGCAGCTTCCAACATGCTGCTTTGCCGCTTTCGCTTCGACGAAAAGCTGTTGCTTAATCTGGTTACCGATTACAGCAAGGATCGCATGATGTCACAGGCTCATGCGGCGATACTGATGTCGGCGCAAGCAGTTGAAGAACTGGCCTAGCCGGGACGCAACCATGGCCGGCAAAACCGTAATGGGCGAAGCCCAGCAGGTAAGGATTGCGATTGACCTGATTGAAATGGGCGCGCGCCTGCAGTTGTTGCAGGAAGAAACCTCGCTGAGCCGCGAACGCCTGCTCAGGCTGTACAAGGAAGTCAAGAATGAGTCGCCTTCCAAGGGAATGTTGCCCTACTCGACCGATTGGTTCATGAGTTGGCAACCGAATATCCACTCGTCCTTGTTTATGGATATATACCAGTTTCTGCTCAGGAATGCCGGGGTAGACGGTGTGCACGCGCTGATTTCCGCTTATCGCCTGTATCTCGACCAGGTGCACGGTATTGAAAACGCTGAGCCGGTACTCAGCATTACACGTGCATGGTCAATGATCCGCTTCTTCAATGCGGGCATGATGCAACTCATCCCCTGCCAGGAATGCGGTGGTCATTTTGTGACCCATTCCGGTGATCTGCATGTAAATTATGTTTGCGGCATTTGCCACGCTCCCGCGCGAGCCGGCAAAACAAATGCAGCCAGAAAAATTTTGAACAACACATTGCAAGCCGCCGATCATGCGATCTGACCGTCAGCGGTATTGCGGTTTTATCCTGTCGCAGCAAGGCGATTTTCCGGCTGAGATTTTGCAATCGAACGCCATGCTGCTGATAAAGTCGCATTCCGGTGGTGCAAATTTGTTTTAGAATGCGCCCGAGTTATCATCGCCGCAATTTAAGGGGAAGCGCGAGATGGTTACCGGATTGATTGCTAATATACGGCGGCGTACTTGCAATAAGGCTGCCGTTTCGCGGAACTAGCAACAGGGTATCCATAGGTCTGTTTCGCGCGGAAGAATAGAAATCAGGGAGTGGGTCATGTTAGTGATCATCGGTTATGTGGTGGTGTTGGGCGCGGTATTCGGCGGCTTTGCCTTGGGGGGCGGGCATCTGGCTGCCCTGATGCAACCGCTTGAATTGCTGATGATCGCAGGCGGAGCGGGGGGTGCGTTTCTGGTTGGTAACAACGGCAAAGCAATCAAGGCGACGCTCAAGGACCTGCCAAAAGTGCTGAAGGGCAGCAAATACAACAAGAACAGCTATATGGAGCTGATGGCTTTGCTGTATGAATTGCTCGGCAAAGTGCGCAAGGAAGGATTGATGTCGATCGAAGGCGATGTGGAAGAGCCCGAAGAAAGCCCGATCTTTACTAAATATCCCCAGGTGCTGAAGGATCACCATGCAGTTGAATTCATGACCGACTATTTGCGCATCATGGTCAGTGGCAACCTGAATTCGATGGAAATCGAAAACCTGATGGACGTGGAAATCGATACCCATCACCATGAGGCGATGATTTCGTCACATGTCATTGCCAAGCTGGGCGACGGGATGCCTGCATTCGGTATCGTGGCGGCGGTTATGGGCGTGGTGCACACCATGGAGTCGGTGGGCGTTCCGCCTTCTGAATTGGGGATGTTGATCGCCCACGCACTGGTTGGCACGTTCCTCGGGATTTTACTGGCTTACGGTTTTGTTGGTCCGTTGGCTACCCTGCTTGAACAGAAAGCCGATGAAGGCAGCAAGATGTTGCAGACCATCAAGGTGACATTGCTGGCCAACCTCAACGGCTATGCGCCGGCAATGGCGGTCGAATTCGGCCGCAAGGTGCTCAATTCGACCGAGCGTCCCGGTTTCCTTGAATTGGAAGCGCATGTCAAACAAAAGCGCTGAAGCGGAATTGCTGAAACAGAAGTGCCGGGGAAAGGGTACCGCGTTGAAAAATCCCGCTCCCCTGTTCCCGGTTCAATCCTGAATCCCGACCCCTGAATCATGTCCGAAGACAAGAACAAAAGACCCATAGTCGTAAAGCGCATCAAGAAGGTGGCCGGCGGTCATCACGGCGGCGCCTGGAAGATCGCCTATGCGGACTTTGTTACGGCGATGATGGCTTTCTTTCTGCTGATGTGGCTGCTGGGTTCGACGACCAAAGGCGATCTCAAGGGAATTTCCGAATACTTCAAGACCCCGCTTAAAGTCGCCTTGTTCGGCGGGTCCGGGAGCGGCGACAGTTCCAGCATCATCAAGGGCGGCGGGCGTGACCTGACGCGCAGCGAGGGCCAGGTAAAAGAGGGCGAACTGCCGCCGGAAAAGAAGATCATCAATCTCAAGGCTGCGCCGAAAGATTACCTGCGGCTGGAGCGGCTCAAGGAAATCGAAAAGCTCAAAACCCTGAAAGCAGGCATCGAGGACATGATAGACAAAAGCGCCGCTTTGCAGAAATTCCGCAACCAGATACTGATCGATATGACCACCGAAGGACTGCGCATCCAGATTGTCGACGAGAAAAACCGGCCCATGTTCAGGAGCGGCAGTGCCCAGCTCGAGCCTTACACCAGGGTTATCCTTCATGCGATCGGCAAGCTGCTGAACCAGGTCCCCAACAAGGTGAGCTTGTCCGGACACACCGATGCCGCGCCTTACATCGGCGGCAGCAAAGGCTACAGCAATTGGGAATTGTCCGCCGACAGGGCCAACGCTTCACGCCGCGAATTGATCGCGGGCGGCATGATGCCGGATAAAATCGTTCGCGTGGTGGGCCTGTCTTCGTCGGTGTTGTTTGATAAAAATAACCCTTTGGATCCGGTCAATCGCCGCATCAGCCTGATCGTGATGAACAAGACAGCCGAAGCAGCCGCGCAGCACGATGGCGGTGTGGTGAATCCGGATGGAGAGCCGGACGATGCGCAAAACGGCGATTCCGCCAGGAATTCCCTGGAGGCGGTATCCGGTGTCACGGTATCGCCCACGCGCGCACCTGCTGAAGAACCCGCTATGCCCGTGCCCGCGACACAATAACGCTGCACCCGGTTGGTCTTTGCCTGTTTTCCCCGCCTGTTTCCGCTTCCGGGTTGAGACTCGACGCGGCTCAACGCGTATTCCTTGGCTATCTTCGATTCCGGGAATTGGCAGGTAATTATTTCCCTGTTCCCCTAAAGAAATCCGATTTCATGCCGATATGCTTAGTGCTCCCTTGGCTAAATCGCTTATGGATTTGGATTTCACGAAAAAATATATATGGGAAGGCAATCTAATCATGAATAACTGGTGGAACAAACTTTCGCTGAAGAGCAAGTTGCAGATACCCATCCAACTTATGCTGCTGCTGGTGTTGTTGCTGACGCAACATGTTGCCATGGACAAATACAAAGTTCAGGTACTCAATGAAGCGAAGCAGAAAGCCATGATATCGTCCGACGGCCTGTTGAATGGGCTGAATGTGATGATGGAAGGCGGCATTATCAGCGATCCCACCCTGCGCACCCTGATGGTCGACAAGATGAAGGATTCTGCCAATGTTCTGGAGCTGCGCGTCATTCGCGCCAAGCAGGTTCAGGACCAGTTCGGCCCGGGGCTGCCGTCCGAGCAGGCGGTTGATGATGTGGATCGAACTGCAATCGAAAGCAAAAAGGTTCAGACCGAATTGCTGGTCAAGGATGGCAAGAATGCCTTGCGCGTGGTAACGCCGTTCATCGTCAGCACGAATTTCCGCGGCACCAATTGCCTGAATTGCCATAACGTCAAGGTCGGTTCGGTAAACGGCGCGGGAAGCATTACGGTGGATCTCACCGAAGAATACGCGCTGTTGAAAAAGATGAATTATATTCTTTGGGGCGTACAACTCGCTATTCAAGCCGTGCTGTTTTTTGGAATAGGTTGGCTGATTACAATTATGACGCGACCGGCCCGGGAGCTGCAGCTGGCCATGCAAGAAATGCAGTCCAGCGGAGATCTGTCCAAACGCGTGGTGGTGCGCAGCCAGGACGAGATCGGCAAGACTGCTCAGGCCTTCAATTCCTTGATCGACGGTTTTTCCGCGATTATCAGCAAAGTGATCGGCAGCGCCGGCACCGTAACCAGTACAGCCGCTCAACTGGCCGCTTCCTCGTTGAAAACATCCCATGCCTCGCAAGCGCAGAGCGAGGCGGCGGCTTCCACCGCTGCGGCAGTGGAACAGATCACTGTGAGCATCAATTCGGTGGCAGCGAATACCCAGGATGTGCGCAAGTTGTCCGAACAGAGCCTGAGCCAGACCCGGCAGGGAAACCAGAGCGTGACAGCGATGATAGCCGAGATCGGGCGCGTCCAAGAGGCAGTGACCCAGATCGCGGGTTCGGTCAAGGAATTTGTCGACAGCACCCGGGCGATCGCCGGCATGACCCAGCAGGTCAAGGATATCGCCGACCAGACCAATCTGCTGGCGCTGAACGCGGCGATTGAGGCGGCACGTGCCGGTGAGCAGGGACGCGGTTTTGCCGTGGTTGCGGATGAAGTGCGCAAGCTGGCGGAAAAATCGGCCAGGTCGGCCAGCGAGATCGACCATGTGACCAACTCGCTGAACCAGAAATCCGCATCGGTCGAGGCGGTGGTGCAAACCGGTTTGAACTCGCTACAGGCTACCCAGGAGCAGGTGGGGCGTGTCTCGGCAATCCTGACCGAAGCGGGCGATGCAGTATCAAAATCGAGTAACGGCGTGAGCGACATCGCCGCATCGGTCAATGAACAGAGTCTGGCCAGCACCGAGATTGCCCGCAATGTCGAGAAAATTGCGCAGATGTCGGAAGAGAATCATGCGGCAATGCAAACGAATAGCCAGGATATTGCGCGACTCGAGAGTCTCGCTGCCGAGCTGCAGGCCGCAGTGAGTAAATTCAGTGTGTAGTTCGGAGTGGCGTGCGCTTATGCAGTACTGACCGGCACCGCGCGGGGCGGTCTCGCAATGCAGATTGATTTTTTAAGGAACTAAGTGATGCAAAATAAAAACGCTTACGTGTCGCAAAAGGAGGTACCGTTTCCGGCCGGTACGGTGCTGATTTCCAAAACCGACACCAAGGGCATCCTTACCTATGTCAATGATCAGTTCGAGGCGATCTCCGGCTATACGCGCGCAGAGCTGATCGGCAAGAGCCACAACATCGTGCGGCATCCCGATATGCCGCCGCAGGCTTTCGAATGGCTTTGGAATACCATCAAGCGGGAGCTACCGTGGCGTGCCCAGGTCAAGAATCGCTGTAAAAATGGCGACCATTACTGGGTCCGAGCCACCGTGGCACCAATCATCGAGAACAACCGGATCACCGGCTATGTATCGGTGCGCCAGCCTCCTACCCGCGCCCAGGTATCGGAGTCCGAGGCGCTTTACCGGGAGTTGAATCAGTCCGGGGGGAAGATCGTATCCAAGTACGAACGGTTCAAGTTCAAGAATTGGCCGATCTATCTGAAATTGAATTTTGGCGTCCAGATCGCGTTGCTGGTGATGTTGGGATTAGGCCAGGTATATCTTTCATCGAACCTGAACGTTGACGCGTCTATGCAAACGCAGTTGATCGGCGCGCAGGCGATTCTTCAGGTGTTGTTGTTCTTCATCCTGAATTTTTGTGTAAGCAAGTGTGTGGTTAACCGGGTGCGCACAATAGCTGCGGATATGAAAGATATCATGCAGGGCAACCTCGAAGGTGAAGTCGATATTGATGGCCGGGACGAGTTGGGCAGGTTGTTGTGCGAAGTTCAGTCGATGCGCACCTTCCTGCGCACCATGGTCGACGAGATCGGTGCCCCTATCACCCAGATCCAGGGCAACATCAAGGATCTCGATGCGCGGGTGGCCAGCGTTGCGGCCAACGCCATGACCGAGCAAGACCACATCCAGTCGATCGCCGCCACGATGGAAGAATACAGTCAGTCGGTGGCGGAGGTGGCTAACATGGCGGCAGACTCCATGGTCGATGCCCAGGCGATGAGAAAAACGGTTGAAGAGAACAATCGCAACATGGAATTGAGCATCACCGCGACCACCAAAGTGGCAGATACCGTGCAGTCATCCAGCAAGACAATCTCCGATCTGGGCGTATCCATTCAGAAGATCGGCGTGATCGCGAATGCGATCAAGGATATTGCCGACCAGACCAATTTGCTGGCGCTGAACGCGGCGATCGAGGCGGCACGAGCCGGGGAGCAAGGGCGCGGCTTTGCGGTGGTGGCGGATGAGGTGCGCAAGCTGGCGGAGCGAACCGCAACCAGCACCAAGGACATCACCAGTACCATAGGTGAGATCAATACGATTTCCGGGGCTGCGGTAAAGTCCATGCAGGGAGCCGTTGTCGATGTGGCGAACGGGATCGATCTGATCCGCAAGAACGGCGAAGGGTTGAAGGAGATCATTGCTGCGGCACAGAGCGTGTCCGGCCGCATCGAGCATATCGCGTCGGCATCCAAGGAGCAATCAGTGGCTGGGCAAAGTGTCGCTAACAGCCTGGAGAACGTCACCGGATTGGTAGACAGCAACACACTGTCAGCTAAAGATGCCAAGACTGCGGCAGAGTCGCTGGCAAAGTCTGCCGACGAGTTGAAGAAGGCCGGCTATCCATTGACCAAGTGTGCTATGGGATAAATCTCACCCGTCTGTAAGGAAAGGTCCCGGAAAAAATCAGGGCATGTATTACAAGTTTTATATTGGCAGGATGGGTTGGATTCGGAGTGGATTTAAGGAGAAAGACAAATGTCTGACCTATTGAGCAATATCGATGCACGTACCAAGCTGGCGGGAACCAACAAGCTGGAAATTCTGATGTTCTCGCTGGGCAAGGACGCGCGCAGCAATCGCGATGAGACATTCGGCATCAATGTTTTCAAGGTGCGCGAGGTGATGCGCATTCCCGAGATCACCCGCGCACCTGACATGCCGGCTTCGGTGGAGGGAATGGTGAGTTTGCGCGGTGTTCTGGTGCCGGTGATAGATCTGGCCAAGTACATCGGCATCGAGACCGATTGCAAGCCGGAGATCATGATCGTCACCGAATATAATGGCCAGACCCAGGGTTTCCTGGTCAAGGCGGTCGATAACATTTTGCGGCTGGACTGGTCGGCGATGCGTGTACCCCCGGCGATGTTGCTGGCGGAAATGGGCGGGCTGGTGACCGCTGTCACCGAGCTGAAGGATGGCCGCCTGGTGATGATGATGGATGTGGAAAAAGTCCTATCGGAAACCACCCGCTACGACGATGAAACGGTTTTTCAAACTGTCCAGCCGCTGGGCAGGGAGCGCATGGTATTTTTCGTCGATGATTCTTCGGTTGCGCGCAAACAGATAGCGCGCACACTGGAGGCGATGCAGGTGAAATACGCTTCCGCGATCAACGGGCGCCAGGCATGGGAGGAATTGGCGAGGATGGCCGCTTTCGCGGATGCGGAAAACACCGCACTCAACAAGACTTTGCATGTAATTCTTACCGATGTGGAGATGCCCGAGATGGACGGATATATGCTGACGCGCAAGATCAAGTCGGACAAGCGATTTTCGGGTATACCGGTGTTGATGCACTCGTCGCTGAGCAGCACTTCCAACCAGCAGCTCGGCAAGGCGGTTGGCGTCGATGAATATGTGGCGAAATTTGAACCACAGAAGCTGGCGCAAAAACTTGCGCAGTTACTGGGTTGAGGAGGCGGATATGAGCTATACGGAAGATATGCTGGATAGTGGCCAGGAGGATATGCAAAATCAGATTGATGCGAGATCAAGTTTGGTAGGATCCAATAAAATGGAGATATTGCTGTTCAGTCTGGGCAGCAATGAAAAATTCGGGATTAACGTATTCAAGGTCAAGGAGGTTTGCCAGGCAGGCAAGATTACCCGTACCCCCAATATGCCAACGGGTGTTGAAGGAATCGTGTCATTGCGCGGCCATGTGATGCCGGTGCTCAACCTGGCCAGCTTCATGGACATGAAACCGGTTGAGCCATACCAGACCATGATGGTTGCTGAATTCAACAATCACATTCTGGGATTCCTGGTGCAGAATGTCGACCGCATCATCCGCGTCGACTGGGACAAGGTACGCGCCACAGAGGGAATGCTCTCGGACAAGGGCGCGTTGATCACGGCGATATCCGAGTTGCCCGACGGTACGCTGATTTCGATACTGGATGTCGAGCAAATTCTGGCCAATGCTTTCGGCGAAACGGTTGTAGGCGAGGTTGAGCGAATCGAATCGGGGCAGGATTTGTGCATATTCTTTGCCGACGACTCGATGGTGGCACGCAGGAAAATCGCCGAAGTGCTGGACAAGATGGGCCTCAAGCATATCCAGTCGAGCAATGGCAACGAGGCATGGGAAAGACTCAAGGGGATGGCTGATTCGGCACAGAGCGCCGGAACGAATTTGCATGACCAGATACAGGTCATCCTGACCGATGCGGAAATGCCGGAAATGGACGGCTATGTGCTGACACAGCATATCAAGTCGGACCGTCGATTTGACGGTATCCCGGTGGTGATGCACTCTTCGCTGTCTTCCGAGGCGAACCGGTCGATGGGAAGAAAGGCCGGCGTGGACCATTATGTGGCGAAGTTTGACTCGACCGTATTGTCGTCAACGCTGCGACCATTATTGATTTAGCAGGATAATACCGACAGAACATGAAAATACAGAACGTATATGAATTTGTGGCACAGCCGCATGGTTTTATCCCGCCGGTTTTCCGCGAATTGAAGAGAGGTTGTTATGGCAATTGAAGATACAAGGTTTTTGGTGGTGGATGATTTTTCCACGATGCGCCGCATCGTGCGCAATCTGCTCAAGGAATTGGGTTTTGTACACGTGCAGGAAGCCGAGGACGGTGTCGAGGCCTTGGCCAAACTGCGTGCCGACCCGTTCGATTTCGTGGTATCGGACTGGAACATGCCGAACATGACCGGTATCGAATTATTGCAGGCGATTCGAGCGGATGAAAAACTCAAACATCTGCCGGTGCTGATGGTGACAGCCGAGGCAAAGAAGGAAAATATCATCGCTGCGGCACAGTCGGGAGCGAGTGGTTATGTGGTGAAGCCGTTTACGGCAGCGGTGCTCGATGAAAAGTTGAAAAAAATATTTCTAACCATGCAAAAGTGAGCATAGACATGTCAACCAATACTGCCGCCCAGGATCCCGATGATCTGGAAGCGTTGTTCGATAGCATACTTGCGGCGAATTCTGCTGAGGCCAATCCGGCGGCGGTGGTCGTCGCTGAAATACACCCGCCGGCTCCACCGGCCAAGCTTGCACAGACTCAGGTCACTTCCGGCGTCGAGGCTGACGCAAGCAAGATGGTCAATCAGATTGGCCATATGGCGCGCACATTGCACGACACGTTGCGCGAGTTGGGCCTAAGCAAGCAAATCGAAAAAGCGGCATCCTCGATACCCGATGCGCGTGACCGGCTCAATTATGTTGCAACCCTGACCGAGCAGGCTGCCGTGCGCGTGTTGAATGCGACCGAGGCGGCACAGCCGCTGGTGGAAAAGATGGAGGTCGAGGCGCACCGGCTTTCCGGGCAATGGCAGCTGCTGTTCGATAAAAAACTCGATGTCGAACAATTCAAGGGCCTGGTCACGCAAACACAGGCATTCCTGTTTGAGGTGCCCAAGCATGCCAAGGCCACCAATGCTTACCTGATGGAAATCATGATGGCACAGGATTTTCAGGATCTGACCGGTCAGGTGATCAAGAAAATTACGGCCGTTACCAAAGAGATGGAACAACAGTTGCTGGCGTTGCTGGTCGAAAATGCCCCCGCTGCAGTCAAGACGGATTTGCATGCCGGGTTATTGAACGGGCCGGTGATCAATTCGATCGGCCGCACCGATATCGTCAATAGTCAGGATCAGGTGGACGACTTGCTGGAAAGTCTGGGCTTCTGAGACAGGGCTTGCCCGCAACAGCACATGCAGCAGTAATTAACTTAACGGCCGATAATGGGGTAATACAAATGAATGATTTTGCCGGCATGGAAGAATTGCTAAGCGACTTCCTGATTGAAGCGGGTGAGATGCTGTCAGATGTCGATAGCAAGCTTATGGAGCTGGAAAAATACCCGGCGGATAGCAAGCTGCTCAACGAGATATTCCGCGGGTTTCATACCATCAAGGGCGGTGCCGGTTTCCTGAATGCGGGCGAGTTGGTGGGCATTTGCCATATCACGGAAAACCTGTTTGACAAGCTGCGCAACCATGAATTGACCCTGACTGCCGAATTGATGGACGTGATTTTCTCGGCCACTGCCGAGGTGCGCAAGATGTTTGGGGCGCTGCAGCGCAACGTGCAGCCGGATGCCGCACCGGTTGAAATAGTTGCCGCCTTGAAAGCGGCATTGACCGGGCAGAAGATGACCCCGGCTGCAAAATCCGCAGCAGCTCCCGCTGCCAGGGCGGGAGCTGCTGCACCTCCCTCCGGTCCCGATTCGGTGGATTGGGATGCGCTTTACACCGCACTAACCGGCACCGACATCGTCGCGCAGGTGGGTGCGGTTCGCGACCCGGAAAAAATAGCCGCCGCGGTATCCGAGGAAGAATCCACCAGGGCGGCATTCGGGCGCCGTGCCACCGATGTGCCCGGAACGACTGTGGGTCGCCGCGAAGGCGATGTCCCGGCCAAGGAAGCCAAGGAGTCCACGATACGCGTGGATACGGACAGGCTGGATCAGGTGTTGAACCTGTCCGGGGAAATCGGGCTGACCAAGAATCGACTGACGCATTTGCGTTCCGACATTATTCAGGGACGCAATGACGCGGAGACTTTGCATGACCTGGACCAGGCGGTCAGCCAGCTCGATACGCTGGTGGTGAATCTGCAGAATGCGGTGATGAAAACCCGCATGCAACCGATAGGCCGCCTGTTCAAGAAATATCCGCGCCTGGCACGCGACCTGGCACGCTCGTTGGGCAAGGAAGTGGAGCTGGTGCTGGTCGGGGAAGAAACCGAAATGGACAAGACCATGATCGAGGACCTCAACGATCCGCTGGTGCACCTGGTGCGCAACGCGGTAGATCACGGCGTCGAGACCATAGAAGGGCGTATCGCCGCCGGCAAGCCGGAAAAGAGCATGGTCGAATTGAGCGCACGCCAGGAAGGCGACCATATTCTGATCACCATTGCAGACGACGGGCGCGGCATGCGCCCCGAAGTGATACGCAGCAAGGCGATCGAGAAGGGGCTGATCACCACCGAGGTGGCGAATACGCTGGATGAGGCACAGTGCCTGGAATTGATTTTTCTGCCCGGCTTCAGCACCAAGGACGAGATATCAAGCGTGTCAGGCCGCGGAGTCGGGATGGATGTGGTCAAGACCAATATCCAGAAACTCAACGGCGTGGTCAGCATTCATTCCGAGGTTGGCAAGGGCACCGTGATTACCGTGCAATTGCCGCTGACATTGGCGATCCTGCCGGTATTGATCCTGCGCCTTGGCGAGCAATCATTTGCGGTGCCGTTGTCGATGGTGCGCGAGATATTGTCGGTCACGCCGGAACAATTGCAGAAAGTTTCCGGAAGGGCAACCATGGTGGTGCGCGGCGAGGTGCTGCCGGTATTGCCTCTGGCACAGCTGATCGGGTGGGAACAAAGCGGTACGCCGGAAGTCGGCGTGCTGATGCAATTCGGCAACAACAGCTTCATCCTGTCGGCAGATTCCTTTGCCGGGCATGATGATGTGGTGATCAAGTCGCTGGATACTTTCAGACCGAAGGGGGTGGCAGGCGTGACCATGTCCAGCGAGGGTGACATCGTGCTGATACTCGATATCAAGGAATTGCTCAGCGACGTGCGGGGCCGTTGAAACACCCGAGATGCCGGGCTTCCCCGCCAACTGGTGCGCAATGTCACTGGAACTTTCCGTTGCCGCGTGTCGGCGAACAATATGAATGCTGATCTTAACCGCGAGTTTCATTTTACCGCGCAGGATTTCAAACTGATCAGCAAGCTGATCTATCAGCGCGCAGGAATATCGTTAGCCGAATCGAAACAGGAGCTGGTATACAGCCGGGTAGCCCGGCGCTTGCGCGCCACGGGGATCAAAACTTTTGCCGAATATCTTGATCACCTGCAGCGCGGCGACGCGGCGGAGTGGGAGGAATTCACCAATTCGCTGACCACCAACCTGACCTCGTTCTTTCGCGAAGCACACCATTTTCAGATACTGACCGAGCATCTTCGCAAACTTGGCAACACACGCCCCATCGAGATTTGGTGTTCCGCATGCTCGACGGGTGAGGAGGCATATTCGCTGGCGATGACCGCAGTGGATGCATTTGCCGATTTTGACAATCCGGTCAGGATCGTGGCCTCCGATCTGGATACCAGGGTGCTGGAAATCGCGCGTGCCGGCCGTTACACGCTTGAGTCGGTGGCCAGGATTCCCGTACTGCAAATCGACAAATTCTTTGTACGCGGAAAAGATGAACATGCCGGTTATGTGCAGGTACGTCCGGAGTTGCAAAAGATGATCGGTTTCCGGCAGGTCAATCTGCTGGACAGGGTCTGGCCGATTCGCGAGAAGCTGGATGTTATCTTCTGCCGCAACGTGATGATCTACTTCGACAAGGCGACGCAACTTGCGATACTGAGCAAGTTTGCACCGCTGCTGCGTAGCGATGGATTGTTGTTTGCCGGTCATTCGGAAAATTTCTTCCATGCCGATGCGTATTTCAGGTTGCGCGGCCACACCGTGTATGAGTTGTCGGAAAAGTTAAAATCCGCACAACGATGACGGCCGGCCAAAACAACTTGCCGCTGCTCGTACATCGCATCATTGTGGTCGGTTCGTCCACCGGCGGCACGGAAGCCATCAAGGTTCTGTTGTCAGGAATGCCAGGCCACGCACCACCTATCCTGATCGCCCAGCATATGCCGGAATCATTCACCGGTTCTTTCGTCGAGCGTCTGGATAGTTTTTGCCGGATGCGGGTGAAACAGGCAGATCACCAGGAGAAGATCCAGGCCGGGACCGTCTACGTGGCACCCGGGCATTCGCATATGTTGCTGGAACGCGTGCCGGGTGCCACCTACCGGATTTTACTCAACCGTGATCCGCCGGTAAATCGTCACCGCCCGTCGGTCGAGGTGCTGTTTCAGGCTGCCGCCAGGGTGCTGGGCGGGAATGCCATCGGCGTGATGCTGACCGGGATGGGCAAAGATGGCGCGGCAGCCATGCTGGAAATGCGCAAGGCCGGCGCGTACAACTTTGCGCAGGATGAGGCGAGTTGCGTGGTGTTCGGCATGCCGCGCGAGGCCATTGCAATCGGTGCCGTTGACGAGGTCGTACCGCTGGACAAAATCTCGGAACGCATCCTGTCAGTCCTGGGGGCGGCCAAATAAGGTTCGTTTCACCCCGCTATTCGCGGGATCGAACTTTCCGGATTTGCTGATAATTGCCATGACCAGTGGAGTCCATCATGGCAGAAGACAGCGACCTAGAAAAAAGCGAATTACCCTCACAGCGACGGCTGGACCAGGCAAGAGAAAAAGGCCAGGTCGCGCGTTCGCGTGAATTATCCACGTTTGCGGTATTGATGGCGGGCGGTGGCACGCTGTGGTTCATGGGCGCGAGCTTTACCCGGCACATGACGGAAGCGCTGCGTGCCGGCCTGAGCATCAACAGGGAATTGGCATTCAATACCCAGTTGCTCATCCCGCATCTCTACGATCTGGCATTGGCTACATTGCTCACCTTTTCGCCCTTGCTGCTGATCGTCTTGCTGGCCGCGGCATTATCCCCATTGCTGCTCAATGGCTGGCTGTTCAGTGTCGAAGCCTTGCAACCGAACTTTTCAAAATTAAATCCGTTTTCGGGTATCGCCAGGATGTTCTCCATGCAATCCCTGGTGGAATTGTCCAAGGCGATCGCAAAATCAATACTGGTTGGCGGCATTGCAGCCTGGGTGATCTGGCATAACAAGGATCTGGTGATGGGACTGGGTACCCTGTCGGTCGATGCCGGCATACCGCAGATGGGCCATTTGATCAGTTCGAGCCTGATGGCGGTAATTGGCGCGATGTTGTTGATCGTGCTGATCGATGTGCCGTTCCAGCTGTGGGATCACAACAAGAAGCTGATGATGACCAAGGAAGAGGTACGCCAGGAGTCCAAGGAAACCGAAGGCGATCCGATGGTCAAGGGACGCATCCGCAGCCTGCAGCGCGAAGCAGCCCGCCGCCGCATGATGTCCGCGATCCCGACTGCCGATGTGGTGGTCACCAATCCGACCCATTTTGCGGTGGCATTGAAGTACACCGACAAGGGCAGCCGGGCACCGGTCGTGGTCGCCAAGGGTTCGCATTTGCTGGCGCTGCGCATTCGCGAGATCGCACAGGAAAATCACGTGCCGATACTTGAAGCGCCGCCGCTGGCCCGCGCACTGCACAAACACACGGAACTGGGCGAGTCCATCCCCGAGGCTTTGTATACAGCGGTCGCCGAAGTGCTGGCCTACATTTACCAACTGCGCCGCTATGAGAAACATGGCGGAGCGCGTCCGCAGGAGCCCACAGATTTGCCTGTTCCGGACGAGCTTGATCCAGCTGCCGTGCCGGCATGAGAGATTGAATCATGAACCTGTTTAAGACCCTGCATGAATGGATAAACCGTAGCGGCGCACGCAGCATGGCCGGTCCGATCCTGATCGTGATGATACTGGCGATGATGGTGTTGCCGCTTCCGCCATTCCTGCTGGATATATTATTTACCTTCAATATCGCCATCGCCGTGATGGTGTTGCTGGTCAGCATGAACACGACCAGGGCGCTCGATTTTGCGGTGTTTCCCACCGTGCTGCTGATCACCACGCTGTTGCGCTTGTCGCTGAACGTGGCCTCGACACGGATTGTGCTGCTGCATGGGCATACCGGGCCGGCTGCCGCGGGAAAGGTAATCGAGTCGTTCGGGCATTTTCTGGTGGGCGGCAATTACGCGGTCGGGCTGGTGGTATTCGCCATTCTGGTGGTCATCAATTTCGTGGTGATTACCAAGGGCGCCGGCCGTATCGCCGAAGTGGGCGCGCGTTTTACCCTGGATGCGATGCCGGGCAAGCAAATGGCGATCGATGCCGACCTGAACGCCGGGTTGATCGGCGAAGACGTTGCCCGCAAACGCCGTGCCGAGATTGCCCAGGAAGCCGATTTCTACGGATCGATGGACGGTGCCAGCAAGTTCGTGCGCGGCGATGCGGTGGCGGGCATCATTATCCTGCTGATCAACATCGTGGGCGGACTGATTGTCGGCGTGCTGCAGCACAATCTCGATATTGCCACTGCAGCCAAATATTATACTTTGCTGACCATAGGCGACGGGCTGGTGGCACAGATTCCGGCGCTGGTGATTTCCACTGCCGCAGGTTTGGTGGTGAGCCGGGTGTCCAGCGATGAAAATATCGGCCAGCAGCTGTCCGGCCAATTGTTCAAGAATCCCCAAGTCATCTTTCTGACCGCTGCGATAATCGGCGGTATGGGGCTGATTCCGGGCATGCCGCATTTTGCCTTTTTGTTGCTGGCCGGTGCGATGGCATGGTTGGCTTACAGTTTGGTGAAAAAAAGCGGGATTGCTGCCGCGCAGAAACAGTCCGCCGCGGCCGGCCCGGCTCCTGCCGCCACCGAAGCAGCAGAGGCAAGCTGGGAGGATGTTGCCCAAGTGGATATGCTGGGGCTGGAGGTAGGCTACCGGCTGATTCCGCTGGTCGACAAGGCCCAGGACGGCGACTTGCTGCGCCGTATCAAAGGCATCCGCAAAAAATTTACCCAGGACATCGGTTTTCTGCCGCCCTCGGTACACATTCGCGACAATCTGGAGCTGCGTCCGAATGGCTACCGGATTGCCCTCAAGGGAGTGGAGATCGGCAGCGGCGAGTCATATCCAAATATGTTTCTTGCCATCAACCCGGGCAGCGTGACCGGAACACTGGCCGGCAATCCTACCCGAGATCCCGCCTTTGGTTTGCCCGCAGTGTGGATTGAGGCTGCATTGCGCGACCAGGCGCAAATGATGGGGTATACGGTGGTTGATCCCGGCACGGTGGTGGCGACCCATCTGAGTCATCTGATCAACACGCGCGCTTCGGAATTGCTCGGGCGGCAGGAAGTTCAGCACTTGCTGGATCATCTGGGCAAGATTGCACCCAAACTGGTCGAAGATTTGGTACCCAAAACATTGCCGTTGGGAACGGTGCAAAAGGTCCTGCAAAATCTTCTCGACGAAGGCATGCACATCCGCGACATGCGCACTATCGTTGAAACGCTTGCGGAAAATGCCACACGCAATCTCGACACTTACCAGCTTACCGCGCTGGTGCGCGTCGCACTCGGTCCGGCCATCGTGCAGCAATATTATCCGGCTGCCCAGGAGTTACAGGTGATCGGCATGGACAAGGAGCTGGAATACATCCTGGTTCAGGCGATGCAATCCAGTCAAAACGGTATCGGGATCGAACCCGGGCTTGCTGACACCGTGCTGCGCGAGACCAAGGCTGCGGCCGAGACCCAGGAACGGATGGGGTTGCCGACCGTAATGCTGGTGCCCAGCCAGTTGCGCGATTTGCTGGCGCGTTTCCTGAAACGGGCCGTGCCCGGTATCAGGGTGATTTCTCACGATGAAGTACCGGATTTCAAAACGATCCGGGTGACTGCAATGGTAGGAGGTAAAGCATGAACATCAGAAAATTCATCGCCCCGACAGCACGTCAGGCGCTACGCAACATACGCAGCGAGCTTGGCGCAGAGGCGGTTATCCTGTCCAATCGAAAAGTCGGCGAGGGGGTGGAAATCATTGCGTTGGCGAACGAGGAAATCACCAGAATTACCGATACCACGATGCGCAAGCTTGCCCATGGTCCCGGCCACAAAGCGCAGGCCGTGCATCACTCTCCAGATATAACAGAGCCCCCGGTAGCTCCCGAATCGTCAATTCTGGGCGAGATCAAGTCCATGCACAGCGTGCTTCAGCAGCAACTTGCCGAGCTGTCCTGGAGCGGTGTGCAGCAACGCGATCCGCTTGCTGCGGGATTGTTGCGCAACATGCTGAATTCCGGTTTCAGCGCGCAGCTTGCCCGCCAGTTCATGGAAAAAATGCCGCCGGGAAAATCCCACGGCGTGACGTGGATCAACCAGGTATTGAAGCGCAACCTGCGGGTGGTGGCAGAACAGGATGACATCGTTGTCAAAGGCGGTGTGTATGCGCTGATCGGTCCGACCGGTGTGGGAAAGACCACCACCACGGCCAAGCTGGCGGCGCGCGCGGTGGTGCGTTACGGTGCGGACAAGGTGGCATTGCTGACGACAGACAGCTACCGTATCGGGGCTTTCGAGCAACTCAAGATATACGGACGGATACTGGGCGTGGAGGTCCATGCTGTAAAAGGCGCGGAAGATTTGCGCCTGACGATATCCGCTTTGCGCAACAAGCATCTGGTGCTGGTCGATACCGCAGGCATGGGCCAGCGTGACGAGCGGGTTGGGGATCAGCGCGAAATGTTCGATGCGGTCGGCGTGCCGCGTTTGCTGCTGTTGAATGCTGCCAGCGACGGAAATACCCTGGACGATGTGGTGAGCAGGTATCACAGTGACATGGTTATCGGCTGTATACCGACCAAGCTTGATGAAGCGGTCAATCTTGGCGCACTGCTCGATGTGCTGGTTCGGCATCAGCTGGTGATGCATTACATGACCAATGGCCAGTGCGTGCCGGAAGATTTGCATCCGGTCAATCTGGACTACCTGTTGCACCGCGCGTTCAAGCATGCCGAAAGCAAAAACTCGTTTACCCTGCGCGATATAGAGTTTCCGGCATTGATGGCCGGGGAAGGCTCGTTCATGACGCAGGCCAGGGGTCTGTCGGCTGACGTGCGATCCGGCGGTGCTTCCGGCGCGGCCTTCAGGGTGCCGGATAATGGGGGATTTGGCAAAGGCAAGGATGCATCCTATGCGCTTTGATGCCAGAGCAGACCAGGCAGAAGGCCTCAGGCGCTTATTGGTGCGCAACCACACGCAAGTGGTATTGCTGCTGGCGGGCAAGGCCGGTGTTGGCCGCACCAGCACCACCGTCAATCTTGCCTCGGCGCTGTCCAGATTGGGCAAGGCGGTGCTGGTACTGGATGAAAATAATTCATCAAGCAACATTGCGGAACAACTCGGGCTGCATGGCCGATATGACCTGCTGGATATTGCGCAGCAAAAATGCAAACCCGAACAAGCGCTGCTGAACAAGCATGGATTTTCTGTTTTGCCCGCCGCACGCGCGATCAATTCCCTGGCGCAGATGAATCGCCTGGAGCAGCAGCGCCTCGGAGATGCGCTGGCCGAAGTCGGCGACAGTACAGATGTAATGCTGGTAGAAGTGGCCATGCCGGTGCTGATGCACTCGCCGGACCTCAGGCAATGCTACCAGCAGGCCGTGGCCAGGCCGATGCTGATGAACCGCGCACAAGGAATAAGCGGATTGGCAGGCGTGTCATCGGGATTTGCTACCGGCGTTACTTTGCTGGTGGTAATGGATGCCACCGTCAGCGGGATTACCGACAGTTACGCATTGATAAAAAAACTGGCGCTGGAAAGTGCCTGCCTGCAGTTCGAGATCGTGGTTAACCGGGTCGCCGACGAGAAGGCGGCACGGACAGTGTTTGAAAATATGGCCAAAGTCGCATTGCGCAAACTTTCCGTGCGTCTGGAATATCTGGGATGTATTCCGCGCGACGACAGATTCAAGCGCGCCTCCGGGTACGGCACCCCGGTGAGCGAGGCTTATCCGGCCGCGATCTCGGCAAATTCGTACCGTGAAATTGCGCAAGGGCTGTTGCGTCTTCCGATGCCGAAAATTGAAACCGACCGGGGAGTGCGCGCAGCCATGCATAGTCTGATGGGGAAAGTAACTCAACCCGTTCTTCAACGCAGCAAGAATGTGGCGCACGCTGTAAACTTGTAGATATGTACAATGCATCGGGACTAAATGACAAAGAGGGATGCCTGCGGGCTTATTCCCCGCTGGTGCAGAGGATCGCACATCAAATGATGACCAGGCTTCCCGGCAGCGTGCAGGTCGATGACATCATACAGGCCGGAATGATGGGTTTGCTTGATGCGGCAACCCGCTATGACGAGATTCACGGTGTGCAGTTTGAGACCTATGCCACCGCGCGTATCCGCGGCGCGATGCTGGACGAATTGAGGGCGAGCGACTGGCTGCCGCGCAGTTTGCGCCGCAACATGCGCCGCATCGAGGCTGCAGTCAGTCACCAGCAGCAGAAACTGGGCAGGGCGCCGAACGAAGCCGAGATCGCCGAACAATTGGGGGTTACGCTTGTTGAATACCAGCACATGCTTCAGGAATCACGTGGCGCACAGCTGGTGTATTACGAAGATTTTCAGGATGAAGACCACGACAATAATTTTTTCGAGCGCACCGAGTTCGGCAACGCCGGCGACCCCGTCGAGCTGTTGCAGGATGAACGATTCAAGTCTGAATTGGCGAAAGCAATCGAAAGCCTGCCGGAACGCGAGCGAATGATGATGGGTATGATTTACGAGCAGGAAATGAATCTTCGCGAGATCGGCGAAGTGATGGGCGTGAGCGAGTCGCGCGTTTCGCAGTTGCACAGCCAGGCTGTGGCGCGGTTGCGCAGCCGGATATCGGAATATTGATGGACAAACTCACGCTATTGGGTCTGGTGATTGGCCTGACCGGAGTCATGAGCGGCCAGTTGCTGCAGGGCAGCGATCTTTCCATTCTGCTCCAGAGTTCTGCTTTCATGATCGTGTTCGGCGGCACGCTCGGCGCGGTGATGATTCAATGCCCGGCCAAGGTGTTCTTTACCGCGATCAGGATGGGAAGCTGGGCATTTGTCACGCCGCCACTTTCCGGCAAGGAATCGATCAGGCAGCTGGTTGGATTTAGTGCGCTGGCGCGCAAGGACGGCATCCTGGCACTTGAGGGAAGGATGGGCAAAATCAGCGATCCCTTTCTGAGAAAGGGTATGGAACTGCTGGTCGACAGCAACAGCGGCGAAAAAATACGCGAAATTATGGATGTGGATATCCATTCCTGGGAGCAGTTGCGCTGGCAATCCGCGCGGGTATGGGAGGCGGCTGCCGGATATTCCCCCACTATCGGTATCATCGGCGCAGTATTGGGGCTGATGCATGTCATGCAGAATCTCAGCGACCCGAGCAAGCTGGGCAGCGGCATCGCCGTCGCGTTTGTCGCGACGGTTTACGGCGTGGCCTTTGCAAACCTGCTGTTTCTGCCGATTGCCAACAAGCTGAAATCGATCATCATGGAACAGGCAAACATGCAGGAAATGATCGTCGATGGATTGGTGGGAATCGCCAACGGGGATCACCCGAAACTGGTCGAGATCAAACTGCAGAGCTACATAATCTAGCCATGGCCCGCCGAAAAAGACGTTTCGAGCATGAAAATCATGATCGTTGGCTGGTTTCCTATGCCGATTTCGTTACCTTGCTGTTCGCATTTTTCGTGGTGATGTATTCGATTTCCTCGGTGAATCAAAAGAAGTACAAGACTTTCAGCGATTCGCTGAGTATTGCGTTTTCCAATCAGCCGAATGCTTCCCTGACCACCATCGTGCCCGGCGATCAGACCCAATTGCTCAAGGCGCTGGTGGACAAGCGTACCGCCCGCGAAGTCGAGCAGCAACGCAGAATGCAGGAACGCATGAATAATCTGGCCGGCGGTTTGAAACGGGTACTGTTACCCCTGATCAAGCAGCATCAGGTCGACATCACTACCACGAAGCGCGGGGTAGTCATCGATATCAGGGCAAGTTCATTGTTTAAAACCGGCGAGGCAGACATTCAGCCGGGTGCACTTGAGGTGTTGCACAAAGTGGCAGCAGAGTTGAACAATGAAAAATTGCCTATTGAAGTGGAAGGCTACACTGACGATATTCCGATCAAGACTGCCCAGTTCCCTTCCAACTGGGAGCTGTCATCCGCGCGTGCCAGCAGTGTGGTCAGAATGATGATCGATAACGGCGTGCCGAGTGAACGGCTTGCTGCAGTCGGTTTGGCATCGAATCATCCGCTGGTACCGAACGATAGTCCGGAAAATCGCGACAGAAACCGGCGGGTGAGTATCACGATAATGGCGCCCGATATGGAGAGATCAGGGGCGGGCGATGAGTAGCGGGTGTGCGGGGTTCAACACTTCGGATCGGGTTAAGCGCGGTTCATCCGTTGCCCAATGTTCTGCCGCTGCCGGGCGAAAAGTTGGGCTGACCATCGGGACCGTAGAGATTTGCCTTGTTTAATGCATTGCTCAACACCGCAAGCGATTGCTGGTTGTGGCGCATTTTCATGTGTATCAGCTCGCCATTGGTCTGGTTAAGCAGGTGTGACCGCTTTGCCAAAGTGAGCGTCTGTTGCCAGATTGCCAGGCCATGCGGACAGTTTTCGCCCAGCCAAGCCTGGATAGTATCGGCGTCAAGCCGCTGAATCACTTCCTGAAGCAATGCGCGGCGTTCCTGGCCAAGCTTGTTCAGGTCCAGCGCCCCGGTTGATTTTTTTTCCGATAACTCGAGCAGTTGCTCGGTGAGATTTTCCACCAGCATTGTTTGTTCTCGTTCCAGCAGCGCGACGAAATTCAGCAGGGCGGCATGCTCGGCGGCCAGAGCTGCAAGTATCCGTTCAACGGAAGTTGGTTCCAAGGATTATTTCCCGCGGGCAATCAGATCGCGTACCGTTTTGATCAACTGATCGGCAACGACGCCCGAATTGACCTTGAAATGGCCATCACTGATGGCTTGCTTGATTTCGGCAACTTTACCCGCATCCACAACCGTGGTATTCAGCATGCTGCTTTCCAGGCCGCTCAACTGTGCAGCGCTGGAACCGAGCGATACGCTGGTGCTGCTGGCCGGCTGCGCCGAAGGCGGCGGGGTGGGCTGACCCTTGGTCGGGACGCGCCCGCGGGATTCTCCTGCCGAACCGACGGGTAATGGTTTGCCGGGTTTGTCGATTTTCACGGTTATCCTCTCGATACAAGATCTGTATGCTGAATGTCTGATATTTTTATATATCGGTATGAAACGGGAAAACTTGAGGCTGATTTCTTGTATTTATAGTTCAACCCGTGCTTGAGCGCAATTGCTAAATGCACTAAGGCTCTATTTCCACTTCGCCATTGGCCTGGGCAACCCCGCCGATTACGCGGCCTGAAATGCTGCGAATCCGCACGCTTCGCCCTTCGCCGGCATTTGCCAATGCGGCGCCTTCGCTGCGTATGCTGAAACCATCACCCTGCACGACCAGATGCACGATTTGTCCCTGTTTTACACTAAATGGCTGGCGCAGCATGGTTTCGCGCAATATCTGTCCGGCAGCGATGCTGTAACGCAGCACCATTCCGATTGCCTGTTTGGGGTCGGTCAACCCTTCCGTCTGTGAAACTTCGATTGTCCGGCTGATCAGGTCCTGTTTTTGCAAAATGTGCCCTGAAGGCAATTGCCGCGCGCTGAGCAGCAAATTAAGGCTGACTTTGATTTGCACCGGAACAAAAATGCTCCAGCCATTGTTTTTCATGCAGCGCACACCGACCGAAGTGTTGCCGATGAAAGGACTGCCGGCAGGCAGGAAAGCCTCGATTCTGGGGCACGCCGGCATGGTGATGCGCCGGTCTATATCGCCGATTTTATAGCTGACCTTGCCGGCCAGGGAGGCGCTTTGTTGCCGTACAAAGTCAGCGGCAACCCTTTTGATCTGGGCATGATCCTGCGTGGCAGCAGTGGATTCGGCCATTGCGGCCATGCAATGCAGCAGCAGGAAGGCGATGACGAAATATTTTTTCATGACTGGCATTGTGCGTTCTTGGTCCGATTAATGGAAGGGCAGGGTAAGTCTGAATTGAAGCAGAAATACCCCGCTGTTTGGCGGATATGGATGGGCGGTACGGGCATAGTATTCGCCTCATCTGTAAGCAATTGATGCCTGACTGCGCTAATTGAACAGGAGAAAAAGATGATAAACCGATTGGATGAGGCGCTGCGATTTCAGCAAACCGCATTGAGCCTGCGTGCTACCCGCCAGGAGTTGTTGGCGTCCAATATCGCGAATGCGGATACGCCCAACTATAAGGCCAAAGATATTAATTTTGCCAGTGCCTTGCAGAATGCACTGGCCGGCACAGATGCCGCATTGCCGGTTGCACAAACCTCTCCCATGCATTTGCAAGGGAACACCAGCCTGGCGAATTTGGGCGGGCAGGTAATGTATCGCAAGCCGGTTCAGCCGAGTGCCGATGGTAACACGGTGGATATGGATGTGGAACGCGCCCAGTTTGCCGACAACGGCTTGCGCTACGAAGCCAGTGTGAGATTTGTCAGCGACGAGCTGAAAGATATCCAGGCGGCGATTCAACCTTAAGTGACTGCTTGATTGATAGGCATACCTGTATAAATTTGTGGAGGGTGAAATGTCTCTGTTCAATATATTCAATGTGTCGGGTTCTGCGATGACGGCACAGGCACAGCGCCTGAACGTGGTGGCGAGCAATCTGGCCAATGCCGACAGCACCACCAGTGCCAACGGCCAACCATATCGCGCCAAGCAAGTGGTGTTCAGCGCCACCCCGGTGGGTGACGGTAGTGCGCAGGGCGTGCAAGTGGCCGCGGTGGTAGAAGACAAATCGCCGATGAAGATGGTCTATGATCCGAAAAATCCGGCGGCCGACGCCAAGGGTTATGTGGCAATGCCCAATGTAAACGTGGTGGATGAGATGGTGAACATGATCTCGGCATCGCGCGCATACCAGGATAATGTGCAGGTGTTGAACACCTCGAAAACACTATTGCTCAGAACACTGACCATCGGGCAATAGTTTGAATGCATGGGCCGCCCTATCGTCGTTGTTTGGCGGCCCGTTGGAGTGGCATAACCCGCGGCTGGGCCAAGGTTTTCAACCGGATTGGCAGGTGGTGGGTTGATAAACCGGAAAATTTTTCGGGTAATGGACCTAGTTCGTTCGATACATAAAGAAAGGAAGTTGTCATGGTAACCGGCACGCAATCCACCAATTCGGCTGCAGCACTGTTTGCTTCACTGAATGCGAACGCAAGCGCCACGTCAGCCACTGCAACCAGTTCGGTTGCCGCCACGCAGAACCAGTTCCTGCAATTGCTGGTCACGCAAATGAAGAATCAGGATCCGCTCAACCCCATGGACAATGCGCAGGTGACTTCGCAGATGGCGCAGCTCAGCACAGTGACCGGCATCAACAATCTGAATGCAACATTGCAGGCGTTGAGTAGCAGCCTGACTTCAAATACCAATCAATCCATGCAGGCGTCCGGCATGATAGGGCATGGCGCGCTGGTGGCGGGCAATAACATCAGTCTGGCAAGTGGCGGCACGGCCATAGGCGGTTTTCAATTGCCGCAGTCAGTCGATAATGCCCAGGTGTCGGTCTATGATTCGGCCGGAAACCTGGTGAATACCATTAATCTGGGCGCGCAACCTGCAGGTGTGGTTGATTGGGGATGGAATGGAACCGATAGCAGCGGGGCTGCTGTACCGGCCGGCAACTATACCTTTGCGGTGAATGCAGCACAGGGCGGGAATAGCGTGGTTGCCACCCCATTGCAATATGGCGTGATAAACAGCGTCACTCAGGATGCGCAGGGCGTAACTTTGGCTGTCGGTGGACTGAACGGGATTGCGATGTCGCAAATAGTGCAAATACTTTGACTGAAATTGGTATCGAGAATGAAAAAGTTTAAGGAGACATCTAACGGTGTCATTTTACTAATACCCGCAAGGGGAGCTATGCATAGCCATTCGACTATGCCAGCAAACAACGCCAGCTAAGTCGCTGGTTAACGCCGCCAGACATTCGGCCTTTGGTCGGTCTTGGCACAGGGAGAACATCATGGGTTTTGAGCAAGGCTTGAGCGGGTTAAATTCGGCATCGGTGCAACTGGATACGATAGGCAATAACGTGGCGAACTCGGGCACGGTCGGATTCAAGGATTCCCAGGCGCAATTTGCAGCCATGTATGCATCCGCCCTTTCCGGTGCCAGCGGATTGCAAGTGGGAGGCGGCAGCAGTGTATCCGCTGTCGTGCAACAGTTCAGCCAGGGCAACATCACCACCACCAGCAACCCCATGGACACGGCGATCAGCGGACAAGGGTTCTTTCGCCTGGTTGATCAGAGCGGTACCGTGATGTATAGCCGCAATGGCCAGTTTCAGGTGGACAAGAACGGGTACATCGTGAATGCGCAAGGCAACAAGGTGACCGGTTATTTGCCGAATGCGGCAGGGGCGATCGTCCCCGCTGCACCCGTACCCTTGCAAATCAGTGCGATCAATCTGGCACCCAAACAGTCCGCCAACGTGGTGGTGGGCGTGAACCTGAATGCACTGACCACTGCGCCGGCCACCGCAACTTTCAATCCCGCAGATCCGACCTCCTATAACAATTCAACGTCAACCACCGTCTATGACAGTCTCGGCGCCAGCCATGTGGCCACGATATATTTTCAGGACCAGCCGGTCGCGCCAACTTCGGCCACTGCCGCCATCCCTGCCGGATCGACAACGGTTAACGTTGCCGACATCACCGGGTTGTCTGTCGGCGACACGATCACGATTCCGGGCGCAAATACAGCCAGTGGTACCCTAACGGCTACCATTTCCTCGATCACACCCGGTGCGGCACCGGCAGGCACACTGGCTTTTTCGCCGGCGACGGTTACCGCAGTGGCAAGCGGCGTTGCGATCGCCTCAAACGCGGGGTCGTCAAGCTGGAACACTTATTTGTCGGTAGACGGTGCCCAGGTGCCAACACCGAGCACACCGCTGGCCACCCTCACGTTCAGTACATCCGGGCAACTCATTTCTCCTGCGGGTCCGCCGCTGGGGCAGGCCGTTTCCGCTTCATTCACTCCGTCAGGGACGGCGGCGGCGCAGAATCTTACCTTCAACTTCGGCCAGACTACCCAGTATGGCGGCACGTTTGGTGTCAACAGCCTGACCCAGGACGGTTATGCGACCGGCCAATTGACCGGGTTTACGACCAGCCCGGACGGGACAATCATGGGGAGCTATTCCAACAGCCAGACACGCCCGCTGGGCCAAATGGTGCTGGCAAATTTTACGGATCCACAGGGTTTGCAGCCGGTGAGCAATAACAATTGGGTGGAAACGGCGGCATCGGGCGGGCCGCTGGTTGGAACACCCGGATCAAGCAGCCTGGGCGTGTTGCAGTCGTCAGCGACGGAAAATTCCAATGTGGATTTGACGTCCGAACTGGTGAACATGATTACCGCCCAGCGCAATTATCAGGCGAATGCACAGAGTATCAAAACCCAGGATCAGAACATGCAAACCCTGATGAGCTTACGCTAATTGATGCAGGGGAAATCAAGGGCAACTCATGACCTCATTTGACTTGCGCAATTTTCCTTGATCCTGATTAGGAGAAAACGATGGATAGGCTGATCTATACCGCAATGACGGGCGCGTCACAGGTGCTTGAGCAACAGGCGACTGTCGCGGAGAACCTGGCCAATGTCAATACCACGGGATTTCGCGCAACGATGGATACGTTTCGTGCCGTGCCGCTGGTCGGCGAAGGTCTGCCTACCCGTACCTTCGTGGCCGATGCCACGGTAGGAACGGATTTTTCGCAGGCGGCCATTCAGCACACGGGAAATCCGCTCGATGTGGCGGTGAACGGCCCCGGCTGGATTGCGGTGCAGGGTGCCGATGGCAAGGAAGCCTACACCCGCAACGGCAGTCTGCAAATCAGCCCGAATGGCTTGCTGCAAACACATTCGGGTTTGAATGTGCTTGGTGATAACGGCCCGATCACTGTTCCACCCGATACCGAGGTCAGCATTGCCAAGGACGGTACGATTTCAACTGTGCCCAGCGGATCAAACGCGGCTTCAGTGGTGACGGTGGGACGGCTGAAACTGGTCAATCCGCCCACGGCACAACTGGAGCGCGGCGGAGATGGCCTGTTCCGTATGAAAAACGGCACAGCAGCACGCTCGGATGCCCGCACCGAAGTCGTGCCCAACAGTCTTGAAGGCAGCAATGCCGATCCGGTCAAGGCGATGGTGGACATGATTTCGCTGGCGCGCAAATTCGACATGCAGATGAAGATGCTGCAAAGCGCGGATAGCAACGAACAGCAAGCCACCGGAATAATTTCCCTCGCCAGTTAGCAGCGCCCGGAAATTGAAAGGATAGAAAAATGATACGTTCTTTGTGGATTGCAAAAACAGGCATGGATGCACAACAGATGCAGATGGATGTGATCGCGAACAACCTGGCCAACGTGAGCACCACCGGCTTCAAGGGTTCGCGCCCGGTGTTCGAGGATTTGCTGTACCAGACGCTACGCCAACCGGGCGCGCAGTCTTCCCAGCAAACCCAGCTTCCATCAGGCCTGCAGCTAGGCACCGGGGTTAAACCGGTGGCGACGGAACGTCTGATGACCCAGGGCAACCTGACTCAAACCGGTAACCAGCTGGATGTGGCAATTTCCGGGGCGGGGTTCTTTCAGGTGCTGATGCCCGACGGCACCACATCCTATACCCGGGACGGATCGTTTCAGACCGACAGTCAAGGACAACTGGTGACCGCCAGCGGCTTTCCTGTCCAGCCTGCCATTACCATTCCGGCCAATGCCACCACGGTCACCATCGGCCAGGACGGCACGGTTTCAGTCACCCAGGCGGGGGTGGCCACACCGGTACAGATCGGCAGCCTGCAACTGGCGACATTCATCAATCCGACCGGATTGGAAAGCACGGGGTCGAATCTTTATCAGGAAACAGCTTCATCCGGCACACCGAGCACCACGGTGCCGGGTACCAATGGCAGCGGAACGCTGAGCCAGAATTATCTGGAAACCTCCAACGTCAATGTTGTGGAGGAAATGGTAAACATGATACAGGCGCAGCGCTCTTACGAGATGAATTCAAAAGTCATTACCGCTTCCGACGGGATGTTGCAAAAATTGACGCAGATGTAATGGGGTCAGACGTTCCCAAGCCTGCAGCAGAGGAGATCAAGTGATTTATAGACGGATTTTGGCCGGATCATTGCTGTGCCTGGCCGGCTGCAGCATGACGCCGCCCACCCGTGTTCAGCAACCGATGACGGCCCGGCCGGTTGATCGGCAAGTGGCTGTTCCGGCGGACGGGGCGATCTTTCATGCCGGAATTGACCAGCACCCGTTGTTCGAGGATAGGCGTGCGCGCAATGTGGGCGATACCCTGACCATCTATATCCAGGAAAATACCACCGGAGCCAGAAAGTCCAGTGGTGCTACCAGCACTTCAAACAATATCAATGCCAACCTGCCTTCAATATTCAACGCGTTGCCGATTACCAGCAGCAGCAGCGGTAAAACGGCAACAACAGGTGCGGGTGCGGCCAGTGTCGATTTGACCGGAACAATTTCGGTGACGGTGATCAAGGTATTTTCAAACGGAAATTTGCTGGTTAGCGGTGAAAAACAGGTGTCGTTGAATAATAGCGACGAATACATCCGCTTTTCCGGCGTGGTCGATCCCGTCTCGATCAGCAATGTGAACACCGTATCGTCGACGCTGGTTGCAGATGCGCACCTCGAATACAAGAATGCGGGCGCGATGAGCGAAGTCATAAACGATGCGAAGTCGCTGGGATTTTTGGGGCGGTTCTTCCAGTCGGTGTTGCCGTTCTGAAGACCGCGTCTGCAGGCATGGAGATATAGATGAAACGATTTTTTTCAGTGGTGCTGGCAATATGGGTGCTGCATCCATTTGCCGCATCCGCCGAGCGTATCAAGGACCTGGCAAGCATACAGGGGGTGCGTGATAACCAGCTGATCGGTTATGGCATCGTGGTCGGGCTGGACGGCAGCGGTGACCAGACCACGCAAACGCCGTTCACGGTACAAAGCGTGATCACCATGCTGTCGCAGATGGGGGTGAATATGCCGCAAAGCACCAGTTTGCAGCTGAAAAACGTGGCGGCGGTTGTTGTGACCGCGATGCTGCCGCCGTTTGCCAAGCCGGGCCAGACCATCGATGTGACGGCTTCCTCAATCGGCAATGCCAAGAGCCTGAGCGGCGGTACGCTGTTGATGGCGCCGCTGAAAGGCGCCGATGGACAGATTTATGCGATGGCACAAGGCAATTTGCTGGTTGGCGGGGTGGGCGCATCGTCAGGTGGCTCATCGGTGCAGGTGAATCATCTGAGCGTGGGCAGGGTCCCATCCGGCGCAACGGTTGAGCGCGCCGTGCCGACGGTATTGGGCCAGGGTGGTTTCATCAATCTGGAATTAAACACATCGGATTTCACCACTGCATCCCGGGTCGTGAATGCCATCAACGGGCAGGTTGCCCCGGACCTTGCGTCGGCCCTGGACGGACGGATGATACAGGTACGCGCACCGGCAGGCAGCGAACGTGTGGCGTTCATTTCCAGGATCGAAAATCTGGAAGTTGTCCCGGCGGAGGGTGTTGCCAAGGTAATCATCAATGCGCGCACCGGGTCAGTGGTGATGAACCAGGCGGTGACGCTGCTGCCCTGCGCAGTGGCGCACGGCAACCTGACCGTGGTGATCAATGCCGATAACTCGGTGAGTCAGCCCAACCCGCTTGCCAAGGGGAAAACCGTAAAAACCAGCAATGCCACGATAGACATCAAGGCGGAAAAGGGCAGTGTGGTGCAACTGCCTAACGGTGTGTCATTGACCGACGTGGTCAACGCATTGAATTCGATCGGTGCGACACCGCAGGATTTGCTGTCGATCCTGCAGGCGATGAAGTCGGCCGGCGCGTTGCGTGCCGAACTGGAGGTGATTTAATTGGTTAAGCCACTGGATGCCACCGCGCAACTGGCGATTGATTCGAACAGTCTCAATCAGTTGCGCGCCGAGGCCCAGCGGTCGCCGGATAAGGCCCTCAAGGCCGTTTCGCAGCAGTTCGAGTCGGTGTTCATCAATATGATGCTGAAAAGCATGCGTGACGCGACACCGCAAAACGGCATGTTCGATAGCGAGCAAACCAAAATGTTCACCGGCATGCTGGATCAGCAATTGGCTCAAACCATGGCGACCCGCGGCATAGGGTTGGCAGATATGATGGTCAAACAGCTGGGCGGGAAGCATAACCCCACGCCCGAGTCTCATCCGGTCAGTGGTGGCATTGCCAAGAAACCCTGAAATTTCGCTAAAGGGTTTGTGATTTGTGCCGATAACACTATCGAATGCGTCTGTGGACGGAACAGGGAAAAAACATGGGAAGCAATTTAATCTCCTCGGCATTAAGCGGTTTGAATGCCGCCCAATACGGGATAACCACCACTGAAAACAACATCTCCAATGCCAGCACACCGGGCTACTCGCGCCAACAAGTCTTGTTGAGCCCGGTTCCCGGGCAGGCAACCGGTACCGGATTTCTTGGCCAGGGTGTGGATGTTACCGGGGTGAGAAGAATTTATGACCAATACCTGACCACCCAGGTTTTGCAACAGCAGAGCCAGGCCAGTTACCTGACGACCTTCCAGACTGCAATCGCGCAGGTTGACAATTTGCTCTCGAATCAGGCGGCAGGCATACCGCCGGCGCTGCAGAATTTTTTCAACGGCCTGAATGCGCTGGCCAACAATCCCGCTGACATCCCGACCAGGCAAGCCTTGCTTGGCGATGCGCAGACGGTGGTCGGCCAGTTCCAGAGTGTGAATCAGCAATTGACCAGCATAGCCAACGGGCTAAACGGGCAAATCAGCGGAAGTGTCCAGACTATCAACAGTTATGCCCAGCAGATAGCCGCGCTGAACCGCACTATCAAACAGGCTGTTGCCAGCGGACAGGGACAGCAGCCTAATGCATTGCTGGATCAGCGCGACCAATTGATCAACCAGTTGGGACAGCAAATTCAAACGACAGCGCTACAACAATCAGACGGAACAGTCAGCGTATTTATCGGCACCGGGCAGGCGCTGGTAATGGGCAACCAGGCAATGTCGTTGCAGGCCAGCACGTCGGCAAGCAACCCCAGCCAGCTGGCAATTTCTTACCTGGGGCCTAACGGGGGTGCTATTCCATTGCCACCGGGCAGCCTTCAGGGCGGCAGCCTGGGGGCATACCTCGACTTTCAGGCCCACAGTTTGACGCCGGCGCAAAATGCACTCGGACTGGCTGCGATAGGATTGGCGACCAGTGTGAACCAACAGAACCAGATGGGGCAGGATTTGAATGGGGCGCTGGGCGGCGCAATTTTCAATGTTGCCGCGCCAAATGTCATTTCCAACGCGGGCAATACCGGCACGGCGCGGGTGTCGGCCACGATTACCAACGTGGGCGCGCTGACCAGCAGCGACTATCAACTGAAATTTGACGGGACGAATTACTCGATAACAAATTTGTCGAACAATGCCGTGACAAATCTTGGTACAACGCTGCCCCAGACCATAGACGGGTTCACCGTCAATTTGAATTCGGGAACCGTCGCAGCGGGTGACAGCTTCCTGATACAGCCTACCGTTAACGGTGCGAATGCCATGGGGTTGATCACCAATGACCCTGCCAAGCTTGCCGCCGCCGCACCGATACTTGCGTCGGCCGGACCGGCCAATGCCGGTTCCGCGACAATCGGCAGTGGCACCGTGATACCCCCGCCGCCAACGGGCCCGAATTTGCAGCTACCGCTTACGATCACGTTCAATAATCCGCCAACCACTTACAGCCTGACTTCCACGAATGCAACGATAGGAGGTGGTGGTACGACTGTGTCCGGGGTCGACACGACCAACATGGCAGTCGGCATGCCGGTAACAGGCGGCGGATTCCCTGCCGGGACGACGATTACAAGCATAACCGGAACGACATTTGTGACTTCTGCCGCTGGGACTGCAGGTACAGGCCAGACTTTGCAGGTCGGTAGCTTCCCCTATATTTCCGGTGGTGTCTCGCTCAGCAATGCAAGCATTTTCGGATCCACGGTGACCGTGGCGAGTACGGCCAACCTGGTTGTCGGTGCCCCGCTCGGCGGAGCAGGTTTTCCTGCCGGGACGACGATTGCCAGCATCACCAACGGGACGACATTTGTGACTACTTCCCCGGCTGTTCCATCCACAGCAACAGGCCAAACGATACAGGTCGGGAACACCTTTAACGGATGGGTAGCACAGATATCAGGCACGCCGGTTGCGGGTGATACGTTTACCGTGGGGCCCAATACCAACGCGGTCGGGGATAACCGTAATGCTTTGCTGATGGCGGGTTTGCAAACGCAGACTTTGATGTCGAATGGCACGGCGAGCATAGGGGACATATATAGCCAACTGGTAGCCAATGTCGGCAGCCAGGATCAACAGATGACTGCAAGCAGCGCGGCGCAAAACAACATGCTGTCGCAAACGGTCGCATCGCAGCAGGCGATATCGGGCGTCAATCTGAATGAAGAGGCGGCGAATCTGGTTCAATTTCAAAATGCATATCAGGCATCGGCCAAGGCATTGCAAATTGCCAACTCGCTGTTCACTACCTTGTTGTCATCTTTTCCCTAGGAAAGCAGGTGCATGATGCGTATCAGTTCCAGTACCATTTTTAACAGCGCCGTTGCCAACATGGATCAACAGCAAGTGCAGTTGGCCAAAAGCCAGCAGCAGGTGTCAACCGGGCTGCGCATGCAAACTGCAGCAGATGATCCGGTTGCAGCAGCCCAGGCACTGACGGTTACCCAGGCCAGTGCAACGAACACGCAATACATATCAAATGGCAACTCGGCTCAAAACACCCTGTCGCTCGCTTCATCGGCATTGCAAAATGTGACGAGCCTGATCCAGGCCGTACAGAGCGAGGCAATACAGGCGGGTAACGGCTCGTACAGCAATTCCGACCGCAGCACCATCGCAACCCAGTTAACCAGCCAGCTGCAACAGTTGCTGGGTCTGGCAAACAGTACCGATGGCACGGGAAACTACCTGTTTTCGGGGTTTCAGACCCGCACCCAGCCGTTTGTAAATACCCCGGCAGGCACCGGTTATTTTGGCGATAACGGACAGCGCAATGTACAGGTCAGTGCGACCCAGCAAATCGCGTCAAACGATCCGGGCGCGAGCGTGTTCATGAGCATCAGGAATGGCAACGGTACCTTTGCCACGCAGGCCGGCACCAATTCCATAACTCCCGGCCCCAATCTGGGTAGCGGGGTGATCAGCGCGGGTTCGGTTGCAAATCCGCCACCGACAATGCCGATGCCCAACTATAGCGTGGCATTCACGGTCACCCCCGGAGCGGCGGGTATGCCGGATGTGACGACGTACGATGTGACCAACACGACTACGGCCACGGTTGTTTCCACTGGCAACCCCTATGTAAGCGGGCAAAACATCAGTTTTGCCGGTGTGCAATTCAACATTCAGGGCGCACCCGCCAATGGCGATACATTTTTCGTCACGCCGAGCAGTAATGTCAGTATCTTTAAAACAATTTCGGATTTGATTACCACGCTGAATACCCCGGTGGCCAATTCCGCAAGCGGCGGTGGAAGCACCAGTACCAGCCTGACCAACAGCCTGAATTACGGACTCACCAACCTGGGTAATGCGCTGAACAATATTCTGAGGGTACAGTCTTCGCTGGGTTCCCGACTCAACGAGATCAGTTCATTGCAGACGACAGGAAGCAGCCTGGACTTGCAGTACCAGAAAAATTTGTCGCAGTTGCAGAGTGTGGACATGACCCAGGCGATCAGCAACCTGGCCCAGCAGCAAACCAATTTGCAGGCGGCGCAGAAATCCTTTGCCACGGTATCCAACCTTTCCCTGTTCAGTTACCTGCCGTAGGTTTGATCAGACCAAGGGCCGTGCTGATACCTTGCTGGGTGAGTCTGTCCATCATCGGGACGAAGTAGGGCGTGGAAAGCGCAAGTACAAAGAATCCGATTGCCAGCGTGATCGGGAAGCCAACGGCGAATATGTTGAGCTGCGGTGCGGCGCGTGTGAGTATCCCCAGCGCAATATTGGTGATCAGCAAAGCGGCCAGTATCGGCAGGGAAATCTGTACGGCGTAGACGAAGATGCTGCTTCCCCAATGGGCAATACCATTGAATCCCTGCGCCGACATCATGCTGCCTATGGGTAGTGTCTGAAAGCTCTCGGCCAGCGCGGAAATCATGTACAAATGGCCATCGATCGACAGGAAGGCAAGCGAGGCGATTATCCCCAGCCATTGGGCGATGATGGCAGTCTGAACGGCATTGACCGGGTCATAAAAGCTGGCGAATCCCAGCCCCATCTGCAATCCGGCCAGCTCTCCCGCCATTTCTACGGCGTTGAAAATCAGACTGATGGTGAATCCCATGGCCAGTCCGATGATGATCTGCTGGATGATGATCAGCAAACCCTGCATTGAGCCGATTGCCACTTGAGGTATCGAGTTGACGGTGGGGGCAATGATGATGGCGAGCAGAACGGAAAAGCCGACTTTGACCCGCACCGGGACTTGCTTGTTGCCGAATATTGGCGAGCTGGCAATCATGGCCAGGATGCGCATCAGCGGGTAGATCAAAGTAGCCAGCCAGGCATCTAGCTGCGTGCTGGTGAAGCTGATCACGAGCAGGCCTCGCGGCTTTCGCGGCAAAAGGGAAAAAAAGTTTGGCCGGCCCCGCTATGTTTGCCCTTTGCTATCTTGCCGACCATGAAATTTATCCGATCATCCCGGGGATATTGCCGAACAGGCGCTGGATATAATCGACCATGGCGTTCACCATCCATGGACCCATGAAAATCAGCATCACAAAGATACCGAGCAGCTTCGGGATGAAAGACAGGGTCAGTTCATTGATCTGGGTGGCGGCCTGAAAAATACTGACGACCAGGCCAATGACAAGCGCGGTAAGCAACAGCGGGGCGGAAATCATCAACGTCATTTCGACGGCTTGTTGTCCGAGTGTAACAACGGTTTCGGGGGTCATCATGGATGTGAGGGTCAGGTAAAGAAACTCTGTGCCAGCGATCCGATGATCAGATTCCATCCGTCTGCCAGCACGAACAGCATGATCTTGAAGGGCAGGGAAATGACGGCGGGTGACACCATCATCATGCCCATCGACATCAGCACGCTGGCGACCACCATATCGATGATGAGGAAGGGAATGAAAATCACAAATCCGATCTGGAAGGCGGTTTTCAATTCGCTGGTCACGTAAGCGGGTACCAGAATGCGCAGCGGTACCTGGTCTGCACTCTGCAGCGGCGGGCTGTTTGAGATCTTGACGAACAGGGCGAGGTCGGACTCACGGGTTTGCCGCAGCATGAAGGTTTTAAGCGGCGCGCTGCCCTTGTCCAAAGCCTGTTCCATGCTGATTTTGTTCTCGCTGAACGGCAAGTAAGCATCGGTGTAAATTTTGTCGAACACCGGTGCCATGACAAAGAAGGTGAGAAACAAAGCCAGGCCGATCAGTACCTGGTTGGGGGGCGCAGTGGGCGTGCCGATGGCGGAGCGCAGCAGGCTCAGCACGATGATGATGCGGGTAAATCCGGTCATCATCAGCAGGATGGCCGGCAGAAAACTCAGCGAGGTAAGCAGCAACAGCAGTTGCAGGCTCAAGCTGTATGTTTGAACTCCACCCGGCGCGGTCGTGCTGGTCAAGGCAGGCAGGCTGATTTCAGCCGATGCCGTTTGAGTTGTGCCGAGCAGTGCCAGAAACAGTATGAGCGGGATGAAAAAATTACGGCGCATTGCGTTTCCTGTCGGTTGGCCGGTGTTGCAAAACCGTAGACAGCAACTTTGCGAACTTGTTATCTGGCTGCCCGGAACCGGGGGCCGGGTTCTCGGCGTTCTGCAATGTTTGCTTCGGGAGTGTATGCAGGGTGCGGATTTGCCCGGGTCCCACGCCGACGACCAGCCAGGTGTCGTTCACTTCCACCACAACGATCCGCTCCCGCTGGCCTACCGCCACGCTTCCCAAAACCTTGAGCAGATTGCCTCCCCCCAGTTTTGTTGAATTAACGCGCTTGAGCAGCCAGCCCACCAGCGCGATGACGGCCAACACCAGGAGCAGGCTGAAAATGATTTGCACGATGCTGCCGGAGCTGACGGCGGGCGGCGGCGGAATGTAGGCCGGACGCGCGCCCTCGGCAGCTATCGCCCAAACAGGCAGAGTCGCCAACGTGGCGGCCACGCAAAAACGGAATCTGTAGCCCATGTTATTTGTTCAGGCGGTGCAGCCGCTCGGACGGGGTAATGATGTCCGTCAGGCGGATGCCGAGCTTTTCGTTGACCACAACGACTTCGCCCTGCGCGATCAGGAAACCGTTGATCATTACGTCCAGCGGTTCGCCGGCCATACCGGCCAGTTCGACAACCGAGCCTTGGGCCAGCTGCAGCAAATGCTTGATGGGCATTTTGGTGCGGCCAAGTTCTACGGACAGTTGTACCGGAATGTCCAGAATCATGTCCAGATCGTTCGGGGTGGTTGCCGCCCCGCCTGCCCCGAATTGCTGGAACGTGGCAGCCTTGACCGGTTCGTCCGTGGATGCCTGTTCGGCCATGGCCGCACCCCAGTCATCGGCAGTGATGGCTTCGTTTTCTGCGGCTTCGTCAGACATGACCTTCTCCTTCTTTTGTTGAGAGCATTTTTTCAACTTTCAACGCATATTGATTATTGAATGCGCCATATTTGCATTCCATTACCGGGATACCATCCACCGAAGCAATGATGTTTTCCTGAATTTCGAGCGGGACGATATCCCCGCTGCGCATTTTTAGCACCTGGTCCAGCGTTACGGTAGCCTGGCCGAGTTGGGCAACCAGTTCGATATTGGCGGATTGCACCTGTTTCGACAGCAACTGCAACCATCGATGGTCCATGGCAACATGTTCACCCTGCATGGTGCTGTAGAGCAAGTCCTTGACGGGCTCGAGCATCGAGTAGGGCATGCAAATGTGGAATGCGCCACCATTGCCGCCCAGTTCAATATCAAACGTGGTGACGATCACCACCTCGTTCGGGGTTGCGATGTTGGCAAACTGGGGATTCATTTCCGAACGCACGAATTCAAATTTCAGCGGCTGGACGTTTTCCCAGGATTTTTCATAGCTCTCGAAAGCGACAACAATCAATTTCTGGATGATGCGGTGCTCAGTCTGGGTAAATTCGCGACCCTCCACACGGGTATGAAAACGCCCGTCGCCGCCGAACATGTTGTCCACCACCAGGAACACCAGGTTCGGATCAAAGATGAACAAACCATTGCCGCGCAGCGGCTTGGCCTGGATGATATTCAGGTTGGTCGGCACATGCAGATTGCGAATGAATTCGCCGAACTTCAATACCCGCACCGGGCCGATCGAGATTTCCGGGGTGCGGCGGATGAAATTGAACAGGCCGATACGGAACAACCGCGCAAACCGTTCATTGATGATTTCCATGGTGGGCATGCGCCCGCGCACGATGCGTTCCTGCGATGCAAGATTGTATGCGCGTACTTCTCCCGCTGCGGCTTCCGGATGATCAGAGGAATCATCCGCTTCGCCGCTTACGCCCTTGAGCAGGGAATCAACTTCTGATTGTGAGAGAAATTCGCTCATTTCCTGTTATTGAATGATGAACCTATTGAATGATGAACGAAGTGAATAGCACTTCATCGACACCGCTTTTGTCTGCTGGCGGCGGGGCCAATCCGGTCGGGGCCGATGCTGCGGCTAATGGAGCTGGTGCCGCGTGAATACCCAGTATGGTTTCGATCTGGCTCTTGATGTCACTGGCCAACTTCTCTTTACCCGCGATCGTGTAGAGCACCGACGGATGTTGGCTTGAAAGCAGCATATTCACACGACTCAGAATTTCCGGATTCCTGGCCTTGATTGCTTCTTCCAGCCCGGGCTTGGAAATTTTGATGGAAATTGCAACTTGCAAGTAACGATCCGTATCGTCATCGTGCATAAGGTTGGCGGTAAATGTACCCAGTTCGACATATTTCGGCGGGATCTCAACCGCCACCTTTTCTTTTTTGTCGGTCGCATGGCCGGGCTTCATCAAAAAGTATGCAGCCGCGCCACCCCCTGCCAGGAGCAGCACCAGGATAATAATGATCAGCTTTTTCTTTCCACCTTTGGCCGGAGATGGATTGTTTTGTTCTGTTTCGAGTGGTTTTCCAGCTGTTTTCGGTTTTGCTGCTGTTGCCATATTTGTTTTCCTTGTCTACGGTTGGATTATCAATAAAATCGCAGTCGATGATAACCCGATTAACGCTTGAATTCCCCGCTAATTCGGATTCGATGTTCAGGCAAAAGTATCCAGTATTCCGTTGTGGCGCCGTACTGGCGCACTCTGTGCAGTTACCGGCGATAACGGGTTCGATCTGGTATTGATGGAGGGAATGCCGCGTGGTGACGAATTACCGGAATCCTGGTTCATGTTCCCGCCCCCGTTCCGGTCGCGCGGAGGCTGGTCGCTCACCGTGGCATTGCCCAGCATGATCTGGTTATCGGCCAGGACTTCACGAAGTTTAGGCAGTGCATTTTCTACGGCATCACGTACCGCGCTGTGCGGTGACGTAAACTGGACGGTGAGCTGGTTGTCCGTCATCTTCAATACTACATTCAACGGGCCCAGATCGGGAGGGTTCAGGTGCAGTTCGGCGCTGTGGTTTTGCTGGTTGCTCATCCAGGTAATCTTTTGCGAAAACTCGTTGGGCCATGCGCTGCTGCCTATCGGACTGGTGACGGATTGAGCATTGTTGGCGGGCGCGTTGCTGCCCTGGATATTCGGCATCACACCCGCAGTCGGCTCAGGGGCAGCCCCTTTTCGGTCGCTTTGGCCAGTTTGAGAGAAAATTCCGGAAATGGCGGTTTCGTTCCTGGCCGTACCGGTTGCAGCATGCAGGGGCAATGGCAAGTTGGCACTTTTGGCCGAAGCAGCGGGCTGTTCAGTGTTGTTCGCTGCCGCCAGGGTTGTCTCAGATTTGTTGTTCTTGACGGGGGTTTTCGTAATTTCGCCGGTAGTCAGTGGCACAGCAACCGTATCGCTTGTTGCAATTGATGCAGGCGATGCGGGTAATGCAGGCGATGCCGGGGCCAAACTGTCAACTCCGGCCGACAATTTCGACACGCCCTGTTCAGCTGCGCTGGCGGGAGCTGCACGCGGCGTGGAGACAGCAGCAGCCTGATTTCCCGCGGGCGTTGCAACACTCTGCGGCACCGCGATTTGCAGCATCAATGCGGCAACCGAACTGGCCTGATCGCTGGTGGCGCCATTGATGGGTGTTGCCTGATCCTTGGCTTTTTGCGCAGCCGAAGCCGCATCACTGGCAGGGATTTTTGTGCTGTCATCGGCCGCAGGAATTAGTGCTGATTTGGGGGCAGGTAGGCCGGTTTGACCGATCTGGCGTGCCAGCAGGCTCGCGAAAGATTCTGCAGCAGGATCATTTTCCGGAGTATTGGTCTGTGATGACGCTGAATTGCCGGTTTGCGCGGCAGGGTCGGTGCGGGTCAACGCGGTATCTCCCGCGCCCTTTACGGGTGTCGGCGCGCTATTGGTGACGATCGGCAGTATGGTCATGGCAGTATTCTCCTGGTTTCGGCGCAGCTGTCTGGTTAGCTAGGGTCGTCGCTGTTGCTGGCCTTGTAGGTAGCGAATCTGCCGGTATGTTCATCAAGTGCGGTTTGTTCAAACTTGGCTGCGGCAATATTCTGGGTTTCGGCGTGGCGTTGTTGCAGTACCTCGAAGGATTTTAGCTTGCGCTGTGCAGTATTGAATTCACCGCGCCCGGCCTGGGTTGACAACTTGCTTTGGCCGACCAGTTTGAGTTGCTGGCTGATCGCCTCGTCGAGCTTGCTCATGAACTCCTGAAAGTTGCGCAATTCGGCGGGATTGATGCCATTTTGCGTGGCAGCCTGCAATCGTGCCTGATAGTCCTTGCGATATTGCTGCAGCATGTCCAGCTTGCTTTGCGCGCTGAGCTGCTGTTTGTTCAGCTGCCCAAGCTTGCGCGTTGCCGAATCATTCTGATGTTGTGCCAGATTTATCAGCGGTTGCAATGTAAATGGCTTTGTCATGATTGAGATGTTGGTTAATGTGAAAACTTGTTATTTTGCTATAGCCATGGATTCTTGGTGTGCCGGTGCAAACAATGCATCCAGTTTGCCTATACTCGCCGCATAAGATTCACGCTGAAACATGTCCTGTTTCAGGAACGCTTCCATGCGTGGATAAAGTTCGATCGCTTCATCCAGCATGGGGTTGGTGCCGTTGACATATGCGCCCACGCTGATCAGGTCGCGGTTGCGCTGGTACAGGGAATACATGTGCTTGAAGCGTTGCACGACGGACAAGTGTTCCGGGGTTGCCAGACGCGACATGACGCGGCTGATTGATGCTTCGATATCGATTGCCGGATAGTGGCCCTGTTCAACCAGCCGCCGCGACATCACGATATGTCCGTCGAGAATCGCGCGCGCACTGTCGGCAATCGGGTCCTGCTGATCGTCGCCTTCGGTCAATACCGTGTAGAAGGCCGTGATCGAGCCGCTTCCTTCCAGACCGTTTCCGGCACGTTCAACCAGTTGCGGCAGCTTTGCGAATACCGAAGGAGGGTATCCCTTGGTGGCGGGCGGTTCTCCTACTGCCAGCCCGATCTCCCGTTGTGCCATGGCAAAGCGGGTCAGCGAATCCATGATCAACAGGACATTCTTGCCCTGGTCGCGGAAATATTCTGCAATCGTGGTGGCGTATGCGGCACCCTGCAGGCGCATCAGCGGGGAAGTGTCCGCGGGAGTGGCGACGACCACCGAGCGCGCCATGCCTTCCTTGCCGAGAATGTCATTGATGAACTCCTTCACTTCGCGGCCGCGTTCGCCGATCAATCCGACCACGGTGACATCTGCGCTGGTATAGCGCGCCATCATGCCGAGCAGCACGCTTTTTCCCACACCGCTGCCGGCGAACAATCCCATGCGCTGCCCGCGTCCCACGGTCAGCATGCTGTTGATGGCGCGCACGCCGACATCCAGTGCAGTGTCAATTGACGCGCGTTGCAAAGGATTGAATGGGCGGCTTTGCAGCGGTGCGGAATCCGATTCGTGAAGCGCTCCCAATTGGTCTAGCGGTTTACCGGACCCATCCAGTACGCGCCCGAGCAGCATATCCCCGACCGGAAGATGTTTCGCATGATCGGCAATGCGCCGCATTGGTTTGCGTTTCCTGTCCATGCCCATGGTATGTGCCAGTTCAATCGGCAGCACGCGCGCGCCCGGAATCAATCCGTACACGTTATTTTCGGGCATCAGAAACAATCGCTCGCCGGAAAAGCCGACTACCTCGGCTTCAACCACATAATTGGGCAGATGAATCGCGCAGGTGCTGCCGACCGGCATTTTCAAACCGACGGCCTCCATCACCATGCCGGTCACCTTGGTGAGATGGCCGCTTGGCGGCATCGGGTTGCAGCCAGCCACATATTCTCGGCCTTCAGCAAGAAAGCTCTGCCAGCGCTGGCTGTGTGCCTTCACCCCTGCCATGACTTATCCTGCCCGATTGATTCGACTATACACTTCCAGCGCTCTTCAATAGTGGCGTCAACGCTGGTATGCGCGGTTTCGACACGGAGTCCGCCGCGGCTGATTTGCGGGTCGGTCAGAAATTTCCATCCGGAATGCGACAATTGCTCGCCCATATGCCGGCGAACCAATTCTGCATCTTCCGGATGCAGAATGAGATGGGCATTCTGGTTGAAGTGAGGCAGGCTGACGATCGCTTCGCTGACTACTTTCAGGATCACTTCGGGTTTAGCCAGCAGGATTTCCGAGACCATTTTCCGGGCAACTTCAAGCGACAAATCCAGTAATGACTGTGCCAGTTGTTCATCCAGTTGATTCAGCTCGCCCTGGACACCCTGCATCAGCCCGTTAATTTTATCCGCCTCGTCGCGTGCTTGTTGAATGCCCGCGGCGTAACCCGAATCACGCCCTTCATTGTATGCCTGTTGCCTGATGCCATCGATTTCCGCAACAGTGACAAGTTCGGTTTTGATATTGCCCGGGCCTTGATTTTTTGCACCGCCACCGGGATCAAACGAAGCCAGTTCCCAGCGTTCGAATGCGGTCAGCTGTTCTTTCGGGATGACCGTGCTAGACATATGCTTCCTCGCTCTTCCCGCCTAGCGAAATCTGGCCTTCATCGGACAGGCGGCGCACGATCTTGAGTATTTCCTTTTGATTGGATTCAACTTCGCTGAGTTTGACCGGTCCTTTTGATTCGAGGTCATCGCGCATCATTTCTGCAGCACGCTGCGACATGTTCGTGAATATTTTTTCGCGCAATTCTTCGCTCGCCCCCTTGAGCGAGACGATCAGGGATTCGGACTGTACTTCGCGCAGAATGAGCTGGATACCGCGATCGTCAATTTCCAGGATATTTTCGAAGATAAACATCTTGTCTTCAATTTTTTGCGCCAGGTCCGGATCAAAACTGCGCACGCTTTCCATCATTTCCGTTTCGAGCACGTTGCCCATGTAATTCAGGATTTCTGCAGCAGCACCCACGCCGCCTTTGAGGTTCTTCTTGCCGCCGGCACCGCCGGACATCAGTTTGCCCAAAACGTCATTGAGCTCGCGCAGTGCAACCGGTTGCACGCTATCAAGCGTGGAAATGCGCAGCAGCACATCGTTGCGCGTGCGTTCGGTGAGCATTTTCAGAATGCCCGCGGATTGATCGGGATCCAGATGCACCAGAATGGTCGCGATGATTTGCGGGTGTTCGTTGCTGATCATTTCGGCAACGGCACCCGGATCCATCCATTTCAGGCTTTCGATGCCGCTGGTGTCGCTGTTGCTCATGATCCGGTCCAGCAGACCGGCAGCTTTGTCGTCACCCAGTGCCTGGGTGAGCATGCCGCGTATGTATTCGTTCGAATCCATTCCGATGGTGGTTTTATCCGAAGCGGCGGCAATAAAATTCTGGAATACCGCCGCGATTTCTTCGCGGCCGAGATTTTTCAGATTCACCATGGCGGTACTGATCTTTTGAACTTCTTTGGGTTCAAGATATTTCAGCACGGCGGCAGCTTCGCTTTCGCCAAGCATCATCAGAAGTATTGCGCTCTTTTCGATGCCGGTTGTCATTCCTTTACCCACTCCTTGATGACGCTGGCAACAATCTTCGGTTCTTGCTGGGCAATCTGCCGGGCAACCTGAAGGCTTTGCTCATAGGGCGCGGCGGCAGGAGATGACGGTGCCTCGCTATCGGCACCGGATGCTTCAATCGCCTGAAAGCCGCCGGTATTGCTCAGCGGAGTGAACAGGGCGCGAAATGCCGGCCTGATCACGCCAAAAATGACAAACAGCATCGCGATTGCGATCAGCAAATACTTTATCCCGTCCTTTGCCAGGTTAATGTAATACGGCTGTTTCCAGATCGGTATGGCCGCAATCACCTCTTTGATTTCGGTAAACGGAACAGCCTGGACATTCAGGCTGTCACCGCGCTTCTGGTCAAAACCGACCGCGTCCTTGACCAGACTGTCGATCTGTCCCATTTCAGCATTGCTCAAAGGCTTTTCGACGCTTTTGCCATTGGCATCCGTTACCGTGCGATTCCCATTCACCACCACCGCAACGGACAGCCGCTTTATCGAGCCGACCGGTTGCACAGTGTGGCTTATGGTGCGGTCTACCTCATAGTTTATGGTCGAATCCTTTTGCTGGCTGGACGGACCGGCAGTGCCTGCGGATGCGCCTGTACCGCCCGCGATCGGTGCGGTCGCCGGGACCGGTGGCTGATTGGTCAGTGCGCCCGGTATGCCACCGCTTGCAGGAGCAGTGTTTGACGACTGGCTGCTTTGCTGGCTGCGTATAACCTGTGAAGCGGGGGTCGGATTGGGTGTATAGATCTCGGAAGTTTGTTCGGTTCGCGAGAAATTGATATCGGCCGATACCTGGGCGCGCACATTGTTAGCGCCGAACATTGGTATCAGCAACGCATTGATACGATTGATATAGCTTTGTTCGACCT
>Ga0307377_10000695_pt1 | contig 44315 bp, 81 predicted proteins | sample TR3MG_FD_202535 | JGI IMG/M metagenome (GOLD analysis project Ga0307377, IMG submission 202535) | Soil microbial communities from Risofladan, Vaasa, Finland - TR-3 | ecosystem: Environmental > Terrestrial > Soil > Coastal area > Acid sulfate soil | place: Finland: Risofladan, Vaasa | collected...
ATTGAATCATCCAAGAATAAGCAAGAACGCTTCCATTGCCATGTAGGATTCGGAGTAGATGATTGGAATTGCTATGCAGATTGCATGTTTTGGAGTGGTGGCATATGTACTAATTATGAGATTGAGAAGGAGGAGGAGAAATGAAAACCATAATATTTAGTTGTAGCGAAAATGGTAAACGTCATCAAGAAGAAATTGAGTTCGAAGATGATGTGCCAGAGAATGAGATAACGGAAGAGTTTGAGAGATGGGTATGGCAAGAGGTAGGAGATAACTATTGTTGGTTTAACAAGGAGGGGGAGAAATGAACTGTAAACAATGTGATTCCGAAATGGAGCAGGTTGACACTACTTACAGTAATATAAATACCGAAAGATCACATAAAGGACAACACACGGGAGATGTCTATCATTGCCTTGAGTGTGGCCGATACTTTTTAGACAACTTCTTGACAGGCAACATTGAGTCTTGGATTTATTGAGAAGGGGGATAACCACTTGAACATGAAAGAAAATTGGGAAGTGATTAATAAGACTACGGAATTCCCGGAATGGATTATCATAGACTCTCATGTATCCATAAGAGGTTTTCGCGCGTTGTGTTTAAGGTGCCAAAGCAGGAATGTCGGAAAGCTTAAAGAATGCAAAGAATGGACAAAAAATCACATTAGCGAGTGCAAAGGGGCAACTTGTCAAGAATGTGGTCATGTATACGAGGGATTTTCACGGGATAGATGCCCTAAATGTTCATACTGCGTTAATGATTAACTACATGAACAATCTCTTGAAAAAACATGGGAGGAATGGATAAGGATGGAATCATGCTGGCTAATTGAATTTAAAGATGGACATAAAATTATCATTTCCGAAGAACTTTACGAGAAGGAAGAAGAACGCAATTGGGTAGGAAGAGAAAGAGTATGCGAGGAACATTGGTTTGATATACGGAAGTGCCGAGAGCGAAATAGAGGGATTAGCGTTAACGGTTAAATCAATATTGTAGGGGGATGAAGAAAGTGCCGAAATCAATAACCACTTGGTTTTGTGAAACATGCAACCTTGAACATAAATCAGAATCAGATGCAATTAGCTGTGAAAATCAGCATTACAAAATTGGGAACATCATCGGAGTTTATTATGCAAAAGGCAGAAAAGCCCCTGCTAGTATTCAGGTAGAAGTTGGGGTAGGAAGCGGTATGGGTGAAAAGGATATATTCTACCTTGTCTCGGAAGACGGTTGGGGATCTAAAATGACTAGTAAGTAAAAAACAAAAGCCTTATTCAAATGAGCGAGGCTTTTTTCTATTTTCAAAAGTATCTAAATAATTTGAGCCTTTAGTCCTAGCCACTTCGACAAATTACCCCTTGAACATCAATGGAACATATGTTCTAATAATAAACAAACCTATTTTGTCTAAATCTTATATAAATCGTCACAAAATCATCACACAATTTGGGACTATTGGACTATGGAAACGATGGTAATTTAGGAATATTCTGAGAATTACAAGGAAGTCCACACACCCCTGCAAAAGGTCCGGACTTCCTTTACACAAAACACGCTTCCAAAGAAGGGAATATTTTGCTATTGCAATTATAATAGTATTAATCCTCTTTGACAAGCGAAAAATTGAAGGAGGAAAAAATAAATGTTTCAGATTACGTTAAGCACTGCGAGGGAAATAAGTGGATATACCGTGGAGGAAGCCGCAAGGCACTTAGAAATACCTATTAATACATATATCGCTTACGAAAACGACCCGGGAGTGATACCCAAGGTCATTGCCTGTAAAATTAAGAAAATGTATAATGTCTTATTAGAATTAATTGAAATTAGATAAGTGGGTCAAAAGAGGGTCAAAAGGCAAAAAAATAAAGGGTTTCCAATGAAGGAAACCCTTTGATATCAGTGGTCGGGGCGACGGGATTCGAACCCACGGCCTCTTGGTCCCGAACCAAGCACGTGCACTTATTTTAATATTATGATGTCTGTATAAATCCTTATTTCATCGGTATTTAGGGACTTTTCTATTTTTACCCAACTACTTAATTTATTTAATTATTCAATAATAAGTGGGTCAAAAGAGGGTCAAAATGGATAAATAAAAAAGGTTCTCAGGTGAGGGCCTTTTTCTGTGTCAACTACTCTTTCGCCTAAACTCAAGGACCTTCCCAGTCTCTTTCTTTTTACCCTTTTCAAGATCGTGTAACTTATCATCAATTTTATCAAAAATATTGTCAAGAACGTTGGCTGCGTCTTCACTTGAATCCGCTATCATATCCCCATAGATATCCAATGTGGTCGTGCTTTCATCATGACCCAAGGCATACTGCAGATCTTTTAAACTAAGCTTTTTGCGGCTCATAAATACGAACGTATGCCTTAGACAATGAGGACTTGCATATATACCTATTTTTTCAGTATACCTTCTCATCATTTTTGTATACGAGTTTGCGGTTAAAAGTTTGCCCTCATCGGACGGGAATAAAAGGCCAGTCTTTTTTAGTTCCTCATTGAAGAGTATCGGGTTAGTCTCTTTCAACAACATTTTTCTTTGCTCGGACAGATATTCCATAGCTTGCTTAGTTAGGGGGACGTTGTGGATCTTAGCCGACTTAGTATCCCCAATTCCTGTACTGCTATCAGATTCATCAATGATTATTCGCCGGTTTTCCAAGTCAATGTCATTTTCCCGAAGTGCCAGAAGTTCCCCTCTTCTCATCCCTGTTACAAGTAGTAAACGCATGGACCAGATCCACCGACTATCCTTCATTGCAACAAAGAGCTTATGGAGTTCCACGATAGATAATACCTTCCGTTGCTTTGCTTGCTTCTGCGGTATCTCAATATCTACCACGGGATTTTCGCTAACTATCTTATCCTTAATTAGCTTTTTCCAAGCCCTGAGCATAACCCCTTTGACATGATTCATCGTCCTTGTGGAATAACCCCTCTTTTCGGGTTTAATCACCTTACCCGCCTTATCCAGCACCGTAGCATGGACTACCTTATCGTTCATGACTGCAATCACGCCCTGAATATCCATGCTGATGATCTTGGATATCTTCCTATGTCCTATCTCTGGCTTAACATGTTGCTCGTAAAGCGTCTTGTATTGGTCGTATGTACCTTGCTTCTTGAGGGGCTTAATATATACGGCAAGCCATTTTATAAACCACTCATCGACGGTCAACTTGTTAGAAGCTACAACCGGCAGATTTGAAACCTTCTTAACTTTAGCCTGTAATTCGCCAGGAGTCCTCCCGTAGAGTACGCGAGGCTTGCCATCAACTTGCTGAGTCCAAGATATTCTCCCATCTTTGCGAAGCTTATAACTTCCCATACCATTAGGATTGCGTTGCTTTGCCATCACATTAATTCCTTTCTAGAACATCATCGTCCGCTAAATAATCTAATGTTACGTTGAGATACTTCTTAAGCTTCATCAGGGTTGATAGTTTGATATTGTCTGTTCCAAGTTCATAGAAATTAATAATTGTCATATAAGGTATTCCCGAGAGCTTTGAAAGTTCTCTTCTGTTGATACCTTTTTCACTCATTAGCAAATCTAACTTATCAATAAGCTTCATGGGTTTATCGAACCCGCCTTTCTACAATAGTTTGTACATTTCTAGCACATTATACATTAAATATATTTACCATACAACATAAATTTTTATACTCAAATCATAAGAGAATAGCTTTAGTCTATTGACTGGTTACCATGCATGGTATATTATTGAATCATACCATGCATGGTAAATTTTTAGTAAGGGGGAAATAATTTGTTTAAGAACTTAAGGGCAGAGATGGCGAGACTTGACAATATTAGTGGAAAGGTAATCGCAGATGCAATCGGAACAACTGCTCAGGCTTTCTATGATAAGATGTCGGGCCGTTCAGAATTTAAGAGAGGTGAAATGGTAAAAATTAGAAAGGCTTTTTTTAAAGGTATGACGCTCGACTATCTCTTCTATTGTGAAGAAGATGATTATAAGGAAGCGGGTTAATTAAGAAAGGAGGGCTTATGAACAACCTAGTTTTCCTCGAACCGGACGATTTAAGCGAGATACCTTTCACTACATCAAAAGTCATTGCTGAACACGGAAAGGTTCAACATGACACTGTTCAAAGATTGATTAGAAACTATGAATCTGACCTAGAAGAATTCGGCAAGCTCGGATTTGAAATCCGACCTTTAGAAAGTGGACAGTCGGAAAAGATCTATAAACTGAACGAACAGCAATCGACACTTTTGATCATTTACATGAAAAACACTCTTCCAGTTCGTCAATTCAAAAAAGCCCTTGTTAAACAATTCTATCTAATGCAAAAAGAACTTATTAGTCGCAAGGTAACTCGTCAAATTGGAAAGCAAGCAAGGGAAGCATTAACAAACGCAATCCAAGGATTACCCGAAAGCCCACATAAGGAAATGAAGTATAAGCACTATACGGATCTTGTTTACAAAATAGTTTTTGGCAAGAACGCGAAGCAATTGAGGGAATTTCACGGCATTGGCAAAACTGATAATCTGCGAAACAGGTTTACATCTTCTGAATTGAAGCAAGTTGAAATGATTGAAGGCCAAATCAGTTCCCTAATTGATCTAGATTACGATTACAAAATGGTCAAGGACATCGTTTCAAGGAAGTATCTTAAGACTGCCTAGCGGAGGGTCCACGAACAACTTAATCAAATGAAGTGAGGTGAAAAAGGATGGATGCAAACAAAACTAATTATCTAAAAGAAAACAACATCAGGGAAATTAACCCAAAGCACAAGTATTATAAAGTATTCGGCATGACAACTATGCTTTACTCGGAAGAATATCTTGAAAGTCACACAATCGAAGAGCTTACAGCTAAAGACAAAGAAAATGCTGACTATTTCAGCCAGCAAAAATAAGAAAGATGAAGTTAGATAGTGAATGTAAAAGGAACATTGTCTGCATACAGGACATTCTTTAGGAACCCTTTGTCTATAAGCTGTCGTAAAGCTTTATCGATGTCGGATTCTGAAAGCCCGGTACTCTTAACAATATAATCGAAATCCATTGTATTGTCTTTACTGTTTGTTTTATAGAACTCGATTATGCAATTTTTTACTTTATCTATCATTGACTTACACCTCCCTTCATATCTGCATTGTTAGTCTGTACAACTATCAACTTCGACGCAAGCGAAGTAAAACCTGTAGAAAGGAGAGACAAATTGAACAATTTAACAATCATTAATCAAAACGGAATCAATGTTGTGGACAGCCGGGATGTAGCTGAAATGGTGGGAAAACAGGGAGGACTTATGAACAATCTAATTCCAGTTAATTACGATGGTGAGAAACAAACAGTTTCAGGAAGATCACTCCATGAATTTCTAGAGGTCGGAACACATTTTAAAGATTGGTTCCCAAGAATGTGTGAATATGGATTCACAGAAGGCATTGATTTCAACCCGCTCAAAATTGAGCAAGTTCAAATTGAAGGGTCAAGAGAAGTTACGCGAGCAACAGTTGATTATCAACTAACAATCGAAATGGCAAAAGAACTTGCAATGCTCCAGCGAACAGAAAAAGGTAAGCAAGCTAGGCAGTATTTCATCCAACTCGAAAAGGCTTGGAATTCTCCTGAAGCATTAATGGCAAGAGCCTTAAAAATGGCTGATGTAAAAATACTCGAATACAAGAATGCTGTTTTTCAACTTGAAGGAAAAATTGAAGCCCAACGTCCCAAGGTTATCTTTGCCGAAGCCCTTGAAGTGTCAAACAACACCATCCTCATCGGAGAGCTCGCGAAAATCCTACGGCAGAACGGAGTAGAAATCGGACAGAACAGATTGTTTGAGAAGCTCAGGGAAGATGGGTATCTGATTCAGAGAAAAGGAGAGAGTTTCAATCAGCCAACCCAGCGCAGTATGGAACTTGGATTACTTGAGATCAGAAAGCGAACCATCAATAATCCTGATGGAAGCGTCAGGGCGACGACCACTACAAAAGTTAGCGGAAAAGGCCAGATTTATTTCGTGAACAAATTTAAGACAGAACTTGTATTAGTCTGAGTTGTGAAAAAGATGGTTAAAGGAAAGGAAGTCCAAGCAATGAATGAAGTTGGTGAACTAATCACTTGGGCATGGGATGAGTATGATCGTGGGAACACAATGAAGATAGAACGCATCTTAGGTGTTTGTCGCAGGATGCACTTTCGCGCGAGAATTTTTCACAATCTCCCATTAATGCGTTAAGGCCTTTGGGTTTATCCGATGTTGGAGTCCATTAAATAACGAGTTGTCCAGACATATCTGATTAAATATTTATCCCAATTATCACATGAAAGGAGATGAAAACTATGTCAGAACAAACACTCGAAGAACGAGTTGAACTTCTCGAAAAAGAAATAGCCGAACTGAAAAGACAAGTTTCAGAACGGCCAGATGTTGAGGAACTAGCAAAAGAATTATTTACTCGCCTTTCTTTAAAAGCTCGTGATAGCGGTATAACAAGTTGATGCAAACATTTGCTGCAGTTTCTTCAGCCAAAATATTTAATTGACCACCAATATCATCTTTATATGGATGAGTTTTCCTTAACTCTTTGATGTAATCGTTCAACAGTTTATTAAAATCAATCTCCACACTTGGCGCCTCCCTTCTCATCTATTTCTAATTCGACATGAAAAACGAAAAACCTATATAGGTGAAAACCATGAACAATTTAATTATGAAAGAAGGTCACTACCATGACAAACAAAGAAAAAATGGATCTCGTTGTCAGTAAAATTCTCGATCAAGTCACAGAATCCCTAGATAAAGAAGGAGCCATCAACGCAAGCACGTTGACAGCTTTGCAAATTTTAACTCAGCTTACTTCATTGAATAGCTCGCTTGGATAATCTTTTCTAATGCAACTATTAGTATGCATTCTGAATTAATCAACAACGCGCATCTCAGATCACATTGCTTGACATCACCACACATTGATAAAGGACAAACAACGACCATCAAAACCTACATCCTCTCTGATCGGCATTGAAAGTCTGGACAACTACCAATTCGACACGAGAGGAAAAAAGCCTGTAAGGAGAGGATTTAATTTCTATTGTAAAAGGGAGGAATTGATATGACTGGAGGATTAATCTGTATCGGCACAGCGGCAGTAATCTTTTTGAATCGAAAGCGCATTATCTCTAAATTACGCAAAAGTGACTTAGTCGCTTGGGGATTTACATTTATGGGATTATTATTAGTTATTTTGGCTGCACACTTGTACCTGACAGGAGGGCGGTAACTATGCCAACTCTCCAATTCCCAACCCTCAAAGATCGACAAAACATCCACAACCTCATCAATCACTACGCTCATGGTAAATGCAGTCGAAATGATTTAATGAAGTGGATAGCTCACATCCTGGAGAAATACAATCTTTCTCATATGCCTATATTTGGCTATTCAGTTCGTATCTTGCAGTATTACAAAGACTTGCACTGCAATAACCTGCCCATAATCTCCATCGAAAGCGCAGAAATATCTGATACATGCCCAGGATGTGGTGCAGGAATAAACATAGCCCGCTACTTACGAACGGAGCAGGAAAACCATAATGAGGATTACGACATAGCGAGTTTTACCTGTTTGGAATGCGGAATGGTGTACATGTCTAAGCAGGATAACGGGAGGAAGAATGTTGTTTATGAGTGATCGAGGAAAAGTGAGGTGTGAAAATGTTTCAAGGATATTGTTTTATTGAGAAAGATGGGGAGCACTACCCTCCTGTAGAACTCAAAACAGTTGACGAAGTTTATTCCTATGTTAATTTGCAAAAAATTATTTTTCCAGAAGTGAGAATAACGGACGATGATGATTTTTGTGTAGTGCAAACGCTTGATGGAAAAGTAGTTTTTCCTCCTGAGTGGGCGGAATTAGATCGACTTCAAAACGAAAGGAAAGCGAGGTAAAAATTAATGAGTAAATCACTATCGTCAATGACTAAAGTTAAAGAACTAAAAGCAATATCTCGGAGACTTGCGGAGAAAAAGGGTGGACTTGGATATTGGGCGGCAGTAGATGCGTCTAAGAAAGTGAGGAATTAAAATGAAAGTCAAGCTTCAAACAACCGTCTTGAGAGACGTTGGAAAATCAAACAACCCAGCCAACATCGACAGCCAAGCTGCCAAGAAAGCAGGTCTATCCTATTGGGAGTACATGGAGAAAACTTATCCCGGAATCGTTCAGAAATTCGTTTGGGGAGCCAAGAAACTCACACGCAAAGAACAGCGTGAAACAGCAAGCCTAGTTGATTCTTGCATGGCTCGTAGTCCTAGATTTGGTTTTCTGTCGCAAATAAGGAATCTGATTGGGAAAAGGACGGCATATTGAAGTGATGTTTCCGTCTGATTCCTGGGGAAAACTCGGCATTACTTGGAACAATGGGAAGTTAGTTGCCATAAAGCCAAGTCGGAAGAAGAATCGTAAATTGGCAAGGCAAATGCGGAAGATGAACAAGTTCAAGTAAAGGGAGGACGGGCCTATCAGGATCGACATTGGAAAATATGCAATTACCAGTGACACTAACCAATTAACCGTCAATGAAAAACGAATCGTAACCAAAAAAGACAGTGAAAACTTCGGCAAAGAATCGCTCGTACCATTGGGCTATTTCAGAGACTTACCTCAGTGTGGAAAATTCCTTATTGACCATGAAGTGAGGGTATCGGATGCCACTAGTTTCAAGGAGTTAGTTGCTGAAATTAAAGGGTTCAGGGATGAAGTTATGAAGGCGTTGGAGATTTAAGGGGGAGACCAACTATGAAAAAAGCAATCCGCGAATGGGCATTCAACCTATTCGCCAAAAGAATCACGATCAAAGTCGCTAAACTTCCGGATGATGCCAAGATTGAGTTTTTAGTTAATAAACTGATGAACGAATTGGTGGCGCAGGGATACGGAATTAAAGGCATCGACTCCGATTGTGATTATTTAACTCTATATGGTTCCAGTCTTACTAAAACGGTTGAAATTAGTTCGAATAGTTCTCCAAGTCTGTTTTGCAAACGATTAACGAAGGTTTAGGGAGGCCACACCATGACCTGCACCATCCTCGCATACCACATTATCGGTCTAGCATTCCTCTTACAGATTCATATGGAAATCTATCACGCAAAAAAGACTCGTCGATGCGGCAAACATCTTCGAGCCGAAGGTAAACAACTTATTAAATATTATACCACAAAGCTATAAAACTATTCTATTCAAAATTAAATGAGGGGGAAATTACATGCAAAATAAATTTGAATTGACCAGTGAATTTGTTCTAAGTATTTTTGGAGTCAAATTATTCAGGATCAAAGCCCTTGTGTCTTTTAAAAATGTTGATGCTGGGGAATTAGGTGGCTACATCGAAAAAGAGAAGAACCTCGATCAATCCGGCGATGCGTGGGTGTACGGCGATGCTCAGGTGTACGGCGATGCTCAGGTGTACGGCGATGCGTGGGTGTACGGCGATGCTCGGGTGTACGGCGATGCGTGGGTGTACGGCGATGCTCGGGTGTACGACAATGCTTGGGTGTCCGGCGATGCTCGGGTGTACGGCGATGCTCGGGTGTACGGCGATGCTCGGGTGTCCGGCGATGCTCAGGTGTACGGCGATGCGTGGGTGTCCGGCAATGCTCAGGTCTATGGCAATGCTCGGGTCTATGGCAATGCTCGGGTCTATGGCAATGCTTGGGTCTCTGGCAATGCTTGGGTCTCTGGCAATGCTCGGGTCTATGGCAATGCTTGGGTCTATGGCAATGCTCGGGTCAAAAAATCTACCCACATTTTCCAGCTAGGCTGCATCGGATCACGAAAAGGATTCACGACTTTCTTCCGTGTTAAGACAAATCAAATTCATGTTATTTGCGGTTGTTTCTATGGCAGTATTGATGAGTTTGAAGAAGCAGTCGAAAAAACACACGCCGGAACAAAGCATGAACGAACATATAAACTCGCAATCCAATTAGCTAAAGAACAGATCGAACTCGACGAGGAAGAAAACGAGGACGGTTAATCTGATGAACATGGAGAGGAAACGCAAAACTGAATGTCTTAATTCAGATTGCAAATATTTAGCAAGATGTCTCGTATTCCATGGCGACAATTGCATCAAATTAGACGGCGATAAGATACCTGTAATGTGTTGCGTGAGTGAGTCCATGACTATTCCAATTCAAAATCCAAGTGGATTTAAACCTTATTTCATGGAATTTGTGGCAGAAGTGGAGGTTGAACTTTGAACACTTTATACACAGGCGATGCTCTTAAAATACTCGAGATCCTACCAAACGAATCAGTCCATTGCTGTGTAACTTCTCCGCCTTATTGGGGCCTCCGCGATTATGGCGTTGAAGGACAGCTGGGATTAGAAAAAACTCCGGAAGAGTATGTGGATAAGTTAGTTAATGTACTTCGAGAAGTGCGGAGAGTATTGAGGGACGATGGAACGCTTTGGTTGAACCTCGGAGACTGTTACGCAAAGCATGGCATATCAGGAATGGGTGACCCGACAATAGGGGAACGAAATTTAGGTGGTATGAAAGCAATTAAAAAGGCTATTCCACCAGGATTGAAACCAAAGGACTTAGTTGGTATTCCGTGGCGAGTAGCCTTCGCATTACAATCTGATGGTTGGTATCTACGCTCAGACATCATATGGAGCAAATCGAATCCGATGCCTGAAAGCGTAAAAGATAGACCAACTAAAGCTCACGAATACATTTTCCTTCTGAGCAAAAGCAAAAAATATTACTACAATTCGGATGCGATAAAAGAACCGGCCAAAGAATGGAAAGGACAAGCGGCAACTTTTGAGAGAGATCACGGGAAGGCAACTTTACTCGAGATCCCAGGGCAGAAATATTCAAGCCATCGTTCAGACCGAAAGCAAAGGGAATCAGTTAAACGTGGTGACTTTAACGGCAAAACAAATTCCTTGGCGGGAAGGGAAGCATTTAGGGCAATAGTGCCAACAAGAAATAAACGCTCGGTGTGGACGGTGGCAACGAAGCCATTCAAAGGAGCACACTTCGCTGTATTTCCCCCTAACTTAATAAAGCCTTGTATTCTTGCGGGATGCCCGGTTGGCGGAAAAGTCCTTGATCCCTTTGGAGGAAGCGGAACTGTGGCAATGGTAGCATCTGAGTTGGGTAGGGATAGCATTTATATTGACCTAAATTCTGAATACACCGAAATGGCCAAGGATAGATCAATGGAGGTACTAGTATGAAAAAACTCACACCAAGTCAACTCTCGGCTATTCAAAACCTTACAGACAATCCGATCATCGAACACTGGGCTATAGATGGTCATTCAAGCGGTCTACTCCGCGTATCCGTCATATCCGCTGTCGATGCTGATTTTAACGCCGTAGATGTCTTACTGGAAGAGATATTTCCCGGTAAAGAGTACTTCGGTTCACCCGGAGAGAGTAACGAAGGTGATTTCTATTCGATTAATGTGGATGGGGAAACATTAATTAATCTGATGATGAGGAAAACGCCAGAGCCGGTTGTTTGGACAATTCAGGAGATTTTGGATAGGGAGGGCTAACGATGAAAGCTAATCTTCTTTTCTCATTACTATTGGAACATCTTGAGAATTGCGGCGGGTGTCTCGGTCATCGAAAATCATGGGAATGCAAATACGCTAGGGCCTGCTCATCAGCAGAAGTTTTGCATCAGAAAGGGATTGTTCAAAATTCTAAGGATTTGTTTATGGAGAGCCGGAAAGATGCACTGAGGTTTGGGGTCCAGTACCTTGAGGTTTTTATCAAATATTGAGAGGGGAATAAGTGAAAGTATACTTCGGTGGCTGCGAGTATCCAAAGGCGCTTAATCAACTCCATCAGCAGGGCATAAAAACGGTCATGTTCTCCTACGCGGCTAAACCGAGTGCAAATGTTTGGAAGATGGCCAAGGAATTTGGCATGGAGGTCCTACTTGATTCTGGAGCATTCTCTGCTTGGTCTAGGGGTAAACAAATAACCGTTGAGGAGCATGCAGAATACCTAACCAAATGGCAGCCGGAAAGATACTTTTGTTTGGATGTGATTGGAGATCCGGAGGCAACGATGGAAAATCAGCAATATCTTGAGTCTTTAGGGTTTACTCCAATCCCTGTTTTCCATATGGGGGAACCAATGGAACTCCTGGACGAACTTGTTAAACGCTATGGGATAGTTGGGCTAGGTGGAACAGTAGGTAAGCCCCATAAACAGCGTAGGAGTTGGCTGAGCCAAGTATATTCGCGACACCCTAGCGGACACTTCCACGGGCTCGGCATCACTCATCACGAACTAATGACCGCGTTCCCATTTTACTCAGTGGATAGTACATGGTGGTTAGCGATGTTCGCTGAGCGTAGTGCAAGGGTGAGTATGGATCAAGCAGAGGAACACGAGTACAGGATTAAACACTTGATATCACTAGCCGAAAAAGGAAAGCCAAAGTATCAAATAAGTCTATTTTAGAGAGGGGAATCCCAATGGATAAATTTCAACTAGAAGTTATCGCTGCACTCAGGGAGTTGGAAGTGTTTATTAGAAAGTGAGGGGGTGAAATATGGGTAAGAAAAAGCAAAGTGTATTCAGGTATGCCGAGCTGCAGGAAATGCAATCATGGGAACTCGATAAAAAAATTGAAAAAGCCAAAGAAGTAATTCTCGAAACATTTAAACAAGGTAAAAAAGTCGCTCTTGCCTTTTCTGGCGGAAAAGACTCAACAGCGCTATGGCATTTAATCCTTACAACCTGTCCCGAGCAAGCTAAGAATATGGTTGTTATTTTCGGCAATACGGGTGTTGAGTATTCAGAAAGCCTCAATTTTGCCAGGAAGATCGGTAAGGATTGGGGTGGCGAGAACTTCCATGAAACAAAGCTAGATCGACTGAAAGTACCACGGCTGAAATATGAAGCGCAAAAAGAAGTCTGGTCACTGATCGAAGAGCGCGGCGAAGTCGGGAAATACCTAAATAAGAAAGGCCGTTTGCTTTCGACTGACAAGCTGAATGAAGCCGTGACGCCTGAGATGTGGGAAAATTTTCGCAGTCGAAAACTCATTTGGGGGAAAGGAACGCTCATCAGCTTTTGGTTTATCGCCGAACAGTACGGCTTTCCGATCCTAGGTAAAGATGCTACTAAACTTGATGCTCCCCGGATTAACATTAACGTGTTTCTGAAGTACAGCCCGGAACAATCGAAAGGGAACGACAGGTATTACGAAATGCTGAGAAAGTTCCCCGATATGAAAATATCGCATAGTTGTTGTAACTTCATCAAGGAACGACCTTCGCAAAAGCTCCAAAAGAAACTTGGGTGTGACACGCTCTTTCGAGGCCTGTTAGCAAGTGAATCGAGGCGCAGGACTTTTACTTTTCTCGACTATGGATTCCTATACAATACGGCTGACAATTATTTGTATTCCAACCCTTTGTCAATTTGGAATGATAACGATGTTTGGGATTATATACACAAATTTGATGTGCCTTATGCACCGTTGTATGACCTAACGGATGATGGAGGGAACAAACTGTTTGAGCGTAATGGCTGCTATGTTTGCGGCACTGGCCTTGCTTACGAGAGAAATAACATTGAAATCCTACGCAAACATTACCCACAAAAATGGACTGCCTTGATGAAATTCGGCATGGCAAGGGAAATGAAAACATTTGCCTGCGCTATCAGTGATGACATAAAGTTAAATGCCTTGGAACATGACTGGTTACTTGATATGCGGCCATGCGCATTTGATAGGTTGACTCCGAGGAAAAACATGCTCGAAGACCTGCAGTATGGGACATTGTTGTTTTAAAAAATTGGACAGCAAAGCTTTCAGGAACAAATAAGTTTGCTTTAAGGAGGAACCCCAATTGAAAATCTCAAAAATCCATCTAAACCAAGTCTGCAAAATCGGTCAAGGGAATGAGTGTTGCAGATACATTACGGTTGGCCCACAGGGCTTTGGATGCGAAAAACATTCTGATCTAAAAGGCGTTTTGGATGCCAAGGTAAACGCTGGCGAAATGGTAGCTCAAGGCGATAATTGCGCTGGTTGGGGACAGGGTAGAAACGATAAGTATCGTTTTGATGGTCCTGAATTCTATCACGAATTCCACGAGTCAAGGGATGAGTTACAGGAATTGCCCAATGATTTTAAGGGAGGAAGATAATAAATATGCGTAAAGAATACGAACTTTCTAAAGAGCAACTAGATGGGTTAATGGATGCTTGTAAACCAGTTACCTACATGGTTTTTGGAGGCAGACCACCTTCATCACCACAAGAGAATGCAAATAGGGCTTGGGGAAACTTAGGGAGTGAAATGGGATTTGAATATATGACGGTACGACCTATTTCCGGCAAAGACGTGTCATTTTTCACAGTAGAAGAAACCAAGGCAAGGGAGGAAGAAAATGCAAACTGATATTCGCCTACAATCCCTAACCCTAAAAAACTTCAAAGGGGTAGAGGATTTTACCCTAGAGTTGAACGGTAAAAATGCTGACATATTCGGCAAGAACGCAACGGGTAAATCAACCTTGTTCGACAGTAGCCAGTGGTTACTCTTTGGGAAAGATTCATCTGGCAGAACAGATTACCAGGTAAAACCACAGGATGAAGATGGCAACGAGCTTCACAATTTAGACAGCATAGTTGAGGGTGTTTTCTCTGTTAACGGAAAAACCTTGAAACTCAAACGCCAACTCTCCGAAAAATGGTCTAAGAATCAGAAAACCAAAGAGATAGAATTTCAAGGCAATCTTACCTCCTATTGGGTCAATGATGTCCCAACCAAAGCCAAAGACTATGCCGTCGAAATCGGCTCAATCATCAAAGAAAACATCTTTAAACTCCTAACAAATCCCCTCTTTTTTAATACTAACGAAAAGGGTTTTGGATGGCAAGAACGGCGTAAAATCCTCTTTGAAATATCCGGCAATGTATCGGATGAACAAGTTATTGACACTGCCATAACTCTTGGCGACAATAGTATGCTTGACCTGCTAAACGTCATTAATTCTGGCAGAACGATTGAAAATCATAAATTGGTTATCGCGGAGCAAATCAAAAACACTAAATCCAAACTTGATGGGATCCCTTCACGGATTAACGAGCAACAACGAAACATGCCCATAGATGCAGTGGATTATACCGCGACAGAAACCTCACTAGCGAAGCAAAAATCCATACTGGAGGGTATTGAATTAGAACTTGCTACAAATGCCCAAGGTGCTAGTTTATACCGTCAGAAACAGCAACAGGCGTATGGATTGCAGAACCAAGTTAACGGGCGAAAGTTGGAAATCGAAATTGCCGCCGGTGCTGATGCGAAGAAGTTGATCGATGAAAAGGCAAGTCTCGAGAATGAGAAGTATTCCATTTCTAGAGAGGTTGCAAGATTGGGGTCTAATTCCCTCCTAAGAATTACTGAACTAGACACGATTGCTGAAAAAATCATCGAACTCCGCAAAACATGGGCAGAAGAAAACGCCAAGCAATTCATTCCTCCCGATGGATTTAATTGCCCAACTTGCGAACAGCCATTATCAGAAGGAAAAACTCAGGAAAAGATTGACAAGTTGAAAGAAAACTTTGACAAGAACAAGGCTCAAGTCCTTACTTCTATCCAACAAAAGGGCAAGGATGCGGCGGCTAGGGGCGAGGTTCTTAACCAAGAAAAGGAATTGGATACTGCAAGTCTTGCCACGCTGGAAGGTTCATTAAAGAGAATTAATGAACGCCTTACTGAACTGGAAACAGAAATAGTAAAACAACAAAATCCTGTGGCTATCAATTACGAAGACGATCCAACTTATTCTATCCTTCACGGAGAACTCCAAACCCTTCAAACCGAACTGGCCAAGCCCATCGAAGACACAACAACTGAACTTCTGACCAAAAAACGTGAAGCCAATGAGCAAATTGAAACCCTGAACAAAACACTTAATCAAAAGGAAGTAGTCGCAAAAGCTAAGAAACGCATTGATGAACTCAAGGCAGAAGAAAGCAAACTGGCCGGTGAGTTAAGTGGATGGGAACGGCAAGACTTCCTGATTAAACAATTCACAACGGCCAAGGTCAAAATGCTTGAGGATGCGATTAACAACCGGTTTACGACTGTCAAGTTCAAGATGTTCGACATTTTAAATGATGGAACGGAGAAAGAGATTTGTCGGACGTTGGTTAATACGAATGGGGTTTGGGTGGAGTTCGATGGAGCTAACAATGGCGGGAAGATTAATGCCGGGTTGGATATTATTAACCTCTTGTCAGAGTTTTATGGGGTTAGTTGCCCGATATTTATCGATAACAGCGAGAGCGTCACAGGATTTGTGGATATCAAATCACAGGTTATTAAACTCATTGTGAGCGAGCAGGATGAAAAATTAAGAGTGGAGGTTGCTTGATATGGCTAAAAAATCTAAGTCTTCAGGCTTTAAGACCGGTGATCGGGTCATGATAATTAATTGTTACGAGGCAAGTATGGAAGAGAATAAGAACAAAATTTGGTTGGTAACTACTGAACCGTGGGATGTATGTGGTTCTGAAGTTGTAAAACTCGAAGGTAAGCGTGGTGGGTTTGCTACTAAATGCTTGAGAAAGGTGGAGGTTACTTAAATGCTGAAATTCAAAAGCAAAGTGGGCTATCTTATCTACGAAGCTACGGCGGCAGATACAGAGAAGCTTGGCGGCCTTGGGATCTGCGACGACTGCAACAATTATTCGGAAACCGGTTTTCTTGTGGCGATTTTAAATCACTATATGTGCCCGAAATGCTATGCAGAATGGAACGAAGGATCACGGATGTATTCTGAGGATTTGCCTGTTGAGCGAAAACACGAGTCCTATTATGACTGGGTTTTTTGCGACAATTCAAATTTGAGAGTGGAGGTTCAAAGTTAATGACAACAGATATTGCGGTTAAAGAACAACCAATGTCCGAACGATTTACAAATAAGGTTATTGCTTTATTTCAAAGCAACGTCGGAGAGATTACGCTTACTAACTTTCAGAAACGGTTAGCCCAAAACTACTTCATTGTTGCCGATTCAGTTTTAGGAAAAGCTGAGGAAAAGCGCAAGAAAAAATCAGAGCAATATCAAGATAAAGTCCCTGTTATATGGGCTAATGTTGACATGGATAAACTTGCTCAGAGCGTTGTATCTGCGGCTAGAATCGGTTGGGACCCAATGCAAGAGAATCATGTCAATCTTATCCCCTACAAAGATAATGCAACCCAAAAATACATTCTTACGTTTATTCCCGGATACCGAGGCCGTCAACTCAAGGCCGTGAAGTATGGGTTAGATGTACCTGATGATGTTGTGGTCTGCCTAGTTTACTCAAGCGACGTATTTAAACCACATATGAAGTCGTTCAAAAATCCGGTTGAGCATTACGAATTTGACATCGTTAATCCTTTTGACCGCGGGGATATCATAGGGGGATTCTACTATCATATTTACTTCGAAAAACCTGAGAAAAATAAGCTTGTCATTATGTCGATCAAGGAAATTCTTAAGCGGAAACCCGATAAAGCCTCTGCAGAGTTTTGGGGCGGCGAGAAGGATGTCTGGAAGAATGGCAAGGTTGTTGGCAAGGAACAGGTCGAAGGTTGGTATGACAAAATGTGCCACAAGACGGTTTTTATTGCGGCCTACAAAGACATCACTATTGACAGTCAAAAGATTGATGATGATTATTTACGACTCAATCAGCTGGAAAATGACTTCAAAGAAGTTGAAGTCGAACGAGAGATTGCTGAAAACGCGAACAATGGCAACGTGATTGATATTCAGGGTGAAGATATTCCTGAACACGAGGGTATTACCGATGCCGAGATAGTCGAGATGGATAAGAAGGCTGAGGAAAAGGCTGGGCAAATCAACATGGGACCTGGTTTTTGATATGAATCTTAAAATATTGGGTAGTAATTCGAGTGGAAATTGCTACCTCCTACAGACCGAAACGGGCAATTTAATGATTGAGTGTGGAATTAAGTTCAGCAAAATCCAACAAGCCCTTGATTTTAACCTATCAAGGATTCAAGGATGCTTAATTTCACATGAGCATCAAGACCATTGCAAGGCTACCAAGGATGTAATTAAGGTAGGGATAGACGTTTACACCAGCCCTGAAACAGCCAAGCAATTAGGTGTATCCGAGAGTCACAGGACACAAATGGTTGACGATGGGGTTCAATTTACAGTTGGTGATTTTATCGTATTGCCCTTCAAAACCGAACATGACGCAGTTAATCCCTTTGGTTATCTCATTTACTACAAACCCACTGGAGAAAGGATTTTATTCGCCACCGATACATTTTACCTAAAGAATCGTTTTAATTCGTTAGATTGGATTCTCATCGAATGTAATTACTGCAAAGACACGTTAGATTACAACATTGAAGCCGGATATATTCCTCAAGCCATGAAAAATCGTTTACTAGAAAGCCACTTCTCATTGGAACATGTTAAGGAGTTTTTATCAGCAAATGATTTGTCGAAGGTGAAGCTTATCGTACTGTTGCACCTTTCCGCAAATAATTCAGATGCCAATAGAATGATTCGGGAAATTGAAGAGTTGACAGGGAAAATCGTTGTCGTTGCTGATGCTGGGAGAAATATCCCGTTGGAATTATATCCATTTTAGAACAATGTTTTCCTTTGGGCAGAAACCCCCACCAGTTCGACTGCAGCGAACACATAATCTTTCTGCCCCATCAAATAAAAGGAGTAATTTATGAACGATAAACTAAAAAACTTAATAAGATGCATAACTGAAAACGACATTCAGAAAGCCAAGATATACGTGAAACTCATTATTGAAGACGATAAAACTCAAGCAAATAGGCAATTCTGCAATAATATTCAGAATAAACTTCAAGCGTCTTCCCTGAATCTCATAGAGCTTCCTCACGATATAAAAGGTATTTTGTTCATGGAAGATGTGTCGATGTCTTTCAATGAAAATAGATACTTTCTGTCAGAACGGGAACAGGCAATTACCGAGGAAGTTTTAGGGATGTATCAGACAAGTCAAAAGCTCTCTGAAATGGGAATCCAATATCTCAACTCATTAATGCTTCATGGCGAAAGTGGAACTGGAAAAACTATTTTTGGACGGTTTTTGGCCTATAAACTTGGGTTGCCATTTGCATATATGAATTTCTCAAATGCCATCAATAGTCTTTTAGGGGGAACGGGCAAAAATATCAGTAAGGCCTTTGATTTTATTGAAAAAACAAAGTGTATTTTAATGATTGATAGGTTGACAGTATTGGCATGAGGAGGGGTAAGGAAGATATTGGAGAGATGGCAAGGATCACAATTAGCCTTATGCAATCCCTAGATTGCGTTAGAAATGACACAATAATTATTGGGGCTACAAATCGACTTGACATGATTGATTCTGCGTTGCTACGCAGATTTACTCTCGTCCATGAAGTTGTTAAATTTTCAGAAAAAGAAATGTTTTTGATGATTAGTAAATTCTTGGATGATGTGAAGATTAACTACAACGATCACGATATTAAAAAATATTGTGAAACTCGAAGAAGTCAAGCCCTTGCAATTAATGATGCAGTGAGGGCAATTGCGAGATCCATAAGATTTAATTCGGAGTTTTTGTTAAGCATTTAATTATTTAAGGAGTGTGGAAATATTGAATTCTACAGCATGTGAGGCCAAAGTCGCTAAACAAAGTTCAGTTATCGAAAATGAAATTGATTCACTGAGGTCCGAGGTAGTTAGATTAAATCGGTTGTCCTATGATATCTCCTGTATCCTGAGACAGCCCTCACCATCTTGCGCCGGGGAATGCGATAAACCTCAGACTAAAACAATAGCCGGTGAGTTGAGTAGTATTCTTGGTATTGCAGAAGAAACTCGCGTACAACTTGAGAGTATTGGGAAGTTACTTGAGGAACAGTTGGGTAGCTTGAAGTTGGAGTATTAGTCCTCTATTGACATCATTGGGGCCAACTACATAATTTATAGGCCCCTTTAATTTAACTTAATTATTGCAAATTAATGATAAGTGAAAGGATTGTTGATATTAAATGTTAAAAACAATCGAAATGCTCATTAAATTAGCCGAAAACCCCAAAAAGATATTTATAAGGCCGCGTGATGGAAGACGTTTTCGTACATCTTCCAAGATTCGTGATGGTGAAATTATTGATTATTATGTCAGCGATTTAACTCCTTTAACTTCCAGCGAATGCATTTCATTGAACGACGAATGGGAGGAAGTTCCCCAAGAAGTCCCTTGGCAGGAAGCTATACAGGCGTGGGTAGATGGGAAAGAGGTATATTTTATAGATGCCAATAACAAGAAGCGCATAATAAGAAATTGTAACCTTTTCATTGATGACGGTGTATATGTTCACAGAGAGCATCTTACTGAAGGAAAATGGTACATTGAATAAAGGAGTAACAACCATGCTAAAACCTGAAACAAACGCGATCAAACTAGAAAATGGAAACTACGGTTGCCCTCAATGCGAAGGTGAACAATTCACCTTAGTTACTCATTTGGACGGCAAGGATTTCTTTAAAAATATTTATAACTGCTGCAGTTGTGGTTTTCCGATTTCGTTTACTCAGAAGAGGAGTAGGGAAGATCAAGCGTATTGGGAATAAAAAAAGAAAGCCTACTTTTCGGTAGACTTCAAATGATTCTCCAATATCGTTACTACTAAATTATTAAAACTCCTATTTTCCTTAACTGCTAATTCCTCTAAACGTTTCTTTAGTTCCTTGTCAATAATCAAATTTGCCCTGACCTTGTCTTTGCTTATACTCATTTTAATCACCTCCGATAGAAGTATAACATATATGTAATTGCGTTGCAAAGGTTACGTAATAATGATATACTATATATGTAATTTAATTAAGGGGATGGTTAATATTTCAGGTTTAAAGCTTAGTGAAAGCCCAAGTTGGAAAGGCGAAAAAATTGTTTCATCTCATGGGTATGTAAAGATTAAAATGCCTGAACATCCATTTTCAGATGCCAATGGTTGGGTCTATGAGCATCGGATTGTTATGGAAAGGAAGATTGGACGTTATTTGCTACCAGAAGAAATAGTCCACCATAAAAACGAAATAAAAACAGATAATAGTCCTGATAACCTCGCTTTAGCTGCAAATATTGCAGAACATAAATTTTTCCATAGAGAAAGTTCTAGTAACAAGAGAAAACCGAATGAATCAAATACTTTAGTGTCATGTGCTTGTGGATGTGGTGCAAAATTCCTTAAATATGACAGTGGTAATCGTCCGAGAAAATATTTATTTGGTGGTCATGCGAAAAGAGGTAAGTTATCTTACGATCCCAACGAAACAATATTATGTGCTTGCGGTTGTGGAACACTGTTAAAAAGATTCGATTCTAGCGTTAGGGAACGGAAGTATATTTCGGGTCACTATAGTAGGAATAAGGCGATAATAACAAGGGGGAATAATCATGTTTAGACCGATATATGAGCCTAGAACAAGGGCGAAAGAGTATGCGGATTTAGCGATAAATATATACAATGGCTGTCCACATGGGTGTTTTTATTGCTATGCTAAGAAAAATTTTGACCGTTGGCATCCGAATGAATCCTTTGCAGATGTAAAACCGAGAGAAAATATCGTCGAGGCAACAAAACGCCAGTTATCAGGTGGTAAGTATAAGGATAAAAAAATAATGCTCTGTTTCATGTGTGACCCCTATCCTGCGCTTATCGATACCTTACCAACACGAGAAGTAATCATGGCTATCAAAGAGGCAGGGGCTCACGTTCAAATCCTCACAAAAGGTGGGGATCGGGCGAGAAGGGATTTTGATTTGTTAGGTTCGGGGGATAGTTTCGGGATAACGTTATCCTGCCTATCGGATGACCTTGCAGAAATTAACGAACCATTGGCGGCATTGCCTAACGAAAGAATTGGAACACTTCAGAGAATATCAAAATGGGTTAATACTTGGGTTAGCTTTGAGCCAGTAATTGAACATGGCGAAGTCTTGCAACTCATAGAACATATTCCAAGGGTAGTTTCAAGTGGAACACTTTTAAAAATCGGCAAACTAAATCACCACAAAAGCAATATCAACTGGAAAGAATTTGGCCTTGAAGCTGAACGCATCTGTAAGGAAAACGGTTGGAACTATTACATCAAAGAGGATCTGAGAGCTGAAATGGAAGGCGAATAAAGAGCGGGTGATTAAGTGACTGGATGGATTAAGTTCCATAGGAAGATCCTCGATAACCCTATTTTCCTAAAACCGGATCTTTATCAATTATTCTCCTATTGTTTATTAAAGGCAAACCATAACGAGACTAAAATAATCTGGAATAGCAAAGAGGAAATACTTGAAAAGGGATGCTTTATAACTGGGAGAAAAGCTATTGCTTCAGACACTGGACAGAATGAAAGCTCAATATACAAGCGTTTAAAAATTCTTGAAAAGTTGAACATGATTTCCATAAAAAGTAACAACAAATACAGTGTCGTTAAGGTGCTAAATTACTGCATTTATCAGGGCGAGGAAAAAGATAAAGAACAACCAAGTAACAACCAAGTAACAACCACGGAACAACAAAGTAACACAAACAAGAATATAAAGAATGATAAGAATATAGAAGAACTATATATATCTTCTTTGTCGTCAAACAAGTTTTCCGACGATGCAATTGAAATTTCCCTATCTAGTGAACTTTATAATTTGATGCTCTTGAATAATCCAAAGGCCAAAAAACCAAATCTTCAAACATGGGCGGGGCACATTGACTTAATGATCAGGATTGACAAACGAAGCGTTGAGGATATTCGGTCAGTTATTCAGTGGTGCCAGAAAGATAGCTTTTGGCAAGCAAATATTTTATCAACTAAAAAGCTCAGGGAGAAATATGATCAGCTCACAATGAAAATGAAATCATTATCCAAGTCTGGTAATCAAATTGTAACTAAACAAACCACACAACAAGACATAAGTAACAAATGGCTAGAAATGAGGAAGGCGGCCAAAGGTAATGAGTGAAGAAGAATTTCAAAAGTTTTACAACTATATCACAGCAGTAACTACCGACACAAAGCCAAGTCCTGCAAAAATGGAAGTGTACTGGGATGCCTTAAATGATATTCCTTATGAAGTGGCAATAACCGCTGCCAGGAAAGTAATAGCTACCCTAGAAAATCCATTCCTGCCAATGCCGGCCGTATTCCGAGGGATGGCGTTGCAAGTAACAGGGCAGACAATACCCACGGCACCCAATGCCTACGCAGAAGTTCTGAGGGCAATCCGCAACTTTGGAAGCTACAGAGAAACAGAAGCACTCGCAAGCCTTAACCCAATGACGAGGAAAGCAGTAAAGGCCATCGGATGGAAAGACCTCTGCTTGAGCGAAGAACCGGACGTAATTCGTGGTCAATTCCGCATGGCATATGAAGCACTTGAAAAGCGTGAATCAATGGATCTCAGAACGCCACAATCCTTAAAGACAATCATTGCAAACATGGATAGACGATTTATCCCTGCACCAACTCAGGAAGAAGAAAAGAAGAAACTTAAAGATCATGAATGGAAAGACCATCTACGTGAGCTGAGAAAAGAAATGGAAGAGGAAGAGTAGGGGGGACAATCCATGACTAGGCCAATAACTTTTGACGAAACCAAAGCCCTCCAACTATACGAAGAATTAAAAAGTGATGCAGAAATAGCAGAAATGTTAGGAGTACCACAAAGTACCATTGATTCTTGGAGGCAAAGAAGAAAGCTACCCGTTATCTATCAGAGACCAAAGCCAGAAGTAAAACCTAAAGCAGTAAGACCGGATGACGCATACCAAAAACACCAAGATTATCGAAAAGTTCTAAGCCCTGAACAATGCAAACAGATGAATAAATTTCTACATGCTTTACTTTTGGCGAGCCAAAAGTAAAGAAAAACAGGGTTAACATTAAGCATCGGAAAATGCATTGACGCATGGAGATGATAAATAAGGAGTGAAAAGTCGTGACCTTAATCGAAAAAATAAACTCTGCCAAAACGCAACATGACTTAGACCTGTTAGCCATGGAAGTTATTTTAAACCGGGAAAACTTTAAAGATGGCATAGAGGCATTTAATCGAAAAATGAAGGAATTGGAGAAGGAAAATGAGGGTAGCAAAAAGACTTTTTGATGAAAAACTAGTTTTGGGGATTTATCAAACAGGGGCGAACGACACAGCCACCTTCTGAGCAATTTGAAAAGGAGAAAGACAAATGGAAAAACATAGACAGTATAACTACAATAAAGAACCGTTCAAGGTGGGAATAATAGAACCTTCAGAAATCATCTCAGACAAGCTAGAAGGTATGTCTGAGGCATCGAACAGCGATAGTGTGGGTGATTGCCCCAAAAGAGGTAAGGAAGGCCCTTGTAGCGTGTCTGACGACCCAATGTTTATTCAAGACCAGGAAATTGAAGAGCAGTGGACGCGAATCGAAATTAGTTTAGCAATTATTCGCAATTTGTACATCGAACGGGTTAAGGAAGAATTTTGGAGAAGGGCAAAAATGATGATGGAGATGATTTGATGTTTTGGATTTGTGCGATAGTTATTATCGGCGTTACCGGGTGCGCCATTGGAAAATTTTCACTTACTATGTCATCTAAGGGGCGAGAGGAAAAGTGGTCAACCATGCGCAGGCCTATTCTTTGCAATAAAATTAACTGTACAAAATCATGCAAGGGTTGGAATGTTTGCGAAAATAAATGGTAATGAGAAAAAGGTTTGAGGAGGAAGTATGACAAGTTCCGCAACTAATTACGCCAATCGCGGTAAATCCCTAGAAACCTTAATCGAACACGCCAACGAGCAGTACAAAGCTAAAGGAGTTGCGCTCATTCAGAAAGTGGCAACACCATGGACGGTAATTCGCAAAGGACCCATTATCGTCTCTGCCTTTCCTGCTCAAAAATCAACTGTAGATTACATCGGAGTAGAAGGAGATCAAAGGTATTCAAGACCTATTGCCTTCGACGCAAAGCAATGTAAGTTAAAAACTAACTTTCCACTCGCAAACATTGAACAACATCAAATTGACTTTCTCACCGAATGGGATAATCGGGGTGGCACAGCTTTTCTCATCATCGAAATGACCACTCTGGATAAGATTTTTCGAATTGAACTTAGTGAAATTATTAGTTATTGGCTAGGATCAAAAGCAGGAGGAAAGAAGAATATCCCAATTAAAGATTTCGAAAAGTTTCAAGAGGTGGGACAAGCTGGCGGAATTGTACTTGACTATCTTAATCTTTACATTAAACATCAACAATAAAGAAACTTTAAATCTAAAGTAAAAAAAAGAGGGTGTCGAAGAAATGAAGGCTATAACGCTATTAGAACCCTGGGCGAGTCTAATCGCTGTCGGGGCTAAGAAAATTGAAACTCGTAGCTGGTCAACTAAGTATCGTGGTCCACTAGCTATTCATGCTGGGAAAAGTCTCAAACCGTGGCATATGGACCTTGCATGGAAGGAACCCTTCTTTTCGGCATTAAAGCCTCAACATGTTGAGAGTGGGGGAATTCGTTATTCTCACGGTTGCATTATCGCCACTTGCAATCTAGTCGACTGCATCAAGATGACTCCCGAGTTTATAGATCTTGTTCAATCGGCTAAGGGGTATGAGATTGATTTCGGAGTTTATGAAGTCGGTCGTTACGCATGGATCTTAGAAGATGTTAAGCGACTAGAGAAGCCAATTCCAGCCAAAGGTGCACTTAGTTTATGGGAATGGGAGGGTGTTGAGGGATGAATGATATTGATAAAAATTGCATGAATTGCCGTTATGGGTGGATGGAAAGCACGAAAGACCTTTGCTTTAGTTGCGTCCATCAAAATAAATGGGTTACAAGTATACGAATGGCGAGTTTAATCGGCAAGACTCACGAAAATGCCATAGAACATGGTTTTTGGGATAATCCAAGAGAGTTCGGAACAATGATAGCCCTTGTTCATTCTTAATTATCAGAAGTCCTAGAAGCAGACAGAGAGGGCGACAAAGAACATGTGGCGGAAGAATTGGCAGATGTATTTATAAGACTTGCGGACCTTTGTGCTGGACTTGAAATTGACATTGAGTCAGCAATCTTAGCCAAGATGGAAAAAAATAAATCAAGGCCAAAAATGCATGGAAAACAATATTAAGGAGCAAGTATTCATGACCAATGAACAAATTCTACTCCGGATAAAAGAACTTTGGGAGAAACACATTCCTGCTCCAAAAATTTGATGCAGGTGGTAAGGAGGAAGAGAAAAATTGAGCTACTACTTTTATATAAGCCCTTCTGATTTTGAGACAGCTAGTAAAAATGGCATTAGCCCTGACACATTAATCCATCGTGTGCGACTGCGTGGCTGGGAAAGAGAAAGGGCAATAAATGAACCGTGCCGGAAGAAAACAGATTTATCTAAGTGGTCGAAGGTGGCTAATAAAAACGGAATCTCTTACGGAACATTGCAAAGACGTATAGAGAGAGGATGGACACCCGAAATGGCGGCAACAACTCCCTTGATCGACCATGGTAAGCAAATAGCACAAGTACAAATAGACAACAGGATATATCCACAAAAGTATGTTGACCGAGCAAGGCAAAATGGCATACGATACGCAACATTTACCTGGCGCATGAGACAAGGATGGACAATGGAAGAGGCGAGTGAGACAAAGACATCCGCGCGTGGAAGCGGACAGGGAAAACTAGCTTCTCCTTGGAGCAAAGAAAAAAGAATGGTGGGGATGAAAGTTTGAGTAGTTTTATTTGCAAACAATGTGGGGGCTGTTGCGGTCCAGTGCCTGTTACTAAACCGGAACTTGTGATTTTACAAGCAGGAATGGATCTTATGCCACAAGAAGAACGCGAACGCATTAAGGCTCAACAAAGGGAACCGCTAACCTGCATCTTACTTAATACTGAAAACAAGCGTTGCTCAGTTTATGATTATCGTCCGTTAGTATGCCGTCAATACGGTCAAATAAGAGAATTGAAATGTCCAAATAATCCGGGGTTAAAGTTAAAAAGTGGACGAAAGGAAACTATGAGAGTCATGCATTATGATATTGCCGGAATACTCGGTATGAATATTGGGTGGAAGGAGTTGGAAGACAAATGATCTTCGACATACTGAAATCAAAACTCAAAAAGTATAACCCACATCTTGATCAAACAATCGCAGAAATCGGACTATCAACCAGGACTTATCACTGTCTGAGGAAAGCAGACATATGGAATGTAGGAGATTTGGCGAAACTGAGTTGGAGGGACATTTCGGGAATGCGTGGAGCTGTGCGTAAAACTTTTGAAGAGGTTGAGAAGATTTTGAGTGAGATGGGTTTAGAACTGAGGAAGGATGGTGGAAAATGATGAGTTGGCCTGAAGCAATAATAGTTTCAATAGCCACGATATGCTTTTTTGGTTTATGGGATTCATGGCATGGCTAGTGCTTAAATAGAAATTGAGGAGGTAATCCAATGAATCTAAAACTACGCCTAAAGTTTAGTGGCATCCTATGAAGATGATTAAAAGATTTATCCTTTACAGAATCTTTTACGAATCGAAGATGGTATATCTCGGAAGAACAAAACAGCCATTGCAAGATCGCATTCGAGGGCATGTTTTCAAGCGCCCCATGCACAGAGATATTGATATAAACCTTGTCACTAAAATTGAGTATACAGAATTCAAAACGGAAGCGGATATGAATGTTTATGAGATTTATTTTATAAACAAATTTAAACCGCCTCTGAATAAGGATGATAAGGCGCGAGACGAATTGACCTTTGAAATTCCGGATGTAACGTGGACCATTTTTAATATCCCACTATGGAGTAAGTGGAAAGAAAAGATTAATACTGATGCTACCGAAGAAGAAATGAAGCGCATAGCAAAAATTGAACATAGTAATCAATGCCGAATTATGCGCAAAATGTGGCACGCGGGGGAAATCGGCGAAAATGAATATTATGATTTTTTAGAGAGGGGATAAACAAATGATTGATAAAAGTTGCGGATTTTATAATCTAACCTGTGATATTTGCGGAGAAGAAGCAAGCGAAGGATTTTTTGAATTTAGTGAAGCTGTGGATTATAAGAAAAGCGAAGGATGGATAAGCCAAAAGAGAAATGGAGAATGGCAAGATGTATGCCCTGATTGTTCCAAACTAAAATGATTGAGGGGGATGGAAAATGATGAGTTGGCCTGACGCGATTGTAATGATAGCATTACTTGCTTTATGGGGATTCGTAGCTTGGTTGGCGAGTAAATAGAGGGGGTTATTACATGCCAAAACTTCATTGTAGTCATCCAACTATCACGAATAGAACTCGGTGTGGAATCACGAAGGATACGGTTTTTATGACGAGCAAGAAGAAAATAGTCACATGCAAACGGTGTCTAAAAAGTATTGAGCGGGAAAAAGAAAAAGAAGCAATTCGTGAAGGTTTAAGACAAGTAAGAAATGGGGAAACAGTGTCATTGCGTAGTTTGATGGATTAGGAAGGATGGGATGAGCACTGTACAATTTCCAATACCACCGATGATTTTTATAGATCATGGTGGTTGCATAGTTGGTGAATGCCCAATATGTGGAGAATGGATTTATGAAAGTGAATGGAAAATAACGGGTGAGATAATGCACCACGAAGATTGTAAGGTTACGAAATATGTTACTCAGTTTGCTAAATTGCCCATAAGTGAACAAAAGAAGATTATGCAAAGGATAAAAAGGGGAAATAACCATGAGCGACAATAAAGTGTTAACCGAAGTTAAATACACCGACTTAGCTGATTTAATCTTTATATTACAAGATCAAGCGAACGTATATCACGACCTTGACGAATGTTGTGATGAATTAACAGTAGGCCAATTTACAGAATGGCTTCTAACAATGAAAGGGTCTGTTGAGTTAATCGAAGTGTACCTAGGGGATAACACATGAACCTCGAAACAATAAACCTCCACAAACAGGAATTAGCATCAATCATCATCCAACTATCTAGCAACAGACAGAAAATGAAATTGCAGACCTTGAATATCAGATGCAAAGGGCAAAACTGCATAATTACCATTCGTGTCTAGATGTGATTCAGCTCATAGACGTAGTCACTTGCGAAGGCTGTAATTTTGAGGATGGATGCATTTACGAGAAAAAGTATAAGAGGGTTAAATTGTAGAGGGGGGAAGAATAAATGCAAGTAGAATATGACCAAACAAAATTGCCTATCAAAATGTGGTTAGATAATATCGAAGATGGGGCAATGAAGCAAGCAAGGAACTTAGCGAATTTACCTTTTGCCTTTAAGCACGTTGCATTAATGCCAGATGCGCATCAAGGATATGGAATGCCCATAGGTGGAGTATTGGCAACTGAAAATATTATTGTTCCGAATGCGGTTGGCGTGGATATCGGGTGCGGGATGGCTTTTGTTCAAACAAATATCCCTGCTCAGTTATTGCGTAATACCGAGACGGGGCAGGGGAATTTAGCTCAGTTAATCATCGGAAATATCATGAGAAATGTCCCGGTTGGATTTGCCCATCACAGCGAAAAGCAGAAAAGTGAATGCCTTGATGAAGCTACTTACAAGGTAGAACATTTAAATGCGGGGTTAGAACTCATTCCTGAAATCGAAAAGGCTTACTTATCAATGGGAACAATGGGGGGGAATAACCACTTCATCGAGCTCCAGGAAGATGATAATGGAATGGTTGCGATTATGCTCCATTCGGGATCCCGAAGCCTTGGGAAAAAGATTTGCGACTATTTCAATAAGTTGGCGGTAGAGATTAATTCTAAGTGGTTTTCGGTTATCCCCAAAGAATGGGAGCTGGCATTTTTACCCGTAGATTCGCTAGAGGGTCAATCGTATATTGCTTGGATGAATTTAGCCCAAGAATTTGCCATGGAAAACAGGTCACAGATGATGGGGATTGCACTCAACACACTCTTTGTTGCAGTTAATAAATATGCTGATGTGAATTTTTTGTTTGAACAATCTATGGCGGTAAACGTTCACCATAATTATGCAACGATTGAAAATCACTTTGGCAAAAATGTATGGGTACATCGCAAGGGTGCAATACGTGCCCGAGAAGGAGAGCTAGGAATTATTCCGGGAGCTATGGGAAGTTCGTCTTACATCGTTGAGGGATTAGGCAATAAAGATTCATTCATGTCCTGTTCGCATGGCGCAGGACGCAGGATGGGGCGCAAAGAAGCCGGAAGACAATTCACAACAGAGAATACATTAGCTGATTTAAAGGCAAAGAGAATTATCTTAGGCAAGCATAAAAAAGACAATGTTGCTGAGGAATGTTTGGGGGCCTACAAGGATATTGATGAGGTTATTAATAATGAGTTGGATCTTATTAAGCCCATCAAAAAGTTAAAAACAATCGCCGTTATTAAGGGTTAGGGGGGCGATCTCCATAGCAATGATAAAGGAAAGCCAGAATATACTTGAAGAACGACTGAAGCTGTACAAAAAGCATAAAGCCGAAGTTATAACTACTATGCAAAGGGTATCAGTATGGGAGGAAGCGTTGAAAAGTGGGGAACTATGGCTGTTTGAAAATAGTGTAAGCAGAATATTAGGTATGCCACACTCAATAACCACTACGTCTCCAACTGAACAAACAGTAAACCAAAGAGAAGTCACTGCCGAACTAGTGCAAGAATGGATTGACGAAGATAAATCCAAGATAAGATACAAAACGGTGGAGATTGAACAGATTGATGAAGCATTGAAGGCGTTGACTAGGGAGCAAAGGACGGTTATCGAGTCGAAGTATTTCGAAGCAGAGTCATGGCGAAGTATCGAGATACTTTTCAATGAACAATACTCGGTCGGTAGGATATATATTCAAACTGATGGGCTAAAGTTAATAAACAGAGAAGCGTTGGAGATACTTTGGCAAATACTTGGTCCACTGTTTCAGAGGTATCTGTATTTTAGGCGATAAAATGAATATTCCTTGAAAAGTCACTGTTTATTCTCCAAAAAGTCACTGTTTTTGAGAGAAAAAAGGTTTATGATTATAACGTGAGAATCTTAAGAGTGAAGCACACATAGTTCATCCGCAATGAGCGGGAAGAGCAATAATGCCGTCCTAATTGGTCGGCATTATCTATTTGTTTGGGAGTTGACTTCCTTGAATTGCAAAGATTGTATTCGTCATAATATGTGCTGGCAAAAAGAAAATCCACCTAAAAATTGTCAAAGATATGATAGATTTTTAGATAGTTGGAAATTTAAAAATATTGAGTTAGAGATAAGACTTAAAGTTATTGAACGAGAGATAAGTCTTAATAAGCCAGTTGAGGGACCTTTGTAAATATAAGCTAAAATAAACTAAATTAGGAGCAATTAAAATGAGCTTTGTAAAACTTTGTCCTGAACACCATGAAAGATGGAATAAGTTTTGTTTTAAAAACCATTGGTTCTGGCATACGACTTATTGGCTAGAATACCTGCAAAATAGTAAATTCGGAGTGGAATTCGAAGACCACTCATTTTTTCTTGAAAATAGTCGGCAAATAACAAATATTGTCCCACTGATTCAGGAAGGTGATAAACTTATCTCTCCTGGATTTGATGAAGAGCGAGAAATTATAAGAGAAGTCAAAAGGATTGCGTTAGAAAACGGCATCAAACATATTCAGGTTGACTGTGATATTAAAAAATATTTGAATGTGCAGAATTATACCTGTGTTCTTGATTTGAACAATGTGCGACCAACTAAGGGGCATAAGTCAGCTATAAAGAAGGCTGAACAATTCCTCACATATCGAACATCAGAAGATATTGAGAAGTTCAGGAAATATTATATCAATGTTGCCAAGAAGGAGACTCGACCGAGAGTAACATTCGAACTACTAGGACAATGGATAAAACAAGGATTCGGAACATTGCTTGAAGCTTTGCTTGATGGTAAAACAGTTGGTTATATTTATGTCCTACATTGGAACAAATATGCTTATTATTTCATGTCATGCACACCTAGGCCATATAAGGAATATAATGTCACTCATTTTTTAATGAATAAGGCGTTTGAAATATTAAGGGATAAAGGGATCGTTACTTACGAAATGGGTGAGCAAGCGTTTAATTCGTTGCACCAACAACCTACCGAAAAAGAGAGATCCATTAGCAGATTCAAGCGAGGTTTTGGTGGTGAGATAGTTACAAAGCCATCTTCCGAATATTTCCTCGATCAAGAATATATGATTGATGTTTTTGCAAATAGAATTCATAAATATTGGGAGTGCGAAAATGAAAAAAATATTATTGATATTTCCAAAGTTGGAGTCCTATAAAAATTTTCATTATATGCCCGTAACGGCTTTATCCGTGGCCGCTGAATTATTAGCACAGGGGCATGAAGTTAAAATATGGGATCAGAGAATTGAAAGCACATTTAAAGATATTGTATGGCTACTTTCAGATGATGTTGAGGTAATGATTACGGCATTTACGGGCTATCAATTAAGTGAAGCATATCGAACTGCGAAAGAAATAAAAACTAATATTCGTGATAAAAAAATTATCATAGGTGGCCCCCATGCAACAGCCCTTCCGGTTCAAACACTAGAATCTCCATATATCGACGAAGTATTTGTAGGCGAAATGGATACTGGAAAATATCCTTTGCCTTATTGGTTGATAGATATTACGAAGTACATTAATCTTGCTACTGAGCGATTTATCTACGTTTCGAGCTACGGCTGTGTAGGAGTTTGCTCATTCTGCAGCACCAAAAAACGGCGTAAACTTATGTTTCTATCTTTTGAGCGCATCCAAACAGATATTGATTATCTGATGTCACATTATTCATTCAAAGAAGCAGTCTTCTTTGATGCCACACTGTTCACTAAGCCTGAAAGGGCTTATTTTATTTCCCAATTGATGAGGAAACATAAACTTTCTTGGATTGCTGATTCACGCGCTGATGAAATCATAAGAATGCCACAAGGGATGCTCAAGGATATCGCGGAAAGTGGATTGACGCAACTTACCATCGGCCTTGAATCGGGGTCAGAATCGATAGCAAAGATCATGAAAAAGGGCAAAGATCATCTCGAAAATTACAAAAAATGTGCTGAGATAATGGCTATATATCCTCATGTTAAGATGGTATCCGGCGTGATCTTCGGATGCCCTGGCGAAACAATTGATAATCTGCTTGAGACAATTGAGTATATCAAGATGATTAAGGAGATTAATCAGAATTTCTTCATTTCTACTACCTTCTTCAGACCACTTCCAGATACTGAAATGGCTGATATGTGTAAGGAATATGGATACGTTGAGCCTCAATCGCTTGAAGAGTGGGCAGAATTGGGACAGCAGAACCACTATGAATACAACATCTTCATGGATGCCTCATGGATTCAGGATATTGATAATTACAAAAAAATCTACGATAACTTTGTCGCCGAAAATGGCGATTTATTTACTTAAAGGGGCGAAAACAAAATGATTAACGACAAGGTCATAAAGGCAATAATACCGGCGCATATGACATCATCACGATTGCCTGGTAAAGTTCTCTTGGATATAGATGGAAAAACGGTCCTACAAAGAGTTGTTGAACGCGTAAAATCCGCTAAGTTACTTGATGGTATTGTTATCGCTATCACAACAAATGAGCAGGATGATTGCCTTGAAGAATTTTGCAAAACAATGGGTTATGAATATTATCGAGGTTCCGAGGATAACGTTCTGGATCGCATAATCAAGGGGGGGAAGGCAACAAATACGGATGTTGTGGTGGAACTCACGAGTGATTGCCCACTAATTTATTGGGAGCACATAGATTATCTGATTAATTTGCATATGCAAAGCTACCCAGATTTTGATATGACAACGAATATAGAGATACGTTCATTCCCTCGTGGCTTTGATCTGCGAGTTGTCAATATTGAGGCACTGGAAAGATCATATAAGGAAATTGACAACGAATTGGATTTTGAGCATGCCCTTACTTGGATTTATCTTAATCCCAAGGGAAAATTGAATTATAAAGTGCAAAATTGGTCAGCCCCACTTGAGCAAAACCGGCCAGATATTGAAGTGACGTTAGACGAGATGGATGATTTATTATTAATCAGATTTATCTATGGCTTTGAAAACCAAGGTTACAATCAGGAACTCACCTGTCAGCAGGTCATACACATAATCGATAGTTATCCTGACATGTACACCAAGGTAGCTAAGGTGACCAGGAAGGATTATTTTTTCGAATTGGCTGAGGCTTATGCCAATATGGAAAAAAAGAATCTGTCGTCAGAGAAGAAGCGAGGTAGACCAAGGAATAAATAATTTTAGGTTACTCGACGGAGTGTAAAAAGCGATCATACCTTGAATATGGTCGCTTTTCCTATGCGCAAAATCTTTCAAGGGGGTTTTAAGATGAAAACTAATAAAAAAATCGCATGGCAAGTCAATGAAAACGACTGTTGGATTTGTACAAGTCATGCGGGAAACGGACATGGATATCCACAATACCAAGTCAATGGTAAGCCAGGATACCTAAGTCGTTATATGTATGAAAACAAACATAGTAAAATTCCGGATGGAATGTGCGCTTGTCACAAGTGCGACACCCCAATGTGCATCAATCCAGATCATATATTTTTAGGGACTAGAGCAGACAATAATGCGGACAAGGTTAGCAAAAATAGGCAAGCATGCGAAATAGGAGAACTTAATTCTAATTCTAAACTCACAGAAAAACAAATCATCGAAATAAGAAATATACATGACATGAAACATAGACAAATAGCCGAAATATATAATGTTTCAAAAAGTCATATAACCAATATTCGCAGAAACTATAATTGGAGACATCTATTAGGGAGCGCGGCAAAATGAATAAATATAAAACAATAATAATTGGACTTGGAGGACAAGGTTGCCTTGCTGATGGTCTCGGTAGTGGAAACGAAGACAAAATAATAAGTTTTGCTAATGCGATCATAAAGCATGATGGATTTGAATTGGTTGGTGGATGTGATATTGACCAAGACAAAAGAAATAATGCTGAAAGATACTGGGGAATGAAAACATTTAATTCATTTATAGATTGTGATAAACATTTTGATGTGGCCGTTGTAGCAACGTCAGATAATTGTCATTTTGAAATATTAAAACAATTGGTTGATTACAGACCCAAATTAATTCTATGTGAAAAACCGATCTGCACCGATTTGAAACAGGCTCGGGAAATAGTTGAACTGTATAAGGCTAAGGAAATACCAATTCTTGTTAATTACACAAGGAACTTTCTCCCCTATTATGAAGATTTGAAACAACGATACAACTCAGGAGAATTTGGAAAAATAGTCTCTGCTAATGTCGTATTTAATCGTGGATGGAAACATACCGCTACGCATGCAATCAGTTTCCTTGAGTGGTTTTTTGATGGCCAATATAACGGTAAAATCATGGAATGTGAAACGGATTATCGCATTTGGCAGATGGATTTGTTTTTTGAAAAATATCATTGGCGAGAGGAACGCATTGGGGATATGCCGGTTTGGGATTATTACGATAAATCTCATTGGCATGTGGTTAACAATGCTTTTCAGTTTTTAGAGGGCAAAGAAGAGTTAAAATGTACAGGGGAACAGGCATTGCGGTCACTGGAGATTTGTTTTGAATTGATGGAAAATGGTTGATAAAAACGAAAATAATTCAAGAGCCAGTTAAGGCTTCTTTTTATTTTGTAATAGGAGTGATAAAAATGAGTATTGGACAAGAAGAAAAAGATGCAGTTATGAGAGTAATGGAACGTGGAGTTCTTTCGGGATATCAGGGAAACGCCTCAAGTTCATTCTATGGTGGACCAGAGATTAAGCTATTAGAAGAAGAATGGTCAAGATATTTTAAAATTAATCATGCGATTGCCGCGAATTCTGCCACGAGTGGACTCTGGATGGCGTGTGCCGCCATTGGATTAACATTGGGCGATGAATGTATCGTATCGCCATATTCGATGACATGTTCAGCAAGTATGCCTTTGCATTTTGGAGCAATACCAGTCTTCGCCGACATAGAGAAAGACTACTATTGCCTTGACCCTAAATCGGTCGAGAAGGCCATCACAGAGCGTACCAGAACTATTATCATAGTTGACTTATTTGGACAACCATACGCAGCAGATGAGATATATGGAATTGCAGAAAAATACAGTCTAAAATATGGACACAAGATATATGTCATTGAAGACGCTGCCCAGGCAATTGGGGCAAGGTTCTATGGAAAGTATGCTGGAACGCTTGGGGATATTGGTGTGTTCAGTCTAAATAGACACAAACACATCCAATGTGGTGAAGGTGGAATTGTCGTAACTGATAATGACGATTTGGCTATGAAGATACGATTGGCAATGAATCATTCTGAAGCGGTTGTAAGTGATATGTTAAATATGGGCAAATCTTTAGTAAATGAAGAAAGTCTATCACCATTAACAGGCTTAGTCGGCATGAATATGCGCATGCCCGAACTTTCAGCAGCCATAGCAAGGGAACAACTCAAAAAGCTATCCGGCATCCTTGAGAATATCAGAGAACATGCGAAGTATTTTCCGGTTAAAGTTAGGCCGGGGTGTGAAAGTGCTTATTATAGATATGCTTGGAATGATTCAGACGGCAATGATCTGGCAAGGTATTTAAGGGGACACAACCTAACGCTACCAAGCAATGGATTTAACTTTAAGGATCACTACATCAAACCACTTCACCAAATGCCATTATTCAAGTCATTAGGCTATCCAGATGGACTTTGTCCAGTATGTCAAGAGGTCGAGGAGAATATAGTGCTTGCATGGCTAAAAGGAAGTGGAATGTGATGCCTTTTCCTAATTTAGATGGTAGACCTTTGAAGTTTCCTTCTCCAGAAGGTTTACAGTCCATAGTAAATGAATACTTCGCTTATTGTGACTCTCTTAACCCTGTAAATAATGAGGGAAGGGTTACTATTAATAAGCCTTATACTGTCACTGGGCTATGCGATTATATTGGGTTGCATAAAGATAATTGGCTAGAATATGAGAAGCGCGATGGATATACTTATATCGTTAAGAATGCCAAGCAGAAAGTAGAAACATTCACCGTTGAGATGGCTTCTATCAATAAGACTAATCCGATCATGGCAATATTTAATCTGAAGAATAATTTTGGGTATTCGGACAAGATTGATGTTACAACTAATAACCAACCTGAACAATTGAACCCTACTGATATTAAGAAGATGTTGAATGATAAGGGTAGAGAGAGAATATTGGAATTAAATGGTAGTTAATAGTGCTGGGCGAGTTGTTTATGAGATTTGGTAAAGAAAACACTTCCACGACCCAGACAAAAAAGACCATGCAACAACTTGCAAAAATATACAACCCCCCATTCACTACAAGTAGTACATTTGTCGCCAAAATGTACACGTGTCATGGACATTTACAGTGATAATACCAATGCATAAACATCTTACAACACAAGAATCCTGAACACCGCATGGCGCTAAGACTAAGCGATGCAGTATAATGACATTGTGAAATATCCTACTTTACGTAATGTTAGTTATAGGACGCAGTTACTTTTGGACTATGCATAAATATACATGCGGGGAGTGCTTTGGCCTGTTTATTTGGCGAGGTAGCGGATTAAGCCACAAAAAAATATCTAATAAAACAAAAGGAGTGATTTAATTTGTATACTCCACAATTTAAAAAGTGTTCCATACTCAAAGATGTAGATATAACCTATTCTGATTCATCGACTCCAAGAGAGAAACGAATATCTTATATGGAAAATATGGGATATCATAAATTAACTCCTACCGAAAGAGAAGAAAGATTAATTAACGCTATAAGATATTTACAAATGGTTATGGTAGGATGAACACCATCCTCCTAAAACTAATTATAATGGCTATCGTCCTCATCCTACTCTGGTCGTGGGTAGGCATAGAAAAGCTAATAGAATGGCGAGACCTAAAAGAACTAGAACGCGAATTATCTAAGCATCGGAAAAGACCTCTTTAAAAAAATTCTGCTAAAAACAAAAAGGCCCTTTACGAGAGTGAGGGGTTTTTGTGTTATGTGCGTTTCTCCATCGAAGACTTGAAGGGTTTACCCTGAAAAGACCGTAGATGGGCACGTAAGAATGACGTTAATACGTGTCTGACTAGCTAAAACCCCGAGAGTGTTGATTTATAAGGGTTTATTACCATTTTTGCTTGGCAATCCAATGACATGGTTTTAGTGATATCTGGCAATCCAATGACATGGTAGAAAGGAAGTGATTATATTGTCTTTACGGCAAAAGGTCACAACATTTGATAATAAAACCGGATTCATTCTTGATGAAAAAGAAAGAGGGCTTTACAACCCGTTTGATCCTGAAAAGGGATATAACTTCAAGTACAAAAGTTTTAGCATTAAGTCTTATCTTGATATTCCTTTACCTAATGTATTTTCCGATTCCGAGATAGGGAAGCTGTTTCGATTATCTCGACATATATATGCAAATTCAAATATGCTAGGAAAAAGGGTTAATGCTTATATCAAACCTTTGACCCAGGAGGGAATTATTAAAATACTTGGACTAAAGGATAGACAGGGCAGGGCGTTGCTGAAGAAGATTATAGATAACAACGTAATAAGAAAACTCGAGTATTTTGAACAAGGTAAACACTTTGTTCAATTTTATTTTAACCCCATATATTTCTTTTCCGGAACATACCTGAACCTCAACTTGTATTTGATATTTCAAGATGAATTAAGTAAGCACTTACCACCGTGGGTAATTCTTAAATTTTTAGAACAGGCTGAAACTGAAAAAACCACAACAGATGTAAACGATACAAAGTGCCAATCTTAGCACAAGGGGCGGTTATTACCGTATACCACATTCGCTCCGTGGATTCCTTGTGCTATTTAATATGAAGCGGGATATATAATTATGGCAAAGGGAAGTGTAATAGGAGGAGTAGATGAAAGATTTACAAGAATATGAGAATTTTATTCAAAATAAGTTTGGTTATTGTTTCTACTCTTTAGAAGAACATTGCCCCGTGATATATAATCTTTATGTTCACCCTCAGTATAGGAAATGCGGATATTCAAGAATACTTTTACAATATGTTATTAATGAGATTAAGGAAAATGGTTATACGGGGAAAATAAAGATAAAAGCAGAGCCACAAGAAAATAGCATAAGTTCAGATAAACTTATTAAGTATTACAAAAGCATGGGACTTAGAACAATCTAATCATTCACACAATATATCTGGATATAAAAACAAATATTAAGGAGCGATGAAATGAAATTAAAGGCCCTATCTTTATTGGATGTCGAACACGTCCGACGATGGAGAAATTCACAGATTGAAATGCTGCGAACATCATTCCCATTAACAACAGAAATGCAAGCAGACTTTTACAAAAACGTAGTCAGTAATCGTCAATCCAATGCGAGATACTGGGGAATAAGAGAAAAAGATATTCTCATCGGAATGGCGGGCCTAGAAAATATCCAATGGGAAAATAGACTTGGTGAAATAAGTTTATTGTTAACACCTGGTGCCATGGATGAACATGGAACTAAATCATTGAGCCTATTGTTACATGAAGGTTTTATGAACATGAATCTAGAGAACATCTTCACAGAAGTTTACGAATGCAGTCCTCATCTACAATTCTGGATGAACATAGTTGTAAAATATGATACTTGTTTTGCCCGTCTTCCTAATCGTAAATATTACAACGGTGAATACTGGTCTAGTTTCTACATCAATTTTAATAAGGAGGATTATCTTGAAAATATTATTTCTGAGCCCACACAAACACTTAATTGAGTTTCTACAATCGAATGGTGATGAGGTTGTTAATTCGTTCGAACTGGTAACAGAGGAATTGCTGGATGGCGTTGATTTTATCATAAGTTATGCCTACCGGCGCAAGATTGAGAAGGATATTCTGGATAGATTTAAAGGTCGAGCAATCAATCTGCATGTAGGATACTTGCCTTATAATCGCGGGGCAGATCCTAACCTATGGAGTTTCCTGGAAGACACTCCAAAGGGCGTAACGATTCATCACTTGGATGGAAGCATTGATACCGGAGATATTATCGCCCAAGAGAAAATAACTTATGATCTTGAAGCCGATACCTTGCGAACTACTCATAAGCGCCTATCTGAAACGATAGAGGCGCTTTTTTGTCGGTTATGGCTGGACATCAGGGCTGGAATGATGGATTCAATTCCTCAGTTGACCTATCACCGAGTAGCAAATAAGGAACGATATGCAAGTTTATGTAGACTTGGATGGGATACGCCGATTAAGGATGTTATTGGTAAAGCAAAATAAATTAGAGGGAGAGATAAAAATATGATTGATAAAAGTGAATTTGTGGATATACCTGGATATGAAGGATTGTATGCCATAAATAGAAACGGTGATATCTGGAGTTATTATTCAGGTAAAATCTTAAAACAATGGTTAACATTAGGATATCCATATATCACCTTGTGTAAAGAAACCAAAAAACGAAAACGTCGTGTTGCGAGATTGGTAGCATTAACATTTATACCAAATCCCAAAAATAAACCAGAAGTTAATCATAAAAATGGTATCAAAAAAGATAACTATATTGATAACTTAGAATGGGTAACTGGATCCGAAAATAAGAAACATGCTTATAGAACAGGTTTGCGTACTGGCGATTCAGCAATAAAAGCCATGAATATGGCAATAAGGAAATTGTCTTTTAATGATGCGAATAAAATAAAAAAATTATACGAAACGGGAGATTATTCTTATCGTGAACTTGGAGAAATGTTTAATGTGTCGCTACATGCAATATATAGAGTAGTTAAAAACAAAGCATATAAGGAGGCTGTATAATGAGCCAGATAATCCTCGATTTCGGTTCTGGAAACAGTTGCCTTAATGATAAAAAAATAGTCAAAAAAATGTATGATGAACTTAAGAAAGTTGATACTGGAAAACACACGATAATCTGCAAATGGCAGTTATTTTTAGAAGCAGGAAACAACATCCCATTAGACAGGGATGTTTTTGATTTTGCCTATGAATATGGCAATGAATTAGGATATCGAGTTACATCTTCTGTTTTTGATAAAGATTCATTAGAATTTCTGCTCTTATATGATGTTCCGATGATCAAAATTGCCAATAATAGAGAATTAGATTGGTTAATTGGGGAAGTACCACGCAAGGTTCCTGTCTATGTCAGTTGCGGGAGTGCTGAACAAATTGGGAACTGGCGCGAGTCCGTTAGATATGGAACCATCAAGCCCTTGCTGTGTGTTTCGAATTATCCTGCCTATATGGAAGATTACGAAAAAATAAAAGAATTTGGCTTATATGTTAAACATGATAAGTATGGCATTTCAGACCACACAACTAACTTTGGTTTATGGTATCGTTATCAACCTGAAATCGTTGAGTGGCATTACGGTCTTCCGGATTCCACCGGTCTTGATGCAGGACCATTCATGAGAATGCCAGTTATGTTGAAGGAGGTACTTTAACATGAATTGGGAAAATCAAACTGTCCTTATAACTGGACTTACTGGATCCTTCGGAACTGCCTTTGCTAAATATCTACTAGCCAAGAATCCTAAGAAACTCATCTGCTTTTCTCGTGATTGGCTAAAACAGCAGAACCTAAGAAATGAATTAGGAAATCCCCCCAATATGCGCTGGTTTATCGGCGACGTGAGAGACAAGGACAGACTTATGAAGGCGTTCAGGGGAGTGGATATAGTTCTGCATGCATCGGCTATCAAATGTCTTCCTACGTGTCAATACAACCCATTTGAAGCATTACAGACAAATGTTATTGGGACGCAAAACGTCATCGACGCGTGTATAGAGCGCGGAGTTAAGAAATGCCTTTTCATTTCAACAGATAAGGCTGTGGCTCCTGCAAATACCTATGGCGCAACAAAAGCACTTGCAGAACATTTGTGGCTGAATGCCAATATGACTGCCGCAACGGATGACATTCGCTTTTCAGTTTGCAGGTATGGTAATGTTTGCGGTTCAAGTGGTTCAGTTGTGCCTGTATTTAAAAAGTTAATTGCTGAAGGTGCTGAATACTTGCCTATTACAGACGAGCGGATGACCCGTTTTTGGATGGAGATGGATAAAGTCCTTCATTTCGTTGAGGATAGCATAGAAAGCATGCAGGGAAATGAATTATTCATCCCGAGGCTACCGAGTGTACTCATTACTGATCTTTGCAAAGCCTTGGATATGCCATACAAAGTTATTGGCATAAGGGTTGGAGAAAAGCTACACGAATCACTTGATGCTGATTATTCATCGGATAATAACGTGTTTCTGACAGTTGATGAAATTAGAGAAACAATAAAAAATATTTAGGGGTGATAAAAATGTACTATTTTCAATTTGGAATTATCATGCTGTTGTTGACAGGGATTTTTATTTATCAGGGATTAATTCTGCAAAGTATATTATCTCTTAAAGATAGGAAACGGCGATAAAATGAAAAATAGAAGAATAGGGAAAGTATATATTTCGGCACCCCTAATGCATGAAGTGGATATTGTTAAAATGTTACAGGTTACAAGTAAATTAGTAGTTATAAGATGCGAATATTTATATCATAAAGATTTGTTTGAATATATTGCCTTTTGCCAAGAATTTGATGAGATTGAACAAGGATGCGAGCCGCCTACATATTTGGTGGAAATAAAAAAAGAGATAACAGATGAAGGCATGCCTCCGGAGATAGTCGAGATAAAATTTATTAGACAAGATTAGGGAGCGATAAAATGAAACTTGATCCTACCATCTATAATAATAATTATGCTGCGCTCATGGCCAGATATCCTGATCTTGCCCTAACGTTAAGCATGGTTAAAATCGAAAATTATAAACTTGCCAAGATGGAAAATTGCTTACCGAATGTGATTCTTCCTGATGGTCAATTTTATTATTTGGGAAACATGATCCAATACTGTGAGGAACAATTTAAGGGATTTGAATTATCTAATGTTAAGATCCCTGTCTTCTGTGGTTTTGGCTTGGGCTATGAAGTTATCTACTGGCTTCAATTCAAAGCCAAAGAACATCAAACCCAAGGTGTTATCATCTTCGAAAAAGATATTGAACTATTCCAATGCGCCATGAATGTAACTGACTTAACCCAACTAATCAATAATCCCGGTATTCACTTCTTCATTGGCATACCTCTCGATCAACTATACACAAAACTTCGCGAACATTACCAAAAAGAAATGCAGCAAATGCTAATGTGTGGTGTAACTCAGCCATTATTTCTCTATCCAGCAATGAAGGTTGGCAAAGACTACTACATTCAGGTCATGCAAATACTTTTCGAAGCCATGTACCACAATATCCAAAATTTCGGCAACTGTCCAGAAGATAGCCTAATCGGGCTTGAGAATATGCTGGATAACGTGACTGAGATTGTGAATAATCCAGGTATCAATTTACTTTATGATAAATTTAAGGGAAAACCCGCAGTAATTGTGGCCGCCGGTCCCAGTCTTAAGAAGAATATGCATCTACTGAAGGGTTTAGAAGATAAAGCATTAATTATCAGCGTCGATGCATCATTTAAGTATCTTATGAAAAACGGCATCAAGCCACACATGGTTACAAGTCTTGAACGTGAACATGAAGTACAACAATTCTTTGATAACTTTGATCCGGATGAAGTCAAAGATGTTTACATGACCGCCTGCCCGGTATTATTTAACCATGTCTATAAATCTTACACAGGTCCGCAAATCATCGTTTATCGAAACTTCGACCACTTCAAATGGTTGGAGATTGACCGAGGTATTTTGGACATAAAACTTTCATCCTCTAATATGGCTTTCAAAATTGCGGAGGCCTTGGGATGTGACCCGATTATCCTTGTTGGGCAGGATTTAGCCTATGGGGAGGATGGGGAAACCCACGTTACAGAAGTTCCCTTTTCCAGTGAGGGAGAAGGAATATTTTTTGTAAAGGGTAATGTTGTCGATCAGGTTAAAACAAATACCGGTTGGTATAACTTCCTTAGAGCTTACGAGGTTGACATTGCGCAGTATAAGGGAAGTGTGATCAATTGTACAGAGGGTGGCGCATTCATCCCAGGATGCCATGTTGCACCATTTGCTGAAACGATTGAAAGGTTTATGCATGTTCCATTTGACCCGCTTGAAATCATCAAGGAAAACTTATCGCAATTCA
>Ga0307377_10000696_pt1 | contig 44295 bp, 29 predicted proteins | sample TR3MG_FD_202535 | JGI IMG/M metagenome (GOLD analysis project Ga0307377, IMG submission 202535) | Soil microbial communities from Risofladan, Vaasa, Finland - TR-3 | ecosystem: Environmental > Terrestrial > Soil > Coastal area > Acid sulfate soil | place: Finland: Risofladan, Vaasa | collected...
GACCCCCCAGTTGTCGATCCCAAACCACTCTCCTGTGCGCCCGAAGCCGCTCATCACCTCGTCGTCCACCAACAGGATACCGTACTTGTCGGCGATCTCGCGCATGCGCGGCCAGTATTCGTCGGGGTAGATCATGATGCCGCTGGAACCGGTGACACCCTCCAGAAAGATAGCGGCCACGTTCTCTGGCCCCTCGAACTTGATGACCTGCTCCACGTGGTCAATGCATTCTCGGTGACAGGTCTCCAGCGTCCAACCGAAGGGGCAGCGGTAGCAATAAGGGTCCATCACGTGGATGACGCCAGAGATCGTTGGCTCCGCCGGCAGTCGCCGGGGATCACCCGACAGGGCCAGCGCGCCGTAGGTCGCGCCGTGATAGGAGCGATAGCGGGCGATGATCTTGTGGCGGCCGGTGTAGAGGCGCGTGAGCTTGATGGCGTTGTCGTTCGCCTCGGCCCCGCCCAGGGTGAAAAAAGTCTTTTTCAGATCGCCCGGAGTGACCTCGGCCAGCAGCCGCCCCAATTCGCCTTTCACGTCAGTAGCCAGCCCCGGGTAGACGTAGCACAACTTGTCGGCCTGGTCTTTGATCGCCTGGACGATTTTGGGATGCCGGTGGCCGGCGTTGACGTTCATGAGCTGAGAGGCAAAGTCAATGTAGCGTTTGCCGTCCACGTCCCAGAAATAGACCCCTTCAGCCCGCTCGACGGGGATGGGGTTGACGGCCGACTGCACTGACCAGGAGAAAAGCACGTACTCACGATTCAGATTGACTATCTCTTGAGCACTCATCTTCTTGGCAACAGGACTCATGGGGATCCCTCCTTACTCTGTGATGAACCCACCGCATTCAGCAGTCGTGCTTGTCTTCGCCACCGGTCTCTATCAGGCCGCCAGGATTGCAGGTGCCGGGCAGCTCCCTTCACATCTTACAGCCCCTCCAACCACTCCCGCGCCGGTCTGCCCTGCGCGTCCCACCCCCGCAGCTCATAGTACCGGGGCAGCATCCGCTCCAGGTCGGGCAGGACCCCGGCCGCGGTGCCGGAAGGCCGGGGTTCGGCCAGGAAGCGGCGAGGGAGCGTGTCGTCGGCTTGAGTGATCCCCAGCCGCACGTTGATCAGCCGCTTCAGGTTAAAGATCCGCTCGCCCGCCTGCAGCAGGTCGTCGGCGCTCCAGTTCCAGCCGGTCGCCGCGTTCACCAGGGCCACGGTGCGGGCCGGGTCCATCCCGCCCTTGATCATGAACTTGCACAGGCCCAGTGGGTTGTAGGTGGACACGAAATTCTGGAAGGCGATGGCCAACTGGACACTGGCCTCGTCGGAGGCGAAGCGGTCGCGCGGTCCCTCCTGCCAGCCAGGCCACTCGATGCCGTAGCCACGCCAGTACGAGAGGGCCTCCAGGTGGCAGCCCCCTCGCCCCGCGGTGGCATAGTTGAGGCCCATGTCCACGAAGGCGCGGGGGTCGTGGTAGGGCATCTCCAGCCCCTTGACGTGCAGCGCGAAGGTTTGCGCCTCCGGCCCCAAGCGGGCCGCCGCCGCCCGCACCCCGCCGGCCAGGAGATCGCCCAGCCCTTCCCGGCGGGCGATCTGCTCGACGAGCGCGAGCACCGGCTCCGGCTCCCCCCACGCCAGGCGCAGCCCGGCCGCGTCGTCCGGCGAGAGCAGCCCGCGCTCCATGGCCTCGGTGGCGAAGGCGATCACGGCGGCGGTGGAGATGGTGTCCAACCCCAACTGGTTGCAGCGCGCGTTGATCGCCACCAGCGCCGGCAGGTCGTCGATCAGCAGGTTTCCGCCGAAGCCGGCCAGCGTCTCGTACTCCGGCCCCTCCCCCCACGTGCCGGCGTAGGGGCCCTCCTTGATCTCGATCGCCTTGCCACAGCCCACAGGACAGGCGAAGCAGTGGGTATCGCGCGCCCAGATGGTCTCGCGGATGGTCTGGCCGGAGATGGCCCGGGCGCCCTCGGGCCAGGAGCCCTCTCGCCAGTTCTTGAGCGACAGGTCGCCCAAGTGCTCCGTCGCCGGGACGCCCCCCGCCGTGCCCGTGAGCGACAGGCCCTCGGACCGCTGGCGGATGAACCTGTTGGCCTCCCGCACCACGGCGCGGAAGCGGGCTGGATCGGGGGCTGCAGGCTTCTTGTGCCCCCGCACGACGATGGCCTTGAGATTCTTGGACCCCATCAGCGCCCCCATCCCGCCGCGCCCGGCGGCGCGGTTGTGGGGCTGCCCGCCGGCCATCACCCCGGCCACCCGCACCAGGTTCTCCCCCGCCGGGCCGATGCAGGCCACCTGCGCCCGGGGGTCGGTCTCCTTGCGCAACCCGTCGTGAGCCTCGAAGGTCCCGCTGCCCCACAGGTGAGCGGCGTCGCGGATCTCGGCCAGCGGCGTACCCGTTGCACTGTCGTGAATCCACAGGTAGACCGGCGAGGAGGCGCGGCCGGTGACGACCAGCCCGTCCAGGCCGGCGAAACGGAGTTCGGCTCCCCAGTGGCCGCCCAGGTTGGACTCGTTCCAGATCGAGGTGAGCGGGGAGCGCCCGCACCAGGAAGTGCGGGCCGCCGCCGGGGCACACGTACCCGTCAGCAGGCCGTTAAAGATCAGGAGCGGGCTGGCCGGGTCGAGCGGGTCTCGGTGCGGATCGAGGGCCTGGCGGAACAGGTGCGCCGCCAGCCCGCTGCCCAGGAGCCAGATGTGCACGTCTTCTTCGGTCGTCCGCTCCTCTCTGATCTCACGGGTCTCCAGGTCCACCCTCAGCCAGCGTCCAGCGTATACGGTACTCATCCTGTGCCTCCTTGAACTGTAGTTATGGTACCTCGACGTAGAGCGATACGGCGTCCACCTGGTAGTTGACCATCGAGATTTCCACGTCCTCGTGGATCAGCGAGGCGTAGCAGTACTGCGGGTTGCGCGCCCCCAGCACGTCCACGAAGCGGATGCCGCCGGTGACGAGCGCCCGTGCCCCCGCTGGCAGGTAATAGTAGGTCTGGCCGCCCTCGACCACTTCTACCAGGTCGCCCGGCCCGCCGATTGCCCAGCGCCAGGGATGGTCTATGGAGCTATTCTCACAGTGGACACCCACGCGGAACACACCCGACTGGATGTACTCGCCCAGCGTGGCATAGTTCTGGTCGCTGCCGTACAGCGTGCCCGGCGGCGGGCCGCTGGTACGGATGGGCACGACGCTGTCGTTTTCGACCGTCAGGGTGAAGGAGAGTGTGCCGCCCAGGGGAATGCTGACCTGTGGCCCTCCCCCACCCGACCACTCGACCTCGGCATTCAGAATGTACGCCCGCGGCACTCCGCCATCCTGGATCGTCAGCGTGCCGGTCGCTTCCGTCCACTGTCCGACCGCATCGCGCGCCTGCATGGTCACGGTGTACGTGCCGTCCGGCGGCGGGTCGGCCCCCAGGTCTACCCCGGCGTCGTAGTCGAACTCGTGGAAACCCGCCTGCTTCAACGGCGTGAGTTTCTCATTCTCCGCCACACTATAGCGCGTCCCATCTTCGCCGGTCAGGTAGACCATCAACTCATCCACGTCCTTCTCGAGGTCCACGTTGATCGTGGCGCGGTCGCTGATGCTATCCCGGTTGGGGGTAAAGAGCGGCGGATGGATACTAAAGCCGCGCAGTTCCGGCAGGATCGTGTCGGCGCCGGCGATGGCGAGTGTGCCGGTGACCTGCTGGGTCACCCCCTGCGCGCCGGTGGCTTCCACCGTCCAGGCGTAGGCGCCATCCTGCAGCACGCGCTTCTTGACCACGAACCCCTCGAACTGTTCACCAGGCAGCGCGTAGCCGTCCACCACGCCGGCAAAGAGGACCTGGTAAGGCTCCTCGATGGAGGGGCCCTGGTGGACGTGATTGCGGAAATAGTACCGGTTGCCCGCCTCGTCGTCGAAATAGATCGAGAGATCGGCGCTGCGGGCCAGGTCGTACGTGATCACGACGACGTCTGTGTCATGGTCTGCGTTGGGTGTGATGCGGTCGGTGGAGAACGAGACCTTGCCCAGCAGTGGCTTCTGCCCGCAGGCGGCCGCTGCCAACGCCAGGCCTAGCACGGCTACTGTCACGAGAATGTACCGGATTCGCAACTTTCCCTCCCCGATTCGGATTCGACCGGAAGTATACCATACGTTGGGAGATTGGTAAATTGGTAGATTTGCGTTTCTCAGGAAAGCGTGTACAATCCCTAGCCGATTCGCAGAGACAACCAGGGACGATGAACTACTCAGAGACGATCGCCTATCTTTACAGCCTCACGGACTATGAAAAGATGCGCCTCGAGCGTTACACGCCCGAGACGCACGACCTTGCGCGAGTCGAGCGCTTGCTGGCGGCAGAGGACAACCCGCAGCGCCATTTCCCGGCCGTGCACATTGCCGGGAGCAAGGGCAAGGGGTCCACGGCCGCCATGTGTGAGGCTTGTTTGCGTGCCGCGGGTTTCCGCACCGGTTTCTACATCTCACCCCATCTGCACACCTTCCGCGAACGCATCCAGGTGGACGGGCGGAAAATCGCGCGGGAAGAAGTCGCTGCACTGGTAGAGGAGATCCGCCCAGCCATCGAGCACACACCTGGCGTGACCTACTTTGAGGCCATCACCGCCATCGGCTTGCTGTACTTTGCCCGCTCCGCGGTGGACGTGGCCGTGGTCGAGGTGGGGTTGGGAGGCCGGCTGGATGCCACCAACGTCCTGACGCCCGAGGTATCGGTCATCACCTCGCTCAGCCTCGAACACACCTATCTGCTGGGCAACACGCTGGCCGAGATTGCGTACGAGAAAGCGGGCATCATCAAGCCGGGCATTCCGGCGGTGAGCGCGCCGCAACGGGCCGAAGCGATCAAGGTACTGGAAACGGTCAGCCAGGAACGGGGAGCGCCGCTGGTCGAGGTCGGCCGTGACTGGGACTATGATCCCGGCCCGGCGAACCTGGATGGCCAGGCGTTCAGCGTGCGGTGCATTAGCGGGGGGAACTCTAGACTGGACGGAGAGTACTGGAGTCCTTTGCTGGGCCGCCACCAACTGGAGAACGCGGCGAGTTGTGTCGCGGCGCTGGAGATCCTGCGCCAGCGGGGGTTCGACGTCCCGGTCGAGGCGGTGCGTGAGGGGATGCGCAACGTGCACTGGCCGGGGCGGTTGGAGATCCTCAGCCGTGAGCCGTTGGTGGTCGTAGACGGTGCCCATAACCCCTACTCGGCCCAGGTCCTGCGACAGGCGTTGGAGGACTTGTTTCCTGGCCAGCGCTGGGTGCTAGTCTTTGGCGCTTCGGCAGACAAAGACGTCGCCGGGATATTGAAGGTCCTCCTGCCGCTCAGCGAGTACGTCATCGTCACCCGCTCCGACCATCCCAGGTCGGCGGCACCGGTCGAGCTGGCCGACGTCGTCGCTGCGGCGGGAGGCGGGGCAGAAGTCAGCGTGAGTATGAAGAAATCGCTCCGGCGGGCGTTGGCAGTGATGGACCCGGGCAGCGGCGTGCTGGTGGCCGGCTCGCTTCACCTCGTCGCCGATGCCCGCGAGGAATGGGCACGTTACACCGGCGCGCCGTTGCCGGACGACGACAGTCAGGCTGTGGAGTGAAAGATGTGGGATAGCAAGTTTCAGGATTGGTGGTCACAGGCGGGATGGCCCCACGGGATGCCATTCTCCCCTGACGACATGGATTTCGAGGAAGCGGACCTACAGCAGTCCTCAGGCGAAGTGATTGAAGCGCCGCTGCTGCCGCTGCGGGACATGGTGATGTTCCCTCGCATGGTCACCCCACTCTTCGTGGAACGCGACCGCTCCATCGAGGCCATTGAGGTCGCCCAGGAGCGAGGTGAACTGCTCATCACCGTGGCGCAGCGGGACGGGGAGGCCACGGACCCCGGCCCGGAAGAGCTCTTCACCGTCGGCACCGAGGTGGACATTGGCCGCATGTTGCGCATGCCCGACGGCACAGTGAGCGTGCTGAGCCAGGGGCTGCGGCGGGTGCAGATCGTCGAATACGTGCACCTGGAGCCTTACATCCGCGTGCGCGCTATACCCATCTACGAAACGACGGAGAAGACGCCGCTGACCGAGGCCCTGATGCGGGCCGTGCTGGCGCTTTTCGAGAAGGTCGTGCGTTTGAACCGTAACCTGCCTGACGACGTCTACGTCTTCGCCATGAACGTGGACGAGCCCGGCTGGCTGGCCGACCTGATAGCCCAGGCGCTGGACCTGGAGGTGGCCAAGCGGCAGGAGGTGTTGGAGACCATCGAAGTTGCGGCGCGGCTGCAGCGCGCCTCCGTCCTCCTGGCCAAGGAACTGGACGTACTCGAACTGGAAGACCAGATCCACTCCCAGGTGCAGCAGGAAGTGGACAAGACCCAGCGCGAATACTTTCTGCGCGAGCAGATGAAGGTCATCCAGAGCGAGTTGGGCGAGACCGACGTGTACACGCAGGAGGTCAGCGAACTGCGTGAGAGGATCGCCCAGATGGAACTGCCCGACGAGGTACGCACCCGCGCCAGCAAGGAACTGGACCGGCTGTCGGCGATGCCCCCCATGTCGCCGGAAACCGGTATGATCCGCACCTACCTCGACTGGCTGATCGAACTGCCGTGGACACAGACGACCGAGGACAACCTGGACGTCAAGCACGTCGAGGAGGTACTGGAGTCGCGCCATCACGGGTTGCCGAAGGCCAAGGAGCGCATTCTGGAGTACATTGCCGTGCGCCACCTGGCGTCCGACAAGATGCGCAGCCCGATCCTCTGTTTCGTCGGCCCGCCCGGCACCGGCAAGACGTCGCTGGGGCAATCCATCGCCGACGCCCTGGGGCGCAAGTTCGTGCGCGTCAGCCTGGGTGGGGTGCGGGACGAGGCAGAGATCCGGGGGCACCGCCGCACCTACATCGGCTCCTTGCCCGGCCGCGTCCTCCAGACGATGCGGCGGGCGGGCACGATCAACCCACTCTTTATGCTCGACGAGATAGACAAGTTGGGGCTGGACTTTCGGGGGGATCCGGCAGCGGCCTTACTGGAGGTGTTGGACCCCGAGCAGAACCACGCCTTCTCCGACCATTACCTGGAAGTGCCCTACGACCTGTCGAAGGTGCTCTTTATTACCACGGCCAACATGCTGGACCCCGTTCCACCGGCGCTGCAAGACCGCATGGAGGTCATCGAGTTCCCCGGCTATACGGACGAGGAGAAACTTAAGATCGCGCACCGGTTCCTGATCCCGCGCCAACTGAATGAACACGGCCTGCAGGACAACCGTATCGCCTTCAGCAGCGGCACGTTGCAGACGATGATCCGCGAATACACGTACGAGGCCGGGGTGCGCAACCTCGAGCGCCAGATCGCCGGCGTGTGTCGCAAGATCGCCCGTCACATGGCCGAAGGAGGCTCACCGCCCCACCGCGTCACGTCGCGCATGCTCAACCGCTACCTCGGCCCGCCGCAATTCATCCGTAGCCTGATGGCGGAGGAGCAGGATGGCGTGGGCGTCGCGACCGGCGTGGCGTGGACCGAGACGGGAGGGGACTTGCTGCCGGTGGAGGTCGTGCTGATGCCGGGCAAGGGCAACCTGGTGCTGACCGGGCACCTGGGCGAAGTGCTGCAAGAGTCGGCGCAGGCGGCGCTGAGTTACACCCGCGCTCGAGGCAAGGATTACGACATCAAGCCGGACGTGTTCGAGAAAACCGACGTCCACATCCACCTGCCGGAAGGGGCGATCCCCAAGGACGGCCCGTCGGCTGGCATCACGATTGCCACGGCGCTCGTCTCCGCCTTCACCGGCCGCCTGGTGCGCCACGACGTGGGGATGACGGGAGAAATCACCTTGCGCGGCCGGGTCCTGCCCGTCGGCGGCCTCAAGGAGAAGATGCTGACCGCCTATCGGGCCGGGCTGAAGGTCGTCATCATTCCAGAGCGCAACAAGAAGGACCTGGTAGAAATTCCGCAGAGTGTGAAGCGCGGCCTGAGCATTGTGCTGGCCGAGCAGATGGACGACGTGCTCGACCATGCGCTGCTTCCATCCACGGCCCCGGCCCGCCGCCACCGCTCCAAGAGCACCATAAGTTCGTAGTGGCGACTTCTGCCTGAGACCCTAAAGGTGGCGATAGGAATCGCTTGGAAACCTTTAGGGTCTCGATTAGTCGCTCCTGCCGCTTCGACAACGACTAAAGTCGTTACTACGAACCGTCAGAATTCGGAGGCGTAGAGAAAGCCGGCCAGGCTATCCGCACCGGAGGTCGCACCGTGGGCCATGATCTCTTGCACCGCCGTGAACAGGCGGTGCTGGGACGCGATCCTGGCACCGCCGTGAACAGGCGGTGCTGGGACGCGATCCCCTACTCCTTCACTCAGCGCCTCCAGCAGCCCGTGCCACGACGCGCTACACTCCCCGCGAGCCGCCGCCCGCAGGAAAGCGGCGGAGAGCACCGTGGTGCGGGGGATGGCCGCTTCGACCAGCGCACGGCAGAACGGGGCGGGAACGGGATGGGCCAGCCAGGCCCACAGCATGGTGCCGGTGAGAAAGTCGTCGCCGGCGGGGGTCAGCCCGCTCCCCAGGCCGGCCAGCCCCAGCGCCCCCTCGTGCAGTCGCTCCAGGTTCCCCTCCCAGCCCTCCCGCAAGGCTTCGGCTGCACGCTGGGCTGCGGAAAAGATGGCCCTGAGCGCACCGCCGTGAACAGGCGGTGCTGGGGTGCCGTGAACAGGCGGTGCTGGGGTGTTTTCCAGGTCCAGGAGGCTGCCGGCGGGCGCCATGCACAGGCAGAGGTCACGCAGGAATGGCAGCGACGACAGGATCACGTCCCGCCGGGCCCTCAGTGTGTCCCAGTCCGGCCGGGGCTCCCACACCACTGCCCTTCCCAGGTCAACCCTCAGCCCGCCGACCCACAGGCACTCCACCGCCAACGTCGCTGGCTCGCCCGGCTCAAGCCCGGCGAACAGCCCCGCTGGGCTATCTACGACCGAATCGTCTATGACGATATTGAGCGGCCCGTTGCCGGCGTGGGAAGTGACCAGCGCCACAACGTCGCCCGCGTGGGTTACCAGGTCGCAGGCGTGCTCGAAGACGGCGAGCACGTGGGCCTCGAGGTGGCTCGCCTGTGAGCAGAGCAGTTGCTCCTGCACTGCCCGGCTAATCGAATGGGCGATGGTTCGGACTGTCATCGGTGAGCAATTACCTTGTGGTGAATATAGCGCGATCCAGGGCACAAGTCAACTCCCCGCTGGGCCGGTCTCCCGACCGAGCCACTCCACCGCTGGACAAATCGCCGAAATCAGGTATCATCTCTCGCAACATCACAGTCACAGTGTGTCATGCTTTACACACGGAATAGGAGATCAAATGGACCACACGCAGCAGTTGCTACAAGAAATCACGGAAGCCCATGGCGTGCCGGGGTACGAGGCCGAAATTCGCGCCCTCGTGCGCCGCTACCTGGAGCCCCTGGGCACCGTGGAACAGGATCGCATCGGGAGCCTGATTTGCCACCACGGAGAGACGGGCCCACGGGTGATGCTGGCGGGCCACATGGATGAGATCGGTTTTATGGTCAACCACGTCACGAAGAAGGGATTCTGTAAGTTCCTCCCGTTGGGCGGGTGGTGGGACCAGGTACTCCTGGGCCAGCAGGTCATCGTCAAGACGCACAAGGGCGACCTACTGGGTGTCATTGGGGCCAAGCCGCCGCACCTGCTGCCGCCAGACGAGCGGAAGAAGATCGTGGAAAAGCAGGACATGTACATTGACATCGGCGCGACCTCGAAGAAAGAGGTCGAGGAACTTGGCGTGCGGTTGGGCGACCCGATCGTGCCCGCCTCCACCTTCCACGTGATGGCCAACGGCAAGGCGTACATGAGCAAGGCTTTTGACGACCGCGTTGGCGTGGCGCTGACGATTGAAGCCCTGCGCCATTTCGCGCAGACCCCCCATCCCAATATCCTCTACGGCGTGGCCACGGTGATGGAGGAGGTCGGCACCCGAGGAGCCAAGACCAGCGCCGAGTTGGTCAATCCAGACGTCGCCATCATCCTCGAATCGGACATTTGTGGCGACGTGCCCGGCATCAAACCGGAAGAGTCCGCCGTCAAGTTGGGCGGCGGTCCCAGCCTCCTGCTGCTGGACGCCCGCATGATCCCCAACCTGCATTTACGGGACCTGGTGATTGAGACGGCGAAGGAGTTGGAGATTCCCCTCCAATTCTCCGCCATGCCCGGCGGCGCGACGGACGGGGCGCAGATTCACCTGCACCACATTGGTGTGCCCACGGTGGTACTGGGAGTTCCGGCCCGCCACATCCACAGCCACGCCGCCATCATCCACCGGGACGACTACGACCGCGCGCTACGGCTATTGGTAGCCGTGGTGGGGAAATTGGACACGGAGACCGTGGCCGGGCTGGCCCCCTAGGCCCACGTCACGTCCCCCCACAGGTCGGGCGAGCGGGGGCGGGCCAGGAATTCCTGGAAAGCGGGGCGCGCGGCCCCTATGGTGGCGGGGTCGCCGTGGCCGGGGTAAAAGGTCGTATCGTCGGGCCAGGCGAAGACGGTGCGTTGCAGGCTGAGGAGAAGCGTCCGCAGCGCCTCGGGCGCGTCGGTGTGGCCGGGGCCGCCGGGGAAGAGCGCGTCCCCTACGAGCGCGCGCCGGTCGAAGCGCAGCGCCACGCTGCCGGAAGTGTGGCCAGGTACGTGAACGACCCGCACGAGGTGCTGCCCGACCCGCAGCCGCATGCCATCCCGTAACGGCCAGTCAGCCTCGACGCCGAACTCGGCCCCGTCGGCCGGGTGGATGCCCACAGGCACGCCCAGCGCCGTCCGCACCTCGCCCAGCGCCAACCAGTGGTCAAAGTGGCCGTGGGTCAGCAGGATGCGGGTCACGCGCACGCCTGCGCATAGCCCCAGCACCGCTTCCGGGTCCGCGCCTGGGTCCACCAGCAACGCCCGGTGTGTCTCGGGGCAGGTCAGCAGGTAACAGTTGGTGGCATACTCGCCGACGGATAGTACGTGGAGTTCCAGCATGTCCCTCGCGTAAGCCGCTCCATCACTCATCGGGTCTCGGTGACTTTCTTTAGCCCGCGCGGATGGTCGGGGTCGTAGCCCTTGGCCAGGGTGACGTGCAGCGCCAGCAACTGCCCCGGGAGGATGCAGGTGAACGGCGAGAGCCATTCCGGCAAGGCGACCGGCAGCCGCAACGGCGTGCGGGCCATGCCCAGCAGTTCGTCCTGGTCAGAGATGGCGACGAGTTCTGCCTCCCGCTCAGCCAGTGCGCGGGCCAGCGCGCGCATGTCGGGGTAGACCACGCCCTGGGGGGCGACGACGATGGCGGGGAAGCCACGCTCGACGACGGCGATGGGGCCATGGTGAAAGTCGGCCGAGGAGTAGGGCTCGGCGACCATGTAGGTCAACTCTTTCACCTTGAGCGCGATCTCGAAGGCGGTGGCGTAGTTGTAGCCGCGGCCCAGCACGACGCACGCGGTGGCGTAGGTGTAGCGCTGGGCGGCTTGCGCGATGGACTCTTCGAGCGCGAGCGTCTTTTCCACCGCCCCTGGCACGCTCCGCAGCGCAGCCAACCGCTCGCCATCGTTGGCCAGTTGCACGGCCAACAGCGCCAGGGCCGCCAGTTGGGCAGTGTAGGTCTTGGTGGCGGCCACGGCCCGCTCCTCACCTACACCCAACAGGAGCACGTGATCGGCAGCGTGGGCCAACGGCGAATCGGGCTCGTTGGTCACGGCCACGGTCAGCGCCCCCTGCCGCCGGCCCTCCTCGACGACGGCGACGATGTCGGGCGATTGGCCCGATTGGGAGATGCCCAGCACCAGCGCGTCGCGCAACTGCGGCGGCGTATGGTAGACACTGAACAGCGAGGGAGTCGCCAGCGCCACCTGCAAGCCCACCGCCGCACCGAAGAGGTACTGGGCATAGCGGGCCGCGTTGTCCGAGGTACCCCGCGCGGCGATGACGGCGTAGCGCACGTCGCGAGCACGGATGGCCGCCGCAATCTGCGCGGCGGCCGGGGCCTCCCGGTCCAGCAAATGGGAGAGGACTTGCGGTTGTTCGTGGATCTCTTGGCTGAGGTAGTAGTTCATGGTATGAGATTCTACCTTATCCCGTCCCCCCGCGCAAGTCGCCCAGAGTCCTCTAGACCTGGCAGGTTTAGGCCGGGCGTACTCGCCCGCAACCTGCCAGGTCTTGGTTGCGCGCCAACACGAACGTGATATACTCTGGCGCAGCGTGTAACCCCCTATCCAGGTTTGCCAGCGGACGCATGGCCAAGGACGCAACATAGGAGCACATCCATGATCCACCTTCCAGCCCAGGGCAAGAACAAGGAAGCAGTCCTGGAAGCGATGAAAGCTCTGCGCCAGCAAGACGCTCAGTGGCGACAGGGCCGGGTCTTTAGCCTGGTCTACCACGTGGACGACGAACTGACCTCCCTGCTCAAAGACGCCTATACGCTCTTTTTCTGCGAGAACGCCCTCAACCCCAGCGTCTTCCCCAGCCTGCGCAAAATGGAGACGGAGGTCGTCGCCATGACGGCCGCGCTGCTGGGCGGCGACGAGCAGGTAGTAGGGAACATGACCTCCGGCGGCACGGAAAGCATCCTGATGGCCGTCAAGGCAGCCAGGGAATGGGGGCAGGTGCACAAGCCCGGCCTGCAGACCCCTGAAATGGTCCTGCCGGCCACGGCGCACCCGGCCTTTGAGAAGGCAGCCCACTACTTTGGGGTCAGGCCGGTGCGCGTGCCGGTGGGGCCGGACTTGCGCGCCGATGCAGAGCGCATGCGGGCGGCCATTACCCCCCACACCGTCCTGCTGGTCGGCTCCACCCCTTCCTACCCGCACGGGGTGGTGGATCCCATCACCGAGATCGCCCAGGTGGCCCAGGAGCACGGCCTCCTGTGCCACGTGGATGCCTGCGTGGGCGGGTTCGAACTACCCTTCCTGCGTCGCCTGGGCTATCCGGTGCCCGATTTCGACTTCCAGGTGCCCGGCGTGACTTCCCTGTCGGCCGACCTGCACAAGTACGGCTACGCGGCCAAGGGAGCCTCGGTGGTCCTGTACCGCGACGGCGGGCTGCGCCGCCACCAGTTCTTCGCCTGCATTGACTGGCCGGGGGGCATCTATGCTTCGGCCACCATGGCCGGCACGCGCCCGGGCGGGCCGATCGCCGCCGCCTGGGCGGTGATGCACTACCTGGGCGAGGAAGGCTACCTGGCCCTGGCCGACCAGGTGATGAAGACCGCGCTCAAACTGCGCGCCGGGATCACGGAGATCCCGGACTTGAAGATCCTGGGTGAGCCGGCCATGAGCATCATGGCGATCGGTTCAGACCGGCTGAACGTCTACGAGGTCGGCGACGAGATGGCAGTGCGGGGCTGGCACCTGGACCGGCAGCAATTCCCCCCCAGCCTGCACGTGACGGTGACCCCCACCCACGCTCAAGTGGCCGACCTCTTCCTGGAGGACCTGGCGCGGGCGGCAGCGACGGTGAGGAAACCCAGCCTGCGCAAACTGGCCAACGCCGCGCTACTGAGGCTGGCGGGCACAGCGGTGCGCGTGCTGCCGGAGCGGTTGGTCAGCCGCCTGACCGGTTTCGGCTCGCGCTTCCTGGGCGGCAGCGGGTCGGGGTTGCCGCAGCGTTCAGCCGCCATGTACGGCATGCTGGGCACCCTGCCCAACCGGGGTGACCTGCATGAGTTGGTACTGGACCTGCTGGACCAGTTGACTCGCGTGGAATAGACCTTCCCGAAAGACCGGAAGCGCGCTGAGAATGCCAACAAGGCCACCCGAAAGCAGTGCATCATCTGTCAGGTGGCCGCACCGGGTCTTTCGGGAAGGTGCAGCGACGTAAGGAAAGGAAAGAGCATGGACACACAGACAAACTCAGCGGCGGGGCGGCCACCGGTGGCACCAGGGCCCGTGCGCGTCCCTGGGTGGGTCAAATGGATCTATGGCTCCGGCGAGTGGGGCTATGCCACCTACGGCACATTGCGCCAGGTTTTCTACGCCATCTTCCTCACCGACGTGGTCGGGCTGGAGGCGAGGCTGGCCTCCTTCGCCGCGCTGTTCGGCGTGATATGGGACGCCATCAACGACCCCCTGGTGGGCGTGCTCAGCGACAACGTGAGGACGCGCTGGGGACGGCGGCGACCGTTCCTGTTGTTCTTCTCCATCCCCTTCGGACTGGGGTTCCTGCTCCTGTGGTGGGCACCCCCCTGGCAGAGCCAGGTGGCACTGATGGTCACCGTCACACTCGCCTTCATGCTGAGCGACACGCTGCAGACGCTGGTCGCCGTGCCCTACATCACACTTCTGCCGGAGATCGCGCCGGACTATGACGAACGCACCAGCCTGTGCGGCTACCGCATGCTGTTCAACTTGCTGGCTTCGCTGGTCACGGCGGTCTCCGCCCCCATGATCGTGGACGCCGCACTCAAGGCCGGCCTCACGCAGCAGCAGGGGTACCTGATCATCGCGGCGCTGTTCGGCGGGCTGGCGGCCGTGCCCTTCCTGCTGATCTTTTTCGTGGTGCGCGAACAGCCTGCCGGCCTGATGCCGGAACGGGAGCGGGTCCCGGTGCGAGAAGTGCTGCGGGCGATCTGGAGCAACGTCCCCTTCCGCTTTGCCGCCGCGGTGTACATGCTCAACTGGATCACCTTCGACCTGGTGGCGCTGATCCTGCCGTTCTTCCTGGTCTATTGGGTCGCCCAGGGGGACCTGCTGGCGTCGGTGAACCTGTTCGGGGAAAAGATCGCGCTAGAATCCGCCGTGCTGGGGTTGCTACTGGCCACGGCGGTGGTAGCCATCCCGCTGTGGACGTGGCTGGCCCGTCGCTTCAGCAAGCGCGCCGCCTACATCGCCGGCATGGGTTTCTGGGTGGTCGTGCAGATGTTCGCACTGGCCGTGCGCCCGGGGGCGATCGGGCTCGCCCTCGTGCTGGCCGTGCTGGCGGGGCTGAGCGTCTCCACGGCGCACGTGCTGCCCGACGCCATGTTTCCCGACGTGATCGAGTGGGACGAGTTGCGCACGCGCCGCCGCCGCGAAGGGATCTACTTTGGAGCCAAGAACTTTATCCGCAAGATGACCGGCGCGCTGGCGATCTTTTTGGCCTTGCAGGTGTTGGGCTGGTTCGGCTACCAGTCGCCGCCCCAAGGAGCGCTGCATTTCAGCCAGTCGCCGGTCACGCTGACGGCGATCCGCATGTTGACCGGGCCGGTGGGGGCGTTCCTGCTGGCGAGCGCCATCGTCGCTGCCTGGTTCTATCCGCTCACCCGCGAGCGGCACGCCCGCATTCGCCGGCTGCTGGCGCGGCGCCGGGCGCGCCTGCCAAATGACCGCCGCTAGAACAGCAGCAGCCGCAGGCCCATGACGACCAGCAGCACCAGGACGATCTTGCGGAATAAGGCTGGATCCAGCCGCCGGTCGAGCCGGCCCCCCACGAACAGGCCCACGATCAGGGCCGGCAGCACGATCAGGTAATCGCGCAGGACGAGGGGCGTCAGGTTCTGGCTCAGGGCGTGGCCGGCGATCACCAGCAGGTCGTTGACGAGAAAGAAACCTTGCAGGTTGCCCTTGAACTCGGAGGGGGGCCAGCGCTGGCAGTTCCCGAAGATGACGACCGGCGGGCCGGAGGTGTTGTAGGCCCCCCCGAGCACGCCGGACAGGAAGCCAAAACCGTAGGCCCAGGCCGGATGCTCCAACCTGGGCAGCCTTGGACTGAGCAGCGCATACAGGGCGTACCCGGCGATCACCGCGCCCAGGATGGCCAGGACGAACCGCTCTTCCACCCGCCGCAGGACCAGGATGCCCAGGGGCACACCCAGGACCAGGGCGGCCACCAGCCGCCAGATGGCCCGCAGGTTGAGCGCCTGCCGGTAACGGGCCAGCAATGCGACGTCAATCGTCACGGTTATCAGGGTCACCAACGGCGCGGCGGTGCGAATGCCGATCAGCCCCGGGAGCACCGCCATGGACACGAGGGCGGAGCCAAAGCCCGTCAGGCTCTGGGTGAACGCGGCGAGCAAGGCTACCACGAAAAGCAGGAATGGTTCCACAGGAATCAGGGATTTCGGATTACGAGTTACGAACTACGAACTACGAATTACGAACTACGAATTACGAATTACGTCCTCCCACCCACCCTCTACTGCGTTCTACCGCCTTCTTCCACCCGGCGTAGGCCTCTGCGCGCTGGTCCTCGCCCCACTGCGGCTCGAAGACCCGGTCCACGCCCCAATTGGCGCGCAGTTCGTCCAGGTTCGACCACAGCCCGGTGGCCAGCCCGGCGGCGTAGGCCGCGCCCAGCGCCGTCGTCTCGTGCACGATCGGGCGCACCACCGGCACACCCAGGACGTCGGCCTGCAACTGCATCAGGAAGTTGTTGACGGTCGCGCCGCCATCCACCTTGAGCGCGGCCAGTTGGACGCCGGAGTCGGCGCGCATGGCCTCCAGCACGTCCCTTGTCTGGTAGCAGATGGATTCCAGCGTGGCGCGCACGACGTGGGCGCGGGTCACGTAGCGGGTCAGGCCGACGATGACGCCCCGCGCGTCCATGTCCCAATAAGGGGCGAAGAGGCCGGAGAAGGCGGGGACGAAGTAGATGCCGCCCGCGTCGTCCACGCTCTGCGCGATTTCCTCCGTCTCGGCGGCGTTCTTGATCAGGCCCAGGTTGTCGCGCAGCCATTGCACGGCCGCACCGGTGACGGCGATCGAGCCCTCGAGGGCGTAGGTCGTGCCCTCCGGCAGGCCGTAGGCCACGGTGGTCAGCAGGCCACTCTGCGACGGGATCGGCTTGTCGCCGGTGTTCAGCAGCATAAAGCAGCCTGTGCCGTAGGTATTCTTGGCCTCGCCCACGGCATAACCGGCCTGGCCAAAGAGGGCCGCCTGCTGATCCCCCAGGTCGCCGCACACCGGCACCGCGCCGCCCACCGGCCCGTCGGCCCGCGTCGTGCCGTAGAAGGCCGGGTCGGACGAGGGGCGGATGGCAGGCAGCATCTGGCGCGGGATGGAGAGGATCTCGAGCAGCTCGTCGTCCCAGGCGAGCGTGGACAGGTCCATCAACAGGGTGCGGGAAGCGTTGGTCACGTCGGTGACGTGCGCCCCACCCTGCGGCCCGCCGGTCAGGTTCCACAAGACCCAGGTGTCTACGTTGCCGAAGACCGCTTTGCCTGCCGCCGCTTTCTCCCGCAGCCCCGGGACACCATCGAGCAGCCACTTGAGTTTGGGACCGGAGAAGTAGGTGGCGATGGGCAGGCCGGTCTTGCGGCGGAAGGTAGGCTCCAACCCATCGGCGATCAGTTGCTGGCACAGTTCGCGGGTGCGCGTGTCCTGCCACACGATGGCATTGCAGAGCGGCTCGCCGGTGGTGGGGTCCCAGACGACCGCCGTCTCGCGCTGGTTGGTGATGCCGATGCCGGCGATCTCTGCTGGCCGGATGCGTCCTTCGGCCAAAGTGCCGCCGATGACGCGGCGTGTCTTGGCCCAGATTTCCCCCGCGTCGTGCTCGACCCAGCCGGGCTGGGGGTAAATCTGGGTATGCTCCTCGTACATTGAGGCGACCACCCGTCCCTGGCGGTCGAAGACCATAAAGCGGGTGCCGGTGGTGCCCTGGTCTACTGCGGCTGCATAGTGGGCCATGTCAGTCCTCCTGGGGGATTTCGTCGTGCCGGCCCAGACTATACCGCCTTTGCGTGAAGTTGGCAAGCGGGAATAACGCGTAATGCGTGATGCGTAATGCGTAAGGTGCAACGACCGGAGCGAAATTACGGATTACGCATTACGAATTCCGCATTACGAATTACGCATTGTGTTTTCTCTTCCCTGTGTTATACTCGCATGAACCACAAATTGGAGGTTAGAATCTCTATGCGCGTGTTGCAGCGCCTTTTTGGCTACGTACGACCTTATTGGAAGACACTGGCGATCACGGGCGTCTTGCTCCTGATCAACACCGGGCTGAACCTGCTCCCGCCCCTGTTCCAACGGGGGATCGTGGACCAGGTCATTGGTGCCCGCGACATTTCCCGCCTCGGCGCGCTGATCGCCACACTGGCCGGCGTCCACCTGCTGCTGTGGCTCACGGACACGGGCGAGCAGTACATCCGCCACGCACTGGGTGCACGCTTCATCCTCGACCTGCGGGTGCGTATCTATGCCTACCTGCAGCGGCTGTCCCTCTCCTTCTTCGAGCGCACCTCCACCGGCGAACTGATGTCGCGGGTCGCCAACGACGTGGACGCAGTGGAGCAGTTCGTCACGCACGGCGTCATCCTCACGCTGATTGACCTGCTGCGCCTGCTGGGGGCGTCGGCGGTACTGCTGGTGCTCGAATGGCGGCTGGCGCTGGTCGTGCTGGCGCTGCTGCCGGTGATGGCGGTAGTCCTGCGGCGCTTTAACCGGCTGGTACGCCCCACCTACCGCCAGATGCGCGACCGCCTGGGCGACATCAACGCCCGGCTGCAGGACAATCTGGCCGGCATCCGCGTCATTCAGGCCTTTGGGCAGGAGGAGTCGGAACTGGAGCGCTTCCGCGACGTCAGCGGCGACTATTACCAGGCGCGTGTGCGCACCATTCGCATCTGGACGACCTTTTTTCCCGCCCTGTCGTTCGTGACCGCGTTGGGGGGGGCGGCAGTGCTTGGCATCGGGGCCTGGATGGTCATTGGTGGGCAACTCTCGTTGGGCACGCTGGTGGCCTTCACGTCCTACATCGTTTCCTTCTACGACCCTGTGCGGCGGCTGACCGAAGTGGACAACATGTTCCAGCAGGCCATCGCCGCCGGGGAGCGCATCTTTGAACTGCTGGACGAGGTGCCAGAGATCCAGGACGCGCCGGATGCAATCACACTCGACGGGGTCAGAGGAGATGTAGCGTTCGAGGACGTGCACTTCCGCTATGGCAGCGGCGACGAAGTGCTGCACGACGTCGAGTTCCGCATGGCCCCCGGCGAGGTAGTGGCGCTGGTCGGCCCCAGCGGCGCGGGCAAGACGAGCATCGCCAACCTCTTGTGCCGCTTCTACGACCCCATTCACGGCCACGTCAAGGTGGACAGCCACGACCTGCGCACGGTGCAGGTCAAGTCGCTGCGCCGCCACATCGCGGTCGTGCTGCAAGACACGTTCCTGTTCAATACGTCTGTGCGCGAGAACCTGCGCTACGGCAAGCCCGACGCCACGCAAGAGGAGATGGTCGCCGCGGCGCAGGCGGCCTACGCGCACGAGTTCATCGAGGAACTGCCCCAGGGCTACGACACCGAGATCGGCGAGCGGGGAGTGAAACTGAGCGGCGGGCAGAAGCAGCGGCTGGCGCTGGCGCGCGCCATCCTGGCCAACCCGCGCATCCTGATCCTGGACGAGGCCACCTCGTCGGTGGATGCGGAGGCGGAGTACCTGATCCAGCAGGCGCTGGAGGAGGTGATGAAGGGGCGCACGTCGCTCGTCATCGCCCACCGGCTGAGCACGATCCGCAACGCCGACAAGATCATCGCGCTGGAAGAGGGACGCATCCGGGAGGTGGGCGACCACCGGGAGCTATTGGCGCGGGGCGGGCTGTATAGCCAACTCTACCAGCGGCAGTTGGAGTTGGCGGCGAATGGGACGGGGGAAACGTAAGGGCTGAAAATGAACGACGAGATGATTGCCGATCGTTACACAGAACAACAAGTGAATACTTTTCTGTCGAGCTACGAGGGTCTGGTGCAGGAACTACCCGATTTAGATGCTGCCTGGGACGACATGGATGCTATGGAACAAGACCATCACAGGGTCATGTTTGGGCAGACATGGGGTACTCGCCGTCTATTGGGCGCAATCTTTCGGGCTGGCCGGTTGACCCACAAGCAGGAAATCAGATTGTCCCAATTGGACCAGCAAATGCTAGAAGAAAGCCGGGCAGCGCAGCACTGCTATCATCTCGACAGTTTCAGACTATTGGAAATCTTTGTATGGGGCACTCCTCTCTCTCTGTCTCGCCGAGCCATCCACATCGAAATCGAGCCCAGAACTTTGAACGAACTGGCCCTGGCGTGGGGTGGGAGGTAGTTCGTTCATTCGTTCATTCGCACATAAACGACCGCAATCTCGTCGGCGTAGGCCCGCCGCCAGCCGTCGTCGAGGGCCAGGAAATTGTCGGTGAAGCCGCCTGCTTCGGTCAGCACAAAGTTGACGCCGTACTGGTCGAACACCTCCTGGAAGCCCGGTTTGGCAAAGCGCACGTCCAGGTACTGCTCCAACAACTCGTCGCCGTAGAGATCGGTGCGGCCGTCCACGAAGACCCGGTAAGCGGGCCACAGGTGCCAGATGAGGTAGCCGCCCCAGTTGTAACTGTTGAACATCGGCCCTGGTGGCTGCTCCCTCTGAATCCACTCCACGGCGTCTGCAGGCAGCGTGCGCCGCTCGTTCTCGACGTTAAATTCATCACGCCATGGCAGCGCTGCCTTGACGCCTGCCGCCACGAGCACCAGCAGCAGCAACAGCCAGTTAGCCAACGCCAGGCGGGTTGAAAGCGGCCGGCCCGTCCGCAGCGGCGGGCTGAACCAGCCTCGCTCCCGCGCCACCTTCAGCCAGCGCTCGATAGCCCGTGCGGCGTGCCGGCTCAGCACCGGCGCCGCCACCAGCGCGAAGGGGCCCATGTTGCGCCCGGCCAGCAAGCCGGCGTAGGCAAAGCCCGCCACCAGCGCCAGGTCGGTGCCGTCCACCCGCCGCCCCGAAAGCCCTATCGCCGTCAGCGTCGCCAGCAGCAGCCAGATGAAGGGGTGCGTGTACAGGGGATGAAAGTCGGGCGAGCGCCACTCCTGGATGAAATCCTGCAGCACCCCGATGCGCACCGTGTCCAGGTAATACATCCACATACGGGTGGTGTTGGGGTTGAGCAGCAGGCAGAGGAAGGACAGGATGGAGACGAGCACCACCAGCCCCACGCCCCGCCACGGCACCACCGGATCTTCGCCGGGGGCCAACCTGGACAGCAGGTTGTTGAACACCTCGCCGGCCACGAACGCCGCCAGCACCATAAAGCCCAGCACGTAGCCCGCGTGCAGGTTGACCCACAGGACGAACAGGGGCGGAATGAGCCACAGCCGGTTGACCCCGCGCCATTTGTACAGGTATAGCAGGTAGCACAGGACAGCCGTGAGTAAGAAGGAGATCAGTTGCGGGCGCGCGATCCAGATCACGGCTGACGCCGCCGCCGCCAGGACGACGATGAACGCGCGCGTAAAGACGTCCCCCTCCATCTGCGCGTAGACGAAGACAAACGCCAGCGTGACCACCAGGGCCTGGAACAGCCCCAGCCCGTAGTAGCGCAAGTAGTGGAAGAGGAGATAGAGGAGCACCTGGCTCAGCCAGGAATGGTTGACCCAGGGCTGGCCGTAACGGGTATGGGAAAAGACGTCGCTCTGGAGGATGCGGCCGCGCTCCAGGGTCACCCGTCCGGCCTGCAGGTGCCACCAGGTATCGGTGTCGGCCGGAGCGCGGGCCGCCATAGCGAACACGGCGATGAACAGAACCCCCACCGCCAGACGACGGATACTTAGCCACAGTACCACTTGCTTCACAGCCTCATTCCTCGATCGGGAGATTCAGTTCGCCCGGCACTATCTTGCGCGAGAGATCGTAGAATACGTGATAGTCGCCGATTTGCGCCTCACGAAAACTCACCCCGAGCGCCGCAAATCGCCCCCGTAGCAGGCCATCTAGCAGCGGGTGGTGGGTGGTGACGTAGACCACGGTGGGACTGGCCTCGACCCACTCCCGGTAGGGGGCGTACCGGTCGTCACGGGGCGTGTACCGCAGGTCAGCCTTGTAGGGCAGGCGCGGCTCGAGAATGATCTCCTCGCCCGACAGAAACGCGATGGGATAGGTGACCCAGTAATTGGCGTAGCCGCGCGTGCCCCCGTGCGCCCGCAGCAAGTCCATCAACGCACCATCGTAGCGGTGTTCCACCTGCGTGATCGCCTCGAACTGGGTGGTGATGCCGGGCGGGTTATGCAGCGCGGCCTGGGCTGTGCCGACCAGGTTGAAAGCAAGTACGGCCCCCAGCAGTACCCAGGCCCAGCGCCGGATGCGCTCCGCCAACGCAACCAACGCATCGGCGGTGAAGATGAACAGCGGCAGGTAGAGCGGCAGGAAATAGCGCCCGGATGGGTCTCCTCCAAAAGGAGTCAGCACGAAGCCGAGGAACAGCGCCAGGCAAACGCCCCACAGCAACGGGCGAGGGGAGGGAGGGGAAGGAGAGGAGTGAGTAGATGAGGAGGGGGTAGATGAGGAACGAGTAGAAGGGGAGCGTAGGGCGTAGGCTAGAGCGCCCAGGTAGAGGGCCAGGGCGGGGACGGCCAGCCACAGTGGGGGCCCGGCCACACTCCAGGGAAAGCGCAGCCCGAAGAAGGCCGGGAGTCCCAGGACGACGAAGTTGAAGGTTCGCGCGCCGACGTTGCCCAGGAAACTGCCCGCCGTGGCCGTGCTGCGCACCGCCACGCCCGCCAACTCCGCCACGCCGACACCCAGGCGGCCCAGATTGCCCAGCCACCAGGGCAGGCTGCCCACAACAAAGCCCGCCGCTGCCAGCAGGTACCCCCGCCAGGCGCGAGCGCGCAGCCGCCCCACGAGCCACAGCGCCACGGGCACCAGGTAGACGAGCACCAGCCCAAACGCCCAGAAGCCCAGGCCTGCCACCAGCCCCCAGGCCAGCCACCGCCCCCAGCGCCGGGCGTCCTCCCCGCCCAACCGGTGCCCCCACCCAGCCGCCGCTCCCAGCCCCGTCTGGGGGCGGCCCAACCGGTGCCCCCGCCAGACCGCCGCTCCCAGCCCCGTCTCGGGGCGGCCCAACCGGTGCCCCCACCAGACCGCCGCTCCCAGCCCCGTCTCGGGGCGGCCCAACCGGTACCCCCACCCAGCCGCCGCTCCCAGCCCCGTCTCGGGGCGGCCCAACCGGTACCCCCACCAGATGAGGAGGTTACCCGCCAGCAACGCCTCGCCATAGCCGCCCAACGTCGCCGTGGTGTAGAGCGTCAGCAGCACAGGCGGGAACGCCAGCAGCAGCACGACCACCAGCGCCCTGCGCCGGTCACCCGTGAGCCGGAGCGTAGCACTGTATCCCGTCACCAGGACGGCGGCGAAGAGCGCCATCTGCACCAGCCGGACCGTCAGCACGCGCTCACCCAAGACCCGGAACGCACCGGCGATCAGGTAGGCATCCAGGCTGCCCATGTACGCCTGGCCATAGAAGAACCACGGCCGCTCCCCCTGCACGATGTGGCGGGCCATCAGCGCCACTACCGCCTCGTCGGCGTTGAACGGGACCGCGCCAAGCGCCAGCAACACAGCCTTGTACGCTACCGCCCCGCTGAGGATTGCGATCAGGGGTAGGACCTTACGCAAGGTAATCACTATGCCGTCCGAAGTGCATATATGTCCCAATGCTCCAGCCGACATCAATCAGACACAGTTGGATTCTTGCACAGTGAGCGTCGCCAACTTCTACCTCGATGGCGCTGGCAGTACAAGTCCAGCCATAGTACAGCCGGAAACAAGTGCCCCAGAAACCAACCCTTGGGTCCTATCCAATTCGACATAAGTGGTGTCCACGACAGTATCCAGGCAAGGACAGCGCTACACTGACCAATCCGCCCCATTGCTGGCACCAATACGATGTAATTATAGGGTATCACATGGGGGGTCACAAATGACCCTGCAAGCATGAGCATATCCTCATCTCCCCGGGAAAACCACAATAGAACCAGGCCAACCGGGACAGACCAGGGCCACAAAGATATATCTTGTGCATAGCGACCCTCCGCGTAGTAGCTCCGGTAATTCAGCATGTTGATAGGCCAAGGTCCCCAGATCAAACAGGAGACAACAAGTGTGACTACCAGTGCCACCATGTAGCGCTTCTTAGCCAGGAAGGCAAATGCAGAAATCTGCGGCTTTAGCAACGCTATAGGGGCCAACCAAGGTAATCCAATACATCCCAGAAGTGCAAGACCGTCCAATTGCCCCAGGAACAGTGTCCACATCACTGGTAAGGATAGGAAAGCTAGGACTATGGCCAACGGTGAGGCCTGACGCTGAACCAGCGCAACACTGATACCTGTCAATGTGAGCCCGACCAGAACTGGCCAGGTCAACAAGTACACGTACTGTGTCCAGAAGGGATAGAATGGTAGACGCATACCTCTACTGAACACATGCACCCAGTCGAAGCCAATGAAGCCATTCGCAGGTAGCAGTGTACCTATTGCCGAGAACAATAACACACCCAATACGAAAAAAAGGAAGGATTTCGCTGTGAACTGGAGAGTCTTATATGGGGGGATCGCAGGGAACAAAACGGTATCCCACGCCCGCAAGTATCTCACAACAGTTTCCGATTTGCCTGCCAGCCATAACCTCATGATTTCCTATTCCCTTCCCCACCCACATAATAGTCTGGACTCACCCATAAGTTGGTTATTATGCCACCAAAGTGTATAATGGTGGTGATGATTGAGCGCAAAGCTCGCACTGAATGGTTGCTGAGCGCGGTCTTGCTGGCTCTGGCGCTACTGGTTCGGTTGGTCCCTGGCGAGCGGATGGTGGACGACGCCTACATCACCTTCCGCTACGCCCGTAATCTCATCGAGGGCCACGGCTTCGTCTACAACCCCGGTGAGCGCGTGCTGGGCACGACCACGCCTCTGTACACGCTGTTGATGGCGGGCCTGGCCCTGACGAGCGGCTCCCGCGACTTTCCGTCACTGGCACTGGCCGTGAATGCGCTGGCCGGCGCCGCCTCGGTCGGGCTGCTCTATGGCCTGGGCAGACGGGTCGCGGGACACTGGGCCCCCGCCACGGCGGCTGCCCTCCTCTGGGCCGCGGCTCCCTACAGCGTGACCTTCGCCGTAGGTGGGATGGAGACTGACCTGACGATTGCGCTGCTCCTGGCGGCCTCTTACGCCCACGTGACCGGCCACTCCCGCGCGATGGCTATCTTCTCGGCGTTGGCACTCCTGGCCCGGCCAGATACGGCCATCCTGTTAGGGCTGCTGTGGCTGGACCTGGTTCTGGCACGCTTCTTCGGCGGAGTTTACCCCGAGCGGAGCCGAGGGGCTCAGGGCAAGCTACGTGTCCCCTGGCAGGAGGGGTTGATCACGTTGGCCCTCCTGGCCCCCTGGTTGATCTTCGGCACGCTCTACTTTGGCAGCCCCCTCACCATCTCCGTCGCTGCCAAGTCCATCACCTACCGGCTGCCGCCGGGAGCCGCCCTGGTGCGGCTGATCCAGCACTATAGCACCCCTTTCTTCGAGGACGCCTTCCTCGGCTCCTATTGGCGCCTGATTGGCTTCGCGGTCTACCTGCTGCTGTGTGGCCTGGGCGGGCTACGTGTGGTCCGGCGCGACCGCCGCGCCTGGCCGCTGCTGGCCTACCCTTACGCTTACCTGATCGTCTTCGCGGTCGCCAACCCGCTCCTGTTCCGCTGGTATCTCTCCCCTCCCCTCCCGTTCTACTTTCTGTTCATCGTCGCCGGCATCTGGGCGCTAATCTCCGACGTAGAGAAACTCGTCATCCAACCTCCAACCTCCAACTTCCAACTTCCAACTTCCAACCTCCAATATCCAATCTCCAATCTCCGCCATCCAGTATCCTCGTCTCTGTTTGCCTTACTGACCATCGCGGCGTTCATCTGCACGCTCAACGCCTGGGCTCTCCACCCTGATCACGGGCCCGACAGGCCAGCGCCGGAGATGGCCTGGTTCAAACTGGAACTGCTCTATGCCCAGGCCGCCGATGCCGTGCGCTCCCAGGCCGCGCCCGGCGACACCCTCTGCGCTGGCGACATCGGGGTGTTGGGCTACCGCACCGGCCTGCGCATCCTCGACACCGTCGGGCTGGTGACGCCAGAGTCTACGCGCCACTACCCGGCCGATCCGGCGATCTACGTCATCAACTATGCCATCCCCGCTGACCTGGTGCTGGCGCTCGATCCAGACTACATCGTCATCCTCGAAGTTTACGGGCGGCGGGGACTCTTGCCCGATCCTCGCTTCCAGGCCCACTATCAATTATTGGGGAATCTTGGCACTGACATCTATGGGGCAAATGGGATGCTCATTTTCGAGCGGCGCCCGTAGAGATGCTGCGATGCCGATCCCAAAGCACAGCCACCGTCACCATGGCCGTGATCACCATCACGCTCAAGCTGACCCAGCGCCCCCACGCCCAGCCTATAGGTGCATACGTCAATGTCACCGTGTGGGAACCCTCAGAGAGCGGCAGGCCACAAAATGCCACATCGGTACGATATACCTCGGTCTGTACGCCGTCAACGGATGCTCGCCAGCTTGGTGCCCACACCTCGCTCAACACCAGCCATCCTGGACCATTGGCCTGTACCTCGATATGGTTCGGTTGCCTGTTGAGCACCTGTGCTGCGTGAAATGACGTGCCGGAAAGTAACGCGTATCCAGGGGCATGCGTCACTGTCGCCATTTCCGTAGGGTTGTGCGATCGCAGCATTGTCAATGCAGCGGCGTCGTCGGTCTCGACAGCGATTGCTGGTGCCACGAAGGCCCGCGGCAGTGCGGCTGGATTTTCGTAAACCCGCACTGAGTCCGATTGCCATACCAAAGGCAACCATTGGTCCAGCACGTGGTTCGTAACCACGTAACGCACGTTTCCGACGCCGAGCAACACCCTATCGGGCTGCGCTCGCAGGTAGGCTGCCGGGTCCACCTCGTTGCCGGCACACGCCGGTACACTGACAGCGTATGTCTCTAGATCACACCCACTGGCTGCATTCATCCAGCGCACATAATGGTCGAACTGGAACGGATCGTTGCCGTCCGCCGTCTCAAGCCCATAGGTGACTGCCTGTGCCAGGGAGACCAGCCCACGAGGAGAGTACACCCGGAAGAGCCCTGGCTGCGATGCCAGAAAGTTGACCGCACGTGTAGGCACTGCGAATGCTGATATTCGGCCCCGAGCGATGAACTGGGGTGCCAGTGCGACTGTTTCGAACACGACCAATGCTGCCAATGCCACCAGTGTATACGGCTGAGCCACCCGAACCCGGGATTGCCCCACCAGTACTGTCAGAGTTATTATCGCTACGATAACGCTGCTTATGGGGACCGCCAGGATGCCGGGGAACCAGTGGCTCCACAGCGCGCCGACAGCCGAAAGCAAGGCCAACACCGTCCACCACCCCACAAGTGCCGGTATCCGCCGCAGATTCGCCTGCCTTACAGCATCCCAACCCATGCCTGCCAGCAGTGCCCAGGCCAACTGGACCAGAAACATCATCCGGGATGGAACCCGCACCCAGTTCATTCCCGGCAGGACTCGGAAAAGCGCGGGGTATAGCGGCGTCGCACATCCCAATGAGAAGACTGTCCCCAGAATAACCAACGCGACGAAAAAACGCCAGCCCCTACTCGAGTTGCGTGCCAACCAACTGGCCGGCGCCAGTGCCAATGCCACCACGCCAATATAGGTGACCCATTCCGGGAAGGCCAATGCAGTGGGGAGCACCAACCCAACCAATAATGGAACTGGCAAAGCGTACCGGCCTGCTTCAGACAGGGTCAGCGCGCTGCGGGTACTGAACGGCAACAGTTCCAACATCGGCCATAGTTGCGCCGCAGACAGTCCCAGTGCTATCGCCAGCGCTCCTACCCCGGCCAGTCCAGACTGTAGCCACCGGCGCGATGTGCCTGGCGCTCGATCAGCCAGCCGAACGTATAGCCCCCAGCAGCCAGTCACCAGAGCGCTGAGCCAGAGCGTCGGCAGGTGGGTCACGGCTTGCACTGCTACTGCCACTGCCGCTCCCATCGTCGATAGCCAACGTGGCCGTCTTGCCAACCCATCTACAGCCCACCAGAGCCATGGTAGCCAGGCCAGTGCTGCAATAGCATCAATGTGGCCCCCGCCCAGATGGGCCACCACTTTGGCCGAAAGCGCAAATGACAGAGCGGCTAACAGTGCTGCGCCCGGCGATAACCTCAGGGCCCGGCGTGCAAGGCCATAAATCCCCCATCCGGCCCACACTAGGTGCAGGGCGAAATAGAATGTGAAAGCCCAGCCGATAGGAAAGAGAAAGATGAGCCAGTATGGCGGATACGCCAAAAGCATCGACGGATTGCCTGGAATGGGAACACCCCCCAACGCCGTAGTACGCCAGAGGGGGATCTCGCCCCACTGCTGCCGGGCCTGGACGATGTAGGCTGCGTTTGGCCATTGTTTGGTGACGAAATCGGTGCCCAATTCAGTCGGCGAAAGGATCGCCAGGTCCTTGTCGAGCAACCAGGGAGCCAGGAGCACGATTACCAGGCCAACAATGGTAACCAGCCGGGTCAAATCAGGATGCATCACGAGCCACTGATATACCAAATGTGCGAATCTCCTGCAACATTTTCCAATCTTGCTTGATCGGAGCTACCTTGCATCCAATGCGGCGCTGTTCAATTTATATACCCGCGTATCCTGCGATTCGAAAACCAGATTTCCCCATTCCATTGCCAACAAGCCGCCCAAGACCTCTTCTCTTGGTCCCAGGAGCACGTAGGAAACATGGTTCGATGTCAAGAACCGATTCTTCTCGTCGGGTGACATTTCCCCTGTCCAAAACGCCATGACCTGGGCTCGGCGCTCATCGGCACGGATCGTCTCGCAGGGATGACCATAAACCACCCGCTGTCCAGCCCATGCAGGGATGAAAATGCTGGTATCCGGAGAGGCAAGCACAACGGCGTCTTCTGGTATGTTCTCTGCCATCCATTCCATTGCTGTCCATTCGCCATCGGTGAGAAAATACTGGGGGTCGTGGGCCAGCACTCTTTGACACAGGTTCCCCACAAGCACGAAATTCGTGAGCGCTGCCATTGCTCCAATCAACCATCCCCATACACTTACACGGTGCACAGGCAGACGGCGCGTTAGCACCTCCCAGCCCTTTGCCGCCAGCAGTCCCAACACTACCCCCATCCCCATACTGAAACGGCGTTGAGTTTGCAGGGGAAGGTAGACGGCGATCAACATAGTACCCAGCCAGACCAACAACAATAGGTCGTCCTCATGACGGCGACACAATGCTGCTGACACTCCGACGATTGCCAGGACAGCAATGAGGCCGTATCCCAAACCGAACTGTACGAATGGTGGGGTTAGTTGTACATTCTGCGCATTCCAACCCTTAAAGATTGGATCGGCAATAAGTATATAAAGCGTATACAAGATATATGGACTGCTCACTGTACCAGCTGCTGCTGTCCATCCCAAAGTGCGCCAAGGGATACGGCGATTGCGCCAGGCTCCCAGTACTTGGGTCAGCCCAGTCGTCGCCAGAGTCAGCACTGTCAACTCAGGTCGAACGATCGTGAGGATGGCGGTCACTCCCACAGCCAATGCTCCTCGATGCCAGGACAATCGATCCATATGCGAGCCAAGGAGATTTAACACCACCAATGCCAGCGCAAGGGCGAGTGGGAAATGGACGTTCAAAAGCATCGCTTGAAATGGGAATGCCTCTGGCAGCCATAGATCGGGCGGAAAGATGCCAAACGCGACCAGGAACCAACCGAAGCCGGAACCGAACAGCGCAAACAGCACCGCTAGGCGGCGGATCAGGATGCTTTTGTTCAAGCGTGCTGCAAGAGCATACGTAGCGACAATCAGCAATGCGTTGCTCACAGCACGCGCGATGTGGAATGTCAGTGCCAAAGAAAGCCCTGATACCCGTGCAATGTGTCCCAACATGATGTAAGGGAAATACAGTAGCGCACCTCGCTGATCTTCGGGCGTGAACGGCAGACGGAAGAGCCAATTTCCATCATATCCTTGATGCATCTTGGCGATGTAAGAGTGACCATCGGGTACGTTGATGATGATACCTGTGAAGTGCCAGCCGCCAGATGAGTTGAGCCACCCTATGATGTGCACCATGAAGCTCAATAGGACGACCAAGATGGCCGCCCCCGTCAACCAATGCCATTCACCACGACGATACAAAGGCTCTGTTCCTAAATGCTCTAATTGCTGTTCGTCCACCTTGGTCCAGTCTACGAATAACCTGCTCACGGTGTCAGCGGTTGATCATACCCTTGCGCTTTACAGTTCAGCGTATTATGCTATACTTTTTCTACATACCCAGACCCTTCACTAGGGTCTTAGGCAAATCTTGTGAACCCTGTGTTCTGGGTGGGATACTTTCATGGATTACTCTGACAAAGACTTACCACTCTTCAAGAGCGATACCCTGGCGTTGCTTCTCACTGCCCTTTTTTTTGCCTATATCAGCGCCAATGTAATGGGTGGGCTCATGCTTGTCTGTGCTCTGTCATACTTGCTGGTGAGTGTGGTAGGCTATGCCTTTCGCTCCAGAGACCGAATCGAGCGGCTTGTAACTATTCTATTTCTGACCATCATCGGTGTTGCCATCGGGCTTTTTGTAGTCATACCGACGGTGATGTTTGTGATCCGAAGGGCCCAGGGAACCACTTCAGGATTTGCCCAATAGCAGATTGGGGGTTCTCGGAACCTGAATCGCAAACACCTCCGCAGCTCAGCCATTTTGTCTACACACCGCTGGCATTCTTGACAGCCGTGCCAGGTGAGGCTATCATCCGCCCCCTGGTTGGCTGGTATGACCATCGAGTTGTACTACTAGCTTGCTATTTTGTTAACCTGACATTGGTCAGCCAACTGGCAGCTTCCCGCACCACAGCGCGTGCATTGTTGGTCGTTGTGGGACTCAACCCACTACTTTTGACATCGTACACTTACGGCAACATAGATGCGCTGGTCTTTACTGGGTGGCTACTGACGTATTTATGCGTGATCAAACGTCGCTGGGTGTTAGCCTTTCTGATCCTGGGATTGACGATTGCCACTAAGCAAATCTCTGCCGTGGCAGTGCCGTATTTGACTCTTCACTGGCTCTCAGTAGAGCGGCCACATACTCCCAAGCAGATTGTTGGTCCTATAGTAGCATTTGTGGCCCCGCTGGCTTTCCTCATAGGTCCGTTCATTCTCTGGAATCCCCAGGCCTTTATAGAGGATACGGTGCTCTTCGTTGTTGGTGACATTCCCGATAGTTATCCTGTCAGCGGGATGAGTCTGCAGGCGCTGCTGTCGTTGACCCCATCAGTGACTGGTGCTCTTTCTGTAATTGGCTGGGTAGTGTTGGTGCCTCTGCTGGTGCTGTCAAGTTGTCTGACTTGGCGCTTGAAGAGCCTGCGAGCCACATTAGCGTTACAGACCGCGTTCTTTACCATCGCGATCTTCTTTGGACGCTTTGTCAATGTGCAATACGTGGGCTATTTACTCGTCCAGTTGGGCCTATCGCTTTGGATACGGGAGCCTGTAAGACAAGCCTTGCCCAACGAGTCCGCTTAGGCTCAGTCGCCGAGTTTCTGGGCGTATGCTGTAAAGAGGTCCCCCAGGTTCACCGGCACTGCCACTCCTCGCAGCCCCAGTTTGGTTACCAACCATTCGGCAGGCCGGCCCACAGGTGGTATCAGTGCGCTGACCCGGCTCATCAGGTAGCCCAGCCGCAGGTAACGCCCCTGGGGCCGGTCGCTGAGCACGTGAAAACCACACTGCTCCAGCATCTTGCGCAGCGTATGCCGCGAGAAATAGTATATGTGCATCTCCATCAGCCACGGCCAGTGTGCACCCATCAACCGGGCAAATGGACTCTCAATGTCAATCGTGTGCACGACCACCAGGCCGCCCGGCTTGAGCAGTCGATAGACCTGCTCGAGCGCCCCTCGCGGGTCGGGTAGATGCTCGATGACATCCCACATGGTCACGACGTCGAAAGTCTCCTCCGGCAGATCTGCCGTCTCCAGCGTCCCCTGCACGACGTGAAGACCCTGGGCGCGCGCCCGCTCGACGGCCCACCGGGAGGGTTCCACCCCCCAGGCGTCCCAACCGTGACGTGCCGCGATCTCGACGAACACCCCCGTGTAACACCCCACGTCCAGCAGTGGACGACGGTCGGGCGGACCGGTGAGCCGTTCCAGTGGTTTCAGGTGGTGTTCGAAGGTCAACACTCGCCCTGCGCGCTCCTCCAGGTAGAGCGGGTCCTCGACCGCCTGATAAGTCTCGACGATGTCGTGGCCGTTGGGCCGTGGATCGGTGTAGACCAACCCACATTGCTGGCACTGGACGATGGTATGGTGCCGTCCATACCCGCTGTGAGTGCAGCGAAAGGCCCGCCAGTCGCCACTCTCCCCCTGTCTGACCGTGCAGGGGTAACGCACAGCGCCGCTTTCGGCTCCACAGAGGTTACAGTGCACGTGCTCCATCAGGCCGGCTTCCTCGCCAGGCGCAGCCGGCCCAAACGCAGCACCGTCCCCAGCGCCTTGAGGACCTCGTCTTTGGAGACTTTCGAGGTGCCCAGGCGACGGTTTTCGAAAATGATGGGTACCTCGCCCACTCGCCAGCCCTGCCGCTGCACGCGGTGCAGCATCTCGATCAAGAAGGAGTAGCCGCTGGCCTTGATCTCGTCCAGGTTCAGCCCCTCCAGGACGGCGCGGCGATAGCAGCGAAAACCGGCCGTCGTGTCGTGGGCATGCAGGCTGAGCACCGTGCGGGCGAAGGCGTTGGCCCCCCAACTGAGCAACTGGCGGTCGAACGTACAGCCGCTGGCACCCCCGCCCCGCACGTAGCGCGAGCCGATGACCAGGTCGTACCCCTGCCTGATCTTGTCCACCATACCTGGAATATAGCGCGGATTGTGAGAAAAATCAGCGTCCATCGTGCAGATGAGGTCGGCCCCCCCGGCCAGTGCCTGCTTGAAACCGGCGATGTAGGCCGTGCCCAACCCCAGTTTCCCCGCCCGGTGGATGACGTCCACTCGCCCGCTGTTCTCCAGCGCCAGCCGGTCCGCGATCTCACCGGTGCCATCCGGCGAGTGATCGTCCACGACGATGACACGCAGCGCCACCGGCAGGGCAAGTAGTTGCGTCACCAACGCCTCAACGTTCTCTTTCTCGTTGTACGTCGGTATAATGACAGTTGCCTGCAATATAGCCTCCAGTCTACTTCACGTGGTGCATGTTTCGTGTCGCGTACTGCGTGTTGCACAGTGCTTGACGGACCACGAAACACGGAACACGTTTCACGCTTCACGCTTCACGTTTCACGTCTTACCTCGGCAGGGCACTTTCGTTGACCAGCAGCGCCAGCGTCGCCAACCAGACCAGGCTGAAGGCCAACACGCGCCAGGAACGACGCCACGCTCCATAGAGCAACGTCGCCGCCACCAGCCCTGCGGCCAAGCGCGCCATCGCCAGCGGCTCCCGCCAGGTGGAGAAGGGCAGAAACGGCAGTGCGGCTGCCTGGGCCAGCAGCACCGTGACCCACGGATGACGCCGCCCGCGCACCAGGTCCCGCACCGAGGCGACCAGCGCCCAGACGGTGGGGAGCACGAAGAGCGGCCCCTCGAGCGCCAGCAAAAGCCAAAAGACGGACCACTTGACCGTGGCCACGCGCAACAGCCCGGCGAAGGGTAGCCACTCGAAGGGGGTCGCCATCGCCCCTCCCGCGCCCACGCCGGGGCTGCCCAACCAGGCCCACAGTACTCCCTGCCAGAGCACAAACGGCAACCCTACCCCCACTCCCAAGAGCATCGCTTCCCGCCAGCGGCGCTCCAATGCCAGGTACAGGAACAGGCCCCCTGCAGCGATCAGCGCCGTCTCTTTCGCCAGCGCGGCCAGGGACAAGAGGAGGCAGCAGATCGCAAATGGCGTAAGGCAAATCCCGGTCCGCTTCTTGCCTCGTGCTCCCTGCTCCTTGTCTCCTTGTCTCCTTGTCTCCCTGTCTCCTTGTCTCCCTGTCTCCCTGTCCCCTGCCCCCTGAATCCAAACCCACAGCCCGGCCTGCACCAGCCCGTAGGCCAATGGTTCGCTCAGGTCGAGCCGCAAGCCAGCCACCAGCCCGCCGTAGAGGCCATAGGCCAGCGCGTACCAGCGGCTCGCACCCCAGGTCGCCAGCAGCCGCTCGGTGAAATACGTGCCGCCGGCCAGCGCCAGTACGTTCAGCGCGATCAGCGTCCAGGGCACTGCTCCCGGCTGCCCCAAGGCCAACGCCCGCGCCAGCAGCGGATAGAGGATACGCTGATAGCGGTAGGCCGGCACGTCGCAGTACCGCCAGCCGCCGGCCGGGTCACGAGCGATGTAATAGGCAAACTGGCCGTCGTAGCCCCAGGTCCCCTGTGGATCGGACTGGCTATAGCGGGTCCCCGGCAGGGCAAACGCGAGGGGGTCGCCCTGGTAACGGGCCAACGTCAGCCCCACGTAGGCCAACGCCAGCACCAGCACGACCAGCCAGGGCCGCTTTCCCGTCATTCCGAGCGAAGCGAGGAATCTCACGCCACCCGCCTGTGCGCCCACAACAATCCGACCCCAAGCAGGACCAGCGCGACCAGGCTGACCACCCCTCCCACGAGCACGAGGGTCGGGCGATACACCATGTCCACCGTGTGCTCCCCCGCCTCCAACCGCAGGGCGCGAAACGCATAGTTGGCCCGCAGAATCTCAGTTGGCACACCATCCACCGCCGCCTGCCAGCCGGGATACCAGGTATCGGCCAGCACCAGGTAGCCCGGGGCGTCCAGGACGGCGTGTATTGTAACCTGATTGGGGGTATCCTGCAACGTCAGGGATTGCGGATTGCGGATTGCGGATTGCGGATTGCGGATTGCGGATTGGGACGTGGGGGATTGCAGGAGGACTTGCGCGGCGGGGTCGAAGGCGGGGTCGGCCAGGGCGGATAACATCTCGCTGGCCGGCACCTGGCGGGCAGCGGGTACGACCCAGGCACGCCCCAGGGCCTCGGGCAGGCGATACAAGGTGGCCGACGGGCTCGTGTGGACAGGCTCCCCTCCCGGCCACGGCCGGTCGCTGGCCACGTGCGTCACCCCCATAATCCGCAACAGACCGGGCGCCGCAGGGACTGCCTCCACCAGATCGGCGTAACGTCCCACCAGCAGCGGGTCGAAGTTGTTGGCAGTTGCTACGCCGTCCAGCATCCCCGCATTCGGCAATAGCGCCTCGCGCATCTCTCGCCAGTAGGCTACGTCGCGCGGGCCAAAGTCGTTAAAGGTCAAGTAGCCAAATTTGACGCGGTACTCGGCGTCGTACTCGCTCCTGGGGTGAGCGGGATCCGTGGGCCAGTAGACGCGCACCGGGGCGGGTTCATCGCGCAGCTTTTCCGTCATTCCGAGCGAAGCGAGGAATCTCGCCGTCTCCGTGCTGCCGCCATACAACGCGCGGTCCACCGTCCGCACCAGCGGCCAGCCGAAGAGCAGCAGGTCGAGTGCGACGAAGGCGACGACCGCCGTGCGCCACCAGGCCGCGTCGCGCCGCAACAGCCCCAACGCTCCCGCTACGGCCAGGGTCCCCCCAAGGCGGGCGGTCGCCAGGCCAAAGGTGGGCCGCAGGCCGGGGATCAGGCGCGCGGCAGCCGCTCCGGCGATGAGTAGGGCCACCCCTACGACCACTCCCAACGGTTCCCGCCGCCGCCCATGGCGGCCTGCTGACCACCCCTGTGCGCCCAAGGCCGCCAGCGCCGCCAGGGCGACGGTGGTGATCGCCAGCCAGCGGGCCGGGGCCTGAAACAGATTGAAGCCGGGGACGTGGCGAAACAGGAACGGGAAAACCGGCGTGTTCTTGCCCAGTGCCAGCACCAGCGCAACCAGGGCACACACCGCCCAGAATCGCACCATGCCCACCCCCTGCTCGGGCCGGACAACAGTCCGGCCCTCCCTGCGCTTCTGGCCCAGCACCGCCTGCACCGCCAGAAGGAGTGGCAACACCCCGACGTACGCAGCATCCTCCCAATACGTGGCATATCCCCAGTAATCGCCCCGGGCCGGATTACCGAAGAAATCGGGGGCCGCCAGGGTGATCAGGCGCCAGGGCCACATCGAGTAGGTCATGGCGAAATCGTAGCCCACGCCGGCCGGCCGCTGGGATTGGAGCATCAGTTCGGCAGTAGGCAAGAGTTGAACAGCGGCCAGGCTGAGGCCAATGAGCAATGAAACAATGAACAATGAACAAGTCTTGCTCCCCGCTCCCTGGTAGATTGGTAGACTGGTACCTGGTAAACTGCTCCCCTGCTCCTCGCCCCCTGATCCGCCAATCCTGCGCATCCGTGTTCTCCCTGCTCCCTGAACTACCCGGAAGACCACGTACGCTACCAGCAACAATACCCCATAGAACGCCGTCTGCGCGTGGCCGGCCAGGAGTCCCAGGCCGAGCGCTACCCCCAGCCACAACCCGTCGCTCAGCCGCCGGCCTTGCACCAGGATTTCGGCACGCCACAGCCAGACAGCCAGCCACGGGAAGGTGAAGGCCATGCTGGGAAATAGGGCCACGCGGGCCACCAGGAAGCCGCTGCCCGAAAGGGCGAACGCGCCAATAGTTGCCGGAAAGCGCTCCAGCCCCACGGCGCGGCCCCAGCAATACATGCCCCAGCCGGCCAGCGCCAGGTGCAGCGCCGTCGTCCAACTCAAGGCTACCTCGGCCGGCAGGAGGAGGTAGAGCAAGTTCAGCGGATAGAAAGCCGCCACCTGGTAGTTGGCGGCCAGCGGCGCGCCACAGCCTACCAGTGGGTTCCACAGAGGCAGATGGCCTGTACGCCACGTCGCGGCCGCCATTCGTTGCCACGGCACGAACTGTAGGAGCGGCGTGCCCCAGAAGAAGGACTGGCCGGCGAAGAGGGGGCGCCACAAGAGGAAAATGACAAATGACAAATGACAAATGGCAAATGGCAAATCAGCAAATCGCAAATGGCGAATGGCGAATGGCAGGCGGCGACTGATCAAGCCCCACCCACTTCTGGCCTCTTGCTCCCCGCCTCTTGCTTCCTGCTCCCCAATCCCTTCCCCTAGCATCCTGCCTCCTGATCCGTCAATCCTGCCAATCCGTGTTCTCCCCGCCTCTTGCTCCCTGCTCCCTCTACCGCCGAACCTCGAACACAGTGTATCCCCCCGCGCTGTACAATTGCTTCAGATACGGTACGTGGCCTGCGTCAAAGCCTCCCAGGGCTCGTTCTGCTGGTCCCCAAAAGACATAGCCTACGCCGTATTGTGCCAGCAGATGGCGTCTCCAGGCATCGTCCGTCGCGGCGTCGAAAAAGTGTGCCAGTAAGACCTCCTTCTCCTGAGCGTCCACCGTCTCCAGGCCATGGCCCAGGAAGAGCCTGGCTACCACCCGCACCGGCAGATAGTTGCCCGTGTCATACGCGGCCAGGACCACGTCCTCCGATTGGACCTGCCCGCTCAGCCAGTCGAGCGCGGCGACTTCGGCAGCATCGCGGAACGCGGGTGGGGGAGTGTCAAACATCCAGGCACTGGTACTGGCCACCAGGAAGAGGCTGGTGGGGAGCATAGTCGCAAGCAATGCTACAGCCAGGCACCGTTGCGCCAGGTGTCTCGATGGCATAGCCCCCATGGCCGCCAGCAGGCTCAAGGGCACCTGCACTCCTGCCACCAGGCGTCGCTGCAGGTTAAACGGCAGATAGGCCAGCACCGGCGCGAGGCCCACCCAGGCCAGCAACAGCCAGCCCATCTTTTCTTCTCGCCAGACCTTTCGCGCCGCCAGGCCTGCCAGTACCAGCGGTGCTCCATACGCCGCCAGGTAGTGCAGTGGGTGTGGGGACAGGATCTGGTTCTGCGCTGCCCAGGTCGCATACACCGGGTTGGTGGCAAACATCCATCCGCTGTAGACCACGATCGGGGCGGCGACGAGTGCCGCTCCTCCCGCCAGCAGTCCCTCCCGCCAGGGCAGCCTTCTCTGCCGGAGCCCCAGGGCGAGCCAGGCTGCTCCTGTCACGGCCCACGCCACGGGGACGTAAAAAGGGACGATCAAGCCCATCAGAAGCCAGGCCAGACCGGCCAATGACACGCAACACGCAACACGAAACACGCGTTGCGTGTTGCGTGTTGCGTAGGCCGGGCGCCAGGCTCTCACGAGGAATAGGATCCCCCCCAGCAGCAACGATTGGGCTGCTGCGATGTGCGGGAAGCCATACAGGGCCAGGAAGGCGAAACCTTCTGGCAAGTACAGGTCCAGTGGTGGACTGCCCAGCCAGTTCGGCTGTCCAAGTGCAATCAGCAACCAGCCGAGGCCGCCACCCAAGGTCACCATCAGCCAGGCCAACCGGCGTAGCGCGACCTGCCCGGTGAACTCGGCCAGGAAGCGATACACCGTCAGCAGCAGCACCAACCCACAGACCACCCGCGCGGCGTGGTAGACCCACACCAATCGCGCCGTGAGGTCTCCGCCTGGCACGAGCGCCGCCACCTTGCCCAGCAGCAGGTGGAAAGGGAAGAATAGCGCGCCCGGGTGCGGCTCTGGCGTGTAGGCGATGTGGAACAGCCAGGCCCCTGCGGCCCCCTGCCGCATCTTTGCCAGGTAGGAGGTACAGTCGTCAATGAGGAGAACACAACCGCTAAAGACTCGTTCCGGTGTCTCCAACGACCACCCCAGTAGATAGGGTACACTGGTCATCGTCAGGGCTACCAGCCCGATGACCAGCACCCAACGCCACTCGGATCGCGCCACCACGGTTCGCTCAGTCACACGTTGACCTCGAACAGCGTATAGTCACCCTGATGGTAGACCGGCTTCAGGTACTGTGCCTCTCCTGGATCGAACGTCCCCAATGCCCGCTCCCTGGGGCCCCAGAAGACATAGTCCACACTGTACTGTACCAGCAGCCGTCGTCGCCAACCGTCGTCCGTCACCACATCGAAAAAGTGGGCTACCAGCGCCTTCTTGTCATCGGCGTTTACGCTCTCTGGGCCGTGCCCCACGAAGGCCCGCGCCCTCACCCGCACCGGCAGATAGTTGCCCGTATGATAAGCCGCCAACACCACGTCGTCGGGCTTGGCTTGTCCGCTGAGCCAGTCCAGTGCTGCCACCTCCCCCGCATCCTGGTAGATTGGAGCAGGCTGTCCTTGAAGGGTAAGGCAGCTCCCGGCGATCAGCAGCACGTTGGTGAGCGACAGCCCGAGCACCAGTAGGCCTGAGAGCACCCGTAACCTCAACCCCTGCTGCCGCAGACTTGAGACTCCCAGGGCGGCCAACAGGCTCAGGGGTACCTGGACCCCCTCCACCAGTCGCCGCTGCAGGTTGAATGGCAGGTAGACCAACACCGGCACCACCCCCACCCAGGCCAGCGCCAACCACCCGCTCCCTTCTTCCCGCCAGGCACTCCGCACCGCTACGCCTGCCAGCACCAGTAACACCCCATACGCTGCCAGGTAGTGCAACGGGTGCGGCGAGAGGATCCGATTTTGCGCTGCCCACGTCGCATATACGGGATCGGTCGAGAACACCCACGCGCTGTAGGCCACGATGGGCGCAGAGACGAGGGCGGCTCCTCCCGCCGCCAACCCTTCCCGCCAGGGCAGCCGCCGCTCTCGGACTGCCAACGCCAGCCACGCCGCCCCCATCACGGCCCACGCCACCACTACGTAGAAGGGGACGATGAGGCCCATCAGGAGCCACGCCAGGCCAGATAGTAGCACGGAACAGGGAAGACGTGGAACGTGGAACGTGAAACGTGAAACGTGAAACGTGAAGCGTGTTCCGTGTTGCGTGTTACGTGTTTCGTGAGACGTGGGATGTGGGGGGGAGGGGAAGTGCCAGGCTTTCAGCAGGGATAGGAGGCCTGTTAGCAGGAGTGCGCGCGCCAGGGCGATGTGGGGGAAGGCGTACAGGACCAGAAACGTGAACCCTTCCGGGAGAATGAAATCCAGCGGCACGCTGCCCAGCCAATCCGGCTGCCTCAGGGCGACCAGGAGCCAGCCGAGCCCGCCACCGAAGGTCACCATCAGCCAGGCCAGCCGCCGTACCGCCACCCGCTCCGTGAACTCGGCCAGGAAGCGATACACCGCCAGCAGCAGCACCAATCCACAGGCCACCCGCGCTCCGTGGTAGACCCACACCATGCGCGCCGTGAGGTCACCGCCCGGCACGAGCGCCGCCACCTTGCCCAACAGCAGGTGGAAAGGGAAAAATAGCGCGCCCGGGTGCGGCTCCGGCGTGTAGGCGATGTGGAACAGCCAGGCCCCTTCAGCCCCCTGCCGCATCTTCGCCAGGTAGGAGTAGCAGTCCTCGACCGCGTAGACGAAGCCGCCAAAGACGCGGCTCTCCGTGGCCAGGGCCGCGCCCAGCACGTAGGGGATCGAGGTGATGGCCAGGGCGAGGATACTGAAGGCCAGCACAAAGCGCCACTCACGTGCGCTGCAAGTTGGGGATTGCGCGGGCAAATCAGTCATCGGCACACCGCCTCCGCCGCCACCTCACCAACCCAGCGGCCACCAAACCGGCCGCCGTCGCGCCCGATACGGCCCAGCCTGCGTACACCGGCCACGAACGATACCGGAACAGCGTCGTCCCATCCGATAGCGCGATCACGCCATCCCCCTCTGCGTCTGCTACTGGCCGGGCCTGCTCGTTTCGATAGACGTACACCCCATCAAACTCGCCGGCCAGCAGCAGAGTGGAATCCACGATCGGGAAAGCGGCCGCCACGTAGCGCACTCCCAGCCGGCCCAACATCTTGGTATCGGGCACCACGTCTTTCAGCGCCGTGCGCACGTCGGCCCCCTCGGGGAAGGGGGGCAGCGTCACGCTATACCCTTGCGGCTCCAGCCCCGCCGCACGGGTCAGGTAGTCGGCGTAGGCGCGCAGCTGTATTGGATCCACACCGTCGGCCAAGTCCAGTTCATATAGTTCTGCCACGTGCTGCGGGATGCTGTAACTGGGCGAATACACCCGAAAACGGCCGGGCTGTGCCGCCAGCCACACTGCCGCGGCCCGGCCAGCAGAGAACACCTCCTGCGGGGACCGCGCCTCGATCAGCGTTGCATCTACCACCAGCAGGTCCACTGCAATCAGCACTACAGCAGCGAGGCCGAGGAGTGGAGAATGGAGAATTGCCAGGATTGCTATCGCCAGAGGAGTCACAACGCCGAACATAACCAGGTTGAGTGGAGGATCTCCCACGAACAGCCGGTACCCGACAACGAGGAGCGGCGGAAAGGCCCCGGCCCACAGCACCAACCAGCGCCCCACCCGCCTTGCTCTCTTTGCAAATGGCAAATGGCATAAGACAGATCCTGGTCCGCTTCTTGCCTCGTGCTCCCTGCTCCTTGTCTCCTTGTCTCCTTGTCTCCCTGTCTCCTGCCCCCCTATCCCCTCCACCCCCAACCCCGCCAGCACCGCGGCCGCAAACACCACCAGCACCCAGGCCCGGGGCGGCACCCGCAGCAGCCCCAACGCCGGCACGACGCGCCACAATGCCTGGAACAATCCTCCATTCTCCCCCAGGCTGAACCAGGTCGCTCCGACGAACAAACCGGCCAACCAGACGATCCACCGGCGCGCCTCTGGTCTGCGCCACCACGTCCCCACACCGGCCCCGGCCAGCACCAACGTGCTCACCCCGACGTAGGTCATCCACTCGTGGAAGCCACCATGATCGGCCAGCAGCAGCCCCGCCAGGTAGCGCCAGGGCAGCGACCACGCCGCCACATCACGCCACGTCATCAACGAGCGCGTCGTCTCCGGCAACAACGCCACCAGCGGCAGCCACTGGCAGGCGGAAAGGCCGAGGAAAATGGCCAATGAACAAATGGCAAATCGCAGATCGCAAATGGAGAATGGAGAATGGAGAATGGAGGTTGGAGAACGGTTGGACAGTGGGTGAGGTTCCAGTTTCCAGCATCCAGCTACCAGCAACCAGACGCACGCAACGAGCGTATACGTTGCCATGCGTACGTCGGCACAGAACTGCATCGCCAGCGCCACTCCCCCAAGAATAGCGAATGGCGAATGGCGAATCTTAAGCCAGCACAGCACGACCAGCGGCAGCCAGCCCCACGCCTGCGCCCATCCCACGTGCCCGGCCCCCAGGTGAGCCAGCAATTTCGGCGATGCCTCGTAGGCCACCGCCGCCACCAGCGCCCCCCATACGCCGGTACCGAACCCGCGCCGCATGAGCGCATACATCGCCGCCCCCGCCAGCCACAGGTGGGCCAGCGCCGACAAGTTGAATCCCACGTCCAGCGGCAGCCAGGGCAGGAACAGGAACAGCCAGTTGGGGGGATAATACAGCCCGGCCAGCGGATTGGCCGCAAAGGGCGTACCGCTCATGAGGGTGGGTCGCCACAGCGGGAACTGCCCTTCGCTCCACAGCGCCTGCCGTGTGAAACGGGCGTTGGGCCAATGCGTCACGGCCAGGTCGGTGTGCCCGGCCCCCGGCTTCCAGATCCACCATCCGGGGTGCTGCACCACCGGCCACAGCAGAGCCAGGGCGAGAATGGCAAACAGCAAATGGCAGATAGTAAATGGCAAATGGCCCTGCGCTGCTTGCCTCTTGCCCCCTGCTGCCTGCGCCCCGCTCCCTGGTCCCTGCTCCCTAGTCTCTGCTCCCTGCTCCCTATCCCCCATCAACCTGATACACCCTCACGTCCCCCGCCTCAAACACCAATCTCCAATCTCCAATCTCCAATCCGCACTCCGCAATCCGCATTCCGCAATCTCCAATCCCCACTCCGCATTCCACATTCCGCATTCCGCACTCCGCCATCTCCCTCGGCCCCACCCACACGTAGCCTACGCGGTTCTCGCGCAGGAACGACTCCTGCTCTGCCGGCCTCATCTCGCCGGCCCAATACGCCTCCACCTGCACTTTCCGGCGCTCCGCATCCACCGTCTCGAAGAGATGGCCGTAGACGACACGCTGCCCGGCCCAGGCCGGGATGAACATGCCGGTCTGAGGTGCGCACAACACCACCTGGTCGTGGGCCACCTCCTCCCGCAACCACGCCAGCGCCTGCCATTCCCCGGCGCTGAGATAAAAGCGGGGTTCTCCGCCCAGCGCGGCCAGAATGAGCATCGCCATCAGGAAGAGATTGGTCAAGGCCGAGAAGCCCACCACCGCCGAGGTCAGCAATCCGCGCACGCGTGGGCGCAGCCGGGGCTGGACGATCTGCCACCAACCCATCGCGGCCAGCAGCGCCACGGGCACCTGCAATCCCAACGCCAGCCGCCGCTGGAGGGCCAGGGGTGTGTACATTCCTACGCCCGCCGCCACGACCCACGCCAGGAGCAACAGCCCGCCGTCCGACCGCTGGCGCACCGCCGCGACGATTCCGGGCACCGCCAAGCCCGCCAACAGGCCGAAACCCAACAGCCAGTCCCACACCGGCGGGGAGGGGGTCTGGTTCTGCGCGTTCCAGCCTGCCAGCACGGGATCGGCCCGCACGGCCAGCACGGCATACAGCGGGTAGGCCAGCGCCACCAGCCCGGCGAGCGCCGTCCAGCCGCACGCTCGCCAGGGGAGACGCCGGGCCAGGAGTGAGCGCAACACCAGCCACACGGCCAATGCCGCGTACACCGGGAGCACGCCGAAGGGCTGCACCACCCCCAGGCCGACCGACGCTGCGGCTGCGACGAGCGCCTGGCGCCAGCCCGGTTCCCGGCCAGGCCGGGCCAGTTGCATCAAGACTACTAGCATCAGCGCAATGGCCAGTGGAAAATGCACCGTGTCAAGGATCGAGTAGAAGGCGAATGTTTCGGGCACCCACAGGTCAGAAGACAGGTAACCGGCCGGTGCAACCAACCACCCCAACCCGGAGGAGATGGCCACCAGCAACAGGGCCAGGCGCCGCTCACGCAGGTCTCCCGTCAGTAGAGCGATGAAACGATAGGTCACCAGAAGTAGTGCTGCGCCCGCCAGCACCCGTGCGCCGTGATACACGGCGATGAGCGGCAGGCCCGTCCAACGCGCCACACGGCCCAATGCAATGTGGAATAGAAACAAATAGGCACCATCCTGGGGTTCGGGCGTGAAGGCCAACCGAAAGCGCCACGAGCCATCCAGTCCCTGGCGCATCTTGGCAATATAGGAGTGCCCGTCCAGCGGATTGACCAGCAGCCCGGTAAAGTGCGCCCCCTCAGGCGTCGCTGCCCAGGCGACGAGGTAGGGCAGGCAGCTGGCGACCACCAGCACGAGTGCCACGAGCCCGACCCAGCGCCATTCCCTGCGATCCACAGTCGCTCCTGTTCTGTCCAGCCAGGATGTTGACGCCCCCGAGACGGGGGCTGCGAGCTTTGAATACGTTGGTTGACGCCCCCGGGACGGGGGCTGCGAGCTTTGAATACGTTGATTGACGCCCCCGAGACGGGGGCTGCGAGCTTTGAATACGTTGGTTGACGCCCCCGAGACGGGGGCTGCGAGCTTTGAATACGTTGGTTGACGCCCCCGAGACGGGGGCTGCGAGCTTTGAATACGTTGGTTGACGCCCCCGAGACGGGGGCTGCGAGCTTTGAATACGTT
>Ga0307377_10000697_pt1 | contig 44292 bp, 43 predicted proteins | sample TR3MG_FD_202535 | JGI IMG/M metagenome (GOLD analysis project Ga0307377, IMG submission 202535) | Soil microbial communities from Risofladan, Vaasa, Finland - TR-3 | ecosystem: Environmental > Terrestrial > Soil > Coastal area > Acid sulfate soil | place: Finland: Risofladan, Vaasa | collected...
ATATACAAAGAACATAATTCTATTTCAATTGCGCTAGTCCCGAAAAATAGAAAATCTCTGATTTTCATATTTTTCGAGGATCCTCGTTCCGCAAGGCGGAACGGGACCAACTGCGCCACACCCCGAAAATCCATTTTCACTGACAAATTTCTCAAGACCAACCCTCTTTTTTATGCTCTTCAGCTTTTTTTCAGCCTTAATAGCCTCAGATCTTGATCCAAATCCCTTCCAACATTTTAATTGCCAGGGAATATATGCTTTTGTGGACAGATTCTTACCTTCATTATGCCGTTTAAGTCTTTCCTGAAGATTTTTTGTCTGTCCGATATAGTACCTTTTACTTTGTTCCGCTTCTAATATATATACAAAGAACATAATTCTATTTCAATTGCGCTAGTCCCGAAAAATAGAAAATCTCTGATTTTCATATTTTTCGAGGATCCTCGTTCCGCAAGGCGGAACGGGACCAACTGCGCCACACCCCGAATTCTGCCACAAAAATAATCAACTATTTGGATATTGCAACAATGAGGGACATACCATAACCATTTGGATTTGCAAAATTTGTTATGTAACTTTTATCACATTCCTGAAATCAAAGTTGATTATATTTGCACTGAAAAAACATTAAAAAATATGGAAATATTCAAACCTCTTGATGTTCAGAAAGAGTCTGATAATAAACAAATTGCGAATACTGAAAATGTAAGGTGCCTTATAATAGGTTCCGGGCCTGCGGGTTATACCGCTGCCATCTATGCTTCAAGAGCTAATCTTAAGCCTGTTGTATATACCGGTATGCAAATGGGAGGACAGCTTACCACAACAACTGAAGTTGATAATTTCCCCGGATATCCTGATGGTGTAACAGGTCCTGTAATGATGGAGGACCTTAAGAGACAGGCAGAGCGATTTGGAGCTGATATCAGGTTTGGAGTAGCAACTGCTGCTGATTTTTCAGGAAAGAAACATAGTGTTACAATCGATGATAACAAAGTAATAGTTTCTGATACAGTAATAATTGCTACCGGAGCTACTGCAAAGTATCTCGGTCTCGAAGCAGAATCAAAATATGCAGGACAGGGAGTATCAGCATGTGCAACCTGCGATGGATTCTTTTACCGGGGCAAGGATGTTGCTGTTGTAGGTGGTGGTGATACTGCTGCAGAAGAGGCTACCTATCTGGCCGGATTATGCAATAAAGTATATCTCATCGTGAGACGAAATGTTCTCAGAGCCTCTATAGCAATGCAGGAAAAGGTAATGAATACAAAGAATATTGAAATACTCTGGGAGCACCAGGCACTAGATCTTTTTGGCGAAAATGGTGTAGAGGGTGCAATACTGGTAAAGAAAAAGGGAACACCTGAATCAGAAATTGTTAAAATAAAGATCGATGGATTTTTCCTGGCTATCGGACACACTCCTAATTCAGAAATATTTAAGGATTACCTTGAAATTGATGAAGTAGGCTATATTAAAACAATTCCAGGGACTTCAAAAACAAATGTCCCTGGTGTATTTGCAGCCGGGGATATTCAGGATCCTCACTACAGGCAGGCTGTTACCGCCGCAGGATCAGGATGTATGGCAGCAATAGATGCTGAACGATACCTGTCGGAGTTAAAATAATTGCCAGATAATATTGAAGAACTGTCACTGAGTTTCACAGAGTCACAGAAATTATCGGGATCACAGAAGGACAGAGAAAGTATAACAATAAGACTTTTTTCAAATGAAGACATTCAAAAAAACCTTTCATTTAAACGCCGAGCCTGCTGATGTTTATTCAGCTATTACAAATCCTTATACTATCGAATTATGGTCAGGCTATCCGGCTGAGATGAGTACCGAACCCGGTAGTGAATTCTCATTATGGGAAGGAGATATAACAGGGAAAAACCTTGAGTTTGTTCAGGATAAGAAAGTTATTCAGGAGTGGTATTTTGGCGACCAGGCTGAAGAATCGATAGTAACCATCTCCATTTTTCCTGAAAAGGAGAATTCAAGTGTTACTGTAGAACATACCAACATACCGGATGATGAGTTCGATGATATTGCTGAAGGATGGAGGGAATATTATATTGGAGCAATCAAAGATTTTTTCAATCCTAATTTTTAGAGTAATAAGGCTGTCTTACAATTTCATTTCTGTTTGAAAGGAATGAATGAATATCCTCAACACTGGCATATATGAGGGAAGAAATCCCTTTATAACTTAATGTCAGAGAATTGTCCTGTACCTTCTGATACCATTCAGGAATCCATGTTAATATGTGATTGTCAATGAATCTCCTTATTTCATTTCTCATTTCCACACGACATGCCTCATCATCCATATGCATGTATCTTTCAACAAGCGTTGTGAGAAAAAGTAATTCGACACCAAGGTGATCATCTCTCATCTCATTTCTGAATTTAGGCTTCCATCCAAAAGAATTGTAGAACTCGGTTACACCTGAGTCTTTAGATCTTCCTGGTCCGGAGAATCTGTTTTTATAAAATGATTCATAATAAGGCGCAAGAGGCATTTCTTCTTTTTTAAAGAGCCGGAAATAATCCTTGCACATAGCAACGGTATTTGAAGATTGATCGGTGCATGACTCTCTGAGTTGTCCGGCAGCTTTCACAAATAGAGGATTTGAACTTGAAACTGGCAGCTTTTTTAGGATGCCCTCCCTCCAGAAATCGACAATACACTCTTCTGCAGGTTCGTACATTATCATTGTTCCGGCAAAATAGAGCAGCATATTGTAGCCTTTTAAAATATTGTGGTTCTGACCTTTAATATCTCCTTTCATCTATCTTCAGGTGGTGAATGGTTATCAACAATTTTATAATTTAAATTTGCCATCCCCTTTTTTATATAAACCGGAATAAGTACGAATTGTTCGGAATTCTGAAAAAAAGATTTTAACTCAAATAAAAACCCCTCTTTCTTCATACCTAAGGAAAGAGGGGTGTGATAAAATTATTTTGATTCTTCTATTTACCGAAATCAGCTAACTCATTCGGATATTCATTATTATCAAGCTTTTTCTTTATTGCCTTAAATGCATTTATTGTGTATTGTACATCCTCAAGAGTATGTTGCGAGGTTGGTATTATTCTTAGCATTACAACATCCCTTGGAACAACAGGATATATCACCACCGAGCAGAATACACCATGGTTTTCCCTAAGATCAAATAGAAGTTGTGTTACCTGTTCAAGAGGGCATTTCATAAACACAGGAGTGACGGGAGATTCAGTCTTCCCAAGGTCGAGTCCGGCCTCCTTCAGCCCTTTCTGAAGCGCATGTACAATGGTCCATAGTTTTTCCCTGTATTCAGGATGAGCCTTTACAAGTTCAAGTCTTTTTATTGCACCTATAGTCATCGCCATAGGCAGCGACTTAGCATAAATCTGGGATCTCAGATTGAACCTGAGATATGTTACCACTTCCCTGGTACTGGCTACAAATCCTCCAATCCCTGCCATTGATTTTGCAAATGTTGCAAAGTAAACATCTATCTGATCCTGTACTCCAAAATGTTCTCCGGTACCTGCACCTGTTTTTCCCATTGTCCCAAAACCATGAGCATCATCAACAAGGAAACGAAAGTTGTATTTTTTCTTAAGTGCAGCTATCTTGTCAAGTTTCCCCAGATCACCGGCCATACCGAATACACCTTCAGTTATTACAAGAATACCTCCTCCTGTCTCTTCTGTAAGCTTTGTAGCTCTCTGCAACTGCTTCTCGCAGTTTTCAATGTCATTATGAGGAAATACAAATCTTTTGCCCATATGAAGCCTTAATCCATCCATTATGCAGGCATGTGATTCGGAGTCATATACAATCACATCATGCCGGTCGACCAACGCATCGATAATCGATACCATCCCCTGGTAGCCATAGTTGAGAAGGTATGCAGACTCTTTGGATGTGAATTCTGCTGCCATCTTCTCAAATTTTTCATGCATGGCAGTATGGCCTGACATCATTCTTGCACCCATCGGGTATGCAAGTCCGTATTTTTCAGCCGCCTCTGCATCTGCTTTCCTTACTTCAGGTAAGTTGGCCAGGCCCAGATAATTATTAAGACTCCAGGTCAGTACCTCTTTGCCTCTGAATTTCATCCTGGGGGAAATTTCACCCTCAAGCTTTGGGAACATAAAATAACCGTCGGCCATTTGCGAATACTGACCAAGGGCACCTTTGTCTGATTTTATTTTGTCGAAAATATCCATGATTAAAAGTGGGTTTTAGAAAATTTTTACAAAAGTAAGGATAACAGAGCATTCCATAATACCTATTTATACCTAATTTGCCGTTCTGTTGAGGATGTAATAAACATATAATTATTTCGTTTATATACATGGTTTAAAAAATTTTCAGTAATTTTGCGCAACATTTTATGAAGCTACGATTATATATCATATTTTTTATACTTCTCCTTGTCAGCTCATGCGGTGAGTATGATAAGTTGTTGAAGAGTGCTGATTTTGAACTCAAGAAGACAAAGGCCCTCGAGTATTACGATGAAGGCAAGTATGTTAAGACAACAGAGTTGCTGCGTCAGATATTACCCCGGTACAGGGCAACTGAAGAAGGAGAGGAGCTTAACTGGATCAATGCACAGAGCTATTATGGGATGAAGGACTATATAATGGCGGGAAGTCAGTATAAGTCATTTATTGATCAGTTTCCATTCGGGAAACATGCGGAAGAAGCGCATTATCTTGCAGCCTATTGTGACTACCTTATTTCACCCAAACCTGAACTTGACCAGGAGAGTACAAGAAATGCTATTGAGGGATTCAATATTTTTGTTAACAAATTTCCTTACAGTCCCAAGGTTGAAGAATGTAATAAGCTGATCACAGAGATGGAGGAGAGGCTTGTAGAGAAAAATTACAAAAGTGCAAGGTTATATTACGATATGAAAGAGTATAAAGCATCTGTTGTTGCTATCAATAACAGTCTGAAGCTTTTTGCCAATTCAAAATACCGTGAAGAGATGATGTACCTGAAGCTTAATTCTCTTTTCCGGTATGCTGAACTCAGTATGGCTGATAAGCAAAAATCACGTTATCAGGATACCCTTGATGATTATTACTCATTCATGGAGGAATATCCCGAAAGCCAGTATGCAAAGGATGTGAAGGCGATCTACCAGAAGACTGATAAATATCTGAAAGATGCAATACCCGATAGTAAATTAAACAATTAATAAATATATGGATTACAGAAAATCAGCAGCACCAGTAACTACTGTTACTCGCAATCTCGATCTGATGACAAAGGATACTGGAAACATTTATGAGACAGTGATCGTTGTTGCAAGGAGGTCGAACCAGATTTCTGTTGAGATGAAGCAGGAGCTCAATAAAAAACTGGAAGAGTTTGCTTCATACAGCGATAATCTTGAGGAGGTTTTTGAGAACCGTGAACAGATTGAGATTTCCAAGTTCTATGAAAGGCTGCCCAAACCAACACTCATTGCCTTACAGGAGCTTGAAGAAAATAAAATATTCTTCAGAAATCCTGAGAATAGCACGAAACAGAAATAAAAAAATATTCTTAATGCTTAAGGGCAAACATATCCTTGTTGGTGTAACAGGAGGTATTGCAGCGTATAAAACTGCCACTATCATCCGGTTGCTGGTTAAGGAAGGTGCAGAGGTTAAGGTTATAATGACCGAACATGCAAAGGAATTTATTACACCACTTACACTTGCCACCCTTTCAAAGAATCCTGTACTGACAGCTTTTTTCAATCCCGAAAACGGAGACTGGAACAGCCATGTGGATCTTGGTTTGTGGGCTGACATGTTTGTGATTGCTCCTGCAACTGCCAATACAATAGCAAAGATGGCCGGTGGAATAGCCGACAACCTGTTACTTACAACTTATCTTTCATCACGCTGTCCTGTATTTGTTGCCCCTTCAATGGATATGGATATGCTTGCACATCCATCAACCATAATAAATATTGAAACCCTCAGGGCTTTTGGGAACATAATACTTGAACCCGCCAGCGGTGAACTTGCAAGCGGTCTTACAGGAAAAGGCCGGATGGTTGAACCGGAAGAGATAGTAAAGGAGTTAAGCAGCTACTTTACAAAAAAAAAAAGCTATAAACCACTGAAGGGAAAACATCTTCTTATCAACGCCGGCCCCACCAGGGAACCAATTGATCCGGTAAGATATATCAGTAACCATTCATCAGGAAAGATGGGGATTGCCCTTGCTGATGCAGCAAGCGCTCTCGGTGCTGAAGTCGATCTGGTTCTTGGGCCTGTAAATATTAGACCATCAGGCGAAAACATTATTGTAACTAATGTAACAACTGCCGCATCAATGGCAGAAGCTTGTATCTCTAAATTTCAACATTGTGATATTGCAATTCTCTCCGCTGCAGTTGCCGATTTTACTCCTGCTGAAGTGAAAAGAAGTAAAATAAAAAAAGGCGAAGGCGATTTTACCCTGCCACTCAAGCCGACAACCGATATAGCTGCCGCTCTGGGCAAATCGAAAAAACCAGGTCAGATACTGGTAGGTTTCGCTCTTGAAACTGATAATGAAATTAAATACGCCCTACAAAAACTTAAGAATAAGAATCTTGATATCATAGTTCTTAATTCCCTTAAAGAGGAGGGTGCCGGTTTTGGACATGATACAAACAAAATTACTATAATCGACCGTAACAATATTATTGATAAATTTGAGTTGAAATCAAAAGAGGAAGCTGCAAAGGATATTTTTAATAAAGTTGTTTCAATGATTAAGTAATTTACCGGGATGAGGTTATTGCACTCTCTGAAATATAGTATTATAATAGTTCTGGCTTTACTTCCGTTAAGGCTTAATTCCCAGGAGCTAAACTGCAATGTTCAGATCTCTGCCCAGATGATCCAGGGGTCAAACAGGGAGATTTTCGAAAATATGCAGAGGGATATTTATGATTTCATGAATAATACCATCTGGACTAACAATGTCTTCAGTTATTCTGAAAGAATCGACTGCAATATTCTTATCAATCTTACTGAACAGCTTTCGGGGGATGAATTCAAGGGAACAATTCAGATTCAGCTCCGACGCCCTGTATTCAATACAACATATAATTCCACTATCCTTAATTTTGTAGATAATAACTTTCAGTTCAGATATGTTGAATACCAAACACTTGAATTTGATCCAACAACACACAGATATAATCTTATTTCAGTTCTGGCCTATTATACATACGTTATTCTTGGTTTTGACTATGATACATTTTCTCCATTAGGAGGAACAGAATTTTTCCAGATGGCAGAAAAGATTGTTACCAATGCCCAGAATGCTCCGGAAGCAGGTTGGAAACCATTCGACGGGTCGAGGAACCGGAACAGGTACTGGCTTGTAAAAAATATTCTTAACAGGGAGTATGAGAATGTCAGACTTTTCAATTATGAATATTATATGCGTGGGCTTGATCTTATGGAATCGAGGATTAGTGAAGCAAGGATTAATATGGCTGAGAGCCTGAAATTGCTCCAGGAGGTCTTCAGGAAAAGGCCCGATCCATACATGTATCTTCTACAGATCGTTATAGATGCAAAATCGGATGAACTAATAAATATCTATAGTGGTGCATACCCGGAAGAGAAAAGCAGGGTATTAATAATTCTTAACGAAATTGATCCTGCCAACAAAGCTAAATATGAAAGGATGAATTCAGCATCTTCACAATAGATAAAATGCTTGCAAAACTTCTTGTCCGTAACTATGCTTTAATAAAGGAACTTGATGTCAGCCTCGAGAACGGATTGACAATTATTACCGGTGAAACAGGTGCCGGGAAATCAATTCTTCTTGGGGCTCTGTCGCTTATCCTTGGTTCACGGGCCGATACCTCTGTATTGCTGGATAAGAGTGAAAAGTGTATTGTCGAAGGAGCTTTCAGAATTGAAGAGTATGACCTGAAGGAGTTTTTTCAATTGAATGAACTTGATTATGATCCTGTTACAACAATAAGAAGGGAGATAAATCCGGCAGGAAAATCAAGGGCATTCATAAATGATACTCCTGTTACCCTTGGTATTCTTAAAGAGATAGGAGAACTCCTTATCGATATTCATTCCCAGCATCAGACCCTGATGCTGCAGGACAATTCATTCCAGCTAAGTGTAATTGATTCATTTGCCGGCACTGTAAAACTTTTACAGAACTATAAGGCTTCTTATTCAAGCTATCGCAGACTAAAGAAGGAATATACTCAGCTTAAAGAGAGTTATGATAAGAACAAGGCTGATATAGAATATTTTCAGCACCAGTTAAATCAGTTGAATGAGGCAGCTTTTAAACCGGGTGAACAGGAAGAAATGGAATCTGAACAGGAGATGCTGAATCATGCCGAAGAGATAAAGATTGCTCTTAACAATTCAGTTGAATTGCTTTCTTCAGATGAGTCATCAGTATTAACGCATCTGAGGGAGTTTAAATCCAATATATCAAGAATAAGTAAATTTCTGCCGGAAGGTGAAACCCTTTATTCCCGTACAGAATCATCGCTTATTGAACTCGACGATCTTGCATCTGAAATTGACAAGCTGGCAGCATCAGTCGAGGCTGATCCGCAGCGGCTAAACCAGATAAATGACAGGCTTGACCTGATATATTCCCTTTGTCAGAAACACAAAGCAGCAGATCTTAATGAATTGATCACCAGGGAAGAGGAGATTAAGGAACATTTAAAGACTCTTGTTTCGAGCGATGAAAGAATAGAGGAGCTGGAGACTCTTCTGGCAGGCGAAGAGAATACTCTCAGGATTATTTCAGAGGATCTGTCAGCAAAAAGAGAACAGATACTTCCGGAAGTTGAAAATAAGATCACAGAGTTACTCAAACAGTTAGGGATGCCTAATGCAAGGTTCAAAATCGATTTTGCAAGAGGAACAGAATACAGATCTTCCGGAATTGATAATGCTGAATTCCTGTTTTCTGCCAATAAGCAGATACTTCCTGAGAACCTTGCAAAGATAGCATCGGGAGGAGAATTATCGAGGGTTATGCTTAGTCTGAAATCATTACTTTCACAGAATAATAATCTTCCTACCATTATATTTGATGAAATAGATTCGGGTGTATCGGGAGAAGTTGCCGATAAAGTCGGGCAGATACTTTCAGGTATGGGTAAACACATGCAGGTGGTTAATATAACACACCTTCCTCAGGTTGCTTCACGAGGCACAAGACACTATCATGTTTATAAAGATGATACTGATGATTCAACAATTACAAGGGTTCGGTTGTTATCTCATGATGAACGTGTTCTGGAGGTAGCCAGATTATTGAGTGGCAGTGAGGTTACGGAAACTGCAATGAAGAATGCCCGTGAACTTCTTAACGCTGCGGTTAACTAGAAAATGGAAAACGTTAAGCAGATTATTAAGTTAATAATGCAAAAATGAAAGATGGTCTTTTAAAAGGTAAAAAAGGGTTGATCTTTGGGGCCCTAAATGAAATGTCTATTGCATGGCAGGTTGCTCTTAAAGCTCATGAAGAAGGCGCAGAACTGGTACTTACAAATTCGCCTGTTGCAATGCGGCTTGGAACTATTAATGAATTGGCGACGATTACCGGGAGTAAGGTAATTGCAGCTGATGCAACAAAGATGGAAGACATTGAAAGCCTTCTTTCTGAGAGTATGAAGATATTCGGGGGAAAGTTCGATTTCATCCTCCATTCAATAGGAATGTCACCGAATGTCAGGAAGGATATTCCATATGAGCAGACAAATTATGAGAACATGCTGAAAACATTTGATATCTCGGCACTCAGTTTTCACAGGGTACTGCAGACTGCATATAAGCTTGACGCTTTAAAAGAATGGGGATCGGTTGTGGCTCTTTCATATGTTGCTGCACAAAGGACACTGTCAGGCTATAACGATATGGGCGATGCAAAAGCTCTTCTTGAATCTATTGCAAGAAGCTTCGGTTATATATATGGAAGAGATCGCAGAGTCAGGATAAACTCTGTTTCACAATCTCCAACAGTTACAACTGCAGGGAGCGGAATACACGGATTTGCTTCACTTGTCGATTTCTCTGAAAGGATGTCGCCACTTGGCAATGCAAGTGCTGAAGATTGTGCAAATTATTGTATTACTCTCTTTTCCGACCTTACACGTAAAGTAACAATGCAGAATTTGTTCCATGATGGAGGATTTTCAAGTATGGGGATGAGCCTTAAAGCTATTGAACAATACCAGAAAAGCTTTGAAGAGTGTGACTGTGATGATAAAAAAAGTGATATTTACTAAGTATAAAGACCTATTTTGCAGGCGGCTTACCTTTCCGGAAGCCGCTTTTTTTATTTTTGATCTTCATTAAAGAGAGAAGAGTATGATAAAGATTGCCTTGCTTATCATTTTCTATTTTTCCTTTCCGCTGGTAATTATTCTGATGTGCAAAAAATGGCCGGTTCTGAAGAAACTGGGCTCAATTGTATTGGCCTATGGTTTTGGCCTGCTTTTAGGGAGTATCGGAATTCTGCCACAGGGAAGTGATGCTTATCACCTGGCACTGCAGGGCAGAGCCGCGCTACCGGATACAGAGCTATTATCGCTAAAAGCTGCTGGTGCAATAACTGATTCAGATATATATGCAAACCAGATTGCCTCTACCCAGGACATGCTTATATCAATTATTGTTCCCCTTGCCTTCCCCCTGCTCCTTTTTTCACTTAATATCAGAAAATGGCTCCGGTTTGCAAAGGCAGGGTTTATCTCTATGTTACTGGCACTGATTTCTGTTATTATTGTAATATCATCGGGATATTTTATATTCAGGGATATGGTCCCCGATTCATGGAAGGTTGGTGGTATGCTGGTTGGTGTTTACACCGGTGGAACTCCCAATCTTGTTTCACTGAAGGTGGCACTTAATGTCGATCCGAATCTGTTTGTGATGACAAGCACTTACGATATGATGCTTGGAGCAGTTACAATTATATTTTTCATAACTGCAGGTCCCCGTGTTTTCAGATCAATTCTTCCTCCTTTCAGAGATTATGGAGAAGACGATAGTACAGAAGGGGCAACTTTAAAGGTTGAAAGCTTCGAAGATTTTAGCGGGATGTTTAAGAAACGCAGACTAAAACCCCTTGTTTATGCCCTGGGACTTTCCATTCTGATATTTGCAGTATCATTCGGGATCAGCCTCCTTCTTCCGGGAATATCACAGATGGTAGTGGTTATTCTTTCAATTACAACCCTGGCAATATTCAGCTCACTGAATCCCTGGATAAACAGGATTCAAAAAAGCTTTCAGCTGGGAATGTATTTTATCCTGGTCTTCTCCTTTGCAGTTGCCTCAATGGCTGATCTCAAAACTATCTTCAGTATAGGATTCATGGGACTGTTCCTTTACGTAACCTACGCATATGTTGGATCTCTGATCCTGCACCTGTTTTTAGCAAAACTGTTCAGGGTTAATGCCGACGATTACCTGATTACAACCACAGCTTTTGTCTTTTCGCCTCCTTTCGTTCCTGTTGTTGCCGGGGCACTAAAGAATAAAGATGTTATAATAACAGGTATCACTGTTGGGATACTGGGTTATATCATCGGCAACTACCTGGGTGTTGCTTTGGGTTACTTTCTAAAGGGTTTTTAGAACAGATAGTTCAGCCCGATTGAAAATCCGATATTTCCGTCCTGCTTGTTGAATGCTTTACCGATATCTACTGCAATTACAAAGTTCTGGTTCATCACAGGCAGAATGCTGATACCGGCGCTCTGATGCAATTTCTCACTTCCCGGGTTGAAATATTCGGAAAATACCTCTGTGGGATATGCGTTTGAAAACGAAGTTTCAAGGTCAGATGGCATCTCTATTTTATTAGTTACCATTCCCATATCATAGAATGCACTCAGGCCAAGGTAACAATCCTGTTTAAACAGTTTGAAGTAGATCGGCTTCCACCTGAGTTCAAAATTTCCCAGTATAAAGCCATCACCTACCACCCTGTTTCTTAACACACCTCTTAAAGTGCTGGCACCTCCAAGTCCTTCATTTGTAGCTCCGGTAAGCATTGAAGTGATTACCTGCGACTGGTAAAAGAAAGGAACATCTCCTGATAAAGTGTTTTGATATCCAACTCTGTAAACAAAGGAAAGATCGTTTTCAATAAGTGTAAAGTACTGACGCCATGTAATATACAGCTTTGAGAAACCCCAGTCGTTACCCATGAATTTTGGAGCAGCCTCAATACCAATCTCTGCCCATATACCTTTCATCGGGTTTGGCCTGTTATCGCGGCTATCATACATCAAACCAACCTTAAGTGTGTTTACCCATCCTCCCTGCGATTCATCAGATGAAATTATATTCAGAGCCTGGTATCTTTCAAACAGGCCCGGAACACTGTCAACAGATGGTAGTTGTACATCTTTGCCTTTATTGATCTTATCAATATTAACTGAATTCACATCGAAATTTTGGAATGCAATACCTGCTGCCCATTTTACATGGTCACCGGCAAGTTTTCCCTGGAAATCATTCTTAAACCTGAACTGATCCCTTTCAAAACGGTAAAACATCCTGGTCATGTAAGGAGGACTTGAAAGTTCATCATCTCTCCAATCAGGATTATATACTGATTCGTACCCGTTAAACCCATAGAAATAACTCGCTTTATCCGGCAGATAACTGAGATCGCTGGTCATATGAACATTCCTGATCAACGTATTTGATTCATACATTATTCTGTAAATCCCGCTGCCTTTGGTGAATCGGGAAGCTTCCATATAGATGTGGTCATTAAAATCCGGAAAACGGCTTCCATCTCCATAATTATAAAACTCTACCAATGCTCCATATTGAAAGCCAAGGTCAGTATCAAATGTAATAGCAGGTAGCGCACCGCCAAATTTCCAGCCCGTTTTAATAGGTTTTTCCTGTGCTGATACAGAAAATGACAGCATGGAAATCAGCAGAAGTATCAGGATTTTTTTCATAAGTAATTTATTTAGTTCAGAAAGCTAAAGATAAAGAAAAAAGGATATTGCAAACTCTTTTTTCAATATTTGCTACCTTAGAACCATATTATAATAGTAAATGTTTTAATGTTAATTAGGTAAGGTGATTGGATAAAATTATTACAAGTTAATGGAAAGTGAATTGCTGATAACAAACATTAAGTCGTTGATGCAGACAGAGGAGAAACCCCGGCAGAAGATTTGCGGAAGAGACATGGCATCAGTGAGCAGAGTTGACAATGCATATCTCTACATCGAGAATGGACTTATCTCCGAATTTGGTCCTATGTCAGAAGTTAAAGATGTTAAGTTCGGGGCAGGGGAAAGCAATACGATTACCATAAATGCTAAAGGACGTTACGTTTTTCCTTCATTCTGCGATTCTCATACTCATCTGGTCTATGCAGGAAGCAGGGAAACAGAATTTGCTGATAAAATAAAAGGCTTATCGTACGAGGAGATTGCAAGACGAGGCGGGGGAATTCTTAATTCCTCTAAAATGCTTCATGTTACATCTGAGGATGAACTTTATAATCAGTCAGTTGAGAGGATGAATGAGATCATACAAATGGGTACCGGTGCAGTTGAAATAAAAAGTGGATATGGACTTAATCCTGCTGATGAACTAAAAATGCTTCGGGTGATCAGGAGAATAAAAGAGACTTTTCCTCTCGAAGTTAAGGCAACTTTCTTAGGGGCTCATGCCATCCCGGATGAGTACAGGCATAAGCGTGAAAGTTATGTTGACCTTGTAATTAATGAGATGATACCTGTTGTTGCATCGGAAAATCTGGCCGATTATATAGATGTATTTTGCGACAAAGGATTTTTTACCGTTGAGGATACTGAAAGAATACTGATGGCTGGTTTGAAATATGGATTGATACCGAAGATCCATGCAAATGAACTTGGATTTACAGGAGGTGTTCAGGTGGGAGTCAAATACAATGCCCTCTCAGTGGACCATTTAGAGCGTACTGGTGATGAAGAGATAAGAGTGCTTGCCGGATCGGAAACAATTCCAACACTGCTTCCTGGAGCAGCCTTTTTTCTTGGATTGCCTGACCCTCCGGCCCGTAAAATGATAGATGCAGGATTACCTGTTGCACTTGCTTCCGATTACAATCCCGGATCATCACCATCCGGTAATATGAAGCTGATAATGTCGCTGGGATGTATCAGGCTGAAAATGACTCCGGAAGAGGTAATAAATGCCGTTACACTAAATACTGCTTTCGCGATGGGTATTTCTGATACTCATGGATCAATTGCTAAAGGGAAGGTAGCTAATGTGTTTATTACAAAAGAAATACCATCGTATGAGTTCATGCCGTATGCATTTGGCAGCGATTTAATAGAAACCATAATACTTAAAGGAGAACAAGTCCGGAACAAGTGATACCTGAAAATATTCACAGTGTGAGTTCTTGTTTTAGTAATACAGAGAAACAATAAGGCCCGCAAAAAGTAAAGAAAGAAAATAGATAATAAATGGAGAAAAGAATAATTGAGTGTGTTCCCAATTTCAGTGAAGGAAGGGATATGGCTGTTATTAAACAGATTTCAGATGAAATTGAAACTGTCAGCGGAATCAGGTTGCTTGATGTTGATCCTGGATGGGATACTAACAGGACAGTAGTGACTTTTGTCGGCGATCCTGATGCAGTTGTTGAAGCTGCCTTCCTTGCTGTTAAAAAAGCTTCTGAACTTATCAATATGTCTCTGCATCATGGTGCCCATCCCAGGATGGGAGCCACTGATGTTTGTCCACTGGTGCCTGTTTCAGGGATCACAATGGAAGAAACAATAGTATATGCCCGTAAGCTTGCAGAAAGGATTGGTAATGAGCTTGCTATACCAGTTTACTGTTATGAGTATGCTGCCTTTCGCGAAGAACGAAGAAATCTTGCAAGCTGCAGAGCAGGCGAATATGAAGGACTTGAAAAGAAGCTCAGTGATCCTGAATGGAAACCTGATTTCGGACCAGCTAAACTTAATAGGCGGTCTGGAGCGACCGCCCTCGGAGCCAGGGATTTTCTTGTTGCTTTCAATATAAACCTTAATTCTACATCTGTAAGGAGGGCAAATGCTATTGCATATGATGTCAGAGAGAAGGGGAGACCTAAGCGGGAGGGTGATCAGGCGACCGGTAAAATAGTAACAAATGACATAGGAGAGCCTGTAATGATCCCCGGTTCACTTAAATCGGTTAAAGCAATAGGCTGGTTTATTGAGGAGTATGGAATAGCACAGATATCAATGAACCTGACAAATATATCTGTTACTCCTGTTCATATAGCATTTGAGGAGGTGTGCAGGAAGGCTGAAGCCAGGGGGGTAAGAGTTACCGGATCGGAGCTTGTTGGTCTTATTCCGCTTAAATCGCTTCTTGATGCGGGAAAATATTTCCTTTATAAGCAGAAGAGATCAGCTGGGATCTCAGATGAAGAGCTTATTAAAATAGCAGTCAGATCGCTTGGACTGAATGACATTCATCCCTTTAAACCTGAAGAAAAGATTATTGAATATGTTATGGCAGCTAATGATAAACAAAACTCAAGACTCATTATAATGAGTCTCTATGAATTTGCAAATGAAACTGCTTCTGAATCACCGGCTCCCGGAGGGGGATCAGTCTCCGCTTATATGGGAGCCCTGGGTGCTGCTCTGGGTACAATGGTTGCTAATCTTTCAAGCCATAAAAGAGGCTGGGATGACAGATGGGAGGAGTTTTCAGTATGGGCTGAAAAAGGGAAATCAATCCAAGACAGGCTCCTTCAACTCGTTGATGAGGATACTGCTGCATTCAATAAAATACTTGAGGCATATTCATTACCTAAAAAGACTGATATGGAAAAAGTTGCAAGGGCAGAGGCCGTTCAGGCTGCAACCAGATATGCTATTGAGGTGCCGTTCACCATCATGGAAACTGCCTTTTCGTCTTTCGAATTAATTAAGGAAATGGTCGAAAAAGGCAATCCTTCATCGGTTACAGATGCAGCTGTTGGAGCTTTGGCAATCCGTTCATCAATTATAGGAGCATTTCTGAATGTTAAGATAAATGTAAAGGGACTGGATGATAAGGACTTTTCAGGTAAAATTATTGAAAAGGGGAAGAACATCGAGAAAGAAACTCTGAGACTCGAATCAGAAATTCTTACATTATTGGAAGGGAGGCTTTAAAATTTCCAATCCGTAATCCGCAATCCGAAATTATATGATCCTTCTTATCGTCCTCAGCTTATGAGAATATCCATTGATCTCCTTCTTAAATATCCCCTGATGGTCAATTGAATCTATCCTGACTCTTCCTGAAGCATGAACAATAAGGCCCTGTGAAAGGATCATTCCCACATGTGATATCCTTCCTCTTTCATTATCAAAGAAAACCAGGTCTCCAGGTTCAGTTTCCGTAATGAAATCCACAACTCTTCCGTCTTCTGCCTGCTTCATGCTGTCACGGGCAATTGTAATACCGTGTATCTTGTATATCAATTGGGTAAAACCAGAACAATCCAAACCCGATGGTACTCTGCCACCCCATATATAGGGGCTGTTGATGAATCTTATGGCAGTATCGGCAAGTGATTCATTTGCAGATATGTAGCTGCTGTTGAAATCCTTAATTGTGGTGTAAGTATTTGTTCCGACAGAGAATTTCCCTTCTTTAAAATCAGGGTTGAAAATCTCACATCCGGCTTCAAGAACCATTTTTGTTTTGTCCGTTCTGAAGCAAAGGAGTGACCGGTTGAGAACTTCACCATTTGTGCCTGAATTATCCTCTGAATGCTGCAGATGGTGCAAGTCAATCCAGCCTGTATATTTATCAAAAAGAGTTTCTATTTTCATCCAGTTTCCTGCAGTATCAGTCACCCTGTATTTCTCTCCGAACAGTATCTGGCTCATCATCTCCGATTTATGAGTAGGTCCTGATCTGAGAGGAACAAATACATTTTCACAAACAAAAATTTCCATTAATTATAAGTTTGGTCAAAATTACTAAATATTGGTGATTATCACACTTTTTTCACACGGTCACTATGTTACTTCTCTGTGTTATTCTCCTTGCAAGGTTGTGATTCATATTGTTTTTCGGAGATTCACAGGGGGTGTAAAGAGAACCTCAGAGAGGTTATTGGAAAAATAGTTAATTTTGAACATTGAAATTTTTACTCCTGAATGCAAAGGGAAATGTCAATATATTCAGCAATACCCAAACCAAAACAGAAAGGATTCATCAATCTGGTCCTTTTCCTGGCCAGTATTGCAATTGTGGTTTATACCGGAATGATTGAATCGGATATGACATTTATTGAAGTAGCAGGAGATACAATAATTGTTTCAGCATGCTACCTTCTGCTTTATCTTTTTATTTTACACTTCAGGAAGGAAATACTGGATGTATCACGGAAAATATTGTTCATACTCGCTATAATTCTTGCCTTTGTGATTATGACAAAGTTCGTGATAACACAGCACCAGGCGAGCATAATCTTCCTTGTCCCTTATGCCCTTATAGCACTAGTAATACGATCATTTTATGATGCCAGGCTGGCTATGTTTATATTGCTGGTTACACTTATGCTTTCAGGATTTATGGTTACCGGGCCATTCGAATTTATTTTCATAAATCTTCTTGCAGGGATAGTTGCGATTTTATCATTATCAGATATAAACAGAAAGTATAAGCTGATTTTTTCATCATTCATGGTAACCATTACTTATATAGTTATTTTCATTGCTCTTACTATCAGGCAAAAAGGCACAGTCTCCATGTCTGAACTGTCTGAATTAAAATGGTTCATCGGCAACGGACTTTTATTATTGTCGGGTTATCCGATTATTTCGATTTTTGAAAAGAAATTCTATTTCCTGTCGGATACAACTATGCATGAGCTTTCTGATTCGAATAACCCTCTTCTGAGGCGACTTTCAGAAGAGGCTCCCGGTTCATACCAGCACTCTCTTCAGGTGGCCAATCTTGCCGAAGCAGCTTCCAGATCAATTGGCGCGAATGTTCTGCTTTCCCGTACAGGTTCTCTTTATCATGACATTGGGAAAATTACTTCTCCTGAATTTTTTATCGAAAATCAAAAATCGGAAGGCAACCCGCATCTTGACCTTGATCCGGAAGTTAGTTCCCGTATAATTATTAATCATGTTGAGGAAGGAGTGAAGCTGGCTCATGATTACAAGATTCCGGTTCAGATAATTGATTTTATAAAAACACACCACGGGACAAAAAAGGCCTATTATTTCTATAAAAAGTACCTGCAAAAGGAGAAAACAGGAAAATTGACTGAAGTTGATTTTCAGTACAAAGGACCAAAACCTTTTTCACGGGAAATGGCAATTGTAATGATGGCAGATGCTGTTGAAGCTTCTTCACGCACTCTTGAGGAATATACCGAAGAAACTATTAATGAACTTGTTGAGAGGACGGTCTTAATCCAGGAACAGGAAGAACAGTTTTCAGATGCACCACTTACTTTCAGAGAGATAACGGAGATAAAAGCTGTTTTTAAAAAAAGACTGTCTAATATGTATCATAGCAGGATTGCTTATCCCTGATAACTCTTTCCTGACTATCTCATATCAACAATTTCAACATCTTTGTATTTCCCGGACCTGAATTGAAACGTCTCGCTGTCAGGCTTTAGTTTCAGGTTGTAGTCAGTTACGAGAATGGTTATAACAACTCCGTCATTTCTTTTGTATTCAATTCTTTTGAGGTCTGTGGCTGTTTTGCCTATGGTGAGCCTTATCCTTATAATTTCACTCTTTACATCTTCCGGGTAGAGGTCAATAATCCAGGCTGAAGCATTCTCATCTATCAGCCTTGTTTTATATCCTTTTTTATGTAATGTGAAAATGCCTGAAGGTTTACTCTGGAAACTGTTGTCTTTTTTATCCGGCCTGGTAATTGTTACTTCTTTCTCGGCTTCAAGGTAGCTCCATGATTCATTCCCGTTAAACCATACTGTATTGTTGGGCAGATCCAGTTTGTAATTCTCCTTGCTTATAATAACCGAACCTGTCAGAGTGTCGCTTGAATTCTCCGCAAGATCATCATTTACCAGTTGGAATCTTATCGATACAGAAGGGGCAGAAAGTGCATTTGCAGAGAATCTGTCGAGAATCTTAAGGGCTGCAGGATCAGTCTGAGCTGAAGTGTCTGTTAGCCAGAATATAAGTAATACAAAAATAATTATTCTGATCTTCATAGTTACGTTTTACTCAAGGCTCTTCAAAATCTGTTCCAAAGAGATAAAATCGGAACACAGAACATCTCTGGCCTTACTCCCCTCAAAAGGGCCAACCACTCCTGCCGCTTCAAGCTGATCAATTATCCTTCCGGCCCTGTTGTAGCCTATGGATAGTTTCCTCTGGATTAGAGATGTGGATCCCTGCTGGTGCTGTACAACCAGTCTGGCAGCATCTTCAAACATCGGGTCTCTTTTTCTGAGATCAACTTCAATAGCACCCGATTCGGTATCATCAATATATTCCGGAAGATGCATTGCATCAGGATATCCCTGCTGTGACCCTATAAATTCGGTCAGCTCTTCTATTTCAGGTGTGTCTATAAATGCGCATTGCACCCTCACAGGTTCATTGCCTGAAGATATCAGCATGTCGCCACGTCCTACAAGCCTGTCGGCGCCTGTAGCATCAAGGATTGTACGTGAATCGACTGATGAAAATACTCTGAAGGCAATTCTTGTGGGGAAATTGGCTTTTATGAATCCAGTAATTATGTTTGCTGATGGCCTCTGGGTAGAAATAATAAGGTGAATACCTATTGCTCTGGCAAGCTGGGCCAGCCTTCCTATTGGTCCTTCTATTTCCCGCCCGGCTGTCATAATGAGATCGGCAAATTCATCTATTATCAGGACTATATATGGAAGGTACTTATGTCCCTTTTCCGGACTAAGTTTCCGGGAAGTGAATTTATCATTATATTCCTTTATGTTTCTCGACTGCGCTGCTTTCAGAAGTTCCAGCCTGTTATCCATTTCAATGCATAATGAATTCAGTGTGTTTATAACTTTTTGGGTATCTGTAATTATTGCATCTTCCTCTCCTGGCAATTTGGCCAGGAAATGTCTCTCGATCTTGCTATAAAGCGGCAGTTCAACCCTTTTAGGATCTATCAGAACAAATTTGAGTTCTGCAGGATGCTTCTTATAGATTATTGAAGTTATTATTGCATTGATCCCAACTGATTTCCCCTGTCCTGTTGCTCCTGCAACAAGCAGGTGTGGCATTTTTGTCAGATCAACAATAAATGGTTCATTTGTAATGGTACGTCCAAGAGCAAGGGCAATATCGAATTTAGTCTCCTGGAATGCCTTGGAAGTGATAAGCGATCGCATGGAAACCATTTCAGGCCTTTTGTTCGGGACTTCAATTCCAACGGTTCCTCTTCCCGGTATAGGTGCTATAATCCTTATTCCCAGGGCTGACAGATTAAGTGCAATATCATCTTCAAGCGACTTGATACGGGCTATTTTTACACCTCTTTCAGGAACTATTTCATATAGTGTGATTGTGGGTCCGATAGTTGCAGAAATACTCTTGATACTTATCTTATGGTCACCCAGCGTCTTTATGATATTCTCTTTATTTTCAAATACTTCACTGTTGTCAAATGACGTTTCCGATTTATGCTCCCTTAGTATGGAAACTGGAGGAAACTTATATCTTGAAAGGTCCAGCCTGGGATCATAGTTTTCCATTATCCTTTCAACCTCTTTGTCGCTGAGAATATCGTCTGCTGCCGGTTTTGAAATGTTGATAGGGACCTCTTCTTTAGGAGGAAATTCAGAATTATCATTATCAAAGTCGTGAACGATAGATCCTTTTGAAGTTGGTATTATTTCAATTAGCTCAGTATCATTTTGTTCATCTTCAACCTCCGTTTTGTAATTCAGATTTCTGACAATAAACTCTGCCTGCCTGTCATCATCTTTCAGTTTATCATTAATCTCATCATCGGGCTCTTGGGTCTGTATTTCTGTTACTGCCTCTCCTGTAATGTCAGTATCTTGTGGTTTACTTCTGAGCAGGTTGAATAATGGCTTAACAAGATTTGTGAATGTCTCAGGTTTAATGTTGAGGGCAAAAATCAGGTAAGTGATTGTTATGGAAAAAATAAGTACACCGGTTCCCGGTGGCCCCATAAACGATTTAAGCCATTCTGTTATGAAGTATCCCTGAGCTCCTCCAGGTCCACTTTTGAGGTATCCGTCAGCTTCTCCAAATATGAAACTCAGGATAATTGAAAGTATGATTGTGGCAAAAGTGAATTTGCCGATCATACTTATGGGTCTTATTTTGGGAAACTTAAGCAGGGAGAGTCCTGAAACACCGAAAATTATCGGGATGAAGAATGCTCCGTAACCAAAACCGTATGCTATAATATAGCGGGCCAGGAATTGCCCGCTCTTACCCGACCAGTTTTTAACTTTTATTTCAGCTCCGGATATTACTTCTGAATTGGCCAGACTATCATCAAATTTCCAGTAAAACAGATATGAAATACATGCAAGCAGAAGATATAGAGCAAATCCCGTAATAAGAATACCGATAATGAATTTTATCCTATCATCAGTAAAGAAGGATTTTGATTTTTCAGAACCTTTTGATGATTTTATTTTTTTCTTTGCAGACTCTTCCTTCTCTTTAGTCATTTCTGAATCATAATTTATTCTTCGGTAACGTCTGGAAAACGCAATCCAAAGGTAATAATTTTGCCACTTTAAAAATACGGGTAAGAATGATTTTGTAAAAAGATAGTTTAATTACTGATGGTTCATGCCTTACCGATAGCTACCGGTAGCCTGACGCCCTTTAAAGACTTATCATTTTGTTGATAAATTTATTTATCTCATCTCTGGAGACTCTTTTGAAGTCATTTCTCCTTGTAAATGTTTCATCATTGATATCTTTATTGTACACATTTTCCGCAGTAAAATGAACCTCAGTAGTGCCCAGGTAGAAGAAAAAATCCAGAAGAACGCCATCGATATCTTTAAAAGGAGTTGAGATATTGGAATTTTTTACATTGATTTCATCTGTATACCACACGCTCATCACCTTGCTGCTGTCGGAAGGGAAGGTTACTTCGGCATTTTTGCAGTTGAATCCGCAGATCTGTGTCGTTTTTGATGTCTTTTTAATTTCCATACCATCCATGCCTTCAAATCCGGGGAATACTTCACCCTCCGCGGCAGCATAATAATACTTAATTGTAAAAAGGCTGAAATAGGTGTCAAATATACCCTCTTCAGGATTGGAAAGATTTAAAATACCGGAGTTCCCGAAGGATGAAACCATTTCGAACAGCAATTTATCTTTCTTGAAATATACTATAAGGCTTTTTGGGAGCACTTCTTTAGGTACGCTTCCCAGGGTTCCTCCATATTCAATTGAATAATGTATCTCTCCCTGGTTTATGTTTTTACCTCCTTGTTCCAAACAGGAGGAGCTGAAAAAGAGAAGAAAAATTAAAATAATAATGGAGAGTGTTCCGAACCTCACTTATCTGTTTTTAATATGAATATTGTAAAAGTAGCATTTTTTTTTAATTTCAGTTCTACAGACTGATAATTATGAAAATGGAGTCATATTACTATGTTTTTTAACATATTTATCTTCCTCTAATTTTAGACTCTTATATTATTCTTATTCATTTTCTATTTGATAGTTTTGCTGTTTAATATGGTCTTATGAAACCCGCATGTATTTGTATACACAAGCACAATTTTATAATAATCAGTAACATGCGGGTTTCATCATGCCATAGGAATAAAAATATTATATGATGAAAAGAAAACTTGCAGTTGTAGCTCTTGGCGGAAATGCCTTACTGAGAGGTGAACAGGTTGGGACAATTGATGAACAGGAACAGAATACGACTGAAACCCTCGAAAACCTTGTATTTCTTATAAATGAAGGATATGATCTTGTCATCACACATGGCAATGGTCCACAGGTTGGTAACATTCTTATGCGTAATGATGCAGGAGAGCATATGTATTCAATTGCTCAGATGCCTCTCGATATATGTGTTGCTGATTCCCAGGGTGGATTAGGTTATATGATTGAAAGAATGCTCAGGAATGTACTTAACAGGCATGGAATAAAGAAGAATGTAGTGTGTATTGTGACGCAGGTACTTGTTGATATTAATGACCGTGCCTTCTCTGATCCTCAGAAGCGCGTAGGCAAAATATATTCAAAGGATGAGGCTGAAGAGCTTGCTGCCCGTAAAGGATGGCTGTTTAAAGTGGAGGTAAAGGCAGAAGGCGGTTACCGTCGTGTAGTTCCTTCACCTGTCCCTATCCGTGTAATGAACGATTCAATAATCAAAGAACTTGCAGTTACGGGCAATATTGTAATTGCAGCCGGAGGAGGAGGTGTTCCTGTTTACCTCGATGAAAAAAATGATGTGAGGCCAGCGGAAGCTGTTATCGACAAGGATCTGGCCTCATCACTCCTGGCATCACAGATTGGTGCTGATGAATTTTATATCCTTACAGATGTACCTTATATATATTTAAACTTCAATAAGCCGAACCAGGAAGTAAAAGAGTTTCTAAACTATGCCGATACTCTCAGGTACCTGAAGGAAGGACATTTCGCAAAAGGAAGTATGGCACCAAAAATTGAAGCCTGCCTTCATTTCATAAAAAGTGGCGGACGTATGAGCGTTATTACAGAAGCATTTAAACTGGCTGATACTAAGTATGGATCAAAGATTACTATGGAATATGAAGATGAGAGACGATAGGTTTAGGCGTCAGGTGTCAGGTGTCAGGCAAGAGTTAGCCTTAAGTCTGAAGCCTCTTTTCCATATTCATTTTATTGTTAATTTTGAACTTTCAACTTTAAACTAAGTGACCATGCCTTACAATCTACGCAACAGGAGTTTTCTGAAACTTCTTGATTTTACACCTGAAGAGATTAAGTTTTTGCTTGATCTGTCATTTGATCTTAAGAAAGCTAAATACAGCGGTACTGAACAGCAAAAGCTCAGAAGGAAAAACATAGCCCTGATATTTGAAAAAGCATCAACACGTACAAGGTGCGCATTTGAAGTTGCGGCTCTGGACCAGGGTGCACATGTAACGTACCTTGGACCAAGTGGTTCTCAGATCGGGCAAAAAGAATCGATGAAGGATACTGCCAGGGTGCTTGGAAGAATGTACGATGGTATTGAATACAGAGGGTATGGGCAGGATATTGTAGAGGACCTTGCAAAATATTCCGGAGTGCCTGTTTGGAATGGACTTACAAATGAATTTCACCCTACACAGATACTGGCAGATTTCATGACCATGCTTGAACATTCGGAAAAACCTCTGAACAGGATATCATTCTGCTATCTGGGAGATGCCCGCAACAATATGGGTAATTCTCTAATGGTAGGAGCAGCAAAGATGGGTATGGATTTCAGGGCAGCAGCTCCGAAAAAATGCCAGCCAGCTGATGAACTTGTCACTAAATGCCTTGAGATAGCAAAAGTAACAGGTGCAAAAATTACCATCACCGAGAATGTAAATGAAGCTGTCAGTGGTGTGGATTTTCTTTATACTGATGTCTGGGTATCTATGGGAGAGCCCGATTCAGTATGGGAGGAAAGAATCAAGCTTCTTCGACCATACCAGGTGAATAGTGCAGTTGTGAAAATGACAGGCAATCCGCAGGTGAAATTCCTTCACTGTCTTCCGGCATTTCATAACCGGGATACAAAAGTAGGGGAGGAGATTTTTCAAAAATATGGTCTTGACGGAATGGAGGTTACTGAGGATGTTTTTGAATCTGAACGTTCAATAGTCTTTGATGAAGCTGAAAACAGGCTGCATACAATTAAGGCAGTGATGGTTGCTACGTTGGGAAGTTAGGGATGCTGGACGATGGATGCTTGACGCTCGACGCTCAACTCTAGGCACTTGATGCTAGGCTATAGGCGCTAGGAGCTGAGGAAAGATTAGAATGTTTATTAATTTAATTCTGGTACCCAGCGCCCATAACCCAGTGCCCAGAGCCCTCATGCAATCCACTCTTTAAAAAAGTAAAAAGTCATTATTAAGGAGGCTGCAAGTTTTAATCCTATGCCGGTTAGAAATCCCAGGAGGCTGCCAAAGCCTGCCTTGAGGGCATAGTTAATATCATCCTTAAAAATAAGCTCACCGACAAATGCTCCCAGAAGTGGTCCTATTATCAAGCCAAGAGGTCCGAGAAACAATCCTATAACAAGTCCTATCGTGGCTCCCCTGATCCCGTATTTGGAGCCTCCAAACTTTTTAGTTCCCCACACCGGGACCACAAAATCAAGGATGGTGACTAATAGTGCTATGCCGCCAAGTGTAAAAAGTGCAATATCAGTAAACTGACCAAAGCGTGAAAGATGGAGAAGGATAATGCCAACAAAACTAAAACCAGGACCTGGAAGAACAGGAACCAGACACCCTATAATACCCACCACCATCAGCAGTAATCCTGCTATAAGGAGTACATAATCAGTCATTGGCAATTAACTAAAGAAAAGAGATAAAGATGATGCACTATTTTTCTCCAAGGTCATCAAATTCAATACTTGTGAACTCAACGGCTGCAACGGAGTTTTTCTCCATTCCATTTTCAGCATCATCGGTCCGTTCAGTACCTTCAGGTATGTTTCCGTTGTTGCCGATATAGTCAACAGCATCCCTGAGTCCATCAGCAAACTTTTCAAAATCTTCCTTGTAGAGAAAAATCTTGTGCTTTTCATAAAACACTTTGCCCTCTTTGCCCAGACGTTTTTTGCTCTCAGTGATTGTGAGATAATAATCATCTTTCCTGGTAGCTTTTACATCAAAGAAATAAGTTCTTTTACCTGCGCGTACAACCTTGGTAAAGATCTCTTCCCTGACACTCTTCTCATCATGACTATCAATGCCTTCCTTAACTCCTGATTCGTCTTCCATTTCTAAGTCAGTTAATTATAAGGTTTTCTTTCATGCTGTCAAATGTAACAAATATTTTTTCAAATCAAAATGCAACCACTCTTTTGTCATAAATATATGGTGAAGCTGTTTTGAGGGTATAGGAAAAAGATTACTTTTGCAGCGGAAATGCGAGGTTCTTTATAAATGATAAGCAGAAGATTACTACGTATTAAGGCTTTGATGGCACTCTATGCTTTTAACCGCAGAGAGGATGATAACCTTCCACAGGCCGAATCAGAATTGATATTCAGTATTAATAAGACATACGAATTATACCATTACCTGCTTCTGCTTCTGGTAGATATTGCAGACCTGGCCAGTGAGAAAATAGACCAGGCTCTTCAGAAAAAAATGCCCGGCCCGGAAGACCTTAATCCGCGTCGCCGGTTTGTGGACAACTATATTATCAGCAAACTAAGGAATAACAAAGCATTGAATGACTATCTCAGCTCAAAAAAGCTTTCCTGGGTCAATAACCCCCATATTCCACGTATACTCTATAATAAAATGGTAGCCTGGGACGTATATCGTGAATACATGGCATCTGAAACAATTACATTTCAGTCCGACAGAAAGTTTATTATCAGAATGGTAACAGAATTTTTTGCAGCTTCAGAAGATCTGAATTCAAACCTTGAGGAACAGAGTATATACTGGAACGATGACATGGAATATATAACCGCCATGGTTGAAAAGACCCTCAGAAAATTCAAGGCAGACTCGGATGAAAACACTTCTCTTATGCCACTTTATAAAAATGAGGAAGATGCTGAATTTGTTAAGATACTTTTCCGCAAGGCTATTCTGCACTCAAAGAAATCTTCGGAGCTGATTGATAAAAACACAACAAACTGGGAGGTTGAAAGAATAGCCCTTATGGATATCCTGGTAATGAAGCTGGCTATTACAGAGATATTTGAATTTCCTGAAATCCCGGTAAAGGTAACTCTTAATGAATATATCGAAATTGCAAAATATTATTGTACATCCAAAAGCAGTAACTTTGTCAACGGGATTCTTGACAATATCGTTAAGGAGATGCGGGAGGAAGGGCTTTTTAACAAATTTGGCAGGGGTCTGGTAGGTGAGAATTATTCAGAATAAAGAAATTTAATGATTATGAAAGTTTTCGTCTTTATGAATTTATTTGCGCTGTTGCTGGTTGCCGGATGTGGCTCAGGATCAGGGAATATTAATTTCGATTCTGTTAATTCCTTAACAGATACAGGTAAGGCTGTAATTGTGTTTAAAGAGTATGAACATAGCTTTGGCAAGGTTGAAGAAGGAGAAAAGGTGGGATACATATTTAGATTTGAAAACCAGGGTACAGGCAATCTTGTAATTCAGAATGCGATAACCTCATGCGGTTGTACAGTACCAAAATATGACAGAAAACCGATATCTCCTGGAAGAAGCGGAAATCTTGAGGTTATATTTGATACTTCAGGCAGGAGCGGATTGCAGGCAAAGACTATCACTGTAAAATCAAATGCTACAGTTCCCGTTATACTTTTAAAAATTACTGCAGATGTTCAGTTAAAAAAATAACTAATATATTTGATTAATAATTAATAATTTGACTATGACCAATTTTGCATTTTTGTATCTTACCGGACAGCCGGCCGGAGGCGCCGGTCAGAGTAATCCGTTGGTTACTTTCCTTCCACTGATCCTTGTATTTGTGGTTTTTTATTTCTTTATGATCAGACCACAAATGAAGAAGCAGAAGGAAATGACCAACTACAGAAGCTTATTAAAAAGAGGAGATAAGGTTATCACAACAGGAGGGATATATGGAAGAGTACATGAAGTTAAGGATAATTACATCATGATGGAGGTAGGTGGTGATTTTAAACTTAAAGTTGACAAGAACGCTGTCCTGAAAGATCCATCAACAGATGAACAGTCATAGAGATCTTTTTATAATACCGTCCTGAATAAAAAGGATGAATAATCCATGGAAAAGAATGCGATGAAGAACAAAGGAGGTATCAACAGGAACGTTGTTACCTTTACCTTTTTTCTTATTCTCTCTTTTGCCCTGTGGTATATTAATTCACTTGGGAAGGAGACTGAAGCTGATGTGCCTATGGATGTCAGATTTGTTAATGTTCCTAAAGGATTGACCATTTCAGATGATGCTCCTTCAAGGATTGACCTCACTCTTAAGGGCCCTGGTTATTCAATACTAAAACATAAATACCCTCTTACGCAGACCTCTCTTTCAATAGATCTTTCAACGATTGTATACAAGAGAGTGCCTGAAAGTAAGTCTCTTGATTATTATATAATTGCCTCAGGTCTTATAAAACCTTTCTCAGTTCAATTGCGATCTGACTGTAGTGTTGTATCAGTAAAAACGGACACACTTTTTTTATCGTTCAACAGGATAAATCCAAAATGAGAACAGGATACACCAGTATTATGAAACTTGGAGTTACCGGTGGCATTGGCAGTGGGAAAACTTCTGTATGCAGGGTTTTCGGTGTGCTCGGAATACCTGTTTTTTCTGCCGATGACGAGGCAAAGGAAGTAATGGATATTGATACCAGTATAATTCTGAGACTTAATACAATAGTAGGTAAGAACCTGTATGAGAGCGGAAGCCTTGACAAGGCTGAGCTTGCGTTTCTCATTTTTAATAACAGATCGCTTCTTGAGGAAGTAAATGCACTGGTTCACCCGGTAGTATTTAACCGCTTCAGGGAATGGGTGAGGAAACAAAATGCACCGTATGTAATTATGGAAGCTGCTATTCTTTTTGAAAGTGGAGCCTCGAATATTGTGGATCGTATTATTACTGTGGTAGCCCCTGTTGAAGAGAGGGTGAACAGGGTAATTCACAGGAGCAGTCTTACCAGGGAACAGGTTATGGGTAGAATGAGAAACCAGATGGATGATACTGAAAGGATTAAAAAATCTGACTATGTTATAGCTAATTCTGAAAATGACATGATAATTCCTGCTGTGCTGAGGATTCATGAAAATATAATCAGTAGTGTTTAACCCTTAATACGAAAGGTTAATGTTTGGAAAATGGCTTGGTGGAGGTTTGGGTTTTGCAATGGGTGGCCCAATTGGAGGGTTGCTCGGATTTATTGTTGGTTCTGTAATTGACAGTACAACTGAGGTTACAACTTCCTATTCAAAACGTACACCAAGAACTTCACAGGGTGATTTCGCAATGAGTCTGCTGGTTCTTGTGGCAGCTGTTATGAAAGCTGATGGCAAAGTGGTTAAATCTGAACTTGATTATGTTAAACAGTTTTTTGTAAGACAATTTGGACGTGAGTCGGCAAAGGAGGCAACATTGCTTCTGAAAGATATTCTCAAGCAGGATATAATGGTAAAGGATATCTGTATTCAGATAAGTAATAATATGGATTATTCATCCAGGCTGCAGTTGCTTCATCTACTTTTTAACGTTTCACTTGCTGACGGCGTAATAAATAATGCAGAATTTGATCTTATTGAGAAGATATCCGGGGCACTGGGTATTTCAACAAACGATTTTGTTTCAATCAGGAATATGTTCATCCCTGAAACAGATTCGTCATATAAGATACTTGAGATAGAAAGGACAGCATCCAATGATGAAGTAAAGAAAGCATACCGAAAGATGGCAATGAAGTACCATCCGGATAAGGTGAGCCATCTTGGCGATGACTTTAGAAAAACAGCCGATGAAAAGTTCAAGAAAGTCAATGAGGCATATGATAAGATTAAGAAGGAGAGGAATATGAACTGATATTATTTTTGAAAAACAGGTATCAGATATACTCGATAATTAATACAAGGATTAATTTTGTAAAAAAAATATTATGATATTAAAAGACATAATTGCGATTTCAGGTGAACCGGGGTTGTTCAGGTTTATTGCCCAGGGTAAGAATTCAATAATTGTTGAACACCTTGAGACATTGAAAAGGAGCAGTGCATTCGGTTCTTCAAAAGTCAGCTCTCTCGAAGATATAGCAATTTTTACCGAAAAGGAAGACATGCCTCTGTCAAAGGTTTTCGATCTGATATGGGATAAGTCTGATGGTGGCCTTACTATTGACGGGAAAGTTGACGGGACCATGCTTAAAAAATGGTTTGAAGAGATTCTGCCTGATTACGATAGAGATAAAGTATATACAAGCGATTTAAAAAAGGTCGCCATATGGTATAATACTCTCCATAAGCTTAACCTTCTTGTTAAGGAAGAGGCTGAAGAAAAGAAAACTGAAGAGGATGAAAAGAAGTCTGAAAAAAAGGTTGAAAAAGCGCCTGCTGCCCCTGCAAAGAAGAAAAAGAAACCCGCTGTACCCAAGGCTGGAAAGGAATAATATTAAAGTGTTTTCAATCAAATAACCTTTTCATATGAACTTCGGAGGAAATGAAGTAGTATATGATTATGATGATTCTGAAATAATTATACTTCCCGTTCCCTATGATGAAACAAGTACATGGATGCATGGCTCCGATAAAGGGCCTGATGCTATCCTTGATGCTTCTGTAAATCTCGAATTCTTTGATATCGAAACTGCTACCGAAGCTCACTTGAAAGGTATTCATACTGTAGAACCTGTTCTTGAGAAAGAAACTCCGTCAAAGCTCGTTGACGCTGTTTACAGGAGGACACTTATGCTCATTGATCAGAAAAAATTTCCGGTCATAATCGGCGGAAACCATACTGTTCCTATTGGGGCCTTTAAAGCTTTTTCTGAGCGTTACTCTGATCTGACTATTCTGCAGCTTGATGCACATGGCGATCTGAGGCAGGAGTATGAAGGGTCAAAGTATAACCATGCGTGTGCAATGGCTCGCGCAAGAGAAGTTTCACCTATTGTCCAGGTTGGGATAAGAAGCATGTCGGTTGATGAACTGCCATATGTAGATAATACCAGAATTTTCTACGCATACCAGCTTTTTAATGATAAAAGCCTCTATTCCAGGGCTATTGACAAACTGACCAGGAATGTTTATATAACAATTGATCTGGATGTACTTGACCCTTCAATAATGCCATCAACAGGTACGCCCGAACCGGGAGGACCTGATTATTTCGATCTTATGCATTTTCTTCGTGATGTTACTAAGTGCAGGAATGTTGTTGGATTTGATGTTGTTGAATTGTGTCCTTCGCCAACTAATAAATCCCCCGATTTTATTGCGGCAAAAATTATCTATCAGTTGCTGAGTTACAGGTTTGCTATGTAGGAACATGCCATGGCATGTCAAATAATATCAATCCTCCTTCTTTGCCTCTTCCCATATCACATTCATCTCATCAAGTGACATGTCATGAAGTGATCTGCCTTTGGCAAGAGTCTCTTTCTCAAGAAAATTGAATCTCTTAATGAATTTTCTGTTAGTCTTTTCCAAAGCTGCTTCCGGATCAATACCATATAGCCGTGATGCATTGATTATTGAAAACATTACATCCCCAAGCTCAGCTTCAATAGTTGAAGTATCAAGCTTTTCTACCTCTGCTTTAAGCTCTGATATTTCCTCCATTACTTTATCCCAGATCTGATCACGGTTTTCCCAGTCAAATCCAACCCCTCTTACTTTCTCCTGAATCCTGTTTGCTTTCACAATTGCAGGTAATGAAGTTGGAACACCGGACAATACAGGCTTATAACCATTATTCTCCTTGATCTTCAGCTTTTCCCAGTTATCCTCAACCTGCCTCGCCCCCAATACCTTAACATCTCCAAAGACGTGCGGATGCCTGTAAACCAGCTTGCTATTAATACCCTGAAGTACATCTGCCATTGTAAAGGTCCCTCTCTCAGAACCTATCCTGGCATAAAAAACCAGGTGCAGCATAAGATCGCCAAGTTCATTTTTTATCGCTTCATCACTGCCCGATGAAATAGCATCAGCCAGTTCATATGTCTCTTCAATTGTCAGTTTACGTAATGTCTCAAAAGTCTGTTTCATGTCCCATGGGCACTTTACCCTGAGTTCATCCAGAATCTCCATAAGCTTGTTAAACTCCTCGAGGCTTTTATTCTTATCATTCATTTTAAACTTGTTTTAGAATAATTTGTTAGGGGAGACAGCTCTACCTGCTGTATCAATTCTCACTACCGATCCGGTTTCAATACTCAGCAGTTCAGAAACATTTGCACCGTTTATGGCTATCTCAAGAAGGTCGAGCTGATTAAATTTTGCAAGTAGTTCTCCTACAGGAACATCACTGTATTTTTCAGAAATATTATCAGTATAGTTTTTATTACTCTGTATAAGTATCCTGAAATTCTTGCTTTCAAATACCCTCGAGAACACCTCCCTTGTTATGTTTGATATTGCATTTCCGTAAGAATCTATAAATATGATACTTCCAATAATTTTATCCTTATCGATGGTAGCTCTTAGAGGTACTCTTTCACTGATAGAACTGACAGGCTCTCCAAGCTTCAGAAGTTTTGTTCCGGCTAGCAGCTCTGCGGCGGTTCTTGCAAAAATTTCAAGTTCATTATATGAGTTCCTTTTGTCTATCTTAACAACCTCCTCAGGTTCAGAGTTCAGAATCAGGTTAAAAATGCCGTTATCTGTTCCTATGAAGAAATGATTTTTTGCCTTCACTACTAAGTATTCCTGGTCTTTTAGTGCCTCTGAATGTACACATATCAGGTGTACAGAACCTTCAGGATAGTTTCCGAATGTATTCCTGATTATAAAGGCTGCCTTGGCTATGTTGAATACAGGAATATTACATGCATTGTCAATTATGATAGTACCGGGTGATAAGCTGCATATTTTACCCTTTATGATTCCATTATAGATATCATCTGGTTTCCATTCAGTTGTTAAGGTGACTACAGGCATACTAAAAAACTTGTAACAAAGATAATCTTCTAAGGAAAAAATAACCTTACTTTGCAGTGTCCGTTTTAAATTTTTTTAAACCCTTACGGATATAATCCTGCTATTGTTTATTTATGCGGGATAGAGAACATTTTTAGTTGAATTGATGACAGAGATAACAATATTTCTTGAAGATGTAGATCCGGTTGTCTTTTTCGGGACAAATAACAACCAGCTTGAAAAGATACAGGGATTCTTTCCAAAGATTAAGATACTTGCCAGGGGGAATGAAATAAAATGTATAGGGGAGGAGTCAGAAATAACTCTCTTCGCTAAGAAATTCAATGAAATTCTGGAATATTACAAAAAGTATCGTCGGCTTGAAGAAGAAGATATAGAGAAATACTTTCTCGATGCGGAACATATGAGGTCTGCATCTAATGGACATTTTGAAGATGTCATAGTATTTGGGACCAGCGGAAAACCTATCCGTGCACGTACTGTCAACCAGGTTCAGCTTGTAAACGACTATAAGATCAACGACTTAATAATTGCTGAAGGTCCGGCAGGTACAGGAAAAACATATACCTCAATTGCTTTGGCAGTAAAAGCTTTAAAAGAGCGGGAAGTAAAAAAGATTGTACTTACTCGTCCTGCTGTGGAAGCCGGTGAGAGGCTCGGATTCCTTCCTGGTGATATGAAGGAGAAGCTTGATCCATATCTTCAGCCGTTATACGATGCACTTCATGACATGCTGCCTTTTAAAAAACTGGAGACATGGCTTGAGGACGGAACAGTACAGATAGCTCCTCTTGCATTTATGAGGGGCAGAACCCTTGAAAATGCTTTTGTAATACTGGATGAAGCTCAGAATGCTACTATAAGCCAGCTTAAGATGTTCCTTACAAGAATGGGTGTTAGCTCTAAATTTATTATGACAGGCGATTCAACCCAGATTGATCTTCCCAAAAAGAACGACTCGGGATTGATACAGGCTATGAGAATACTTGGAGGTATAGATGGTATATCTATAATAAGGTTTGATGAGAGGGATATTATCCGTCATGGGCTTGTGAAAAAGATCGTAAGAGCTTATGAGAATGAAGAAATTGAAAAAGAACTTACACAGAGTACCACTGAGAAGCACAGAGTTGCACAGAGTAATAATAATAAAGAATAAATATTGATAAATAAGTTCTGGTATGGCAAAAACTATTCTGAGTTCTGATTACAATTTCCCCGGGCAAAAAAGCATTTACAAAGGAAAGGTGAGAGATGTTTATAACATAAGTGACAAATATCTACTTATGATTGTTTCAGACCGCATTTCAGCCTTTGACGTTGTTCTTCCCGAAGGTATTCCTTTCAAAGGTCAGGTACTGAACCAGATAGCTTCTAAATTTCTTGACGCTACACGCGATATAGTTCCCAACTGGAAGATTGCAACACCTGATCCTACTGTTACATTTGGACATAAATGCGAACCATACCCGGTTGAAATGATAGTAAGAGCATATCTTACAGGTAGTGCCTGGCGCACTTATAAGTCAGGTAAAAGGGAGATATGTGGTATAATTATCCCCGATGGAATGAAAGAACATCAGAAATTCGATCACCCGATAATAACTCCGACCACCAAGGCTGAACAGGGCAAACATGATGAGGATATCTCGCGTGAAGAAATTATCAGTAAAGGCCTGGTTTTAAAGGAGGAGTATGACCTTCTTGAAAAATATACAATGGAAGTATTCTTGAGAGGCTCGGAGATTGCTCTTCAGCATGGTCTGATTCTTGTTGATACAAAATATGAATTCGGCAGAAAAGATGGAAAAATCTATCTTATTGACGAAATAAACACTCCTGATTCATCGAGATATTTTTATGCTGATGAATACCAGGAGCGATTTGAGAAGGGGCTTCCGCAGAAACAGCTGTCGAAGGAATTTGTAAGAGAATGGCTTATGGCAAATGGCTTCCAGGGACAGACTGGACAGATAGTTCCGGAAATGAACGAAAATTTCGTAAATGAAGTTTCCGATCGTTATATAGAACTCTATGAGAATATTACAGGTGAAAAATTTGTAAAGGCAGATATCTCGAACGTTACGGAAAGGATAGAAACGAATTGCCTGAATTACCTTAAGTCTTATTCACTTTAATTAATGAAGAGTTCGCAAATGAGAATCATCCGACAGGTCAAAATAGTATTATTTATACTTCTTATTAACCTGGGATCAGCTGCATTCGGGCAGGTAGTTGTTGAAAGGTCACAAAATAAGGCGGTTATTTCGGGAGTGGCTTATTATATACATCTTGTTAAGAAAGGCGAGACTGCCTACTCAATCTCAAAGGCATACGGAATTAAAGTTGAGGAGCTTGTTAAGGAGAATCCTCCTGCCCTTTACGGACTGACAGAGGGACAAACTTTGCGTATCCCGGTAAGTTCTGTTACTGAAGCTGATGCTAAACCGGTTCCTGAGCCGGTAAAAAGAAAGCGTGATGAGATAAATTTTATATATCATACTCTTAATCCCGGTGAAACAATCTACTATTTGTCAAAGCTATATGGTGTCTCTGATAATGAAATAATCCAGAGCAATCAGGGATTGGATATCAATAAATTGTCGGTAGGAACCGAGATTGCCATTCCTCGAAGGAAGTTTATGAGTGACCGTCAGAAATTTGACATTCCTGATAAAAATTATGTATATCATAAAGTTCAGGAAGGAGAATCACTTGGCTCAATTGCACAGATTTACGGGCTCTCAGTTAAGGAGTTAAGGAGAGAAAACAGGGATCTGCGATTCCCTCAGGTTGGTGATTATGTCAGGGTGCCTGTAGCCAGGGAAGCTGAAATTCAGGCTGCAGTTGCCGAAGAAAAGGATTCTGTCCCAGTTGCTTTGGCTGAAGTTTTAAAACCGGTGGAAAGACCAGCCGGATATACAAAAGTAAAGGAGCTTTCAGGATCAATAGATGTTGCTGTTCTGCTGCCATTCTATTTCAGTGAGAATGCCCGTAGGATTGAGGTAGACTCATCAAGGATGATAAAGGGAAAAAGGATTTATAAGGATACAAAAAGACCTGATGAATGGATATATCCAGGAAGCATTGACTTTGTGGAGATGTATGAAGGGATCCTGCTTGCTGCAGATACCTTACGGTCGTTGGGAATGGATATCAACCTTTCTACCTACGATATAAAAAGTGATACAATAGAGCTTGAACGGCTTATAAACAGCGGGAAACTGGCAGATATGGATCTTATAATCGGTCCTGTTTATTCACGTAATCTCACAAAGGTTTCTGCCTACGCAAGAGAAGCCGGAATACCTGTTGTTTCACCGGTACCTTTTTACAATAATTCTGTCCTCGAAGGAAACCCTAATTTGTTCATGGCCAACCCCTCGCTGGAAGTTTCCCAGAAAGCCCTTGCCAGGAAGCTTAGTGAATATGTCGATCATAATTTTATATTCATTCATTCAGACTCTCTGGGCGTGGATGCTGATGTAAAGAGGTTTAAAAATATGATAATAACCGAGCTCACAGCCTGGATGCCTTTTGAAGATATCAAATTTAAAGAATTGCTGTTTTTCAGCAGGTCAAAATTCGATAACGATTCAATAAACCGTCTTGAGCATGCTCTTTCATCCCAGGCTAAGAATATTATAATTATTGCTTCAGAAGATCCCCCTGTTATCAGCGAGACTATTATGGATGTTCACGGGCTTTTAAAGAAACATAATCTGAAAATTTTTGGCTACCCTATATTGAGGGAGATTGAAACCCTTGAGCCACGGTACTTTTTTGATCTTGACATGCTTGTATTTTCTCCATTCTGGATCGACTATAACAGTAATGATATAAAGCAGTTTAATGCCGACTTCAGGAGGAAGTTCATGACCGAGCCAACCGAGATAAGCTATGCCTGGCAAGGCTATGATATAGCTTACTACTTTATTAGCGGGCTGGCCCTTCACGGAAAGGAATTTATTAATAATCCATTAATGCACAGAGTTGATCTGTTGCATACAGACTTTGACTTTGAAAACAAAAATATTAACGATGGATTTGAAAATAAGAAGCTTTACCTGATCCATTTCAGTAAGGATTTTAATGTCACTCTTGCTGAGGATAATAATGATATGCCTTAAGGGGATTTTTTTTTCAAAGGCCATGAAATTATATATTTATGATTGACCGGAATAAAGTTCCGTTTCTTTTTGTCTATTAACTAGAAGTATGGTTAACGAATCGTACAGAACTTCGGGAGATGACTTTCTTGTAAAGGCCGCTCTTGAAGGTGATAAGGCTGCTTTCGGAGAGATTGTTACACGATACCGGCGAATGGTGGCACATACAGTAAAAGGGATGCTGGGCGATTCGGTTTACTCAGAAGATATTGGTCAGGAAGTATTTATTAAATTGTATCATTCATTATCAGATTTCAGGGGTGAAGCTAAATTATCTACTTATATCCAGAAAATAGCAGTTAATCTGACTCTGAATGAGATTAAAAGAAGAAAGAGATTTTCATCCACTTTCCTGCATAAGGGTAATGATGAACTATATGAATTTGATATTGCTGATGATAATAATGCTGAAAGAAATGAGATTAAGGAGATAGTATTAAAGGCACTTATGAAACTTGATCCGAAATTCAGAGTTATTGTAACTATGAGGATGCTCCAGGGATATTCAACAAAAGAAACTGCTGAGATTCTTGATCTTCCACTGGGTACTATTCTTTCAAGATTATCAAGGGCGCAGGAACAACTAAGGGATATTCTGAAAAACTATAAGTAATATGAAACCTTCCGAAATTAAAAGAATGATAATCAGTTCACTTGATAATGAACCTGATGCATTAACAGCCGGTTCGGAATTACAGGAAGCTTTTACCCTGGACTTCAGCGACGGATTTGAAGATAAAGTGCTTGGCAGGCTAAATGATGAAATGTATGTTATCAAAAGTGACTCTGAGTTTAACAGGAAACTCAGCCTGGCATTCTACCGGGTGACATTTACGGCAACTGCAGCTATTGTGTTGCTGATGCTTTCCATATTTCTGAAAGAGGGATCACTCTCCTTTGATTCACTGCTTGGAGTAAGCGATGGTTATAGCGAAAGCATTGTTTGTTTATTAACAGAAAATTGATATTTATCACTATTTTATGAAAATACGACCGGTCATATTGGTAGTTGTAACCCTGGTAATAGGATTCTTCCTTGGGATGCTCACCTCAGCGCAGTTAAGAATTCATAGGTTAAAGCCTGTAAAAGTTTTCTATTCAGAAGAAAAATTCAGGGAAGGTATGTACCAGGCTATTCAACCTACTGATGAACAAAAAGTAATTATAGATCAGATCCTTAACAAATATTCAAAGCTTAACAGTGATGCAACAGCCACATTCCGGAGAGATTTTGAAGCCCGTATGCATAAGTTCAGGACAGAGATTGATTCCAATCTGACACATGAACAGATTGCCAGATTATTGGAACTTGATGCACAGCGTATGGAGATGATCAAATCACGTCGTAATAATCATGGCAGAGAGTATTCTGATAGCGGAAGCAGAAGACATGACAGTTCAGGATTTTCTCCGGGGGTAAATCCACCACCAACTCCGGCAGATAGTAAAAGGCCCTGATTCTGTTCAACCCTTTTTAATTTATACTGAATAACAGATAATCAAGAAGTATCGGTAGATCATCAGGATTAACTCCCAGAGCTATTAACAGTTCCTGGTCGCCCGAAAAGATATTCATAAACTGATCGCTTGTAATTTCATCAGAGATTATACTCTGGCGATAAAGATCCACAGCCTCTCTCATATTCCCTTTGCAGAGTGCCAGATGCCCCTTGTTTATAAGATCATGAGCCGTCAGTTTCCCGGCCGATAAACGGTCATAATACTTCTCCGAATCATCAAATCTGTCTAAAGCGAAATAGCAATATGCTATTGGTCTTAATATCTTGAGATTATCAGGTTCTTTGTATTCAACTCTGAAATAATATTTAAGGGCCTTGTCATAATCATGAAGGTCAAGGTAGCAATGGGCAGTCATTATAATTGTATGAATATTTTCTGGTTCCATATCGCTGGCCAAAAGATAGTATTCAAGTGCCTCTTCCGTCCTGCCAAGCCTCCTGAGGCAGAGACCTATTTTTTTTAGTGTCCATGGCTTCCTGTTTATAAGCTCAGCTCTTCTGTAATAGACAAGTGCTTCCTGGTAATTTGCATTTTCCTGGTAACAGTATCCGATTTTTTCATAAAGTGTGTCTTCATCCGGCTTTCTGTTGATTTCTTTCAGGTAAAGCCCGAGTGCATCATCATAAAAATTCTTATTGAAGAAATAATCAGCCAATCCTGCTTCTGCCTCATCAGCATTCCCCGTCATCCTGAAGAATTCAGAGTTGTAAATATCAAGCCTTCCGGAGAAGATATCTTCAAACTCCTTCTTGTATGGTGACAGCTTGAAGAACCTGTAAATATCATGGAGGTATTGAGTAACATTGATCCTGAAATTTCTGAATGGGTCAATGACAGATTCATCCTCATTTAATTGCTGCAATCCCTCAAGCTCCATCCTGAATACTTTAAGCATCATGCTTTTTTGAGAAGAGGGCAGATATTTGAGATTTAAAAGAAGTGAGTATTTGTCGGAATTGCATATAAATGGAGTTTTGTAAAGCGCCTCAGAAAGCTCATTGGTCCCTGGTCCAAGTATCTCATCCTGGTAGACCTCATTCACAGTTTCATGATCGGGGTAGAAGGGAACAAACCAGTTCTGGAAATCCTTGAAAAAATCAAAATGTTTCATATTGGCAAATGCTGACATATAGACGTCTGCACCTTCCATCTGAAGCTTTGTAAGATCCTCCATCGTTTTAAAGATCTCCTGGGAGTCATTAAACATCTCTGACCAGTCGGGATTCTTTCCCTCCGTCTTGTCCTTCGACAATATATTTTCGAGGTCAAGCTTTTCTTCTATCTGCGGCTTGAGCTTAGCTACCTGAGGAAGTATTTCATCATGTAGTTTTCGAGCGAGCATTTCTGTCTCCCTCGATCGTATGGTTTGTAATACTATAATCCTGCATTGCTCCCTGAACCTTGAATTGCGACTCATCTTCGTGATTCTTTTTCCGATCTCAGGGTAGAGCTTTACCCTCGAATTATAATAATGGAGGTTCAGTATAATTCCTGATAGTGCTCTCTCCATAACCTGTTCCTGCCCATCTTCATATATATCAAGAAGGTACATCAGCTTCTCTGTCTGCCATGTCCTGAGCGTGCTAAGCGTGATTGCAGAGGTGAAAAGGCATGCCTCATGCCATCTGAATTTTCCGGATTTTAGTATAATCTTAATCAGACTTATTTCTGCTTCACCATAATAATCAGTTAGCCATAGGTGGTTAAAAATATTCTTTATCAGGAGTTTGTGTCTTTTTGATATCTCTGACTCTGGGTCCGGATTAATTTCCTGGCTTAGCTTGAGCCATTCATCAAGTTCCGATTTAAACATGAGATCATCTACATTCTCAACAATAGTCTTACCGGTAATCCTAAGCTCCTTTTCTGTCTGCTGTTTTACCCAGTAGGTATGCCATCCCGAAAAATGTGACAATATGTCCTGTCTGACACGGTCTGATAACCTTAGAATAGATTGAATAAGTTTTAGATATATCTTATTTCTTTCAGGATCATTAATACCATCGATAGTGTAGGTAAGCATGTTCCTGTATGTCATGACAATATTATTATAATCATCATGCAAATCGCCTGCAGAGGCAGAGCTAATCATCTCTGAAAGAATATCTAGGCTCTGCTTTAGCTTCTTCTCAGAAACGTATCTGCAAAGCTTTCTGTGCTGTTTTATTACTTTGGAAATTTCCATTCTTATCTGTAAAGGTCACTATGACAAAAAAGCATAATTAATTAATTATTATATATGAACAACAATCAGACCATTCAGGTAAATTGTCTGGTCAGAAATTATAACCAATGCTTATATAACTTTTAAAGCTACTGAAATGTGTTTCAGTGGGTGACACTCCGTACATAATTCCGGCTTTGACAGGACCTATTATTGAATTATAACCTATGCCAAATCCGTAACCTGACAATACAATAAGTTCATAAGGATAATTATTGTCCTCCATGGCTGCAAGGTCTGCCATTACGTTAATGTGCAGATCTCTGACGAACTCTATGTCCAGTTCTGTTCTCAGGATACTCATCCTCCTTACTTTGATCTCATTGGGATTAAACCCTGTCATAAGCAAAGATCTCCTGGTATCGGATTGTATTCCTCCCAGAAGGAAGAAGTTATTCTTGGATGATAAAGAATCAGTGTCTGTAATATAAAGAGTTTCAAAGCCTATTGAAAAGGTTGTCCTTTTTCCCCTGGAAAAATATTGTCTGATCCCGGCCCTTATTGTGTAGAAATTCTCAGGCTTATATTCGGGATTGTAGGTAAGCGGTATTTCAGTATTGCCGGTGTTTTGAGATGCATACCTTAATTTTGAGACTCCGGCTGTAATATCTATAATAATACCTTTGTCTGGGAAATGAATGTTATTTAGAGTGTTACGTGAAAATTTCAGGTCTGATGCCCAGTAATCATATGAATAATTTATAATACTATTATTTGAGATGAAATCAGGTTTTAGGTTGGTTTCATGATAGCTTCCGGAAAGAGTTATAGCATTATTCAATCCAATATAGTTATTGATGCCGGCATTGAAACTCTGATTCTTGCTCAATGTATTTCCTGTTTCGTTGTTATGTTCAAACCAGGGAAATAGCGTATTGTCAATGAGATAATTCATAGTCAGTCCAAACTTCTGGTTTCTGCCGAGATATTGAAGAATACCTGTTTTCACTCTGTAGTACTTTCCCATGTAAGAATTTAAATCTATAACTGTTCTTCGTACAGGTAGATTTTTAAGAGTGAATCCCAGAATAAGTCCCGATTGCAATGAATTATTGTAATGTACAGATCCATAAATCATTGCTCTTGGTTTTTCCTTGCAGTCAATTGCAAGAATAAGCGAATCATTTCGGGGTATGATCCTGTATTTGACTTTATCAAACCATGATCTTCCATAAAGTAGTTCAATCCTTTTAGTCAGGAAATCCCTTTCAACAACTTCCCCTGCTTTAACGTCAAGAACACCTGCTATCTGTTCTGTTGAATAGACTTTGTTACCTGTAATTTCAATTTTATCGAAGGTATAGGTGTTTTTATTCAGGAGGAAGGGAAGCTCAGCCTGTTCTCCAAATGAATTAAGAGAATCAGCAAGTTTTCTGAATTTTTCCCTGAACGGAACTGCAGCAACATATCCGGCATGCACAAGCGAGTCCACATTATTGAAATCAGATACAGAAAACCTTTCAACAGCGGGTTTTACGAGGATGTTCACCAGCTTTTTCTCTTCATTGAAATCTTCAAGACTTCTGAACATAGCTATCTGCTCAAGTATACCAGGCATTGTCTGGAGCTTTTCAACACTGTTTTTTTCAAAGCCGACATACGATCCGATCAGAATGTCCGCACCCATCTCTTTCGCTTCACTGGCTGCAAAATTTCTGATGAGCCCCCCGTCAAGTAAAAGCAGGGTGTCAATCTCGTGTGCTGTAAATATTGAAGGTACACTAAAGCTGGCCCTGATGGCATCAGACAGGTATCCCTGATTGAAATTGATTTTCTTGTATGTAACAATGTCAGTGGCATTGCAGGTGAAAGGGATGGGGAGCCTTGAAAAGTCATTGATATCCGCAACCGGCCAGGTATAATAACTCAGAGAATTTTCTATCAGCTGACCGTTATTCAGTCCTGAAGGAATGTTAACCTTATTTTTTTTTACCGATAAAGAAATTATGCTATTGTAAAATCTTGGTTTCTCAGGGAAAACAATCCTGTCTTCCGACATCCGGTTAGAGAGCATTTCATTCCAGTTGACAGCCTTTAATAGCCTGAACAAACTATCAGCAGTATAGCCTGTTGCATACATTCCTCCTATAATGCTGCCCATACTTGTTCCGGAAATACAATCAGGCCTGAGCCCTGCCTCCTCTATCACCATAATAACCCCCAGATGAGCGATGCCATGAGCACCTCCTCCGCTAAGGACAAGGCCTACCGAAGGTCGGAGCGGATGATCCTGTGAATTTGACAGGATTGGTAAAAATGACATTAAAATGATTGATAACCATTTAAATGCAGCTAATCTTATTTTAAAAAAACTGCTTAACCTTAAATTAGTTTTCATATATATTTAAAGTCTCTGCCTTAACGCGAAATTGTACCTGCAAGTTAGTTAAATAAGTAACTTAGCGGAGTGAAAAATGGACTCTTCTTTGGCAGGGAATGGCTGCCAACGACAAAAAAAGAAGTTGAACAATTTGAGTGGGATGAAATAGATGTTATCCTGTTCAGCGGAGATGCCTATGTTGATCATCCTTCATTCGGACCGGCTGTAATTGCAAGGGTGATAGAAGATGAAGGATTCAGGGTTGCAGTAGTACCACAACCCAACTGGAAAGATGATCTTCGTGATTTCAGAAAGCTGGGCAGGCCAAAATACTTCTTTGGCGTTACAGCAGGAAACATGGATTCAATGGTAAACCATTACACAGCTTCAATACGCCTTCGTTCCGAAGATGCTTATACTCCGGGAGGGAAAGCCGGTTTCAGACCTGATTATCCGACAATAGTTTATACCCGGATCCTTAAGAATATCTTTCCCGACGTTCCTGTAATATTGGGTGGTATTGAAGCATCAATGAGGAGGCTGACACATTATGATTACTGGAAAGACAGTGTGAACCCTTCTATACTGTCTGACAGCGGAGCAGATATGCTTGTTTATGGCATGGGCGAACAGCCTTTGAGGGAGATTCTAAGACTTATGAAAAAAGGTGTTCCGTTCACCTCGCTTAATACAATTCCGCAGACAGCTATAGTCATTGGTAAGGATGAACCTGTGCCTGTGCGGAACTTGTGGAAAGATGTAATGCTTCATTCCTTTGAACAATGCCGGATTGACAAAAAGCTCTACGCCGAGAATTTTATAAAGTTTGAAAAGGAATCAAATAAGATAGCAGCCGGGAGGCTGATTGAACCTGCAGGGGATAAGAAGATTGTGGTCAACCCGCCTTTTGCTCCGATGACTGAGTCAGAGGCTGATGCTACATATTCACTTCCATTTACTTACAGGCCACATCCGAGGTATAATAAAAAAGGTGACATTCCGGCTTACGAAATGATAAAGTTCTCTGTTAATATCCACAGGGGCTGTTTCGGAGGTTGCAGCTTCTGTGCAATTGCTGCTCACCAGGGAAAGCAGATAGTGAGTCGTTCCATGGGATCAATTCTGAAGGAGGCAGAAATGATTTCAAGGTTGCCCGATTTTAAGGGTTATCTGTCTGACCTTGGCGGACCTTCTGCCAATATGTACAGGATGAAGGGAAAGGATATGAAAATATGTA